>ENA-ORRL01000025-ORRL01000025.1-human-gut-metagenome-genome-assembly--contig:-NODE-25-length-163902-cov-22.242910_pt1 | contig 163902 bp, 134 predicted proteins | sample MGYA00242175_ERZ509134 | MGnify/ENA primary metagenome ERZ509134 (study PRJEB26280, sample SAMEA2338660) | human gut metagenome | biome: human gut; feature: human-associated habitat; material... | reverse complement strand
GTAAACCTCCCGGAAGCACTGCGGCAGATCGGGCCAGAAATAGACGGTTTCAAAGACCGTTACCGCATCGAACCAGTCGTCCGCAAACACCATATCCGCCACACTGCCTTGCAGAACAGCGCAGCGACCCTCCGCAATGGCGGCCACGTTGACCTTTTTGGATTTCTCCACACTGACGGGAGAATAGTCAATGCCCTTGACAATACCCTGTGGGCATTTTTTCAGCAGTCTCTTGATGTTCGCCCCTCCGCCGCAGCCACAGTCCAGCACCCTGGCGTCCGGCGCGGCATTCAGAAATTGGAGTCCCCACCGAGCCACGGCGCTGTGCCCGACATTCATCATAGCGACCATGATTTTCCCGCCAAGCCCCACAGGCTTTCTGGTGTTCTCAAAAAATGACATCTTATCACACCTCCGATTTCACACATTCCGCATAGGTCAGCGGGAAGGATGCCTTCAGAACAGCGCTTTTCCGCACCGCCCAGCCGTTCTGCCGTAGGAAGCGCAGGTATTCCTCACTCGTCCACTTGCTGCGGAGAGGGAAGCCTGCCATCCTCATAAAAAATGCCTTGACCTTGCCGGAAAACGAGTTTCCCGCGTGGGTGAAGGTCGGCGCGATGAGCGTGCCGTCGTCCTTCAGAACCCGGCGGATCTCGGCAAGGGCCTTCTCTGGCTGCGGCACGATATGCAGCGCGTTGGACACGATCACTACATCAAAGGACTGGTCCGCATAGGGCAGGCGGAACATATCCTGCACGGAGAAGTGCAGCTTGGCAGAGCGGTTATCCCGCTTCGCCTCAGCGATCATCTCCGCAGAGGCGTCCGTCGCCTCGATGTGTGCCGCCGCGTTTACGATGTGCTTTGCGATCAATCCCGTGCCGGTCGCCAGCTCCAACACCGTTTTGTGCCGCACAATTGGCCGGATCAGCTCATACATCTCCTCATACGCCGCCCGATCCTTTCGCATAAAGCGGTCGTACCGACCGGCATTTTTGTCCCAGAAATTCTTGTGTTTTCGCATCCCCGTCATTCCTTTCGGCGTTAGATTCGACTAACCGATACACGCAGTTGTCCGGTTAGATGGTGCTAACCGCTGTGCCTTGGAAAAGCCGCATCTCTGCGGCCTTCCGCTTATTCAAATAGCTCCCTGCAAGCGCCGTACACCAGCGTTTCCAGCACCTGCGGGTACAATTCTCCGATTTGCTCCTTGTGTGAGACGGTCAGAATCAGTCCGCGTACTGTCGCGGCGGCAAGTGACGCCCCCCGTTTAGGAACAAGGTCATATTTTTCCAGAAGCTGACGAATGTGCGCCTCGTCGTCGTGGTAATGGACGTTTTTGACATCCTCCGGCAGTCTCTGCAAAAGCAGCTTTGCATCGTTTTCAATGAAAACCATGTCGCCGGTATCGGACAGCCTCCGGCAGACGGCCAGAACCGCCTCTGCCGCGCGCTCCGACGGCGGCAAGCCGTCAGATTCACACAGAGCGCGGTCAGCCACTCCGTAAAGCTCGGCGTGGATGCCCTCTAAAACCGCAAAGAAAAGCATTTCCTTGGATTCGTAGAATTTATAGAACGAGCCCTTCGCAATGCCGACCGCCTTCGTCAGCTGATCCACGGAGGTTTTTTTCATCCCCAGTGTGACGGCACAGCGCCGCGTTTCCTTCAGCAGCGCCTTGCGGAGCTGCTCGGTCTCGTAATCGGTAAAAGCCAAGCTCACGCCTCCTTAAATATGACCGATTCGGTTCTTTCAGTCATATTATACCGTGTTTCTTTCTGTTTTGCAAGAGGTGCGGAGAAAAAATCACTAATCAAAAGGGGTGCAGCGTTGCAGAAAGAGACGCTGGAATTCCGGTAATCGTTGTCGCCGCGGTAAAAGAAACTATATCGTAAAAGGACATCAGAACGAAGCATCCAAACGCTGCGTTCTGATACCCATTTTGTTTCATATTGCACAGATGGGGTGATTGCAAGGAGAAGAACAGAAATTCACACAACATGAATGACGTATTCACATAATACTATTGCTTTTGCGCTAAGATAATCACCCTCCTGACGGTAAGTGCCGCCCATTTCTTCAAATAGAGATTTCATAAGAATCAGCTTCTTTTTGTGTTGATTTGCAACGGTTATAAGGGTTATTCTGCTCCTTTCCTACAACTGCTGTTCCATTCACCACAAATGAGCCGCAGTCATATGTATTAGATGGGAGAAACCACCCTCTACATAGTAACTCTTGATTTGACCACTGCTGCACATTTTGCGATCCAACTGAGCTATCCTATGTCATATCTCCAGCATTTCCTGCAATCCCGCGCTGGCGGCCTTTTTGTTCTTGTCGAATAGATATCCAGCGTGGTGGAGGGCTGACTGTGGCCGAGGATGCCCGCCACCGTGGCCACATCCGCACCGCCCGCGATCATCAGACTGGCGGCGGTGTGCCGGAGAGAATGGACGTTCAGCTCTTGCGGCAGGCCGTTCTTCTTGAGGATCAGCTTGAAGCGGTAGGTGAAGGTGGTGGGCGTCATGGGGAGCTGCGCTCCTTGACGGCGGAACAGGAAGTCATCAGCGGTCAGCTGCCGCTGGTCATAGGTCTCGGTGATATACCGGCATTCTTTTTGGTACTCCCGCAGGAGACTTTCCATCTCGGCTGAGAAGTACACATAGCGGTCACCTGCGCGGGTCTTGGGTTCTTTGACGAAGATCTCCTCGTCCGTCACCTTGACCGCGTTGCGGCAGATGTGGATGGAACGCTGCTCCCAATCAATGTCGCACCACTTCAATCCGCAGCACTCGCCCCGCCGCATTCCCGTGGCGATGATGAGCTTGAAGTAGGTTTCGTACTTGATGCTCTCACCCTCCAGCGCGGCGATGATCTTCTGCGCCGTTTCCTCGTCTGCGATCTTCTTTTCGCACTTGCGCCCGGCGTAGCGGTAGGTGCGCCACGCCGGATTATGCGAAAGAAAGCCGCCCTCCACGGCATCAGAGAGGATGCTGCACAGCGTAGCGTGCACACCCTCAATGGTGTACTCGGAGAGTGGCTTTTTTGTGTCGGGACGGATGACTTTTCGCAGCTCTGCGTAGAAATTTCGGAAGTGCTCCGGCCGCAGCTCGGTGAGCTTGTAGTGACCCAGCGCCGGGAGAATGCGTTCGATGTCCTGCCGGTCGCGGCGGATGGTGGACTTTGCCAACTTGCCGGGGGCGATGTCCGTCAGCCACAGGTCGATGTATTTTGCCAGCGTGAGCTGTTGGACGGGCTGGGGCGTGTGGCGGCAGTCCCGCTCGAAGAGGACTGCCTGCTCGTTGAGCCACTTTTCGACCTGCCTGGGCGTCAGCTCTGCGGGAGGATGGACGGTTTTCTGCTGGGGCTTGATGCGCTTGCCGTTGTAGTCATAGCCCATGGACACCACGATGAGATAGCTGCTGCCGCGCTTGCGGATGCTTTAGTATTGGACACGACAAACAATCCTCTCAGCGTAGAAATCCTATCGGCTGATGGGACGGCCTCAGAAGGTGGACATGATCGAGAAAGCATTGTTGTGCGGCATCACATCGCAGCAGTCTTCTCGAAATAATATGGAATAAAAAGCGGCATCGGATGAGAAAAAATCATTTGAAATTCCGATTTGCCTCTGCTATAATAGGCGTACAGCGTGTGGCGTTTCTGCGTAAATCCGGTTGCAGATTGCCACACGCTTTTTTGCGGAATCGGGTGAGAAATGGCAAGATGGGAGAAAACTTCATAGGCAAATCGTGTAGCAGAAATGCGTAAGTCCGGATGTATTGGGACTTACGCATTTTTTATTTTTTGAAAGAAAGGTGAATGGAATGGATACAGGAAATCAGTTTTTGGGGACGGAGCGTATCGGTAAGCTCATGCGGCAGTACGCCATCCCCTGCATCATCTCGCTGCTGGTGGGCGCACTTTACAACATCGTAGACCAGATCTTCATTGCCAACGCCAGCTACCTCGGCTCTTACGGCAACGCCGCCAATACGGTGGTATTCCCGCTGACGGTGGTGGCGCTGGCCATCGCCGTCATGGTGGGCGACGGCTGCTGCGCCTTCGTCAGCATGGCGCTGGGCAGAAACGAGGTGGACAAGGCCAAGCGTAGTGTGGGCAACGCGGTGGTGTTATCGGTTGCCAGCAGTCTTGTCCTGACGGCGGTATATCTCATTTTCGCAAACACTATCATCGCCATGTTCGGCGGCACGGTGAATGAGGAGACCTTCCACCACTCGCAGGAATACTTCTTCTATATCACCCTGGGCATCCCGTTCTATATGTTTGGTCAGGCTATGAACCCTATCATCCGCGCCGACGGCAACCCCAAGTTCGCCATGATCTCCACACTGGCAGGTGCCGTCATCAACATCGTCCTGGACCCCATCTTCATCTTCGTCTTCCAATGGGGCATGATGGGTGCGGCAGTGGCCACGGTCATCGGTCAGGTGGCAACGGCAGCACTTGCCGTGTGGTATCTGCTGCATATGAAGATCATCAAGCCTGCATCCGGCGATTATGCCCTGCGGGGAAGTATCTGCGGACGGATGCTGACGCTGGGTATCACCAGTTTTCTTTCGCAGATCAGTCTGGTGGCGGCGATGGCGGCCATCAACAATATGCTCCGCAAATACGGCGCGCTGGACGCGGTGTTCGGGCAGGAGCAGTACGCGCAGATCCCCATGGCGGTGGTGGGCATCGTGATGAAGTTCTTCCAGATCGTCATTTCCATCGTGGTGGGCATGGCGGCAGGCTGCATCCCCATCGTGGGCTATAACATAGGCGCGGAGAATAAGCGCCGTGTGCGGGAGCTGTTCACCAAGCTGCTGGTGGCCGAGGCGCTGGTGGGCGCGGTGGCACTGATTCTGGCGGAGGGCTTTCCCCGTCAGCTCATCGCTATTTTCGGCGCGGCCAACGAGAGCAGCTACTATACGGACTTTGCTATTAAAGCGTTCCGCACCTATCTCTGCATGATGGTGCTGGCCTGTGTCAACAAGGCGTGCTTCATCTTCTTGCAGGCAGTCGGCAAGGCGCTCTCGTCCACGCTGCTGTCCATGTTCCGTGAGGTGGTATTCGGCGTGGGCTTTGCCCTGCTGCTGCCGGTGTTCTTCGGCCTGGACGGCGTGCTGTATTCCATGCCGGTGTCGGATATTCTGACCTTTATCATCTCGGCCATTATCATCGTGAAAACCTATCAGGAATTGAATACAGAAGGAGTGCAGACCGCATGAAAAACAGAGTTATCACCATCAGCCGCGAGTTTGGCAGCGGCGGACGCACCATCGGCAAAAAGGTAGCGGAAAAGCTGGGCATCCCCTGCTATGACGCGGAGATCATTCAGGAAATGGCGAAGGAGACCGGCTTCGCGCCGGACTATGTGAAGGAGGCGGGGGAGTACGCCCCCGGCGGTTTCCTCTCGAACGCTTTCTCTAACCGGATGTTCGGCCCCACCAACGAGGATATCCTGTGGGAGCGGCAGTACAAGGTCATTACAGACCTTGCCGCAAAAGGGCCCTGCGTCATCGTGGGCCGCTGCGCGGACTATATTTTGCGGGACACGGCGGACTGCCTGAAGGTCTTTATCCATGCGGATCTGGCGTTCCGCGCCCACCGCATCGTGGAGGTCTACGGCCAGCGGGAGCAGTCCCCGGAGGAGCGTTTGCGGGATAAGGACAAGCGCCGCGCCGCGTATCATCGCTTCTACACCAACATGAAGTGGGGTCATGCCCAGAACTACCACCTGACGCTGGACAGCGGCGTTATCGGTATCGACAAGTGCGTGGACATCATCGCGGAGCTGTATTGAAAGCTTTCCAAGAAGCGGCATAATCGCGCAGGCAAAACGAACACAAAAAGCACTTTTCTGACAGGGTTGTATGGGGGGAAGCTTTCCTTTGTGTGCTGTATAATAATGGCACAGACAAGGAGGTGGTCAGTATGATGAAAACGGGAGTGGCTGTATCTGGCGCGCAGACTACTATTTGACTACTACCGTGAAAAATCTCGGAAGCCCTGTCCGATAAGGCTTCCGAGGTTTTTCTTCAAAATGGAGGAAATTTGTGCAACCTCAACCAAGCCCTTGCGCCGCAGGGCTTCCAGCTTGACGGCTTGATAACTCCGACTCTAAAGGCCGCTGGTTCGAATCCAGTCGGGCGTACCACTCACCTCCAAAAGCCCATGGCTTTTGGAGGTTGTTCTTTGCCGCAATTGACAAATACGGCTGTCCCATGGTACAATGAAACTCCAAAATAAGTGTGGATTTTTCTGGAGCATCGCATCCATTTTTCGCCACGCATCCGACAGGGTGCGCGGCGTTTTTTATTAGGAGGAACGACGGATGAACATATTTTACCAACTCATCGGGCTCGGCGCACTGATCGCCATGGGTCTCAGCTACTGGCAGAATGACAAGCGTACCATCTTGCTGTGGCAGGTGGTGGCCAACCTGATCTTCGCCATCCACTACACGCTGCTCCACGCACGCTCCGGCGCACTGTGCAGCTTTTTCCAGATTGTCGTGCTGCTGCTTTTCCTATTGCAGGAGAAATTCAACTGGAGTAAACTGGTCACCGCGATACCCATCGTGGCATTATTTCTGCTGATTGCCGTGGTGACCTATGAGACGCCAGTGACGGTACTGCCCATCGTGGCATCGTTGGCGGCGTTACTGCCGTTCTTCCAGACCAGGCGGCGGGTGATACAGATGGCGGGCATTGCCAGCGGCCTGTCGTGGCTGGCGTATGTCATTGCGGTACGGTCGTATTCCGGCATGGTGACAGAGTCGGTACTGACCATCATCACGGCGGCGTCCCTGCTGAAGAAGGAAACCAGAAAGCCCTGAACGGACAGATCCCCCGGCATATTGCCGGGGGATCTGCCGAAGGGGTGCGCCGCGTCAGGCGTAGTGCTTCAGACCCTGCGCCATGAATGAGGCGGTACAGCGGCGGGCATAGCAGGAGAGCGTATCACGTTTCTCTCCGCCGCACCGGGTGGCTGCTATCAGCGCGGCCAGTCTCCGCTTGCGGGGGACTAAGGGAGTGTCCTGTTTCATTTGCTTTGCCATGGAATATACCTCCGTTCGTTTTACTACCGCTATCATAAAACAACGGAAGGTCTGTTCCATTGGCAAAAATAAATGAACATTTCTAAGAAAATCGTGATAGTATCACAAGGGGGCAGAAGCCATGACATCACAGCACACAGCGGACTATCCCACACTGCAGGAGGTGCTGCGCCTGCCCGTGTTCGCGGGCTGCACGGTCTGCGGCGGCGCGGCGGGACTTGGCCGTAGGGTCAGCGGTGTCAATCTGACGGACACACCGGACTACGCGCGCTGGCTGGCGCAGGGAGAACTGCTCATCACCACGGGTTTTGCCATCGCAGACGATCCGCAGGCCGTGGATGCGCTGCTGCCCACGGCGGCAGAAAAAGGCCTGTCCGGTGTGGGTATCAAGCCGGGGCGCTACCTGCCCAGCCCCCTGCCGGCGGCGCTGGCGGAGAAGGCTGACCGACTGGGACTGCCGCTGCTCCAACTGTCGACCGATATGCGCTTTGCCGAGTTGGCCGATGCGGTGTCCCGCGAGATCGCACGGCGGCGAATACCGGCGGAGCAGGAGCGGCAGCTGGCCGTACTACTGCACCATCTCATCTCTGGCGCGCCGCTGAGCGAAGAGATGGAGCGGCAGGCGGCGGAGTCCGGTATCCATTTGGAATGTCCGCATACCCTGATGTGGATACGGGCGGATGCGCCGGAGTTGCAGCGGCGCTCTTGGCTGCACGAGGTAGAAGAGCGCTGCCGGGCGTTGGGCGCGGACATATGGGGCGCACTGTCGGAGGATGGCTTTCTGCTGGCGCTGGAGGCGGACGACCTGTTCGCGCTGGAGATACCGCTGCGGCGGGTGATGGCGGACTTTGCCGCCGACCACGGCGTTATCTGCGGCGTCAGCCGCCCCTACGGCGGTATGGTGGGCTTTCAGAAAGCAGACCGCAGCGCCCGTGCGGCGCTCCACATGGCGGCGCGATCGGAAGCACCCTGCGTGACAGACGACCCAGCGGGGGTGGTACGGCTGCTGGAGGAATCCTCCCCGGCGGAAACGGACGCCTATATCCATCGGCAGCTGGGAACGCTCCTGCGGCAGCCAGAGCCGCGGCGGCAGGAGCTGCTGGACACGCTGGTGAGCTGGCTGCGCTGTATGGGCAACCAGCGCCGGATGGCACGGGAGCTGCACCTGCACTACAACACCGTGAGTTACCGGCTCCAGCAGCTATGGATGCTGCTGGAGGCCGATCCAGTCGATCCGATGAAGCGATTGGCATTGGAAACGGCCCTGTATCTGTACCGGTACAGGCGCACATAAAAGAGTGACTGATCATGGATAAGAGTAGGACGAGCGGTGAAACGGAGCAAGACTATCTGCGTTCGCAGTGCGAATCAGCGGAATGTGCAGTATCTCGCCAAGGTATATGGCGAGATCATCGGCACGGCAAGTCTGAACCGCAAGCCCCGGCGCATGAGCCATCGCGGAGAGTTTGGCATCAGTCTGAAAAAAGCGTGGTGATTCAAATGGCACAAAATGATAATCACATGACGACACTGGAATTGGTGTTGAACATGCTGGCAGAGGCCTCTACCACGGAGATATCCAAGCAAAAAGCTCCCGGCATACCACGCGCGTGGTATGCCGGGAGCCTTTTTGCGCGAAATTTATAGGTGTATGCCGCGGCGCAGGTCAGAACGCGAACGGGCTCCGCCCGGTGTCCGTGTCATGCGCTCTGTCCGCCGCGCCGGGGATGACCTCTGCGATCATCAAACCTCACTCGGCACTGTTCAGGCCTTCATCCCACTTCCAGCTGCGGATCTCGGGCAGATCCACACCGTTGTCGCGGATGTACTGGCGATGCTCTACCAGCTTATCCTGCATCTTCTGGACCAGGTATGCGCCGCGATTGCCCAGCTGCGGCAGACGGCGCACCGTGTCGATGACCAGATCAAACCGGTCAATGTCGTTGAGCACCCGCATATCGAAGGGCGTGGTGATGGTGCCCTCCTCCTTGTAGCCGCGGACGTGGAGATTCCGGTTGTGCCGGCGATAGGTCAGCTCGTGGACCAGGGTGGGATACCCGTGATAGGCGAAGATAATGGGCTTATCCTTGGTGAACAAACCGTCGTATTCCTCGTCGGTCAGGCCGTGGGGATGCTCCGTGTGGGGCTGGAGCTTCATCAGATCCACCACATTTACCACCCGGATCTTCAGCTCCGGCAGCTCCTTACGCAGAATGCTGACGGCAGCCAGCGTTTCCAGCGTAGGTGTGTCGCCGCAGCAGGCCATGACCACATCCGGCTCCTCGCCCTGGTCGTTGGAGGCCCAGCTCCAGATGCCGATGCCCTGGGTGCAGTGCTTCACCGCCTGCTCCATGGTCAGCCACTGCTGGCGGGGGTGCTTGCTGGCCACAATGACATTCACATAGTTGCGGCTCTTGATGCAGTGGTCAAAGCAGCTCAGCAGGCAGTTGGCATCCGGCGGCAGATACATCCGCACCACATCCGCCTTCTTGTTGGCCACATGGTCCAGGAAGCCGGGGTCCTGGTGGGTGAAGCCGTTGTGGTCCTGCTGCCACACATTGGAGGCGAGGATATAGTTGAGGGAGGCGATGTCGTGCCGCCAGGGCAGCTCGCTGCACATCTTCAGCCACTTGGCGTGCTGGGCAAACATGGAGTCCACGATGCGGATGAACGCCTCGTAGCTGTCAAAGAAGCCGTGACGTCCGGTGAGCAGGTAGCCCTCCAAAAAGCCTTCGCAGAAATGCTCGGAGAGCATGGAGTCCATCACCCGCCCGTCGGGGTCCAGGTGGTCGTCAATGCCGGGGATCTGCTGGTCCAGGAAGCGGCGGCCGGTCACATCGAAAACGGCCTGCAGGCGGTTGGACGCCGTTTCGTCCGGCGCAAAAATGCGGAAGTTCCGGGCGTCCATGTTCAGCTTCATCACATCCCGGACGTAGGTGCCGAGAACATACATATCCTGGGCCTCCACAGAGCCGGGGGACTTGACGTCCACGGCGTAGTCCCGGAAATCGGGAGTGCGCAGGTCCCGCAGCAGCAGACCGCCGTTGGCGTGGGGATTTGCACCCATGCGGCGGCTGCCCGCAGGGGGGAAGGAGGCTACCAGCTCCACAGGCGTACCGTCGGCGTTGAACAGCTCCTCCGGCCTATAGGACCGCAGCCACGTCTCCAGCTGGGCCAGGTGTCTGTCCGCGTCCGCGCCCATGGAGATAGGCACCTGATGGGCCCGCCAGCAGTTCTCCACCGGCAGTCCGTCCACCTCCCTGGGGCCTGTCCAGCCCTTGGGGGTGCGCAGCACGATCATGGGCCAGCGGGGACGCTTGGCTTCGCCGGATTTCCGGGCCTCCCGCTGGATGCGCTTGATCTCACGGATCGCCGCGTCGAGAACGGACGCCATCTGCTGGTGCATGGTCATGGGGTCGCTGCCCTCCACAAAGTAGGGCTTCCAGCCGCAGCCAAGGAAGAAGCACTCCACCTCCTCATGGCTCATGCGGGAGAAGATGGTGGGATTGGCGATCTTGAAGCCGTTGAGGTGCAGAATGGGCAGCACCGCGCCGTCGGTAATGGGGTTGACGAACTTGTTGCCGTGCCACGAGGTGGCCAGCGGGCCGGTTTCCGCCTCGCCGTCGCCCACCACGCAGGCGGCGATCAGATTGGGGTTATCCGCCACCGCGCCGAAGGCGTGGGCCAAGGAGTAGCCCAGCTCACCGCCCTCGTGGATAGAGCCGGGGGTCTCCGGTGCTACGTGGCTGGGAATACCGCCGGGGAAGGAGAAGCGCTTAAAGAGCTTCTGCATTCCCTCCTTATCCCGGGTGATATTGGGATACACCTCCGTGTAGCTGCCGTCCAGCCAGTCCTGGGCCACCATGGCGTTGCCGCCGTGGCCGGGGCCGGAGAGATAGATCATGTCCAGGTCGTCCCGCTTGATGACCCGGTCCAGGTGCGTATAGATGAAGTTCTGCCCGGGGCAGGTGCCCCAGTGACCCACCACGGTCTGCTTGATGTCGCTCCTGACGAGAGGACGCTCCAGCAGGGGGTTATCCAGCAGATAGAGCTGGCAGGCGGTCAGATAGTTGGCAGCACGCCAATAGGCGTCGATCTGCCGGAGTTCCTGTTCGCTCAGGGGTGCCTTGCTGCCAAGGCGCACACGGGATCTCAATGCGGACATGGGAATTCCTCCTTACAAAACAAAATATGAGATCGTTGCGGATGAAAGAAAACATACGGTCACAAAGAGGCGCACGGCTGCGCCGTCAGATGTGGAGGGCATCCTCGAAGTAAGTGGTCCGGACAAGCTCCTCCACGTTCTCCAGCCGGCGGCTTTGCAGCGTTTCCAGCAGGCAGCGGTGGGCGGCAATCAGCTCCTCGCCGCGCCCGGTGTTGAGCATAGTGGCTACCGTTTCATAGCGCATGGCATGGGTCAGAGTGCGGACGACGCGGCTGATCTTGTCGGCCAGGGGGTTCTTCCCCATCTGCGAGATCAGGTTGTGGAAGGCGTTATCCACCTCGAAGAAGCGGTCTACCACATTTTCACCGCTCTGCACGATGCCGGTCATCTGATCCAGTATGGCGGCCAGTGCGCGGCCCGCCTCCTCATTGTATTTTGCGCTGGCCAGCCGCATAATGCCGGACTCCACCATTTCCCGCAGCTCCATCAGGTTTTCGGAGGAATCCTGATTGAGGATGATGCCATAGATCATGGGATCGATCATGCTCTCCTGAAAGCCGCTGCAGACAAAGGTACCCTCCGCTCGCTTACTCTCCAGCACACCCAGATACGACAGGATCTTGATGGCCTCCCGCACGGAGCTGCGTGCAACGCCCATAGAGGCGGCCAGCTCCGGCTCAGGCGGGATGCGGTCGCCGGGCTTGAGCTCCTTGCTGCGCATAGCGTCCGTCAGACAGTTGATGACGCTCTGCACAACAGACTCCTTCTTTAAATTCTTCACATAAGCCGGGGTTTCACTCATGGCAGTTTGCTCCTTTCCTTATACGCTACTATGTATAACATAGTACAAAAGGCGCTCTGCGTCAAGAAGGAACTTCCATACGGTACATGGAAAAGGCGCCAGACGGCAAGATATTTGCCGCCTGACGCCTTCGAAAGCGCCGCGCCGGCTTTGCTCAGCGGCCCAGATAGATGGACTGCTTGGCCAAAACCAACTGCAAAAGCAGATCGTTGCAGGGGGTGGGGACGTGATGCTCCCGTCCCAGACGGCACACAGCACCGGTGATGATGCGGATCTCCGTTTCCTTGTGGTGGGTCACATCCTGCACCATGGAGCTGATGGTCTCGTCGGTCATTCTGGCAACCTCGAAAGCGTGCTCCAGCTCCGCGTCATGCTCCAGCGTGCAGCCGCAGGCGTTGGCCACCACGATGGCCTCCTCCACCAGCATACGGGCCGCCTCGTGGGCGTAGGGATTGGCGTCTACAAAGCCGTTTTTCGTTTCCAGCAGGGCGCTCATGCCGTTGATGGCTACATTGGCCAGCAGCTTGTGCCAAATGGCGTTCATCACATTCTCGTGAACCTGTACCTCCAGGCCGGCGGCACGCAAGCCCTCCGCCATGCGCTCCACATTTTCCATGGGAGCCTTCAGGGAACCCATGTTGGTAACGCCGGTGCCGGTGTGCCGGACATGACCCGGCTCGATGGGGGTGGAGCCGAAGGCGGTGTTGCCGATGATGATCTGCTCCTCGGGGACTACCTTGGCGATCTCGTCATAGTTGCCCAGACCGTTTTGCAGGCACAGGATCATGGTGTGCCTGTCGATCATAGGCAGCGCATTGCGGACAGCCGCCTCCAGGTACTGATAGTGTACGAAAACGATCAGCAGATCCACCACGCCGATCTCCTTGGGATCGGTGGTAGCCATGGCGGGACGATAGGATACGGTTTCGCCATTCCCGACGCCGGGAACGCATTCATCCAGCAGAATGCCGTTTTTCCGGATAGCCTCGATGACCGGGGCATAGGTGTCCAGCACACAGACCTCGTGTACCTTAGAAAGATAGCTTGCATAGCAGCTGCCGATGGCGCCGCAGCCGACAAATCCGATTTTCATGGAAATATCCTCCTGTATGTCTGATTTATTTCCGGGCCAGCTCCTGGGCCAGCTCCACAATATGCTCCACCGTCACGCCGTTGATGGCCAGCAGACGCTCATAGGGAGCGGACTGACCGAACTGATCCTGAATACCCACGCGCTTGACGATGCCCTTGCCCATTTCGGCAGCCACCTCGCACACGGCGGAGCCGAGACCGTTGAGAATGTTGTGATCCTCCACGGTGATGATTTTGCCAATGTCGTTGACGGCGGCGGTGACGGCCTCCACATCCAGGGGCTTGATGGTGTGCATATCCAGAACGCGGGCGCTGATGCCCTTGCCTGCCAGCTCCCTGGCGGCCTCGATGGCCAGACGGACGGTATCGCCGTTGGCGATGATGGCAACATCCTTGCCGTCCTGAATGGTGTGAGCCTTACCGATGGTGAACTCCACATCCTCGTCATAGATCTGAGGCACTGCGTCACGGGTGAAGCGCAGATACATGGGACCGTAAGTCTCAGCGGCCTGCCGCACCAGCTTGCGCGCGGCGTTATAATCAGCGGGCATGATGACCGTCATGTTGGGGATGGTGCGCAGCACGCCCATGTCCTCAATGGACTGGTGAGAGGCGCCGTCGTTGGCAGGGGTCACACCGCCGTGGGAGCAGGCAAACTTCACATTCAGGTTGGGATAGCAGACCTCCTGACGGATCATCTCGCACATACGCAGAGAGCCGAACACCGCGTAGGTCACCACGAAGGGGACCTTCCCGCAGGTGGCAAGGCCCGCGGCCAGACCGGCGCCGTTTTGCTCGGCAATGCCCACGTTGATATACTGCCCGGGCAGCTCCTTGCGGAAATCACCGGTCTTGCAGCTCTTGCCGATGTCGATATCCACGACCAGCAGGTCGGGATTTTCCTTGCCCAGTGCTACGATCTCGTGGCCGAAGCCGTCGCGGGTGGCGATATTCTTCTTTTCGCTCATTTCATGTCCCTCCTTGCTTAGTGAACCAGCTGGGCCTTCAGCTCAGCCATGGCCTGCTTATACTGCTCATCATTGGGGGCGACGCCGTGCCAGCCGCACTGGTTTTCCATAAAGGAGACGCCCTTGCCCTTGACGGTGTGTGCATAGATGCACTTGGGCTTGCCGTTCCGGGAGGCGTAGCACTTATCCAGTGTAGCTACGATCTCCTCCATGCTGTGGCCGTCGATCTCCAGCGTTTCCCAGCCGAAGGCGCGGAACTTCTCACCCAGATCGCCGTTGGGCATCACCTCGTCGCAGGTGCCGTCCAGCTGGAGATTGTTGTTGTCTACAAAAACGATCAGGTTATCCAGCTTGTACTTGTGGGCGGTATTGGCAGCCTCCCAGATCTCGCCCTCCTGCGATTCACCGTCGCCCACCACGCAGAACACCTTGTAGTCCTTGTGATCCAGCTTCCCTGCCAGCGCCATACCGGCGGCGCAGGCCAGACCCTGTCCCAGAGAGCCGGTGGAAATATCAATGCCGGGGCATCTGTTCATGGAGGGGTGTCCCTGCAGCATGGAGCCCTCCTTGCGCAGCGTGTCCAGCTCAGACTCGGGGAAGAAGCCGACGCTTGCCAGGCAGGCATACTGGATGGGGCAGACATGACCCTTGGAGAGCACCATGCGGTCGCGATCCGGCCAGCGGGGGTTCCTGGGGTCGAGGTTCATGTACTTGAAATAGCAGGCGGTAACAAAATCTGCGGCGGAAAGAGAGCCGCCCGGATGGCCGGACTGTGCCTTGTAGATCATGTCAATGACCTTCATGCGCATTTGTACGGCGGTGTTTTTCAGCTCCTGAATGGAAATGTCTTTCATAAAAATCACCTCATAATAACATTTTTGAAGGGGTATTGTAATATGTCTGACAAACTATGAGTACAGTATACTCCTTTGTCGGACAAAGTCAATAGGATTTTTGATTTTTTTGGTTTTCTACAAATCAGAGGGCGGCTTTTTGTACAAAATGCGGGAGCAGCTGTCCGTTCCGGGGCTTTTTTGCAGGAAAGCTCCGGGAGGAGAGGTGCCCGGAGCTTTCCCACAGGGTCAACCAACAAGCATGGTGGAGAGAGCGGGGATATAGGTGACGAGGAGCAGAACGACCAGCTCTGCCACAAGGCAGGGGACGATGCCCTTGGTGATCTCCTCGATCTTGATCTTGCCGATGCCGCAGGCCACATACAGGTTGACGCCCACCGGCGGCGTGAACAGGCCCACGGCCAGGTTCACGATCATCACCGTGCCCAGATGAATGGGGTCAATGCCCAGCTGCAGCGCCACCGGCGCGAACAGCGGCGTGAAAATGTACAGCGCGGAGGTGGAGTCCAGGAAGCATCCGGCGATCAGCAGGACGATATTCACGATGATGAAGAAGATGATCGAGCTGCCGCCGGTGACATTCATCATAAAGCCCTCAATGGCCAGATCCAGCCGGGCGCGGGTGAGCACATAGCCGAACAGCGTGGCGCCCATGGTGATGAACATGACGGTGGCCGTGGTGCTGCAGGAGTCAATGAGGATGTCCTTGATCTTCTTCAGGTCGATCTCCCGATAGACGAAGATACCCACGATCAGCCCGTAGAACACGGAGACGGCGGCCGCCTCGGTGGGGGTGAAGATGCTGCCATAGATACCGCCGAGGATGATGACGGGCATCAAAAGACCCCAGAATGCATCCTTGAACGCTATCCAGCGCTCCTTGCCGGTGGCCTTGGGAAGCACCTTCAGATCCATCTTCCGGCCGACGACCAGCGCAGCGACGATCAAGCCTGCGCCCATCAGCAGGCCGGGGATCACGCCGGCCTTGAAGAGGTCGGTGATGGAGGCGTCCGCAATAGAACCATACACGACAAAGGTGATGGACGGCGGGATCACCACGCCGATGGCGCCGCCTGCCGCCATCAGAGCGCAGGAGAAGGCGGCGGGATATCCGGCCTTTACCAGGGCGGGGATCATGATCAGGCCCAAGGCCGCCACCGTGGCGGGGCCGGAGCCGGAGATCGCTGCGAAGAAGCAGGAAACCACCACGCAGACCATGGCCATGCCGCCGCGGATGTGGCCCAGGCACTTCTCCGCCAGATTGATAAGGCGGCCGGAAATGCCGGCCTTTTCCATCACATTGCCGGAGAGGATGAAGAAGGGGATCGCCAGCAAAACAAATTTGCTGCTGGCAGAGGAGCACAGACGGGGCAGCACGCTCATAATGGCGTCCAGAGGCTTACCCGCACCCTGCGCCAGAATAGCGCCTACGCTGGACATACCCAGACACACGGCGATGGGTGCGCCGAACACCAGCAGCACCACAAAGACGCCCAATAATACGATTCCGACCATTATTTCTCGCCCTCCTGTTCTTTATATTCCTTGCACATGACCAGCATGGTCTGGAAAAAAGCAATTGCCGCAAAGGCTGCGCCGATGGGGACGAAGGCCCCATAGATCCACTCGGGCCACTGCATATTGGCAGTTTCCTGACCCAGCCGATACTGGCTGATGACCATCTGTACACCGAAAAACACGATCAGCAGACAGAACAGCACGGAGATGCCGTACATGACCAGCTGGATGATCAGCCGCGTATGGGGACTGACATGGTCGGTGATGATGGAAAGCCCCAGATGCGCTCTGCGCCGGGCCGCGATGGCGGTACCCATAAAGCTCATCAGGACAAATAGGTAGGTGGACATTTCATCCGAAACCGCCAGAGAATGCTTGAACAGGAAGCGGGCGATGACGTTTGAAAAGACCAGCACCGCCATAATGGAAACGCACGCGCAGGAAACGAATTTTTCGATTTTCTCAAACATATGGATCCTCCTCATTCAATGCCGAAAGCGGCACAGGCGGCTTCGCCATATTGGGCCTTCAGCTCAGCCGTTACGTCACTTACCGCGTCCTTAAAGGCCTGAAGCTGCTCCTCCGTCAGGATATCCACCTGCATACCGGCGTCCTGGAAGCCCTGGATCAGCTCGTCCTCCTCGGCCTCCAGCCGGTCGCGGCCCCATTCGCAGGCATCGGAGGCGCACTGCTGGAGAAGCGCCTGTGTATTTTCGTCCAGGCTTTCCCAAACCTTTTTGTTGGCCACAAAGAGATCATTTTCATAGCTGTAATTCCAGATGGTCATGTACTTCTGAATTTCATCCATCTTGGCAGATTTGGTCACGGAGCAGCCGTTTTCCTGTCCGTCAATGGTCTTTTGCTGGATGGCGGTGAACACCTCGCTCCAGCTCATGGCCGTGGGACTGGCGCCCAGCGCCTTGAATACGCCCATATATACCGCCGAGCCGGGGACACGGATCTTCAGATCCTTCAGATCCTCCGGTGTGGTGACCGGATGCTTGCTGTTGGTGAGCTGGCGGAAGCCGTTGTGGAAGGAACCCAGATACGTGATGCCCTTTGCATCCAGCAGCTCTGCGTAGTAAGCACCGCCGGTGGTGTCGATGACCTGCCGTGCCTCCTGATAGGAGGTAAAGGACCAGGGCAGCGTCGCCACGGACATCTTGGGCTCTATGTTGGCCAGGACGCAGGTGGCATAAGCTCCCAGATCCGCTGCGCCTACGGCGATATACTCCACGCCCTTGGTGCTGTTGCCGCCGGCCAGTGTGTCGTTGGGAAACACATCAATGGTGATGCTTCCGCCTGAACGCTCCGCCACCAGGTCTGCGAAGTGGTGGGCTACCAGCGAGTCGATTTGCGTGTCTGTTCCGTTGACCGCCATGGACAAATTGATTTTCCGATATGCGCCGTCCTCACTGTCAGAGGCCGTTGTGCCGCTGCAGCCGGACATCGTGCCCAGCAGCAGTACGGCACCCAGTAGTAATGCGAGCCATCGTTTGCACCGATTCATGTTCCATACCTCCAGCAAAACTTCGTCTTTTGTCATGTGTCTGACAAAGGCATTTATAGTATAGCAAGCCCCATTCTTTTCGTCAACCCCTATTGAGAATTTCAACAATTCGCACTATTCTGACAGAATGGTTTTGTGCAAAACGGAGGGACTGTTCCTTGGCCGCCTGTGCCTCTCCTGCAAGTTCAAGGAGGAAACGGGCGAGAGCCTGACGGACGTCATCCTGAAAGAAAAAACGGAGAAGGCCAACGCCTCCTCCGTTATTCGGATAAACCCCTCACCGCTATCGGCTCATATCCTGGCTTTTCCTTTCCGTCAGTATGGAAACCCTTTTCAAATCCGAAAGCACTTTTGCAGGGCTTTATACTCACCCAACGCCAAAATCGTAATGTCATCGGACAATATGGTGTCCGGCGTAACGGAAACATCCGTTTCTCCTGCGCGTTTGATGCCGAGAATGTTGATGCCAAACTTTCTGCGGACGTTCAGCTCACCAACGCTTTTCCCGATCCACGCCTCCGGCACCTGCACTTCAAAGATGGCGTGCTGCTCGTCGATCTCTATGTAGTCGAAAATATGGTCGGCAGTGAATCGGATCGCCGCCCATTTTGCCACCTGCTTTTCAGGGTAGACCACGTTATCTGCGCCGTTGCGGAGCAGAAACTTCGCCTGCACATCGCGTTCGGCGCGGGATACCACGCATTTGGCACCCAGCTCTTTCAGCAGCGAGGTGGTCTCCAGCGAGTTCTGGAAGCTGCCGCTGATGGTCACAAAACAAACATCAAAATTTCCGATACCGAGCGAACGCAGAAACTCCGCATTGGTGCTGTCGCCGATCTGTGCGTTGGTGACAAACGGAAGCACATCGTTGACCCGTTCCTCATTGGTATCGACTGCCATGACCTGATGCCCCAGTTGAGAGAGCTGCATGGCGATATGCCGCCCGAAGCGGCCTGCTCCGATCAATAAAACATTTTTCATGGGATAGATACTCCTTTGCTTATCCAATCGTGATGCTTTCCTGCGGCAGCTTTGCGCTGCCGGTTTTCTTGCTGGACACCGCTGCGTAAATGAGCGTAAGCCCGCCAACTCTCCCCAGATACATCAGCGCGATCAATACCATTTGCGAGGGAATATGCAGCTGCGGCGTAATACCCAATGTCAGTCCCACCGTGCCTACCGCCGACGCTGCTTCATACAGGCAGGAGGACAGCGGAAGATTCTCGTATACGCTGATAAAAACGCCTCCGCCAAAGAACAGGGCAAGATACATCGTCAGGATGGTCGCGGCGGTTTTGACGGCGCCGCAATCGACTCTGCGTCCAAAGAGTTGGGCGCTGTCCCGCTGGCGGAAGGTCGCGGCAGCATTGGCAAGCAGGACTGCCAGCGTGGTGGTTTTCATGCCGCCTGCCGTGGAGCCGGGAGAACCGCCAATGAGCATCAGAAGGATCATCACGCTCAGAGATGCACTGGACATGGCGGGCAGATCGACGGTGTTGAAGCCCGCCGTTCTCGGCGTGACCGATTGGAACAGGGCTGCCTGAATCCGCTCTCCGAGGGGAAGGGCATCAAAATCCGCAAAGAAGAAAAACAGCGCCGGAAGGACGATCAGCGTGAGTGTCGTGACAAGAATCACCTTGCTCTGCATTCGATAACGGTGGAAGTGCAGCTTGTTTTCGCAAATGTCATCCCATGTCAGGAATCCGATGCCGCCGGTTATGATCAGCAGCATGATCGTGATATTGATTACCGGATTTTGGACATAACCGGTAAGGGACGGATACAAGTTATTGTTCGTTCCCAGAATGTCAAACCCGGCGTTGCAAAAGGCGGAGACGGAATGAAACACCGCCATCCAGATCCCGTGCCATCCGTAGTCCCGGCAAAACACCGGCAGCATGACGAGTGCGCCGACCAGTTCGATCAGAAATGTTCCCCGCAGGATGAACCGGGTCAGCCGGACGATTCCTCCGACCTTCGGCGCTGAAATGGCGTCCTGCATGGTGCTGCGCTGCATCAGAGAGATCCTTCGCCCGGACAGCAGCGCAACCGATGCCGCCACGGTGACAACACCAAGCCCGCCTATCTGAATCAGCGTCAGGATCACCGCCTGACCAAAGCCCGACCAATAGCTGCCGGTGTCCTGCACCACAAGCCCCGTTACACAAACAGCGGAGGTCGCGGTGAAAAGCGCTTCATGAAATGGCGTTACGCACCCGGCTGTTGTGGAGTGCGGCAACATCAGCAGCAGCGCACCCAGCAGAATGACCCCGGCAAAGCCTAATATGATAATTTGAAAAGACGAAAGGCGGCGCTTTCTGCAAGGCATTTCTCCCGTCATTATCCTCACTCCTTTTGAATCGCGTAATCGCTTTACTGTGCGCAGGCCAAACAGACGCGGCATTGCCTGACTGTGATGAAGGATACCCTGTACGCGCTCAGCTCGGAGACCGTAAAGTAAATGTCGTATGCGTCTGCTTCATGTTCTGAAATAGAACATCGGCTTTCACAGCTTCCGGTACAAAGTAAGCCGGCTCCAGCGCTGAACACATAACATTCTCCCGCCTTCTGTTCACGCAAAAAAGACACACCTATACCCGATACCGCAGTAAAGGGCGCAGGTATGCCGCACATGAACAGGCCATATAAGGGCGGTTAACCGTTATCGTCGCTGCTGTCGTTTTCCACGGAGCTTCTCTTTTTTACTGTGTGCTTACATCATAGCATTTCTCCAGTGTAGATTCGGTAAAGAAACAAGCGCAGAGCAATACCTTCCCACCAATCTGTTTGACAGACCTGCATATCACCGGGCCAGCTGGGCCACGGCGGCCACGGCGGCGTCGATCTCCTCCTCCGTGTTGAAGGGGGAAAAGCTAAAGCGCACCGCACCCTGCTCCCGGGTGCCCAGAGCCTGGTGGAGCCGGGGCGCGCAGTGGGCGCCGGGGCGGGTGGCAATGCCCCAGCCCTGCAAAAGCGCATCAGACACCTCGCCGGAATCCAGGTCCCGGATGTTCAGGGACACGATGGCCGCCCGGCAAGGGGCGGAAAAGTCGCCATACACCCGGACGCCGGGAAGCTCCCGGACGCCCCGGTAAAACCGCAGCATCAGTCCGTGCTCCCGGGCGTACAGGCTTTCCACCCCCTCTGCCAGCAGGTATTCCAGAGCGGCGTGAAGCCCCGCCAGGCCATGACTGTTCAGGGTTCCGGCCTCCAGGCGGGTGGGATAGGCGGCAGGCTGATCCCTGTCGAAGGAGTGAACGCCGCTGCCGCCCCGCAGCAGGGGCCGGACCTCCACCCCCGGGCGGATACACAGACCGCCGGTGCCCTGGGGGCCCAGCAGGCTCTTGTGGCCCGTAAAGCACACCACGTCCGCCCCCAGGGCCGTCATGTCCAGGGGAATGGCTCCCGCCGTCTGGGACGCGTCCAGGATCAGCAGCGCACCGCGGCGGTGGGCCATGGCGGCAATGCGGGGGATATCCAGCACGTCGCCGGTGACATTGGAGGCGTGGGTACATACCACGGCCCGGGTATTGGGCCGGAACAGCCTTTCAAAAGCATCATAAGAAACCTGCCCGTTTTTGTCCGCCGGGACAAAGCTCAGGGCTATTCCCTGCCGCTGCAGGGCATACAGGGGCCGGAGCACCGAGTTGTGCTCCAGGTCCGTGGAAATGGCGTGGTCCCCCGGGGACAGCAGGCCGCATATGGCGATGTTCAGAGCCATGGTGGAGTTGGCGGCAAAAACCACATGGTCCGGCCGGGGGCAGCCCAGCAGCCGGGCCGTCAGGCAGCGGGTATCATACACCGTCCGCAGGGCGGACAGGGACGCCCCATGAGCGCCCCGGGCGGCGTTTCCCGCCTTACAGATGGCCTCTGCCACCGCCTGGGCCACCTGGGGCGGCTTGTGCAGGGACGTGGCAGCACTGTCCAGATAAATCTCCGTCATCAGAACATCTCCAATACGCAGCAGGGGCCGTGGCCGATGCCGTTTTCATCCAGCGCCGCCGTCAGGACGGTTTCGTCGCCGGGGTCCGCCTTCCAGGCCAGGCCGCACCCGGCGGAAATGCGGGACGGCAGCGGGATGATGCGCCCCGGCAGAGACAGCCGCCCGAACAGGGCCTCCGCCGCCAGGGCCTGGGCCGTCTCCTGGAAGGAGATCACCAGGGCCGGGGTCCGTTGGCGGGTCAAGGCCGGATCACCAGGGTGGCGTTCATCTGCTTCTCGGCGATGACGTACATATTGGTCACCTGACCCACCCGGAGCTTGTCGGCGATGCCGTAATGATTCAGACAGGTGCCGCAGGTCAGGATCTCCACCCCCAGCGCCTCCAGCTTGTGCAGGTCCTCCAGGGACGCGGAGCCATCGCAGGTGACGAAAGCGCCGCCGTTGTAGAACAGAACGGTGCGGGGCAGCTTCTCCTGCTGGGTCAGGGCAAACAGGAAGCCCTTCAGCAGCACCCGGCCCAGGGTGTCGTCTCCCTGGCCCATGTGGTCGGCGGAGATCACCACCACGGTGTTCTCGGGCCTTTCGGAGGGAACGGTGCAGATGCCGTCGGCGGTATCGGGCAGCTGGGCTCCGGCCTGGGCGGTGATGGTGACCCGGAAGCGGTTTTCCGCCAGCTGCTCCGTTTCGATGGTGCAGCCCTTGCTCTGGGCCAGACGGGTCAGATTCTCCACGGCGATGCGGTTATCCACCAGAGTCTCCACGGTGCCGGGACCGGCCAGAGTCTTCAGAGCCTGCAGGGTCTTGACCACCGGAATGGGGCAGGCGTCGCCTACGGCGTTGACTTGGATCATGATGAGAAGCCTCCTTGCTTTTGAGTCGGAATAACAATATGTTCATTATAAACGTTTCCCCGGGGGATTGCAAGGGGTGGGCCCCGCAAATGGCGGCGCGGTGCTTGCCGCAAAAGTCCGGGACGCCTTGCACAGCAAGGCCCCCGCTTTGGACGGGGGCCTTATTCTGCATGAAAATCCTTTTCATTTGTCTGGGTATGCGGTATAATATACCCACTATGTATCCTGGAGGTGCCGCATATGGAGAAGACCCGCCGCGAGATCATGGACCGGGTATATCTCACCTATCTGCCTGCCAAAAAGTTCAAAACCGGCTGCCTTTCCGCGCAGTTCATCACGCCCCTGCGCCGGGAGACGGCGTCCTGCGGCGCGCTGCTGCCGCTGGTGCTCCAGCGGGGCACCATGCGCTGTCCGGATATCCAGCAGCTGTCCGCCGCCATGGACCAGCTCTACGGCGCGCAGATCAACCCCACCATCCGCAAAAGGGCGGAGTGCCAGTGCATCGGCTTTGTGGCCTCGGTAATGGACGACAGCTTCGCCCCCCGGGGAGAAAAGCTGCTGGAGCCCACCGCCGCCCTGCTGGGAGAACTGCTGCTGGACCCCGTCACCCGCAACGGCCGGTATCTGCCGGAGTATGTGGACAGTGAGCGGGCCAATCTGCTGGACAGCATCCGTTCCGTCCGCAACGACAAGCGGGACTGGGCGGACTTGCGCCTTTTGCAGGAGATGTGCCGGGACGAGCCCTACGGCGTCAGCCGCCTGGGAGACGAGACTGCCGCCGCGGCCATCAACAACCAGAAGCTCCATGTCTACAGCCAGGGAATGATGTCCGCCTCCCGGCTGGAGCTGTTCTACTGCGGCAGCGCTCCCATCACCCGGGTGGAGGACGCCCTGCTGGAGGCCTTCGCCGCCCTGCCCCGGGGCGCGGCCCGGGACCCGCAGCCGCCCCGCCGGGTGGACGCCCCGGCCCAGCCCCGTGTCATCCGCGAGGCCATGGATGTGACCCAGGGAAAGCTCTCCATGGGCTTCCGCTGCGGCACCGACGATGTGCCCGCCATGCTCCTGGCCAACCTTCTGTTCGGCGGCACCAGCAATTCCAAGCTGTTTCTCAACGTCCGGGAAAAGCTCTCCCTGTGCTACTACGCCTCCAGCAATTATGTCCGCTCCAAGGGCATCCTGACGGTGTCCTCCGGCATTGAAAGTGCCGACTATCAGCGGGCCCTGGACGAAATTCTGCACCAATTGCAGGAGGTCCGGGACGGGCACTGGGAGCCCTGGGAGCTGGAGGGCGCCCGCAGCACCATGCGCAGCGCCCTGACCTCCCTGTCGGATTCCCAGGGTGCCCTGGAAAATTACTGCCTGGGACAGGCCGCCACCGGCCAGAGCGAGGACCCGGAGACCATGCAGCGCCTGCTGGACCAGGTGACGCCGGAGCGCATCCGGGCCGCCGCCGGCAGCGTGACCCTGGACACCGTATACTTCCTGCACGGAAAGGAGGAGGCCTGATGAAAACCCTTACCTATCCCCGCATCGGGGAAAAGGTCCTGTGGGAGACTCTGCCCAACGGCCTGCCTGTGTGCGTGGTGCCCAAGCCCGGCTATGCCCGGAGGTTTGCCTTCTTCACCACCCGCTACGGCGGCATGGACATGCGTTTCCGGCTGGACGGCCGGTGGCTGGACACCCCCGCCGGCATCGCCCACTATCTGGAGCACAAGATGTTCGACACGGCGGACGGCAGCGCCATGCAGGAGCTGGCCAAGGGCGGGGCCGAGCCCAACGCCTTCACCAGCAACGCCGTCACCGCCTATTATTTCGACTGCACCGAGCATTTTTATGAAAATCTGCGGATCCTGCTGTCCTTCGTGTCCGTGCCGTATTTCACCGACGAGAGCGTGGAAAAGGAACAGGGCATCATCGCCCAGGAGATCGGCATGATCGAGGACAACCCCGAGTGGCAGGTATACCGCCAGATGATGCAGGCCCTGTACCGCCACAGCCCCGTGCGGCAGTCTGTGGCCGGGTCCGTGGAGAGCATCCGCCAGATCACCGCCCAGACCCTGTACGACTGCCACAAGGCCTTCTATACCCCCGCCAATATGTGCCTGGTGGTGGTGGGCGATGTGGACCCGGCGGAGGTCGTCCGGGCCGCCCGGGAGGTTCTGCCCCGGGAGAGCGGCCCCGCCATCCCCCGGGACTATGGCCGGGAGGAGGACCTGACGCCTCATATGGCCCGCATAGAGGACCGGATGGAGGTGGCCATGCCCACCTTCCTGCTGGGCTTCAAGTGCCCGCCGGTGCCGGAGGGAGAGGAGCGCATGCGCCTGGATATCCTGGGGGACCTGGCCTGCGACGTGCTCATGGGAGAGTCCAGCCCCCTGTTCACCCGGCTGTACAGTCAGGGGCTGATCAACGGCACCTTTGACAGCGCCTATGACCTGCTGCCGGGAGCCGCCTATGTGTTCTGCGGCGGCGACAGCAACGATCCCGAGGCCGTGCAGCAGGCCGTTCTGGATGAAGCCCGCCGGGTGGTCCGGGAGGGGGTGGACCCGGCCTATGTCCAGCGCATCCGCCGGGCCAGCTTCGGCGCATCCATCAAAAGTCTGAACTCCTTCGAGGCCATCGCCTCCACGGCGGCCGAGGGCTGCTTCCAGGGATACGATCCCTTCCGCTTCCCGGAGGTGTATGATTCCATTACCCAGCAGGATCTGCTGGACTTTATCCGGGACAATATCCGGCCGGAGCGCATGGCCCTGTCCATCATCTATCCAAAGGAGTGACGCTATGAACGAGAATTGGAAATTTTCTGATATTCCCTATACCAGCCCGGACGTGGAGGCCCTTCAGACCCGGTACGATGCCCTGACCCGCCGGGCCAAGGCTGCCGCCTGCCCGGAGGACCTGCTGGACGTGGTCCGGCAGCGGGACGCCCTGCAGCAGGAGGTGGCCCTGTGCCAGAGCATTGCCACCATCCGGGCCTTCCACGACGTCACCGACGAATTTTACCAGCGGGAGCTGCAGGAGACCCTGCCCCGGCTGGAGACGCTGGATACCCAGTCGCTGTCCATGGCCATTGCGGAGAGTCCCTACGCTGCGGCGGTGGACGGGACCTTCGGCCCCCAGCTGCGCCGCCTGCTGACGCTGGATCAGCGGCTCCACACCGGCGGCAAGGAGCTGCAGGCCCGCATCTCCCGGCTGACGGCCCAATATCAGCAGCTGACGGCCTCCGCCAGGTATCAGGTCCAGGGCGAGACCCTCAGCGGCGGTCAGCTGCGCTTTGCGCTGGCCAGCACCGACCGGGAGCGCCGCCGGGCCGCCTACGAGGCCCAGCAGCAGACGGCGCTGGAAAACGCCGAAGCCCTGGAGCAGCTGCTGCGGGACCTGGTCCACGCACGAAATCAGCTGGCCCGTGAAAACGGCTTTGACAATTTTGCCGACTACGGCGATCTCTGCATGCAGCGTCTGGGCTATGGCCGGGCGGAGCTGGACGAATTCTGCCGCCAGGTGCAGACCCACATCGCCCCCCTGTATCTGCGTCTCCAGGAGGAGCAGCGCCAGCGCCTGGGGGTAGAGGCGCTGCTGCCCTATGACCGGGCGCTGGTGTTCCCGGAGGGCAACGCCGTCCCCGTGGCGGCGGAGGAGCTGCCTGAGGCCGCCCGCCGGATGTACCATGCCCTGAGCCCGGAGGCAGGGGAGTTTTTCGACGAGATGGTCCGCCACGACCTGCTGGACGTGACCGGCTCTCCCAATAAAATTTCCGGCATGGGCTTCTGCGACATGCTGGGCGCCCCCTACCGGATGCCCTTCATCTTTGCCAACTGCGACGGCACCGCCGGCGACGTCACCGTATACACCCACGAGCTGGGCCACGGGCTCCAGGGGTATCTGTCCATCCGCAGCCAGCCGGTGGCGGACTATGCGGGCCTGAGTCCGGACCTGGCGGAGGTCCACTCCAAGACCATGGAGCTGCTGGCCCAGCCCTACGCCCGGGATTTCTTCGGGAACCACGCCCCCCAGTTCCTGACGGAGCACCGCTATGACTTCATCAAGGAGCTGTGCGCCTTCTGCTCCATCCACACCTTTGAGACGTGGCTGTATGAGCATCCGGACGCCTCTCTGGCCCAGTGGGCAGAGGAGTTCGACCGCATTGAGAAGTCCTTCGGCCGGGCCCGGAACAACGAGCCCTGGCGGAAGCAGGTGCTCTCCGGCTGCGACCTGTTCACCAATGTGGCCCTGTACATGTTCCCCCGGTATGTCATCAGCTACGCCCTGTCCATCGTCTGCGCCCAGCAGCTGAAGGCCGCCTATGACGCCGACCCCGCAGACGGCTGGACCCGGTATCACGCCCTGTGTGCCTCCGGCGGCAGCAGGCTGTATGCCGAGACCCTTTCGGATGCCGGACTGCCCCTGCCCTACGCTCCCGGCGTGGTGGAGAGCCTGGCCCAGGACCTGGCCCGCCAGTTCTGGGGATAAAGCCTCCTCTGCAGCCGCCGGCTGCGGAGGTTCCGGCCCCGGTTGGTAGACGAAAGAGAATAGACCGACGGCGGATGCACAATGCATCTGCCGTCGGTCCCTTTTTATAGGTTTTTCGGGTGGTCAGAATAAATCGGGATACAGGGCCGCCACCTGCTGATACCAGCTCTGATATTGGGAAAGGGTACTGCTATCCGGGGAGTATACCTGCCACGTGTCGACTGGGTCGGAGGCGGTGAGGGGCTGGTCCGTCAGGGGGTATTTGCCCAGCTCCAGCTCGGTGGGGTAGTACATGCCCGCATAGTCGGAGCCGCTGGGGTAGGCGGTGAGGAACAGCAGATAGGACCGTCCCTTTTCCATGGGCAGATAGCCGCCCTGGGTCCACAGGGCATCATCCAGGGTGTAGCACTCCTCGGTGATGACCAGCTGCTCCGGGGCCTGGCCCTTCAGCACCTGGGATACTCTGCCGGTGGTCCGGGTATAGCCGGAGGAGACGTTGCCGTCGCTGTAGCGGGAAAGGACGTTTTCCTGAGTTTCCGGGGTGAATACCACGATCAGATCGCTGACCTCCTGCAATTGGGACACCGTTGCCGCCTGGGTCAGACGGTCAGCGGATACCTGGTACACAGTTTCCCGCTGTCCGCAGGCAGTCAGCAGAAGCAGGGACAGCAGCAGACAGGAAAGAATAAGCCGTCTTGTACGTTTCATGGAAAGCCTCCTTTATGATTTAATAATAGAATTATATCATATATGTGGGGGAACGCAAGGGAAATGTACTCGACCTACAGGGTAGTCTCGAATTGCTCCAGGCCCTGGCCCAGCAGCCGGGCGGCCTCGTCCCCCTGTCCAGCGGCGATGAGGTCCGTAAACCGGGCCAGAGTGCGCAGACTCTCCTCCCGGCCCACGGAGCGGATGTAGCCGGACCAGAACTCCAGATTAACCTTCTTGAAGGCGTTGAACAGCAGAGGCGTGATGGTGTTGCCGCCCAGGAACACCACACCCCGGTGATACCGGAACAGGGCCTCCGGCAGCTCCTCCTCCGGAGCCGTCTGGGCCTGGCGCAGCAGCTCCCGCAGCGCCTCCAGGTCCCCGGGGGTGTGACCGGCAGCCAGATCCCGCAGGGCCGGAGCCTCCAGATAATACCGCAGGCGCAGGATGCTGCGGGCGGTTTTCTCGTCGGGGAGGCCCCCGTGATAATCCATAATGGCCGTCAGCGTTTCCAGGCTGCCGGTCTGGGCATAGTCCGCCACGGTGACGCCCCGGCGGGAGGCGATGTCCAGAAAGCCCAGGCGGTGCAGCTCCCGCAGGCCCTCATGGACCACGGTCTTGCTGATGTGCATGGTGTCGGCCAGCTCCCGCTCCGTGGGCAGCCGGTCCCCGGGCTTCAGCTGCCCGGACAGAATAGCCCCCTCCAGCTGCTGAATGAACAGCTCCCGGATGGACGGGGCCACAATGGGGCGGAAATCCATGGCATATCCTCCTTCTGGTCCGACCAGGACCATAAAATAGGATATCATAACTTTAGAGAAACAGTCAATAGCTTTTTGCGGCAGAAGTTGCTATTATAATAGTGAGTTGGTATCGAAAAAACCGCCCGTTAGGCGGAAATGAAGGAGATTTGACATGGGAAAGAACATCAACGGCGATCGTCCCACCGCGTTCCCCCTGGAGCAGGAGAAGCTGCCCTTTACCATCCCTGTGGTGGACGAGCCCCGGCCCAAGATTGCGAAGCTGGTGGCCATGATTACCGACCGGGTGCCCGCCAAGCTTAAGGGCGTCAAGGGCAACGACCCGGAATACTGGGGCCTGGCGGACCTGGTCACCGACGAAATGGCGGACGTGGCCCTGAAGATGGGCGTCCGCAAGCCCAAGACCATCGGGCAGCTGATGAAGCTGACCAAGCTGGAGCGGGAGCCTTTGCAGAAGCTGCTGGACGACATGGCCTGGGTGGGCCTGATCGAATACAACTGGGAGAATCTGGACGGGAAGAACCCCAACCACGAAAAGCGGTATGTCCTGCCCCAGTTCGTCCCCGGCAGCGCGGAGTTTTTCAACATGCGGCGCAGCCAGATGGACGAGCATCCCCAGGTGGCGGCCTTCTTTGAGCGGATGACCTTCCTGCCCCTGGAGAAGATCACCCCCATGGTGCCTCCCGGAGGGGCCGGCATCGGCATGCACGTGATCCCCGTGGAAAAGGCCATCGAGACGGAGAATGAGGCCGTGGGCCTGGAAAAAATCTCCTATTGGCTGCACAAGTACGAGGGCAAGTATGCCAAGAGCATGTGCTCCTGCCGGGCCAGCCGCCAGTATCTGAACGAGGGCTGCGGCGACGACCCGGAGAGCTGGTGCATCGCCGTGGGCGATATGGCCACCTATATTGTGGAGACGGGCCGCGGGGAATACATCACCTATGACGAGGCCATGGCCATCTTCAAGAAGGCAGAGGACAACGGCTTTGTCCACCAGATCACCAACATCGACGGCGAGCAGAAGATCTTCGGCATCTGCAACTGCAACGTCAACGTCTGCAATGCCCTGCGCACCAGCCAGCTGTTCAACACTCCCAACATGTCCCGCAGCGCCTATGTGGCCCGGGTGGAGACGGACCAGTGCGTGGCCTGCGGCCGATGCGTGGAATACTGTCCCGCCGGTGCGGTGAAACTGGGCCAGAAGCTGTGCACCAAGGACGGCCCCGTGGAATATCCCCGGCAGGAGCTGCCGGATGCGGTGAAGTGGGGCCCCGACAAGTGGTCCATCGACTACCGGGACAAGAACCGCATCAACTGCTACGACACCGGCACCGCCCCCTGCAAGACCGCCTGCCCCGCCCACATCGCCGTGCAGGGCTATCTGAAGCTGGCGGCCCAGGGCAAGTATCGGGAGGCGCTGCAGCTGATCAAGCGGGAGAATCCCTTCCCCGCCGTGTGCGGCCGCATCTGCAACCGCCGGTGCGAGGATGCCTGCACCCGGGGCACCGTGGACCAGGCCGTGGCCATCGACGAGGTGAAGCGGTTCATTGCCCAGCAGGACCTGGACGCCGCCACCCGGTTCGTGCCGGAGAAGGTGATCCCCAAGGTAGACGGCGAGTTCGATCAGCAGATCGCTATCATCGGCGGCGGCCCTGCGGGCCTGTCCTGCGCCTATTACCTGGCGGAGAAGGGCTACCGCCCCACCGTGTTTGAAAAGGAGCAGCGTCTGGGCGGCATGCTGGAGAACGGCCTGCCCAGCTTCCGGCTGGAAAAGGACGTGGTCCAGGCGGAGATCGACGTGCTGCGGGAGATGGGCGTTCAGTTCCGCTGCGGCGTGGAGGTGGGCAAGGATGTGACCATTGCCCAGCTGCGCCAGGAGGGCTTCCGGGGCTTCTATGTGGCCGTGGGCCTGCAGTCCGGCGGCAAGCTGGATATCCCCGGCGGTGATGCTCAGGGTGTTATGGCCGGTATCGACTTCATGCGCCAGGTGAACGGCGGCCAGTGCAGCAAGCTGGCGGGCCCCGTGGTGGTCATCGGCGGCGGCAACATCGCGGCGGACGTGGCCCGGACGGCGGTGCGCTGCGGCGCGGAGTCCGTGGACCTGTACTGCCTGGAGGGCTATGATGAAATGCCCATGGGCGCGGAGGACCGGAGCGAGTGCCAGCGCGACGGCGTGACCATCCACGCCGGATGGGGCCAGACGGAGATCGTCACCGAAAACGGCCATGCCGCCGGGATCCGCTTCCGCAAGTGCCTGCGGGTGAAGGACGACCAGGGGCGCTTTGCACCGGTGTTCGACGATAACGATGCCTGCGAGGCGGCCTGTGCCACGGTGCTGTACTGCATCGGCCAGAAGGTGGATTGGCGGCAGCTGCTGACGGGCACCGCCGTGACCTTCAACCCCAACGGCACCGCCCAGGTGGACCCGGTAACGTATCAGACGGCGGAGCCCGACATTTTCGCCGGAGGCGATGCCGTCACCGGCCAGAAGTTCGCCATCGACGCCATCGCCGCCGGCAAGGAGGGCGCCATTTCCCTGCACCGGTTCGTGCAGAAGGCAACCCTGACCATCGGCCGCAACCGCCGCCAGTTTGTGGAGCTGGACAAGGAGAACGCCCTGATCCCCGTGGGCTTCGACAACACGCCCCGCCAGCGGATCGGGTACAACGAGGCCCTGCGCCGGACCTTCCGGGACGAGCGGGTGGCCTTCACCGCCGAACAGGTGCAGAAGGAGACGGCTCGCTGCCTCAGCTGCGGCGCCTCTGTGGTGGACCCCAACAAGTGCATCGGCTGCGGTGTGTGCACCACCAAGTGCGCCTTTGACGCCATCCATCTGCACCGGGAGCGGCCGGAGTGCACCAACATGATCCCCTCCGAGGATAAGATGAAGGCCATCCTGCCCTACATGGTGAAGCGGCAGATCAAGATCCGGAAGGCCGGGAAGAAGTAATGCACGAGCTGGGCATCGTTTTTCATGTGATCCGGGCCGTGGAGGACATTGGGCGGCAGCAGGGCCTCACCGACGTGGCGTCGGTGACGCTGGAGCTGGGCCAGGTGTCCGGTGTGGTGCCCCATGAGCTGGAGAGCTGCTGGAAATGGGCTGTGGCCCGGACGGAGCTGATGCCCCGGGCACAGCTGCGGTTCGAGACGGTCCACGCCATCACTCACTGCGATGGCTGCGGCCGGGACTATGACACCGTACCCCAAGGCCGGGTATGTCCCTTCTGCGGCAGTGAGGACACCTGGCTGGTTCAGGGAAATGAAGTGAATATCAAAGAGATTGAGGCGCAGTAGCCTGTGTCCGCCCCCGTTTGCCATTGACAAGCGGGGGCGGACGGCGTATAATGACAATATATATTGAATGCATTGAGAGATTGAGTCATGCAAAGGGCCGCCCGGGAGACCGGGCGGGTTTTGGCGTGGCTCTTTTTTCGCGGAAAGGAGCACTTTGTATGCAGGATGTGGTCATCATCGGCGGCGGCGCAGTGGGCTGCGCCGTGGCCCGGGAGCTGAGCCGCTGGCAGCTGGACGTGTGCCTGGTGGAGCAGGGAGAGGACGTATGCGTGGGCACCAGCAAGGCCAATTCCGCCATCGTTCACGCCGGGTTCGACGCTCCGGCGGGGAGTCTGAAGGCCCGGTTCAACGTGGAGGGCAGCCGCCGGATGGAGGCGCTGTCCCGGGAGCTGGACTTCCCTTATCGCCGGAACGGGGCCCTGGTGCTATGCTTTGAGGAGGCGGGCCTGCCCCATCTGGAGGAGCTTCTGCACCGGGGACAGGTCAACGGCGTGGAGGGCCTGGAGATCGTTCGAGGAGAGCAGCTTCATGCGCTGGAGCCTGCCCTGTCGGAGAAGGCCGTTGCCGCCCTGTACGCCCCCAGCAGCGCCATCATCTGTCCCTTCGGCATGACCATCGCCCTGGCGGAGAACGCCGCTCATAACGGCGTGACCTTCCGCTTCGACACCCGGGTGGAGCGCATCCGCCGGACTCAGGCGGGCTATACCCTGGAAACCAACCGGGGGATCATGGAGACCCGGGCCGTAATCAGCGCCGCCGGTGTGTGGGGCGATGTGCTCCATAACCAGGTGTGCAGCGATACCGCCCGCATCGTGCCCCGCCGGGGTGAATACTGCCTGCTGGACAAGAAGGACGGCGGCCTGGTGCAGCGCACCGTGTTCCAGCTGCCGGGCCCCATGGGCAAGGGCGTGCTGGTAACGCCCACGGTCCATGGCAACCTGTTGGTGGGCCCCACCGCTGCGGATCAGGAGCAGCGGGACCTGACCGCCACCACGGCGGAAGGACTGGCCTTTGCCCAGGATATGGCCCGCAAGAGCGTGCCGGGTCTGCCGCTGCGGGACGTGATCACCAGCTTTGCCGGGCTGCGGGCCCATCTGGCGGAGGGGGACGACGATTTCCGCGTGGGGCAGCCTGTCCCCGGCTATTTCGAGGCCCTGGGCATCGAGTCCCCGGGGCTGTCCTCCGCTCCGGCCATCGGCGCATATCTGGCGGAGCAGGCGGCGGCGTATCTGAATGCGCGGCAGAAGCAGAACTTCGACCCCGTGCGGCGGGACATCGTCCACCTGCGGGAGCTGCCCTTTGCCCGGCGGCAGCGCCTGGCAGAGGAGAACCCCGCTTACGGCAACATCGTGTGCCGGTGCGAGGGCATCAGCGAGGGCGAGATCGTGGACGCCATCCACCGCACCCCCGGAGCCCGGTCCCTGGATGGGGTGAAGCGCCGGGTGCGAGCCGGTATGGGCCGGTGCCAGGGAGGCTTCTGCACGCCTCGGGTCATGGAGATCCTGGCCCGGGAGCTGGGGATACCCCAGACGGAGCTGACGAAAAACGGCGGCACATCCCGGCTGCTGACCGGCCGGACCAAGGAGGAAGCATGATGAAACACGTACAGCTTGCTATTATCGGCGGAGGCCCTGCGGGCCTGGCCGCCGCCATCGCCGCCCGGAGGGCCGGGGTGCAGGATCTGCTGATCCTCGAGCGGGACCGGGAGCTGGGCGGTATTCTGAACCAGTGCATCCACGCGGGCTTCGGCCTGCACACCTTTTCCCAGGAGCTTACCGGGCCGGAATACGCCCGGCGGTTCGCGGACCAGGTCCGGGAGCTGGAGATTCCGTATCTGCTGAACACCATGGTGCTGGACCTGTCCCGGGACCGGGTGCTGACGGTGACGGGCCGGGAAACGGGACTCATGCAGATCAGCGCCGATGCGGTGATTCTGGCCATGGGCTGCCGGGAGCGGCCCCGGGGCGCGCTGAACATCCCCGGCTGCCGCCCGGCGGGCATTTACTCCGCCGGTACCGCCCAGCGGCTGGTGAATATGGAGGGGCTGATGCCCGGCCGGGACGTGGTGATCCTGGGCAGCGGCGACATCGGCCTGATTATGGCCCGGCGCATGACCCTGGAGGGGGCCAAAGTCCACGCAGTGGCGGAGGTCATGCCCTATTCCGGCGGCCTGAAGCGGAACATCGTCCAGTGCCTGGAGGATTTCGATATTCCCCTGTACCTGTCCACCACGGTGGTGGACATTCACGGACAGGAACGGCTGGAGGGTGTGACCCTGGCCCGGGTGGACGAAAACCGCCGCCCCATCCCCGGGACGGAGCGGGACATCCCCTGCGACACCCTGCTGCTGTCCGTGGGTCTGCTGCCGGAAAACGAGCTGAGTCAGCAGGCAGGCGTCCGGCTGGACGCCGTTACCGGCGGCCCGGAGGTTGGGGACGATCTGTCCACCTCTATCCCCGGTGTGTTTGCCTGCGGCAACGTGCTGCACGTTCACGATTTGGTGGACTTTGTGTCCCAGGAGGCGGCACGGGCAGGAGAAAACGCTGCCCGGTACCTGCTGGAGCAGCGGCGGGAGCGGCAGACCGTCCGCCTGACCGGGAAAAACGGCGTGCGGTATACAGTGCCGCAGTATCTGGACCCGGAGGGGATGGAGGAGTCCGTTACCGTCCGGTTCCGGGTGGGGAAGCCGTATCAGAACGCCGACCTGGCGGTCTACGCCGACGGAGCGCTGCTGCGCCGGGTGCATAAGCGCATCCTGACCCCCGGCGAGATGGAGCAGCTGACCCTGCGGCGGGCAGACCTGCCCCGGGAGTTGGCGGAGATCACCATTCAGGTGGAGGAGGTGGCACAATGAGCATCCGCGAGCTGACGTGTATCGGCTGCCCTATGGGCTGCCAGCTGACCGCCGTTATGGACGGCAGCCGGGTGACGGAGGTCACCGGCAACACCTGTCCCCGAGGGGACGCCTACGCCCGGAAGGAGTGTACCCATCCGGCCCGCACCGTTACCGGCACCGTCCGGGTCACCGGCGGCCTGCTGCCGGTGGTGTCTGTCCGCACCCGGGGAGACGTACCCAAGGAAAGGGTGCTGGATGTGGCCCGGGCGCTGTGCCGGGTGCATCTCACGGCCCCGGTACACGCCGGGGACGTGGTGATCCCCAACGTGCTGGGTACCGGCGTGGACGTGGTGGCCACCCGGTCCGTGTAATCGTATAGGAAAAGAGCATCCGCAGGGGCCTGCGGATGCTCTTTTTAGCCCGGTACAGGGTCTGCCGCTTGGGGGAAATGCCCCCGGGAAAATCACCGGTTGACAGGGATGCCGGGAACAGTATATAATAACTTGAATCATAAATCCCTGTAAAAATGATTGTTTTCACCATGAAAACTGATATTTCATATTAGCAAATAAGGAGGCTATACATGGATATTTTTGAAAAATGCAGCGCCCCCTCTCTGGCCAAGGAACTGAAGGAGGCGGGAGTATATCCCTATTTCCACGCATTGCAGTCCCGGCAGGACGTGGAGGTGCAGATGGAGGGCAAGCGCCGCATTATGCTTGGCTCCAATAACTATCTGGGCCTGACCATCGCGCCGGATGTGGTGGAGGCAGGCATTCACGCCCTGGAGCGGTACGGCACCGGGTGCAGCGGCTCCCGGTTCTTAAACGGCACCCTGGAGATGCACCTGGAGCTGGAGGCAGAGCTGGGGAAGTTTCTGCGCAAGCCCGGCATCGTCACCTTCGGCACCGGGTTCCAGGCCAATGTGGGCATTATCAGCGCCCTGGTGGACCGGCACGACTATGTGATCTGCGACCGGGAGAACCACGCGTCCATCTACGCCGGCTGCCAGCTGAGCTACGGCAAGATGCTGCGCTACCGCCACAGCGACATGGCCGAGCTGGAGAAGATGCTGCAGCGTGTGCCGGAGAAGAACGGCGCGCTGATCGTCACCGACGGCGTGTTCTCCATGGGCGGCGACATCGCCAGGCTGCCGGAGATCTGCGCTCTGGCCAAGAAGTATGGGGCCCGGGTCATGGTGGACGACGCCCACGGGCTGGGCGTTCTGGGCGAGGGCGGCCGTGGCACGGCCAGCTACTTTGGCCTGGAGGACCAGGTGGACGTGTATATGGGCACGTTTTCCAAGTCTCTGGCATCCCTGGGCGGCTACATGGCGGCATCGGAGGAGGTGGCGGACTATGTGCGCCACGTTTCTCGTCCCTTCATCTTCTCGGCGTCCATTCCGCCGGCCAACTGCGCCACGGCCCTGGCAGCCCTGCGGCACCTGGAGGACCACCCGGAGCTGCCGGAACGGCTGCGTGCGCTGAGCCTGTATGCCCGGAGGGGCATGACGGACCGGGGGCTGAAGATCCGGGAGTCTGCTCTGACGGCGCCCACGCCCATCATCCCCATCTATACCTATGAGACATACCACACCCTGGAGGTGGCCCGGGACATTTATGACCGGGGCGTGTATGTGAACCCCACGCTGCCCCCGGCCACGCCGGAGGGGGAGGCCCTGCTGCGGACCAGCTATATGGCCACCCATACCGAGGCCCTGCTGGATGAGGCCATGGACATCATGGCGGACGTGCTGGTGAAGGACCATGAGTGAGATTGCGGTTATCACCGGAGGCACCTCCGGCATCGGAAGGGCTACGGCCCTGTGCCTGCGGGATGCGGGCTATGATGTGTATGAGCTCAGCCGCCGGGAGCAGGGGGTGGAGGGCCTGCACCACATCCGCTGCGACATCACCGACGAGGACCAGGTCCGCGCCGCCGTTGCGGAAATCATCGGCCGGGCCGGACGCATCGATGTGCTCATCAACAACGCAGGCTTCGGCATCTCCGGAGCGGTAGAGTTTACGGACACGGCGGAGGCCCAGCGGCTGCTGGACGTGAACTTCTTCGGCATGGTGCGGATGAACAAGGCCGTGATCCCCCATATGCGCCAGGCGGGCCGGGGCCGCATCGTGAACCTGAGCTCCGTGGCGGCGCCCTGCCCCATTCCGTTCCAGGCGTATTACTCCGCCGGCAAGGCGGCGGTGAACGCGTATACCATGGCCCTGGCCAACGAGCTGCGGCCCTTTGGCATTACCGTGTGCGCCGTACAGCCCGGAGATATTCACACGGGCTTTACTGCTGCCCGGGTGAAAACCATGGCCGGAGACGACGTGTATCAGGGCCGCATCGGCCGGTCCGTCCAGAGGATGGAGCACGACGAGCAGACGGGTATGGACCCGGCCAAGGCCGGAGCGTTTATCGCCCGGGTGGCCATGAAGCGGCGGCCCAAGCCCATTTATACCATACGGCTGGACTATCAGTTCTTTGTATTCCTGACCCGCATTCTGCCGGGACGGACGCTGAACTGGCTTATTGGCTTGCTGTACGCCAGGTGAGCGTGCCGGAGAGAAATACACAGATACCCCCTGGACCCGGTCTTGCCGGGCCCGGGGGGGTATTTTGCGGGGGCCGACGGTCTGCACCATCCAATATGTATCGTAGTCCTACGCCCCCGTTTCAGGGGAGGCAAATTTTTCTTGCATTTGTCCACAAAATAAGGTATAATAATCGAGCTATATGCCGGTGTGATGGAATGGTAGACGTAGCGGATTCAAAATCCGCCGGGGGCGACTCCGTGTGGGTTCGAGTCCCACCACCGGCACCATATCGAGTGGTCATAAGGGATTTCACTTATGACCGCTCGATTTTTTCTGTTCTGTTATAATCTGATGCAGGGGAGCAGCATTTCTGTTACCTCCTTTTTGCGCAAAAAGCGGCTGCCGGTGCCTCCTGTGCACCGGCAGCCGCCCGCTGAATGGGGATATTTACTTGATGAGTCCGCTTTCCTTCAGCAGGAGCTCAATATCGGTGCCCTTGACCTTTTTCAGGAGCACCTTGAGCATTTCCCTCTCCTTGAAGGACAGCGGCGCCTGGCTGATGGGCTTCTTGTCGATGGCGTAGTAGCAGGCACGCAGGATCTCACGCACATCGTACTTGCTGCCCCAGACCTCCGGCACGCCGCGGTCGATGTCCAGCAGGGTATAGACCGACTCCATACCCGTACGCATGGAATACTCGGTGGTGAAGATGGTGTCACGGGGCGTCTCGGCGAACTGACCGATGAAGGCAAAGTTCACGGCGCCGTCGGGCACGACCTTGGGACGGTCAGATTCCTTGCGGGGCTGGAAGAAGGCGTTGATATAGGGCATAAAGCAGGTGGTGGTATTGCAGGCATCGTGGGCCAGCGCATCGATCTTTTCGGTGGGCACGCCGATGTGATACAGCCACTCACGGCAGACCTCCTCGCCGGTGCAGTCCCGCATGGCCTTTTTCACATAGTTGCCCTCTCTGTTGGTATTCAGAGAATACAGCCACACAAGCACCATGTTCTTATCCTGGGACTTGAATTGGGGCTGGCGGTTGATGGTCCAGGACAGATACCAGTTGTCGGTGCTGTCCTTGACGGTGACGATACCGCCGGTGGTCACCTTGCCGGAGCGGGGATCACGCTTGCAGATGTTCATAATATGCCGGATGATCTCCTCGTTGGAGGTGGCCACGGTAGCGCTCATCCAGTTGGTGGCGTCCACATCGGAGCAGAAGGCATCGGGGTTGCCGTACTCGCCGTGCTCCGCCTGCGCGGCAATGGCCTTCCACATATCCCAGGACTCGCCTGCGCCGTTTTTCACGCCGGACAGGTCGGGGGCATGGGTCTGGTCGCCATAGCAGGAGGTGTCGGTGCAGCAGCCGTTGGTGATGAACACCAGATCGTCCTCGATGAGGTCGATGGTCTGCTCCCTGCCGTCCTTGACATACACGATCTGCCGGGCAACCTTCTTGTCGCCCTCAGTTTCGATGATGACATTCCTGACATCCATGCCATACTCGATATGCACACCGTGAGACTCCAGATATTTCACCAGCGGCAGGATCATGCTTTCATACTGATTATACTTGGTGAAGCGCAGGGCGCTGAAATCGGGCAGGCCGTCGATGTGATGGACATAGCGGCACAGATACCGTTTCATCTCCAGAGCACTGGACCAACGCTGGAAAGCGAACATGGTCTGCCAATACAGCCAGAAGTTCGTATTCCAGAAGGAATCGGGCAGAACATCGGATATCTTCTTGTCCTCCAGATCCTTTTCCGGGGTCATAAACAGCTTGGACAGGGCCATGGCGGAGTCCTTGTCCAGCTTGAACTGCTTATCCGTGTGGGCATCCTCACCGCGGTTCACGCTGGCGCGGCACAGAGAATAGTTGGGATCGTGCTTGTTGAGCCAATAATACTCATCCAGAACAGAGATGCCCGGTGTCTCGATGGACGGAACATCACGGAAGGTGTCCCACATGACCTCAAAATGGTTGTCCATCTCACGGCCGCCCCGCATAAAGAAGCCCTTGGTGATGTCCTTGCGGCCGTCGCAGCTGCCGCCTGCCAGGTCCAGCTTTTCAAATACATGGATGTGCTCGCCCTTCATCTGTCCGTCGCGGACCAGATAGAAAGCGGCGGTCAGGCCGGCAAGGCCGGTGCCGATGATATAAGCCGATTTTTTGTCCACATCCTTGGGCTTTTCGGGATGGGCAAAGGACTCGTAAGTGCCAGCAGAGTAATACATAACAAAACCTCCAGTTATTTTTTTCTTTCGATGGTCTCATTATAGCGTTTCCCGTCCGGCTTACAATAAACAGAAAAAACTCCGTGATAAAAGTCTTATCACGGAGCCGCAAAGTGTAAAAATTATCATCAGATTCGCAAAAATGATAAAATCAGAATTGGAAACGGGAGAGCGCTGCTGACACAGAGCCTTTGATAAGCCTAGCAAGCCTGTCCACGATCTGCTGCGGGTCCTCCCGCATATCGTCTTTGATCCAGTCGAGCATCAGCCCGATAAAGATGTATGAATAGATCTGGGCGATGAATTGCTTGTCCTCGTCCCGGACCTTCATTTCGCCGACTTCTTCATTGATCACATCCAGCAAAAGCCGGTCTACCAGCGGCCGCAGATATTTTTCGACCTGTTCCCTGTGGACGCAGCGGTAAACATTCAGAATAAAGGGCTTGTTATCCTGTACCGCCTCGAAGATCTGCAAAAATCCCTGCTGCCACGTTTCATAAGTCTTTTTCTCATCCAGCGCTCTCTTGGCATCCTCCAGGCAAGACCATTCCACAAGATCGTAAATATCCTTGAAGTGGTAATAAAAGGTCATGCGGTTGATACCGCAGTCCTCGGCAATGTCATTGATGGTGATTTTGGTCAGCGGTTTTTTCAGCAGCAAATTCTTCAGTGACTGTTCCAAGGCTCGTTTTGTTACCTGTGACACAGCAGCTTGCTCCTTCCTTATATGATCGGCCTCGCAGCAGTTCTCTGCGAAGTGTGGGGCCAGTTCTTTTTCATCCTGTATTTTACAGGATTTGAGGCAAAAACGCAAGCTCCGCCAGAATACCGGGTGGTCGTAAACAGAAAAAATCAAAAAATGAACACCGCACCATATTTCTCCGGACCTTGGTCCGACCCTTTTTGCAACAGTCTCCATGGGCTGTCCAATTACATATTCCCCTGCCTTTGAAATAAATTTTTGAAAAGCCCTTGACTTTGCCGCCTGTGTGTGGTACTATAATCCCTGCCGATATCCGCCGGTGTGGTGGAATGGTAGACACAGGAGACTTAAAATCTCCCGGTAGCAATACCGTACCGGTTCGAGTCCGGTCACCGGCACCAACCGGGTCCAATTCAATATCGCGGAGTAGAGCAGCTGGTAGCTCGTCGGGCTCATAACCCGGAGGTCGGAGGTTCAAGTCCTCCCTCCGCAACCATATCGAGCGGATGTAACTGATTTCAGTTACATCCGCTTCCGTCTGTCAAAGAGAACCCCTGCTTTCGCCGCATGAAAGCAGGGGTTCTCTTTGACAAGCACAAGGCTCCCCCTATGACAGGGGGAGCCTTTGATCAGCAGGGAAGGGAGCAGGCAAGCCCGCCGAGCCCGGTTACATAGCCGCAATGATCTCCACGATCTCCTGGCCGATGCGCTTCTGGGCCTCCACGGTAGCCGCGCCGATATGAGGCGTGCAGGACACCATGGGATGGCTGTACAGCGCCACGTTGCTGGCGGGCTCGTCGGCGTACACGTCCAGGCCGGCAGCCCGGACCTTGCCGGACTCCAGAGCGGCCAGCAGCGCATCCTCGTCCACGTTGCTGCCCCGGGAGGTGTTGATGATCACCACGCCGTCCTTCATCTTGGCAATGCGCTCGGCGTTGATGAGTGCGCCGCCGTCCACAGCGGGGGCGTGGACGGAGATGAAGTCGGACTTGGCCAGCAGCTCATCCATCTCCACATAGGGGATGTCCAGCTGCTCGGAGATCACGGGGATCTGATAGATATCGAAGGCGATGACCTTCATGCCGATGGCCTTGGCCATCACGCCCAGGTGCTGGCCGATGCGGCCGAAGCCCACGATGCCCAGGGTCTTGCCCTGCAGCTCGATGCCCTTGCCATAGGCCTTCTTCTCCCACTTGCCCTCGCGCATGGTGTGACCGGCGATGGACAGATACCGGGCGCAGGCGAACATATGGCCCATGGCCAGCTCTGCCACAGACTGGGAGGAGGCGCGGGGGGTATTCTTCACGTCGATGCCGTTGGCCTTGGCATAGTCCACGTCGATGTTGTCCACACCCACGCCGCCGCGGATGATCAGCTTCAGCTGGCCGCCCTTGGCCGCATCAATGTGCTCCTTGCGGACCTTGGTCTTGGAGCGGACCACGGCCACGTCAAACCCGCGCAGGGCCTCGCCCAGCTGATCGGGCTCATAGAACTGCTCCACTACCTCATGGCCATGCTTCCGCAGCTGCGCCATAGCGGTCTTATCCATACCGTCAGTAACCAGAATACGCATCGTAATAATCTCCTTCCATAATACGAAATGTTGTTGGATATAGGGGGCAGGGGGACGCCGTCCCCCGTTTTGCGTGTTACTTGTGCTCTGCCTCGAACTTGGTCAGGAACTCCACCAGCGCCTGGGCGCCCTCGATGGGCATGGCGTTGTACACAGAGGCCCGCAGACCGCCCACGGACTTATGGCCCTTCAGGTTGTCGAAGCCGGCCTCCTTGGAGGCGGCCACCACGGCGGCGTCCAGCTCCTTGTCGCCGGTGACGAAGGGGATGTTCATCAGGCTGCGGTCCTGGGGCACCACGGCGCCCTTGAACAGCTTGGAGGAATCCAGGAACTCATAGATGACCTGGGCCTTGGCGATGTTGCGCTTTTCCATTTCCTCCAGACCGCCGATGCTCAGCAGATACTTGAACACCTTGCCGCAGCAGTAGATGGCCCAGCAGTTGGGGGTGTTGTACATGCTGTCGTTGTCGGCATGGGTCTTATACTTCATGTAAATGGGGGTCTTGGGATCCAGGTCGTCCCGGATCAGATCCTCCCGGATGATGACCACGGCCATGCCGGCGGGGCCCACGTTCTTCTGCACGCCGGCCCAGATCAGACCGTAGTCGGACACGTTGCAGGGCCGGGACAGGAACATGGAGGACTGGTCGGACACCAGCACGTGGCCCTTGGTGTTGGGCAGCTTGTGCCAGGTGGTGCCGTTGATGGTCTCGTTCTCGCAGATATAGACGTAGTCGGCGTCCTCGGGAATGTCCAGGTCGGAGCAGTCGGGGATGTAGGAGAAGTTCTTGTCGGCGGAGGAGGCAACCACCTGCACCTCGCCGTACTTCTTGGCCTCGGCAATGGCCTTCTTGGACCATGCGCCGGTCTCCACATAGCAGGCCTTGCCGTTCTTCATCAGGTTCATGGCCACCATGGCGAACTGCAGGGTGCCGCCGCCCTGGATAAACAGGACCTTGTAGTTATCGGGGATGTTCATCAGCTTGCGCAGGTCGGCCTGGGCCTCGTCGGCGATCTGCTGGAACACCTTGGAGCGGTGGCTCATCTCCATGACGCACATGCCGCTGCCGCGGTAGTTCATCATCTCGTCGCGGATCTCCTCCAGCACGGGCTCCGGCATCATAGCAGGACCGGCGGAGAAGTTGAAAGTACGACCGTATTTCATGTTGCTTTTCCTCCTGATTGTTGTGATAGGGTGTTTTGCGGTTTGTTCCTTTTGCTTCTATCTCATAGTATACGGCAAATGTTCCCCAGAATCAACAGGGAAAATCTCAAAAAATCAGCCTGCCTGAAAAATTTTCAGGCAGGCCCAGGTTTTTTGGCGGGAGATTGACAGATGCCCGGGAACATGTTACCATCAAGCAGGTGTTAAGAAAAGAGAGAAAGGTCGTGTCACAGGTGCGGCGATTGCGGGATGAGTTTGCCCATATGGGGCTTTATGTGAAAACACTGTTCAAATGGGTGCTGCTGGGCGGCGTTATCGGCGTGGCCGGGGGCGCAGTGGGCTCGCTGTTCCACATCGGCGTCAACTATGCCACCGCCGTGCGCCTGGCCCACCCCTGGATCCTATACCTGATGCCGGTGGGGGGCCTTGCCATCGTGGGGCTTTACAAGCTCTGCCATCTGGAGGGCAAGGGCACCAACGCCATCATCGAGTCCGTTCACTTCGGCGAAAGCGTCCCCATTCTGCTGGTGCCGGTGATCTTCGTGTCCACCGTCATTACCCACCTGTGCGGCGGCAGCGCCGGCCGGGAGGGTGCGGCCCTTCAGATCGGCGGCGGCCTGGGCTTCCAGGCGGGCAAGCTCCTGCGCCTGGGGGAAAAGGACCTGCCCCTTGCCACCCTGTGCGGCATGAGCGGCGTGTTCGCCGCCCTGTTCGGCACGCCCCTCACCGCCACGGTGTTCGCCCTGGAGGTCATCAGCGTGGGCGTGCTGTATTACGCGGGCCTGGTGCCCTGCATCACCGCCGCCATGGCGGCCTTCGGCGTATCCGCCCTCATGGGGGTGGAGCCCACCCGCTTCACGGTGTCCATGCCCCGGGTGACCCTGGAGCTGATGCTGCCGGTGGTGGTCCTGTCCATTCTGTGCGCCCTGGTCAGCATCCTGTTCTGCAAGGGGCTGCACTGGACGGAGCACCTGCTGACCCGCAGCTTCCGGAATCCCTGGCTGCGGGTGCTGGCCGGCGCGGCCATCCTCATCGTCCTGAGCCTGCTCACCAACGGCGACTACAACGGCGCGGGCATGGACGTCATCGCCCGGGCCCTGCGGGGGGACGTCAGCGGCTGGGCGTGGCTGTGGAAGCTCCTGTTCACCGCCGTCACCATCGGCTGCGGCTTCAAGGGCGGCGAGGTGGTGCCGTCGTTCTTCGTGGGCGCTGCCTTCGGCTGCTTCATGGGGGGGCTCCTGGGCCTGCCTGCGGGCTTTGCCGCGGCCATCGGCCTGGTGGCGGTGTTCTGCGGGGCGGTGAACTGCCCCGTGGCGTCGGTGCTGCTCAGCGTGGAGCTGTTCGGCTCTGCCGGGGCGCCCTACTTCGCCGTGGCCTGCGCCCTGAGCTATCTCCTCTCCGGCTACTGCGGCCTGTACAGCAGCCAGACCATCCTCTATTCCAAGCTCCGTGCGGAGTTCATCAACGTCCGCACCCACGAGTGACAAAAATGTAAGCTCAGACCGGGGAAATGTAAGCCCATTCGATGGCCGCGCATTTCCCCGGTCTGCTATAATAGGCCCCGTAAAGGAGGCATGGATATGCAAATTCTCAATGTAACGGGCCTGAAAAAGGTCTATACCACCCGTTTCGGCGGCAGCCAGGTCACGGCGCTGCGCCAGGTGGACTTCTCCGTGGAGGAGGGGGAATATGTGGCCATTATGGGCGAGTCCGGCTCCGGCAAGACCACCCTGCTGAATATTCTGGCGGCGCTGGATAAGCCCACCGCCGGCCGGGTGGAGCTGGACGGGCGGGACATGTCCGCCGTCCGGGAGTCCGACGCTGCGGCCTTCCGCCGGGACAACCTGGGCTTCGTGTTCCAGGAGTTCAACCTGCTGGACACCTTCACCCTGCGGGACAACATCTACCTGCCCCTGGTGCTGGCGGGGCGGCCCTACCGGGAGCTGAAGGCCCGGCTGGACCCCATCGCCCGCCAGCTGGGCATCCTGGAGCTGCTGGACAAGTATCCCTACGAGGTGTCCGGCGGCCAGAAGCAGCGGGCCGCCGTGGCCCGGGCGCTGATCACCCATCCCCGGCTGATCCTGGCTGATGAGCCCACCGGGGCCCTGGACAGCCGCTCCACCGATGAGCTGCTGGACCTGTTCGGCCAGATCAACCGCCAGGGTCAGACCATCCTCATGGTCACCCACTCCGTCAAGGCCGCCAGCCACGCCGGACGGGTGCTGTTCATCAAGGACGGTCAGGTGTTCCACCAGCTGTACCGCGGCCAGTGTACCGACGAGCAGCTGTACCAGAAGATCGCGGACACCCTGACCATGCTTCAGGCAGGCGGTGACCGGGCATGAAGCTGTACCGTCATCTGGCCTGGGACGGCATCCGGAAAAACAGCCGCCTCTACGTACCGTACCTGCTGACCGGCGTAGGCGCCGTGTCGTTTTTCTACATTCTTGTGGCCCTGGCCCGGCTGCCGGAGGGAACCCTGCCCGGCAGCGGCTCCGTGCAGGTGATCCTGAATCTGGGCAGCTTTGTGCTGTGGGTGTTTTCTCTGCTGCTGCTGTTTTACACCCATTCCTTTCTGATCCGCCGCCGGAACCGGGAGTTTGCTCTGTACAACGTCCTGGGCATGGGCAAGGGGGACATTTCCCGCATTCTCTGCTGGGAGTCTCTGCTGTCCGGCGGCCTGTCCCTGCTGGGGGGCCTGGCCCTGGGCGTGGTGCTGAGCAAGCTGGCGGAGCTGGGCCTTATGCGGGTCATGGGCCTGGAGGCGGACATGACCTATCGGGTGTCCGCGGGGGGCCTGCTGATGGCCCTGGGCCTGTACGGGGCCATTTACCTGCTGATCCTGCTGTCCGCTCTGCTGCGGGTCCACCGCTCCACCGCCATCCAGCTCATGCGCAGCGAGGCGGTGGGGGAGAAGCCGCCCCGGGCCAATTGGGCCCTGGCGCTGCTGGGCGTTCTGCTGCTGGGGGCGGCCTACTACCTGGCTGTGTCCATCCGGGAGCCTCTGACGGCCCTGACCTGGTTCTTCGCCGCCGTGCTGATGGTCATCGCCGCCACCTATCTGCTGTTTATCTCCGGCTCCGTGACCCTGTGCCGCCTGCTGCAAAGGAATCCCCGGTTCTATTACCGGAAGCGGCATTTCGTGTCCGTTTCCTCCCTGGTCTACCGCATGAAGCGCAACGGCGCAGGCCTTGCCTCCATCTGCATCCTGGGCACTATGGTGCTGGTGATGCTCTCCTCCACCACCTGCCTGTATTTCGGGGCGGAGGATTCCCTCCGTACCCGCTATCCCCGGGCGGAGAACGTTACCGTCTGGTACACGGACCGGGAGGAGCTGTACCGGGACCACTCCGACCTGCACGCCGCCGTCGTCACTGCCGCCCGCAGCCGTGGCGCGCAGATGCAGGACCTGCGGGAGTACCGTTCCTCCTCCTCGGCGCTGACTGTCCGCAACGGCGTCCTGCAGGGCGCAGGCGGCAGCATCAGCCATGCCGTTCAGTTCACCGCCATCCCCCTGTCGGACTACAACGCCGCCATGGGCGCCCGTCTGACCCTGTCCCCGGGCCAGGTGTATATCTGCCATGGCCGGTCCGACTACCGGGAGAGCACCCTGTCCTTCCCCGGCGGCGCTGTCTGGCAGGTGAAGGGCCTGGTGGACAACCTGGCCTCCGGCGGCGACTCCGCCAGCATCGTCACCCAGCTGACGGCTATCGTCCCCGACGAGGAAATAGCGGACATGGACCGCCTGATGGAGGGCATGAACACCGGCGTGTCCCGCAGCTGGAGCTGCGGCTTCGACCTGGGTCAGGAGCCTGCCCGGGACGGGGGCGACCCTGTGGCCGCCGCCATCCGGGAGGCGCTGGTGTCCCGGCAGGACGATATCCGCTTCGACGTGGAATCCCTGTCGGAGAATCGCGATGATTTCTACGGGTCCTACGGAAGCCTCTTCTTCCTGGGCATCCTGCTGAGCGTGGGCTTCTCCCTGGCCGCGGTGCTCATCATCTATTACAAGCAGATCTCCGAGGGCTACGAGGACCAGGCCCGCTTTGACATCATGCAGAAGGTGGGCATGACCCGCCGGGACATCCGTTCCAGCATCAACAGTCAGCTGCTGCTGGTATTCTTCCTGCCGCTGCTGCTGGCGGGGCTGCATCTGGTCTTCGCCTTCCCCTTTGTCCATAAGCTGCTGCTTCTGTTCAACCTCTGGAACACCCGCCTGCTGGTGGGCACCACCGCCGCCAGCTTCCTGGCCTTTGCGGTGCTGTACACCCTGGTGTACCGCGCCACCTCCACCGCCTATTACCACATTGTCAGCGACGGAGGGGACCGCTGATGCGCCGGGCCGCGTATCAGGCGGTGTTGTGGTGCGGCGGCGCGGTAACGGTGCTGCTGGCGGCGGCCGCCATGACCGTGTCCCTTACGGACCGTCTGCTCCGGAAGCTGGAGCCATAAAAAATCAACCCCGGAGGCATTCTGCCTCCGGGGTTGAACGCTGTTGTAAACGCCTCGCAGAGCTTGCCGCCCGCAGGCGGCAAAGCAAGTATAATCCGTTTTTTGCGGCGGCGTGTACGTCGCAAAAAACACTTCTCAGTCTGCAAGTGTGGAATTTGTTCGCCTATGGCGAACAAATTATGCGCGCGGCAGACTGCAATTTTTATCAAAAAAGCAGGGCTTTTTTTGATATTTACATCCACATGGCGAAGGGCCGCAGCAGGCCGCCCAGCACTCTGTGCAGCAGGGGCCGGTGCTCCCAGTCCGCCCGGGTCACCTGCCGGGACTTTTCCATAATGCCGTCCATGTCCTCCAGCAGCGTCTCTATGGCCGGCGCGCCGTACAGCAGGGTGCCGCACTCGAAGTGCAGCTGGAAGCTGCGGTAGTCCATGTTCACGGACCCCACGAACGCCGCCTCCCGGTCCGCCAACACGGTTTTCCCGTGCAGCAGCCCCGGGGTGAACCGATAGATCTTCACGCCGTGGTTCAGCAGCTCCCCGAAATAGCTTTCCGCCACCATAAAGGCGAACTTGTGGTCCGGGATGCCGGGCATCATCAGCCGCACGTCCACGCCGCTGCCGGCGGCCATGCACAGGGCCTTCTCCATGGACTCGTCAATGGCCAGATACGGCGAGGTGATGTACACCATGTGCTTGGCCCCGCCGATCAGCTGCAGAAACGCGTCCTCGGCAGAGGACACCGGGTTGCTGTCCGGCCCGTCCGCGATGGGCTGCACAAAGCCCTGCCCCGCCGCGCTGCTCTGGGGCCGGTAATAGTCGTGCTCCTGCTGCAGGGAGCCGCCCATGCGCTCCCACATATAGATGAACTCCCGGGTCAGAGTCCAGCAGGCCTGGCCCTCCAGCCGGATGCCGTCATCCTTCCAATAGCCGAACCGCTCGATGATGTTGGCGTACTCGTCGGCGATATTGGCCCCGCCGGTATAGGCGGTGTCCCCGTCGATGCAGGCGATCTTCCGGTGGTCCCGATAGTTGAAGTACAGCCGGTTCACATAGTGGTGCACCGGGTTGAAGATCAGCACCTCCGCCCCAATGCGCTGCAGCTCCTCCACGGCCTCCTCGGGCATGCGCATCATGCTGCCGAAGTCGTCGAACAGCACCTTGATCTCCACGCCCTGTCCGGCCTTCCGCCGGAAAATATCCATCAGCCGGTCCCACAGCTGCCCCTCGGCCATGATGTAAAACTCCATGAAAATGAAGTGCTCCGCCTGCTCCATGCGCTCCAGCATGTCCTCCAGATACGCCTCGCCGGTGGGCAGATACACGGCCCCGGTGCCGGTGTACAGGGGGAAGCCCTGCCGGTCCAGATACGCCGCCAGGCGTCCCCACTCCGGGTGCTCCCGCCGCAGCTTCTCCACCTGGAGGCGGCTGGCCTCCCGCCGGGCCTCGGATTCCTGGGGCCTGGGCAGCTTTTTCAGGTCCAGCCGCTTCTGGGGATGGTCCCCGTTCCACAGCCAGTACAGGATCAGCCCCACCACCGGCACCGTCAGGATCAGCAGGGTCCAGCCCAGCTTATACGAGCTGCCGCCGGGCCGGCTGTTGATGCGGAAGGCATAGGCCAGAGCCAGCAGCTCCAGCACTGTGTACGCCATAGCCATCCGCTGCCGCAGCAGATCGCTGAGAAACAGCACCAGCGCGATCTGGGCCAGCAGCAGCACCGCCACCAGTCCCAGCCGCAGCGCCGCGGATATGCGCCGCTCTGTCTTTTGCTGTACCTTCGGTTTCTTCAACGGAAATCCTTCCTCCTTTCCCACTGTCTCCGCCGCTCATCGGCGGTGTATGGGTATCTAAGGATGTCTTTTTTGCGGCCCGCTGAGGGCAGCGAGCTCTACAGCCTTGGCTCTCCCTCTGGGAGAGCTGTCGGCGCAGCCGACTGAGAGGGCCTGTAGGGACGGACAACCCCGTTCGCCCGCAGGTCACTGCTGAGAGGACCGCAGCAGCTCCTGCTGAATGTCCCACAGCTTCCGGGACAGGTCTACCACATACTTGTGGGGATAATCGAACCGCTTCACCTCGTCCCACAGGGTGTCCACCTGCTGGCGGCAATAGGCCTGGATCTCCTGCAGGGAAGGGGAGTCATACACCCGCCTGCCGTTGAGGAAAATAGGCACCAGCAGCTCCCGGGCCGTGAAGTTGTACACGGTTTTCTTTTTCCAGGTGGCCATGGGGTCGAAGATCTCCATGTCCTGGCTGTCGTCCACCGTCTCGTCGTGGAGGGTGATCAGGTCGGCAATGGCCTTGCCGGTATCCCGGCCATAGAAGCGGTAGACCTTCTTGAAGTGGGGGATGGTGATCTTCTCCACGTTTTCGCTGACCTTGATCTTGGGGATGATGTTTCCCTCATCGTCCTCCACCGCCGCCAGCTTGTATACGCCGCCGAACACCGGCTCGGACCGGGCGGTGATCATCCGCTCACCCACGCCGAACATATCGATCTGGGCGCCCTGCAAAAACAGATCCTGGATCAGATACTCGTCCAGGGAGTTGGACACGGTGATTTTGCATTCGGTCCACCCGGCGTCGTCCAGCATCTTCCGGGCCTTCCGGGTCAGATACGCCATATCGCCGGAGTCCAGCCGGATGCCGCACTTGGTGATGCCCATGGGCTTGAGCACCTCATTGAAGGCCCGGATGGCGTTGGGCACGCCGGATTTCAGGGTGTTGTAGGTATCCACCAGCAGCGTGGCGTTGGTGGGGTAAATTTCGCAGTACGTCTTGAAAGCATCATACTCCGTGTCGAACATCTGCACCCAGGCGTGAGCCATGGTGCCCCCGGCGGGCACACCGTACAGCTGGTCGGAGATGGTGCAGGCGGTGCCGCCGCAGCCGCCGATATACGCGGCCCGTGCGCCGATGATGGCGGCGTCGGCGCCCTGGGCCCGGCGGGAGCCGAACTCCAGCACCGTGCGGCCCCGTGCAGCCCGGACGATGCGGTTGGCCTTGGTGGCAATGAGGCTCTGGTGGTTGATGGTCAGCAGGGTAAAGGTCTCGATAAGCTGTGCTTCAATGGCCGGAGCCCGCACCACCACCAGCGGCTCCTTGGGGAACACCGGGGTCCCCTCCGGCACGGCGTAAATGTCGCCGGTAAACCGGAAATTGGCCAGATATTCCAGGAATTCCTCGCAGAACAGGTTCCGCCCCCGAAGATACGCAATGTCCTCCTGGGTGAAGTGCAGGTTCTCGATGTAGTCGATCAGCTGCTCCAGGCCCGCGGCGATGGCAAAGCCGCCCTGGTCCGGCACCCGGCGGAAGAACACGTCAAAATACGTGATCTTATCCTTGAAGCCGTTCTCGAAATACCCGTTGCCCATGGTCAGCTCATAAAAGTCGCAGAGCATGGTCATGTTCAGCTTTTCCTCAATGTTCATCCTTCAATACCTCAGATTTTCGTTATACTTGCAGGGGGTGCCCGCCTATGATAGCCGGTTTCCGCCCCAATGCAATCGTTTGCTTTACGCATCCCTGCGGAAATAGTGCTTGGCGCAGAATTCCCGCCGCACCTCAATGCGGCCCTCGTCTGCCAGCCAGTCCACAAAGTTGGCAAAATTCCGCTCCACCACGCTGAACTTGAACTCATTGTGGGTCCGGACGTTTTCTTTTTTGCAGAAGGTATAGATCCACTGGTCAAAGGACATGCCGTCCTCCAGGCAGTCCAGCACCTCCTGTCCCTTGTCCAGGATAAACGCAAGGTTCCGGTCGATCAGCGGCCCGATATCCGTCAGCACCTGCTTGTGGGCGATGATGTATGCCGGGCACCGCAGCGCCCGCAGGCTCTCCTTGCTTTCCAGATCCCGGGCGATGAACATGCTGGTGGGCAGCTTGGCCCCCTCGATCTGCCCCTCGTCAATGAGACAGTCTCCCACATAGGCCACGTTGTCCGGGGTCACAATGCCGATGTGTCCGGCGGAGTGTCCCGGCAGCTGCAATATGCCGAACCGCGCCCCGCAGAAGTCCACATGGTCTGCGTCGGCGGGGATGATCACGTCCGCCAGAAAGCACTCCTCCAGGAAGTATTCGTGGCTCTTGCCATAGGTCAGGGCCACATAGTTGGCCCGGTACGCATCGGGATTCACGGAGATGCCCGCCTCGATGATCTGGGCCGCCGCCTGGCAGCCGTACCGCTGCTGCAAGTAGCGGACGTTGCCTGTGTGGTCAAAGTGGGCGTGGGAGCACAGAATCCCCCGCAGCCGGAACCCGTTGTCCTCGACAAGATTCGTCAGGGCGCTGCGGTCCAGCTTGGCGTATCCCGTGTCCATCAGCACGATGTCCGTGTCCGTCAGCTTATATACCGGCATCAGCGCCGTGGCCCCCACGGCGGCATAGGTTCTTCCGTATACGTGCCGCAGCTCCATATTTCGTCCCCCTCCATGGTGCAATATTCCATATTATATACCCTTCGACGGGAAAAAACAACCTCGGAAAAATTTCCGTTTACCCCCTATGCAAAACCAGAAAAATAAGGTAAAATACACCTAAGTATAGATAGGGAGGATTCTGTCAATGGACGAACCGAAGTATAAGCGGGTGCTGCTGAAGATCAGCGGCGAGGCCCTGGCCGGCGACAAGCACTTCGGCCTGGACTTCCAGGTCATGGGCCGGGTGGCCGATGTCATCAAGGAGTGCGTGGCCATGGGCGTCCAGGTGGGCGTGGTCATCGGCGGCGGCAACTTCTGGCGCGGCGTCAAAAACGGCGAGGGCCACATCGAGCGCACCCGCGCCGACCATATGGGCATGCTGGCCACCGCCATGAACTGCATGGCCATGGCCGACGTGCTGGAGCAGAAGGGCGTGGACGTCCGGGTCCAGACGGCGCTGGAGATCAAGGAGGTGGCGGAGCCCTACATCCGGGCCCGTGCCGTGCGCCATCTGGAAAAGGGCCGCGTGGTGATCTTCGGCTGCGGCGTGGGCTGCCCCTTCTTCTCCACGGATACCGCCGCCGTGCTTCGCGCCGCCGAGATCGGCGCCGATATGATCCTGCTGGCCAAGAACATCGACGGCGTGTACGACTGCGACCCCGCCAAGAACGCCAACGCCGTGAAGTTCGACGCCATCACCTACGACGAGGTGCTCAAGCGCCGCCTGGCCGTCATGGATTCCACTGCCACCAGCCTGTCCATGGACAACCACATTCCCGTGCTGGTGTTCGCGCTGAAGGACCCCTACAACATCGTCCGTGCCCTGTGCGGCGAAAAAATCGGAACAATTGTGAAGGAGGCATAACCCCATGCTGAAAGACGAGTACAAGATTTACGAGGAAAAAATGAAGAAGAGCATCGAATCCGTTGCCAACGACTTTGCCGCCGTCCGCGCAGGCCGTGCCAACGCCTCCGTGCTCAACCGCATCCATGTGGACTACTACGGCACCCCCACCCCCATCCAGCAGATCGCGTCCGTGGCCTCTCCCGATCCCCGCAGCCTGGTCATCACCCCCTGGGACGCCTCTGCCCTCAAGGGCATTGAAAAGGCCATCCAGGAGTCCGACCTGGGCATCAACCCCCAGAACGACGGCAAGTCCATCCGCCTGAGCTTCCCCCAGCTGACGGAGGAGCGCCGCAAGGACCTGGTCAAGCAGATCCGCAAGTATACCGAGGGCGGCAAGGTGGCCGTGCGCAACATCCGCCGCGACGCCATGGAGAATTTCAAGAAGCAGCAGAAGGCCTCCGAGATCACCGAGGACGAGCTGAAGATGGCGGAAAAGGACCTGCAGAAGCTGACCGACGACAGCTGCAAGGAGCTGGATAAGCTCCTGGAAAACAAGGAAAAGGAGCTCCTGTCTGTCTGATGGGCCTGTTTTCCAAAAAGATCCATCATCACGGGGCGGGGCAGGTGGACATGAGCCGCCTGCCCCGCCACATCGCTATTATTATGGACGGCAACGGTCGTTGGGCGAAGCAGCGCGGCCTGCCTCGCACTGCCGGACATAAAGTAGGGGCCGAGACCTTCCGCAAGATTGCCACCTATTGCAAGGATCTGGGGGTGGAATACCTGACGGTGTACGCCTTCTCTACGGAGAACTGGAAGCGTCCCGCCGACGAGGTGGGGGTCATTATGGGCCTTCTGAAGCAATATATGCTGGAGGCCATCGACTCTATGGAGCGCGATCAGATCCGCCTGCGCTTTCTGGGGGACCTGTCCGCCATCTCGCCGGAGCTTCAGGCCCTGGTGGACCGCACCAATGAAATTTCCAGCCATATCCACGGCTTTCAGGCCAACGTCTGCCTGAACTACGGCGGCCGGGACGAGATCCTCCACGCCGCCCGCCGCTTCGCGCAGGACTGCACCCGGGGCGAGGCCGTCCCGGAGAACCTTACCGAGGAGGGCTTTTCCTCCTATCTGTACTCTGCCGGCATCCCGGACCCGGAGCTCATCATCCGCACCAGCGGCGAGGAGCGCCTGTCCGGCTTCCTGCTGTGGCAGTGCGCCTATTCGGAGTTTTACTTCTGCGATACTCTGTGGCCGGACTTCGACAGCCGGGCCCTGGACCAAGCCATCATCGCCTACCAGAGCCGCGACCGGCGGTTCGGCGGCGTGAAATAGAGAGGATACAACTATGAAACAGAGGATATTGGTGGCTGTGGTGGGGATTCCCGCCCTGCTGGCGGTGCTGTGCATCGCCCCGGCCTGGGCCACGGCCCTGCTGCTGGCGGCCCTGACCGTCATCGCCGCCCACGAGCTGCTGACGGCGGTGTGCGGCTCGGACAAGGCCCGCCGCTGGACGGTGCTTCCCGCCGTGTGCGGCGTGCTGCTGCTGGCCCGGGCGGTGTGGCCCGGCTGCGCCGCCCTGGAGGGTCTGCTGCTGGCAGCGGCCCTGACCCTGCCCCTGTCCGGGGTCCTGACCTATGGAAAGCCTCATGCCCTGACGTTTACCGACGTGTGCGCCATGGCCGCGGCGGGCTTTGCCATTCCCTGGGCCTTCTCCGGGCTGTATGGCCTGCGCACCCTGGATAACGGCTATCTCCTGGTGCTGACGCCCCTGGTGGCGGCCTTCTGCAGCGATGCCCTGGCCCTGTTCACCGGCATGGCCCTGGGCCGTCATAAGCTGGCCCCCCTGGTCAGCCCCCATAAGACCGTGGAGGGCGCGGCAGGCGGCCTGGTGGGTGGCATGGCCGGCATGGCCGTTTTCTGCGCGGTGTTCCGGGCCATGACCCACACGGCCCTGAGCTATTCCCTGTGCATTGCCCTGGGCCTGCTGGGCGCGGTGCTGGGGGAGCTGGGGGATCTGAGCTTCTCCGCCGTCAAGCGCCAGTACGGCATCAAGGATTACGGACGCCTGCTGCCGGGCCACGGCGGCGTGCTGGACCGGTTCGACAGCGTGCTGTTTGCCGCCCCGGTGCTGTGCGCCCTGCTGCGGGCCCTGGCGGCGTAAGGGGAGGGCGTCCATGACAAAAACCATCTCCCTGCTGGGCTCCACCGGCTCCATCGGCCGCCAGACCCTCCAGGTGGCCCGTGAGCTGGGCCTTACCGTGGCGGCCCTTACCGCCAACCGCCAGGTGGACCTGCTGGAGCGGCAGGCCCGGGAGTTTCACCCCCAGCTGGCGGTGCTGTATGACCGGGACGCCGCCCGTCAGCTGCGCCTGCGGCTGTCGGATACGGATATCCGGGTGGCGGAGGGGCCGGAGGGTCTGCTGCTGGCGGCCCAGCTGCCCCAGGCCGACACCGTGGTCACCGCCGTTATGGGCAGCGTGGGCCTGGAGCCCACCCTGGCCGCCATCCGGCAAAAAAAACGCATCGCCCTGGCCAATAAGGAGACCCTGGTCTGCGCCGGGGAGCTGGTCATGGCCCAGGCGGAGCGCTGGGGGGCGGACATCGTCCCCGTGGACTCCGAGCACAGCGCCATTTTCCAGAGTCTCCAGGGCTGCCGGGACCGGAATGAGGTCCGGCGGCTGCTGCTGACCTGCTCCGGCGGCCCCTTCTTCGGCCGCAGCTTCCGGGACCTGGAGGGGGTCACTCCCGCCGATGCCCTGAAGCATCCCAACTGGTCCATGGGTGCAAAAATCACCATCGACTCTGCTACCCTGATGAACAAGGGGCTGGAGGTCATCGAGGCCATGCGGCTGTACCGTCTGCCGGTGGAGCAGGTGGACGTGGTGATCCACCGCCAGAGCATCGTTCATTCCCTGGTGGAGTACCGGGACGGCGCCATGATCGCCCAGCTGGGCACCCCGGATATGAAGCTCCCCATCCGCTATGCCTTCACCTGGCCTCACCGGGCCCCCAGCCCGGATACGCCCCTGGACCTGCTGACCTGCGGGGACCTGACGTTCCGGGCTCCGGACCTGGACGCCTTCCCCTGCCTGCGCATTGCCCGCCAGTGCGCCAAAGCCGGCGGCACCGCCTGCGCCATTATGAACGGTGCCAATGAGGCGGCGGTGGCCCTGTTTCTGCAGGAGCGTGTGGGCTTCAACGACATTCCCCGCCTGGTGGAGTCCGCCCTTTCCCGGGTGGAGGTGAAATATGCCCCGGACCTTCCGGATATACTGGAAGCAGACAGACAGGCGCGAGCCGCTGTACTGCAAACGGTAGGAGACATGGTATGATCTATATTTTAGCTGCGATCCTGATATTCGGCGTGCTCATCGCCGTCCACGAGCTGGGCCACTTCCTGGCGGCCAAGGCCTGCGGCGTGCGGGTCAACGAGTTCGCCATCGGCATGGGCCCCGCCCTGTTCAAAAAGACCAGGGGCGATACCACCTATGCTCTGCGCCTGCTGCCCATCGGCGGCTTCTGCGCCATGGAAGGGGAGGAGGAGGACTCCGACGACCCCGCTGCCCTGAATAACCAGGGCTTCTGGCGCAAGCTCCTGATCTTCGCCGCCGGCGCCCTGATGAACTTCCTCACGGGCCTTGTCATCATTCTGGTGCTTTACGCCGGGGTCAAGGCCGTCAACGTCCCGGTGATCCACGGCTTCGCCGACGGCTGCCCGCTGGAATCCGCCTCCGGCCTTCAGGTGGGCGACCGCATCCTGTCCATCGACGGGGAGCGCATCTACACCTTCAGCGACGTGTCCCTGCTGCTGGGCCGCAACAAGACCGGCGACTTCGACCTGGTCATCCGCCGGGACGGCCAGAAGCTCCGTCTGGAGAATTTCCACATGGAGCGCGGCGAGTACCTGGATCAGTCCGGCCAGAAATTCACCGGCTTCGGCCTGTATTTCGGGGCGGAGGAGCTGACCTTCGGCGGGCGGCTGAGATACTGCTGGGATCAGGCGGTGGACTTTGTCCGCCTGGTGCGCCTGAGCCTCCAGATGCTCATCACCGGCGAGGCGGGCTTTTCCGATATGAGCGGCCCCGTGGGCATCGTGTCCACCATCACCACCGTGGGCGAGCAGTCGGAAAATGCCCGGGCCGCCGCCGCCAACATCGCGTACCTGGCGGCCTTCATCGCCGTGAACCTGGCGGTGATGAACCTGCTGCCCCTGCCCGCTCTGGACGGCGGCAAGATTTTCTTCCTGGTGGTCAACGCCCTGTCCCTGCGCATCATCCGCAGGCAGATTCCCGCCAGGTTTGAAAATTACGTCCATCTGGCCGGCTTTGTCCTTCTCATGGGCTTCATGCTGGTCATCACCTTCCACGACGTCATCAAGCTATTTCAATAAGCGGCAGACCGTCCCGGAATGGGGCCGGCGTCTTTGCCGGCCCCATTTCGCCGCCCCGTGCGGCGCATTTTACTCGCAAGGAGGATATAAACCATGAGCAAGCAGATTCATGTGGGCGCCGTGGCCGTGGGCGGCGGCGCGCCGGTCAGCATCCAATCCATGTGCAATACCCCCACCCAGGACGTGGAGCGTACCGTCTCCCAGATCCTCCGCCTGGAGGGGGCCGGGTGCCAGATCATCCGGGTGGCGGTGCCGGATATGGACGCCGCCCGGGCCATCGGCCCCATCCGCCGCCGCATCCACATCCCCCTGGTGGCGGATATCCACTTTGACTACCGCCTGGCCCTGGAGTGCGTCCGCCAGGGGGTGGACAAGATCCGTATCAACCCCGGCAACATCGGCTCCGCGGAAAAGGTCCGTGCCGTGGCCGACGCCTGCCGGGACCGGGGCATCCCCATCCGCATCGGCGTCAACGGCGGCTCCCTGGAGCGGGAGCTGCTGCAAAAATACGGCGGCGTCACCGCCCAGGCCCTGGTGGACAGCGCCCTGGGCCACGTCCGCCTGCTGAACGACTGCGGCTTCGACGATATCTGCATCTCCGTCAAGTGCTCCCGGGTACCGGTGAACATGGAGGCCTACCGCATGCTCCACCAGCAGACGCCCTATCCTCTGCACCTGGGAGTCACCGAGGCCGGCACGCCCCGCCTGGGGGTGCTGAAATCCGCCATCGGCATCGGCGGCCTGCTGTGCCAGGGCATCGGCGATACCCTCCGGGTCAGCCTGACGGCGGACCCGGAGGAGGAGGTCCGGGCCGCCCTGGATATTCTCTCTGCCGCCGGCCTGCGGCAGACGGGGCCCAATCTGATCTCCTGTCCCACCTGCGGCCGCACCAAATACGACATGATCCCCATCGCCCGGGAGGTGGAGCGCCGCCTCCAGGGCTGCACCAAGCCCATCACCGTGGCCGTCATGGGCTGCGTGGTCAACGGCCCCGGCGAGGCCCGGGCTGCCGACGTGGGCATCGCCGGAGGCGACGGCGAGGGTCTGCTGTTCCGCCATGGCGAAATTCTGTACAAGGTGCCCCAGGACAAGCTGGTGGACGCCCTGATGGACGAGATCGACAAGCTATAAGGAGGGATGCCCTCATATGTGCGATAAAATACCGTTTTTTACCTTTTTTGAGAGCTTCGTGCCGCCCCGTGAGCTGGGCCTGCTGCTCCACGACGCCTGCGTGGTGGGCGGCAGCATGGACCGTGCCCAGCGCACCATGGAGCTGGAGCTGACGGCCTCCGCCCCGCTGCCGGAGGCCGCCGTCACCGCCCTGCGCCAGCTGCTGATGGACCAATACGACCTGCGCCAGCTGCGCCTGAGCTTCCGCATCCCCCAGCGCGCAGATGACAGGTCCGACGTCCTCATGGGCCGGGAGATCAAGGGCAAGCCCGTCTCCATCGACGGCCTGAACCCCAAGATGGGCGCCGTGGTGATCGAGGGCAAGGTCTTTGCCGCCGAGTGCTACGAGACCCGCAAGCCCGGGGTCTGGCGGCTGACCTTCGACATGACGGACTACCGGAATTCCGTCACCGTCACCAAGTACATGGAGGGCAAGGAGGCCCAGTCCATGCAGAACGCCGTGTCCCCGGGCATGTGGCTCCGGGTCCAGGGCAATGTGGAGCTCAGCCGCGACGGCAAGGACATTCAGCTGCGCCCCTTCCACATCATGAAGATCCCCCACAAGCCCCGGGAGGACACCGCCCCGGAGAAGCGTGTGGAGCTGCACCTGCACACGAAGATGTCCAACATGGACGCCCTGACCGACACCGCCTCCGTCATCAGGCAGGCCATCGCCTGGGGCCACCCGGCCATTGCCATCACCGACCACGGCGTGGCCCAGTCCTTCCCCGACGCCTGGCACACCGCCAAGGGCAAAATTAAAATTCTCTACGGCGTAGAGGGCTATTTCATCAACAATCTGGACGACCGCATCGCCGTCCACGGCCCCCAGGACCAGGACTTTTCCGACGAGATCGTCTGCTTCGATATTGAGACCACCGGCCTGAAGGTGGACCGGGAGGCCATCACCGAGATCGGTGCCGTGGTGCTGAAAAACGGCCAGGTCACCGACCGGTTCCAGACCTTCGTGAACCCCGGCCGCCGCCTGACGCCGGAGATCATCGGCCTCACCGGCATCACCGACGCCATGCTTTCCGGCGCCCCGTCCCCCAAGGAGGCCCTGACGGCCTTTCTGTCCTTTGTGAACGGCCGCCCCCTGGCGGCCCACAACGCCGAATTTGACATCAGCTTCATCCGGGCCGGCTGCCGCCGGGAGGGCATCCCCTTTGACCCCACCTATGTGGACTCCCTGATCCTGGCCCAGAACCTGCTGCCCCAGCTTCACAAGTTCAAGCTGGACATTGTGGCCGAATACCTGGACCTGCCCGCCTTCAATCACCACCGGGCCTCCGACGACGCGGCCATGGTGGCCTACATGCTGATCCCGTTCTTTGAGAAGCTGGAGCGGGAGCTGGGCATCCGCCGTCTCCAGGAAATCAACCCCCAGATGCTGAAGCTGCGGCCCCAGGGCAGCAAGTCCAGCCGCTTCCCCAAGCACATCATCATTCTGGCCAAGAACAAAATGGGCCTCAAGCACCTGTACCAGCTGATCTCCGCCTCCAACCTGCAATACTTCAAGCGGGTGCCCATCATCCCCAAAACCGAGCTGATGGCCCATCGGGAGGGGCTCATCATCGGCTCGGCCTGCGAGGCCGGCGAGCTGTTCCAGGCGGTGAAGGACCACAAGGACTGGGCCGAGCTCAAGCGCATCGCCTCCTTCTATGACTATCTGGAGATCCAGCCCATCTGCAACAACCTGTTCATGCTCCGCAACGGCGACGTCCGGTCCGAGGAGGAGCTGCGGGAATTCAACCGCACCATCGTCCGCCTGGGCCGGGAGCTGGGAAAGCCCGTCTGCGCCACCGGCGACGTCCACTTCCAGGAGCCGGAGGACGAGACGTACCGCCGTATTCTCCTGGCCAGCAAGAAGTTCCCCGATGCCGACGCGCCTCTGCCCATCTACTTCAAGACCACCACCGAGATGCTGGAGGAGTTTTCCTATCTGGGCCAGGACCTGGCCCATCAGGTGGTCATCGACAATCCCCGCCGCATCGCCGATCTGGTGGAGGAAATCGAGCTGCTGCCTCCGGGCCAGCTGTTCCCGCCCCGCCTGGAAAACTCCCAGGAGGACCTGAACCGCCTGGTGTGGGACAAGTGTCACGCCCTGTACGGCGACCAGCCCCCCCAGCTGGTGGTGGACCGGCTGAATGTGGAGCTGGGCAGCATCCTGGGCAAATACGACGTGGTGTATATGTCCGCCCAGAAGCTGGTGCAGCGCAGCCTGGAAAACGGCTACCTGGTGGGCTCCCGGGGCTCCGTTGGCTCGTCCCTGGTGGCCTATATGTCCGGCATCACCGAGGTGAACTCCCTGCCGCCCCACTACCGCTGCCCCCAATGCCGCCATGTGGAATTCATCACCGACGGCAGCTACGGCTGCGGTGCGGACATGCCGGACAAATGCTGCCCGGAGTGCGGCACGAAATACGTCAAGGACGGCTTCGACATCCCCTTTGAGACGTTCCTGGGCTACGGCGGCGGCAAGGTGCCGGATATCGACCTGAACTTCTCCGGCGAGTACCAGGCCCGGGCCCACCGCCACGCCATCGAGATGTTCGGCCAGACCCAGGTGTTCCGGGCCGGCACCATCGGCACCCTGGCGGAAAAGACCGCCTTCGGCTTTGTCCGCAAATACCTGGACGAGCGGGGCCTCACTGCCGGCAGCGCCGAGGTGAACCGCCTGACCCAGGGCTGCGTGGGGGTCCGCCGCACCACCGGCCAGCACCCCGGCGGCCTGGTGGTGGTCCCCGACGACATGGATGTGGAGGATTTCACCGCCGTGCAGCACCCCGCCGACGCCGAGGACGCCGACACCATCACCACCCATTTTGAATACCACTGCATGGAGGATAACCTGCTGAAGCTGGACATGCTGGGCCACGATGACCCCACCATGATCCGCATGCTGGAGGACCTCACCGGGGTCAACGCCCGGACCATCCCCCTGGACGACCCGGACACCATGAGCATCTTCACCTCCTCCCGGGTGCTGGGCTTTGAAAACGACGAGCTGCTGGGCCCCACCGGGGCCGTGGCCATTCCGGAGTTCAACACCCGGTTCACCCGGGGCATGCTGGTGGATACCCAGCCCAAGGACTTCAATACCCTGGTGCGCCTGTCCGGCTTCTCCCACGGCACCGACGTGTGGCTGGGCAATGCCCGGGACCTGATCGTCAGCGGCACTGCCTCCGTTCTGGAGACCGTGGGCTGCCGGGACGACATCATGCTCTATCTCATCCATATGGGTCTGGACCCCAAAATGAGCTTCAAGATCATGGAGGCCGTCCGGAAGGGCAAGGTGAAAAAGGGCGGCTTCCAGGAGGGGTGGGAGGATGCCATGCGGGCCCATGAGGTGCCCGACTGGTACATTGACTCCCTGGCCAAGATCGGCTATCTGTTCCCCAAGGCCCACGCCGTGGCCTATGTGATGATGGCCTTCCGCATCGCCTGGTTCAAGGTCCACGAGCCCCTGGCGTTCTACGCCACCTTCTTCACCGTCCGGGCCAAGGCCTTCGACGCGGAATACTGCTGCGCCGGCATTGACGCCGTGAAGCGGAAGATCCGTGAGATCGAGAACAACAAGGACGCCACCGCCGTGGAGCAGAGCCTGATGGTCACCCTGGAGGTGTGCTACGAGTTCTATCTCCGTGGCTTCCACTTTGACACCATCAGCATCTACGACTCCCAGGCCACCGCCTTCCGGATCACGGAGAACGGCCTGCTGCCCCCCTTCGTCTCCGTCCGGGGCCTGGGCGAGACCGCCGCCCTGGACACCGTGGAAAAGCGGAAGGGAAAGACCTTCATCTCCGTGGAGGAGTTCGCCGCCTGCTGCAGCAAGCTGTCCAAAACCCACATCGAGCAGCTGAAGGCCCTGGGGGCCTTTGCCGGCATGGCGGACACCAGCCAGATCACGTTTTTCTGATATGGAGTGGCGCTTTGTCTGGTCCCGCGGCGACGAGCATGAGACAAGCCGTGCCCTGTCCCGGGAAATGCTGCGCTTGTATCGGGACAAAGCCCGGGAAAAGCGGGACGTCCCGCCGGATATCGGGACAGTTTTTATAGGAAAAAACGGCAAACCGATGACAAATGGCTGCTATTTCAATATCAGCCACAGCCACGGTCTGGTGGCCTGCGCCGTGGCGGAGGTCCCGGTGGGCATCGACGTGGAGAAGATCCGCCCGGTATCGCCCCGACTTTTACGCGTTTTATCGCATGCTGAACGCGAATCTGTGCGGTGTGACGAGGATTTCTTCCGCCTTTGGACCCTGAAGGAGGCCCTGATCAAGTGTCAGGGAGGTGTACTGGGTCAGGTCCGGCATGTTCATTTCCGGATCGACGGGGATTCCGTCACCTGCACCGTCCCCGGCTACGCCTTCTCCGTTCTCCCGGCTCCGGAGGGCTATGCCGCCGCCCTGTGCTGGGAAAAACTGGAAGAAAACCGGCATGAAACGCGCAAAAAATGACAGGCTATTGGAAGAATGTGCATAAAAAATACCGGAACCGGCAGAAATTTTGCCGGTTCCGGTATTTTTTATGTGAGTAATCCGTATTTTTCCTTGATGCGGTCCAGCTTTTCCAGCATGGGCTCCGCGGCCACCCACAGGAAGAATACCGTGGCCGCCGCGTGGACGCAGTCCACCGGGAAGCCGGTGACGTAGTACGTCAGCAGCGTTTTCCAGGTGAGGCTTTCCGCCCCGGCCCACATCAGTACCGACGCCGGATTCATGATGCCGCCGTAGATCACGATGGCGCAGAAGGCGCCAAAGGTACACATGCTCCCCAGAGTTCGGCGCAAAAGTCCCTTTCGGAACAGGACTCCGGCCAAAAATCCGATAATTCCCATACTAAACATCTGCCACGGCGTCCAAACACCCTGGGAGAACAGCATGTTGGACACCAGCATGGACAGCGCGCCCACCAGAAAACCGCTCTCGCCCCCCAGCGCTACGCCGGAGATGATGGTCATGGCCATGACGGGCTTGAACTGAGGCAGCATGAAAAATGCCGCCCGGCCCGCCACGGAGATGGCGCACAGCACCGCAATGACCACCAGCTCCCGGGCCTGGGGCCTGCGCCCCTCGAACACCAGGAAGAACGGGGCCATGCACTCCAGCAGCACCAGCACCGACATGAGGCCATACTGCCTGTTGTCCAGGTAATAGACCCCCACAAACAGGGTCACGGGGATCAGCAGCAGGATAGACACCGCCGCCGCTGCCGTCCGGCGGGACAGCCTGCGCTTTTCCGCCGGAACCTGCACCAGGTCAAGGGGCTTGGTCCGGCGGCCGATGGACAGGGCCAGCACCAGCAGCAGCCCGCAGAATACCAGATACAGCCGCAGCTGCTGCCAGCCCAGAGCCGTCAGGCCGCCCTTGCCCACGGCGGCGGACAGGTCCGTGACTCCGGTGGCATACAGGAATATGGCCAGGGCCCCCGCCCCGGACAAGGCGGCCAGGGCCTTGCGCCACAGGGGCAGCTTTTTGGGCTTCCAGTCCGGCGTTTCCTCCCGGGGCTCCGGCAGAGGGGGAATGTCCTCCGGCAGGGCCGGCTCCGCAGGAACCGTGCCGCCGCAGACGGCCATGACGTCCTCCGCCGTCACCGCCTGGGGCTCCAGGCTCCGGGCCATGCGGTTGGCGGCGGTGGTATAGAAGCTGTTGCCGGAGAAAAAGGCGCGGGGAGACGCCTCCGTCACCACGCTGCCGTCAAAGAACAGGGCGCAGCGGTGGGCATAGCGGGCGCAGAACTCCACGTCGTGGCTGACCATCAGCAGCGACACCCCGCGGGCCAGCAGCGTCCGCAGAATCAGGGCGAAGGCCTGCTTGAACTCCGCATCCAGGCCCTTGGTGGGCTCGTCCAGCAGCAGGATCTCCGGCTCCAGCAGCAGCACCTTGGCCAGGGCCGCCCGCTGCTGCTCGCCGCCGGACAGGTCGTAGGGGTGCCGGTCCAGCAGGTCCTCCAGGCGGCACAGAGCCACCATCCGGGCCACCCGCTCCTCCTGCTGGGGGCGGGGCGTTTTTGTGCCGGAAAATATCTCGAACAGGTCCTCCCGGACCGTTTTTTTCACAAATAAGGTCTGGGGATTCTGGGGCAGCATGCCCAGGGTCCCCTTTACGGAAATGTCGCCCCGCTGGGGCTTTTTCATGCCGGACAGCAGCTTCAGCGTGGTGCTCTTGCCCGCGCCGTTGCCGCCCAACAGGGCCAGAAACTCCCCACGGCCCAGGGTCAGGTCCAGCCCCTTGATGACGTCGGGGCTGTCCGGCTCATACCGGAACCACGCGCCCTGCACCGTCAGCACCGGCTGGCGCCGGGGGTACGTCTGCTCCCGGGGCAGCGGAACCAGCGGATGCTCCGCCGCATAGCTCCGCAGAAAATCCCGGCCCTCCCGCACGGTGACGGGACAGGGGGCCTCCGTTTCCACCGAGGCCCAGACGCGCATGGCGGCGGGCATGGCCAGAAACATCCGGTGGCCCAGGGCCTTTAGCCGGCGGCCCACGTCGTAGGGCGTGCCGGTGCACAGCAGCTGCCCCCGGTCCATTACCGCCACGGCGGTGGCCAGGGGAAAGGCCTCCTCCAGCCGGTGCTCCGTCAGCACCACGGCGGTGCCCAGCTCCCGGTTGATCTTTCCCAGCACCGCCAGGAAATCCGAGGCGGCGATGGGGTCCAGCTGGCTGGTGGGCTCATCCAGAATCAGCACGTCCGGCTGCATGGCCATGACGGAGGCCAGGTTCAGCAGCTGCTTCTGGCCTCCGGACAGCTGGGAAACGTCCCGGTAAAACCAGTCCTCGATGCCGAAGAATGCCGCCATCTCCGCCACCCGGCGGCGGATGGTGGGGGTGTCCACCCCCAGGCTCTCCAGCCCGAAGGCCAGCTCGTGCCAGACCTTGTCGGTGACGATCTGGTTTTCCGGCGACTGCTGGACAAAGCCGATGCGGGCCGCCAGCGTCCGCTGGTCCACCCGGTCCAGCGGCGTATCCCGGAACAGAATGCGGCCCTGCCGGGTCCCGTGAGGGGCCAGGGCGGGCTTCAGCTGCCGCAGCAGCGTGGACTTGCCGCAGCCCGAGGGACCGCACAGCACCAGGAACGCACCCTCCGGCACCGTCAGCGACAGGCTGTCAATGGCCCGGGCGGTCTGCCCCGGATAGGAAAAGGTCAGATTTTCGACGGTGAACAGCGCCATACCCGCGCCTCCTTTCGGTCTATGATCACCGGCGTCAGGCACAGGGCCAGATACGCCAGGTAAAAGCTGATGGAAAACGGCTGGGCCATGGCTCCCTGGAGCATGGGGAAATACCACCATTTCAGGCCCCCGGCAAGGCTTCCGCACAGCAGATACATGCCGCAGAAGCCCAGCCAGCCCAGGGCGTATTTGTCCCGGTCCTCCATGCGGTAAATGGAAAAGGCCGTCCGGCCCCGGAGGCCGTAGCCCCGGCTTTTCATGCTGTCGGCGGTTTCGATGGCGTTCTCCAGAGCCCAGGTCACCATGATGGAAAAGATGGTGACGGCCTTTCTGGCCCGCTGCCATGCGCTGCCGGTGGAGGCGTCCCGCCCGATGCAGAACTGCGCCTGGCGCACGGTTTCCAGCTGGCGGCGGAACAGGGGCACAAACCGCAGGGTCATGCTCAGCACCAGGGACAGGGCTGGGATCACCCGGCCAAACAGATACACAAATTTGTCCGACGTGATGACCCGGTTGAAGCACACGAACCACAGCACCACGGCGCACAGCATGGTCCCCGCCGCCAGACCATACAGAATACTCTCCAGCGTCAGGGGGTTGCCGGAGGGCAGATAGATGAGAATGGTGACACCCGCGTGGTTGAAGGCGGGATTCACCAGGGCCGCCAGCAACAGCACCGGCAGGGCCACCCGCAGGTGCCTTGCCAGGGCCCGGCGGCCCTCCAGCTGCCCGGCATACAGCAGCGCCCCCAGCAGGGACACCGCCAGGCAAACCGGGTGCATCAGCACCATGGAATAGGCCAGCACCAGGGCGAAAAACAGGAAGTTCACCAGGGGGTGATAGCGGGAAAAGGCGTCGCCCACGGCTCCGGCCTCCTTTCGTCATACGGTTCTGCGCAGGGCGGGGCGCACAGGCCCCGCCTTGCGGGTTTTTTGCGGTTTTCGGGGCCTTACCCGACGGCGTAGCCGCCTCCTACATCATACCCCAGGTCGCAGGTATACACCCAGCAGATCACGTCCCCCTGCTGCACCTGATACCGGGAGCAGCCATAGTTGGGGAACCAGTCGTTGACCTTGTACATCCAGCCGGAGCCGTCGCCGACGTCGAACTCGTACAGGTTGTAGATCCCCTCGATATAGGCGGAGTTGTACATCGGCGTCCAGCTGAACTCCATGGGGATCTTCCTTTCCTTGCACACCCGCTGCAAAACGTCAAACACACTCTCCCCCTGGGAAAACGTCACCGTAACGGCAGGCAGGATCACCCCGTCGGCGGGCACCAGCCCCCGCTTGGACTCGTCGCACTTGTCCATATTGTTGAGGATGGTGGCGCAGGAGATGGAGATGGTGCAGGTGTCCTGGTGGGACGTATCCGGCTGAGACGTTTCCGGCTCCACGGGCTTGGGCTTGCCGTCCGGCACCGGGTCCGTCTGGTAGCGGTCCTTGCCGCCGGTGGAGGAGTCGTCCGTCCCGGGCTCCTGGGGGGCGTCGGGCGTCTCCGGCGTATTCGTATTCCCGGGTTCCTCCGGCGTATCGGGGGTATTCTGATCGCCGGTCTGCTCCACGCCGGGAGGAATGGGTGCTTCCGGACCAGTGCCGACCATCAGATCGCAGCCGGAAAGGGACAGGGCCAGCAGCAGCGTCAGCAGCAGGGTCAACAGGACTTTGGGGAATCGATTCATCATCGAAAAACACCTCCTATCAGAGCACCGCGCGCAGGGACGTTGTGACAACGTCCCTGCGCCGGTGTATTTCCTTGGGGTTACGCGGGTCTGATGCGGGGTTTATGCCCGCTTTTTCTTTCTCTGCATCAGCAGCACAGCGGCGCCGGACAGGGCGGCAGCACCCATCCACAGCACCAGCAGGCTCTCGTCTCCGGTGCGGGGGGTATCAGGCTTTTCGGGCTTGGCGGGCGTCACGGGCTGGTCGGGGGTCACGGTGACGGTGACATCGCTCATGTCGTACAGGCTGGTCTTCTGGGCCAGCAGGCGATAGTAGGCCGCCAGGGCATAGTAGCCCTGCTCGGTGGCCATGCCGTCCACGGTCTTGTCGGCCATCAGGTGGCGGAAGCCGCCGCCGGTGACATAGAAGCCGCACAGCGCGTCCACGACGCTGACGCCGCTCTTTACGAACCGGCTGTCGGCGGTGGGATCAATGCCCAGGGCCGTCAGGGCCACGATGACCTGGGCCGTGGACTCGGCGGAGGCATCGGTGCCGGGGATCTCGCTGAAGGTAGCGTCGTCGTTCTGCACGCCGGCCAGGAAGGTCAGGGCCGCGTCCACAGCCGCCTTCACCTGAGCATTTTCATAGTAGGGGGCCAGGGCCTGCACGGCCATGGCGGTCATGTCCACATCGGGGACCTGGGAGGAGGCGATGACAGGCCAGCTGCCATCCTCGCGCTGGGTATCCAGAATGGCGCGGACCAGCTTCTCCCGGGTCACGTCGCCGGAGGTGGGATAGCCGTGGCTGTCCAGCGCCAGCAGCGCCCAAACGGGACCGTTGACGCTCTGCTTGGTGATGAACGCCATGGAATCCAGACCGTCCAGCAGGCTGCGGCCGGCCACATGGGTCACGTCCTTGCCGATGGCGGTCAGGGCCAGGATCAGACGGGAATTCTCGGTGGAGCGGGAGCGGTTCAGACGGCCGTTCTCGTCCATGGCCTTTTGCACATACTCCACCACGGAGGCGTAATACGCGTCCGCACCGGGGACGTCCCGGCCGGAACGGGCCAGGCCCAGAACCGCCCACTCGCCGCCGATGGAGCCGGTGACGGGGGCGCCCTTGGAAACGATGAAGTCGCCGGTAGTCTTATAGATATCCTGAGCGTTCAGCTCCGCCAGGCGGGCCTCGGCGGCCAGCAGCACATCGTAGTTGCCCACGCGCGCCTGGAGCTTCTGGCCCAGGGCGTCGTAGGCGGCCCGGGCAGCCTCCACGGCGGCACGGGACGCGGGGATCACGGGCTGGCCGATGGCGTCGATCAGCTCCTCCACATGGGCAACCGCCTCATCCTGGAGCTGGGCCAGCTTCTTCTCGGCAGCCAGCAGCACATCGTAGTTGCTGACCTGGGCCTTGCGCTGGTCGCTCAGGGCGTCATAGGCGGCGCGGGCGGCCTGGATGGTCTCCTCGGAGTCCAGGGTCACGGTGCCGATGGCGGCGATCTTCTGCTCCACATCGTGGACGTACCAGCCGGTCAGAGGCAGCACCAGCTCAGGCAGACGGGTCAGGACTGCGGCGGTGGTGGAACCGTACTGGCGGTCCATGCCGGTGCGGTAGGACACGCCGCGGTGAGTGGGAATGCCGCCGAAGCCGCCCACCCGGATGGTACCGGTCAGGTCATAGCTATAGCCTTCGGCGGTCTCGGGGATGGTGACGCTCAGCAGCTGGCGAACGGGGTTGCCGCTGAAATCATACTGGCCGAAGGGGGTGCCGGGGTTGGTCTGATACTTGTTGCCCTGGGCATCCAGGTACAGCAGGGAGAAATTGAAGTTGTAAACACCGGAGATCTTCTCCTGGGGGCTTACCAGGTCGTGGAACTGGACCTTTACGGCCTGGCCGGGGACCAGCTCAGCATCCTGGGGCAGGACCTTGCCGTCGGCGTCGATGAGGTCATAGCTGACGCCCCGGGCGGTGATGACCTGGTAGGCGGCCATGCCGTCCTTCTCGATGCGGAGAATGTGGCGGCCGGTGGTCAGGCCCGTAACGGTGACCTGGCCGTTTTCATCCACGGAAACGCCCTGGCTGGTGAAGCCGTTGAAGGTCATCTTATCGGTGACGGTGGAGCGGGCCACGGTAACGGTGCAGCCCTCCTGGGGAGTGAAGCTGTAGCTGGCGCCCTGGGTACCCACATAGAACAGGATGTCGTGCTCGGCATCCAGATACTTCTGCTCGTCCTTGGTGATGTTCACGGTGGGACGGTCGATGAAGGTGTTGGTCTGGATAGAGGAGCCGTCGGCACCCACGGACACCACGAACACGCCGGTGAACTCCGGCCAGATGGCGCTGAAGTCCTTGCCGCCCATACCCTGAACGAAGGTCATGGCGTCATAGGTCACCTGGACGATGGCGGTGCCCGGGTGGTTGGCGGTCATGGTGGCCAGGCAGGAGTTGTTGGCGTCGGGGGTGATGGTCACCACGTCGCTGTCGCCGCCGTCCAGGCTCAGCACCTGATAGTGCGCGTCGGGCAGGGCGATCTGGCTGTTCATGAAGCTCTCGATGGCCTGCCAGCTGCGCAGCACGTCCAGCTCGCAGCTCTGGCCCACCTCCAGGTTCTTATAGCCCTGGCGGTTGATGTTCAGATAGATGTTGCCCAGGTCGTACACGTTCTTGTCGAAGCGGTACACGGTATCGCTGCTGAACGCGTCGTCCATGTGCAGGTCGTCCCGGGTCACAGCCAGCTCCTGGCCGCCGGTGAATTTGCCGAAGGTCCAGTAGGTGACGCCGTCGGGATTCTGGGCCCGCAGGAACTGCTGACTGCCGCTCTCCGGCAGGCGGAAGGAGGCGGTCATGGTGTCGCCCTTGGTCTCCTGGGAAACGGGCTCCAGGAAGGTATAGCTATAGTAGCTGCCGAAGGTGCCCATCCGCAGGGTAGAGCCGGCGGGGGCGGTGACGGTGATGTCCAGGGCCTTGGGAATGGCCAGAGAGAAGCTCTTGGCACCGCAGCCCACGGTCTGCTTGTTGGTCATGGCGGTGGTGACAGGCAGATAGCCCGCCGCCTTGTCGCCGATGGGGGTCAGGGTGATCTTCAGGCTGCCGCCCTCCACAAACAGGCAGGCGGTGTGGGTGCTGCCATAGGTGGTGGAGACGCCGGTCTTGGCCTGGAGGTCCGTGCCGTCGGGGCCGGTAACGGTGACGTCGATGGTGTAATCCTTGCCCTCCACCCAGCTGCTGCTGTCGTTGGTGGCATAGATGGCGTAGGCCCGGACCAGGGTAAACACGTTCTCCTGATTGGCCTTCACGGTAAGCACCAGGGTGCCGTTGAGCTGACCCTCGGTGTTGTAGCCCTCTACCAGATAGTCGCCCACAGGCAGCTTGGTGTTGTACATCAGACCGTAGCCGTCGGGCTCGATATCCACATTGGCCAGCAGGTTCTTTTCGCCCTTCACGCCGTCGGCATAGGTATACACCTTGATGTCGGCCAGCTGTGCATTGTGCAGGCCCTTGAAGGAGACGTCCATGTCGCCCTGGGGCGCGTCACCCTCCTGGGACACGGTGACGGTGTAGGTGGTGGGGGTGATGGCGGGGGACCACTCGGTGGCCGCCGCCTTGTCGCCGCAGCGGATGGTCAGGACGGTGCCGTTATGGACGGGCACGGTCTCCACCCGGCGGTAGTCGGTGCCGTCGGCGGTGAGATACACCTGGTTGTTCTTGTTGGAGGCGGTGGCCGTCATCCGGATGCCGGTGACGCCCTGGGGCAGGGTCAGGGTGTAGGCGGTCTTGTCTGAGGCGAAGTCGGGAGTCAGGACGCCCTCGCTGAAGGACAGGGCCGCCAGGCTGGTGTCGCTCTGGGTGTTCCAGTCGCCGCCGATGTCCGCGCCGTAGCCTTTGGTGGTGTACATCACGCGGATGATATCCCCGGCGAACAGCTTGTCCCCGGCCTTGATGTCCTTGAACCCAACGTTGGTGAACCAATCGTTCAGGGTTCCCATCCAGCCGGAGGCTTCGCCGCCGTCACCGGCGGACAGGCCGTTGATCTCGCTGATGTAGCCGGACTCGGCGCCGGTCTGGGAATAGGTACCCAGGGCGCTGACGATGCAGTCCATCATGGAGGACCCGGGGGCCAGGTCCACCCACTTGTCCACCAGCGTGCCATCCCAGGCAGCGCCGTCGGCCTTTGCGTAGGTCGTGTTTTCCACAACGACCCGAACCTGGCCGTCGTGGTTCTCTGCTGCCCAGACAGTGGCGGGTACCAGGCTCAGTACCATCACCAATGCCAGCAGCAGAGAAACGATGCGTTTCTTCATATGCATTTTCCTCCTGTGAAAAATTTATGCCCAGCCGTTTCCGGCAAGTCAACGGAGTGTGTCCGCGGCGGAGGAAAAGCAGATACACGCCCGCTGCAAAAACCGCCGGTACATCCCCTGAAAAAGGGAGACACCGGCGGCGCATGGTTCCTGTCTGCGCCCAACGAAGATAACGCCCGCCGCGCTGAATGTCCTCCGCCGTGCAATTCTCCTGCCTCGCGCCGTGGAGCCGATGGCTCCTCGTTTGCATCCTACCTTCTCAGGGGAGCTGCCCCCAATGGCGGACTTTCGTCCCGGCGGCCAAGGCCGCTTCGGTGCATTCTTGCGCCCACAGTGCCGTTCGCGTGGGGTTCTTTCGCCCCGTTTCTTTCAGGCTGGCACCTGGCCGTTTTCCGGCCTTTGCGGTACCCGCCGCACGGCATCCTCGGACATGATTCGATTATCCGGCTCTGCGTTCTCGCAAAGCCATTCTTATCATACAGCATCCGGCAGGAAAAGTCAACGGTCCGCCCCATGCAAAACGGCTCTGTATTGCAGGACTGCAAAAAACCGCCGCAGCGGCGCGGAGTCCCCTTGTTTTGCCGGAAAAAAAGATGTATAATCAAGGCCAGTGGGACAGGGCGAGAAAACCGCGGGATGCTCCCCGGGAAAGCCTGTCCGCATCCGTCAAAGAAGCAAAGGAAGAGCACTGTCATGGAAATTTTGCACGAGATCAACCCGGCGCTGGAGGCTCTGGCGTACTTAGGTTCCCGGGCCAACGGTCATACCCTAGACCGGCTGGAGGAGCGCTTACAGGCCCGGGGCGTCCGGAAGGCGGAGCCCTTCCATCGGGCCAGCGCCGCCCTGCGGGAGCTGCTGCAGGACCTGGACGCGGAGGTTTCCGTCCCGGCAGAGACCCTGCAGCGTCTGTTCGGCGACATCAAGGGCTTTTCCTACAGCACCATCGGGTCCTATAGTCCGGCTTTTCTGTTCTTCTATCCCATGCTGTCCCGCCGGCAGGACTTTGAGACCCTGATGCAGCGGATGGAGCGCCTGACGCCGGACGAGACGGCGCGAAACATGATGATCTCGCTGAGCCTGGAGGAGCAGTCCGGCCCTGCCGCTGGGGCTGCCGCAAAGCTGGTTTCCCGGGTGCTGGCGCTGACGATCCCCACGGAAAGCCGCCTGGCTCTGCTGGAGATCCACCAGAATTACCGGACTCTGCTGCCGGAGATCGCAGCCTGTCTGCGCCCGGCCATAGCGGCGCTGGAGACGGAGTCCGGCCGCATCCAGGAGATCATAGAGGCCTTCTGCCGGGAGGTGGAGGGCCTGGGGACGGAGAACTATCTCCGGGAGACCTCCAGCCTGGCCATCACGCCGGAGGTGCATTATCACCTGATCCCCTTTCTGATGGGACCGGATACCAACCTCTCCATGGAGCAGGAGGACGGCAGCGTGCTGATCTGCTGCGGAGTCCTGCGGCTGTCGCTGCGGCGCACCCTGGCGGAAAACAGCAGTGCCTCCCAGGTATATGACGCCATCCGGATCATCGGGGACAAGACACGGTTTGACATTCTGTGTTATCTGAGGGATCATCCGGCGGTCTACGGTCAGCAGCTGTGCAACCATTTCGGCCTGGCCCGCAACACCATTCACCACCATATGAGCAAGCTGGTGAATGCGGGGCTTGTTACCTGCCTGGTGGAGGGAAACCGTATTTATTACACCACGGACCGGGAGCACCTCTCCTATTTGCTGAACCAGCAGCGGCAGCTGCTGATCGGCGGAGAGGATACGGAGCAGCAGGAAAAATAAAACCGGCAGGAATGCCGCCGGCGCAGGGTTTGCCGCGCCGGCGGCATTTTTTTTTGCAGGGTAAACACATGGCCGCACCTGTAGGCGCGGCCATGTGTTTACCAGCGCCGCTTTTTCTTTTCGCCCTCCCGGCGCTGGAAGGGCTTGTCGATGAGGATGATGTCCTCTCCGAACCGCTGGACGCAGTCCCAGGGAATGTAATAATCCTCGCCCCGGCCGAACAGACCGAAGAACCGGCAGGGGCCAAAGACGATCAGGGCCTTGACGGTCCCCTCCGGGATGCAGAGCTCCAGGTCTCCCACGCAGCCCAGACGGCTGCCGTCGCAGATGTTGATGACCTCCTTGCGGCGCAGCTGTGAAAATCGGCACATCATGGTCTCCACCTCAGCTCCAGCCTATGCGCCTTCCGGCGCGTCCTATGCCATCAGATCACCGCGTCCATGGGGATGCCGCCGCCCGTGGCCGCCGTGAACCGGCGGGTGACAAAACTGTTAGATCATCTTTAAGGAATCTTAAAGGTTCCCCCCTTGTTTCTTTAACTGTTTTTCTTTACGGCCCGGCCAAGGCCAACCGGTACGCCGTTCTGATCTGCGCCCGGAATGAGCAGCGGGTCATCGGCGACCTGATCGCCAGCCTTCGGGGGCAGACATATGACCAGAGCCTGCTGTCCATTTTCGTGCTGGCGGACAACTGCACCGACAACACGGCCATGGTGGCCCGGGTGGCCGGGGCCCATGTGTATGAGCGGTTCAACCAGGTGCGGGTGGGCAAGGGCTACGCCCTGCAGGAGCTGCTGGAGCATCTGGAGCAGGATTATCCCCGGGGCTTTGACGGATACTTCGTGTTTGACGCGGACAATATTCTGGCTCCCAACTATGTGGAGGCCATGAACCGGACGTTTTCCGACGGACACGAGATCGTCACCAGCTTCCGCAACAGCAAGAATTACGGCGACAACTGGATCAGCGCCGGTTATGCCCTGTGGTTCCTGCGGGAGAGCCGGTATCTCAATCACGCCCGGTTCCTGCTGGGCACCAGCTGCGCCGTGTCCGGCACCGGGTTCCTGTTCAGCCGACGGGTGCTGGAGGAGACGGGGCCCTGGCCCTTCCACCTGCTGACGGAGGACATCCAGTTCTCCGTGGACCAGGTGACCCGGGGACGGAAGATCGCCTTCTGCCCCGACGCGGTGCTGTATGACGAGCAGCCCACCACCTTCCGCCAGTCCTGGAACCAGAGGCTGCGGTGGTCCAAGGGGTATTTGCAGGTGTTCCGGGGCTACGGCGCCAAGCTGCTGCGGGGCGCGGCCGGGGGGAGCTTCTCCTGCTATGACATGGCGGCGGCCATTATGCCGGCCTTTGTCCTGTCGGCGGCGGCCATCGTGTGCAATGTGACGGCGGCGGTGCTGGGAGCCATTCGGGGGGCGGATCTGACCATTGCCCTGTGGTCTGTGGGGCAGATGCTGCTGAATATGTATCTGACGCTGTTTATCCTGGGGGCCATCACCACCGTCACCGAGTGGAAGCGCATCCATACCAAGGCGGTGAAGAAGGTTCTGTACGCCTTCACCTTCCCGCTGTTTATGTTTACTTATATTCCCATCTCCTTTGCGGCGTTCTTCTGCAAGGGGGAGTGGAAGCCCATCGAGCACCGGGTCAGCGCCGCGTCCCTGCGGGGCCGGGGCCGGGAGGAGCTGCTGCCCTTCTGACGGAGCGGCCTGAGAGAATGGAGAGGCGAACACCATGTACAACATTCTGGTCTGTGACGACGAAAAGGATATCGTATCGGCGCTGCATATTTATCTCAGTGCCGAGGGCTATCGGGTGCTGACGGCCTTTGACGGGCCGGAGGCCCTGCGGCTGCTGGACCGGGAGGAGGTACACCTGGTGCTGCTGGATGTGATGATGCCGGGAATGGACGGCATCACCGCCATGACCCGGCTGCGGCAGAGCCGGAATCTGCCGGTGATCCTGCTGACGGCCAAATCCGAGGACACGGACAAGGTGCTGGGACTGAATATGGGAGCCGACGACTATGTTACCAAGCCCTTTAACCCCGTGGAGCTGCTGGCCCGGGTCCGGTCCCAGCTGCGGCGGTATATGACTCTGGGCGGCGGCCATGTGGCCCCCACCGCCGTGACCATCGGCGGAGTGAGCCTGGACGACAATGCCAAGACTGTCACCGTGGACGGGGACACCGTGAACCTGACGCCCCTGGAATACGACATTCTGCGGCTGCTGATGCAGCATCCGGGGAAGGTGTTCTCGCCCCACGAGATCTATCGCCGGGTGTGGCATGAGGACCCGGCGGCGGACAATCCCGTGGCCGTCCACGTGCGGCACATCCGGGAGAAGATCGAGATCAACCCCGCAGAGCCCCGGTATCTGAAGGTGGTGTGGGGCAAGGGGTACAAAATGGAGGGGGCGGCGCAATGAAAAAGCTGCTGGAAAAGCCGTGGGCCAAGGCCCTGGCCTTTCTGCTGACCCTGCTGCCGGGCACGGCGGCGGTGTATGGCGGCGTCGAGCTGGTATACATATATGTCTATAACATGCATACGGACAGGCGCCTGGATATGCTGTGGGCCGTGACGGCGGTGTGCGCCGTGGCGGCTGCGGCATCCCTGGTGTTCTCCCTGTCGGCTGCGGGACACTGGCCGGGCCATGAGGGCATCCATCTGACCTGGGTGGAGAAGATCCCGGTGGACCTGTTTGTGCTGGGGTTGACCTGCGTGTGGTACATCTATCTGGACGCCGTGTACTATCCATCGGCCACGCTGGGCCTGGCGGTATTTGTGGCGCTGGCGTATCTGTTCGTGCTGGCGTTTACGGCCCGGTGCAAGGCCGGGACCGTGCTCAGCGACCTGCTGGCGCTGCGGCTGCTGCGGCTTTTCAGCCGGGGGGCCGTGTGGACCTGGCGGCACCTGCGGCGGCTGTTTCTGGGCCTGCCTCTGGCGTGGAAAACGGCGGCGGTGCTGCTGGCCGTTATGGCGGCGGACCTGCTGATCTTTGCCTATGGCATGGACGGGGGGCAGGCGGCGCTGTATGTGACGCTGCACCTGGTGCTGCTGGGGGCGGCTATCTGGCAGGTGCTGGCCCTGCGGCAATTGCAGCGGGGAGGCGAGAAGCTGGCGGAGGGGGACTTTTCCCATCCCGTGACCCTGAGCCGGGGGGCGCTGCCGGAGCTGAAGCGCCATGCGGAGAACCTGAACTCCGTGCAGGCGGGCATTCAGCGGGCTGTGGAGGAGAAAATGAAGTCCGAGCGGCTGAAAACCCAGCTGATCACCAACGTGTCCCACGATATCAAGACGCCGCTGACGTCCATCGTCAGCTATGTGGACCTGCTGAAAAAGGAGGAGATGCCCTCCGATGCGACGCGGGAGTATCTGGCGGTGCTGGACCGGCAGTCCCAGCGGCTGCGGAAGCTGACGGAGGACCTGGTGGAGGCGTCCAAGGCATCCACGGGGAATATACCGGTATCGCCGGCCCCTACGGACCTGAACGTGCTGCTGAGCCAGGTGTGCGGCGAGTATCAGCAGCGGCTGGAGGACCAGGTGCTGGAGCCGGTGCTGGCTCTGTGCCAGCCGGGGCCGGTGGCCATGGCCGACGGGCGGCTGCTGTGGCGGGTGCTGGACAACCTGATGAGCAACATCTGCAAGTACGCCATGCCCGGGACAAGGGTGTATCTGTCCACGGAGGCGGGAGAGGACGGCGTGCGGATGGTGGTGAAGAATATCTCGCGGTATCCGCTGAATATCTCTGCCGACGAGCTGACGGAGCGGTTCGTCCGGGGGGACAGCTCCCGGTCCACCGAGGGCAGCGGGCTGGGGCTGTCCATCGCCACCAGCCTGACCGCCATCCAGGGCGGCGACTTCCGACTGACCATCGACGGCGACCTGTTCAAGGTGACGCTGACACTGCCCCGGGCGGAGCAGAAGGAAAAACAGGAATAACGGCGCATGAAAATACCCTCCGGCGGAGTGAAAACCGCCGGAGGGTGATTTTTATGTGTTGGCACAGCGGGACAGAAACTGCCGGGTGCGCTCCATCCGGGGATGGTCCATGACCTGACGGGGGTCCCCCTGCTCCACGATGACACCGCCATCCATGAAGATCAGCCGGTCCGCCACGTCCCGGGCGAAGGCCATCTCGTGGGTCACCACGATCATGGTAGTGCGGCGGCCGGCCAGCTGGCGGATGACCCGCAGCACCTCGCCGGTAAGCTCCGGGTCCAGGGCGGAGGTGGGCTCGTCGAAGCACAGCACGTCCGGCTCCATGCACAGGGCCCGGGCGATGGCCACACGCTGCTTCTGGCCGCCGGAGAGCTGATGAGGGTAGTGCCCGGCCCGGTCTGACAGGCCCATCTGGTCCAGCAGGTCCAGCCCCCGGTCCCGGATGTCCTGCTCCGTCTCGCCGTCCCGCCGGGCCAGCCGCCGGGCCAGGGTCACATTTTCCAGGGCTGTGTACTGGGGGAACAGGTTGAAGTCCTGAAAGACCAGGCCGAAGTGCAGCCGCTTCCGGCGCAGGTCCCGCTCCCGGTCCGGAGGCCGGGACGCATCCAGCAGGGGCTCTCCCCGCAGGGAAATGACACCACCGTCGGGGCGCTCCAAAAAGTTCAGGCACCGCAGCAGGGTGGTTTTGCCGCTGCCGGAGGAGCCGATGACGGACAGCGTTTCACCCTCCGGCAGCTGGAAGCTCACATCCCGCAGCACCCGGGTGCCGCCGAAGGATTTCTCCAGGTTCTCGACGCTTAAATATGCCATGGCGGCCTCCTTTACCGGAAATAGCTGAGACGGCGCTCCAGATACCGGAACAGCAGCGTCAGCAGCCCCACAAACAGCAGATAATATATCCCTGTATAGAACAGGGGCCAGGTGATCCCGGCGGACTTCACATAGTCCTCGCCGGCCTTGGTCAGCTCCACAATGGCGATGATCCGGGCCAGGGAGGTGTCCTTTACCAGGGTGATGATCTCATTGGACATAGGGGGCAGGATCCGCTTGACCACCTGCAGAAGCGTGACCCGGAAGAAGATCTGCCGCCGGGTCATGCCCAGCACCTGTCCTGCCTCCCGCTGGCCCGCCGGGATGGCCTGGATGCCGCCCCGGTAGATAACGGAGAAGTAGCAGGCGTAGTTCAGCACAAAGGACACGATGCACGCCAGCATCCGGTGGCTGCCCCAGATGTTCCGGCCCAGCCACAGGCCCGGACCGTAAAAGATGATGACCAGCTGCAGCACCAGAGGCGTTCCCCGGATCACCCACACCAGGGCGTCGAACACCGCCCGCACCGGGCGGCACCGGCTCATGGACCCCAGGGCCACCAGCAGCCCCAGGGGCAGGGAGAACGCCAGCGTCAGCCCGAACAGCACCGCCGCCTGACGCAGCCCCTGAAGCAGGGAAAGGGTAACGGTCCAGAACATGGCGTTATGCGGCGGGAACCACCACCACCTGAGCATTGCGGCAGTAGGCGGGGGTGCAGGTCATGGCGTTCTGCACGCCGTCGGTCAGGGTCATGCCGTTCCACACCACGTCGATGGCCTGGCTGTTCAGCTCGTTGACCTTCTGGCCCCAGTCGATGACCACAAATTCCACCTCCACGCCCAGGCGCTGGGCCACCAGCCGGGCAAGCTCCGCGTCGAAGCCGGTCCACTGGCCGCTGTCGTCCTTGTAGTTCATAGGCGCAAACTCCGTGATGCCCACCACCAGGGTGCCCTTGTTCTGAATGTAGGCCACGTCACCGGCGGCATCCTGGGTATAGCTGGTCTGGGGCAGCTCTACCAGCAGGTCCTCCCGGACGCCGAACTGCCGGGCCAGCTTCTGGGTGGTGCCGTCCCGGTAGGCATCCTCCAGGACCTCGGTGATGAAGTCCGCCAGGTCGGAGCCCTGGCGGCAGCCGATGCCGTATTCCTCCTCCGTGAGGCTGTCGGTATAGGTGAGGTTGGGATAGCTGGTGTCGGGTCCGATCATGGCGCCGGCCATCAGCAGGTCAATAACGGCGGCGTCGGAGGTCCCGGCGGCTACCTCCATCAGGGCGGCTGCCTGATCCTGGACACTGTTGACGGTCCAGCCCTTTTCCTTGGCCACCTCCTCGCCGGCGGAACCGGCCTCCACGGCATAAATCGTGTTCTTGGCGCCGCTCTGGCCGCAGGCGGCCAGAGCGGCGGTGACAGCCAGCAGCAGGAGCAGACAGACTCCGCGTTGAATGATGTTCTTCATGATTTCCTCCATTCCCCGGCCCCTATCGCCGGGCGATTTAGTATGCTAATACACTACCACACTACTGAGATAAAGTAAAGACGGAATAACCACCAAATTTACCCCTATGGGGCCTGGGTGTTTTGCACGGAAAACACAAAACGACAAAATGTCCGCACAAAGCGGACGTTTGACTGCGATTGACGGCGGCGGCTCCGGGGCATGCTAACCGGGAGAGGAGGCGCACATGGACATTTTTGACGGATTGTCCGCTCTGGGCGGACTGTGCCTGTTTTTATTCGGCATGAGCATCATGGCCGAGGCTCTCCAGCGCCGGGCAGGCGGACGGCTGGGGGGACAGCTGCGCCGCATGACCCGCAGCCGCTGGGCGGGCTTTTTCACGGGTCTTGCGGTGACGGCGGCGGTGCAGAGCTCGTCGGCGGCTATGGTGATGGTGGTGGGATTCGTGAACTCCGGACTGCTGACCCTGGGTCAGGCGGTGGGGGTCATCATGGGCACCAATGTAGGCACCACGGTGACGCCCTGGCTGCTGAGCCTGGGCGGACTGGAGGGGGGCGGTTTTCCGGGACGGCTGCTGCGGCCTGCGGGCTTCGTGCCCCTGCTGAGCCTATGGGGCATCATCGCTTATCTGTCCAGGAATGGCCGCCGCCGGGATACCGGCCAGGCCCTGCTGGGCTTTGCCACATTGATGCAGGGAATGGAGCTGATGTCCGGCTCTGTGGCAGGACTTGCCCAGGCAGAGGGCTTCCGCCGGCTGTTTACGGCCTTTACGGACCCGCTGCTGGGGTTGCTGGCCGGGGCGGTGCTGACGGCGGTGATCCAGTCCAGCTCCGCCTCCGTGGGGATATTGCAGGCCCTGGCCGCCAGCGGTCAGGTTACGGTGGGCGCCGCTGTGCCCATCATTATGGGGCAGAACATCGGCACCTGCATCACGGCCATGCTGTCCTCCGTGGGGGCCAGCCGCAATGCCCGACGGGCGGCGCTGGTACACCTGCTGTTCAACCTTACCGGGGCCGGGGTGTGGCTGGCGGTGTTCTGGCTGGTGAAGGTGCTGGCGGCTCCGACGATGCTGGCCCGTCCCGTGACTCTGCCGGGGGTGGCGGTGATCCACACGGCCTTCAACCTGCTGTGTACGATGCTGCTGTTTCCGGCGGCGGGACTGCTGGAGCGGGCGGTGCTGCGGCTGCTGCCGGGTGAGGACGGGGAGAAGGGGACGGAGCTGGACCCCCGGCTGCTGGCGGCCCCGGCGGCGGCCCTGGAAAAATGCTGGGAGCTGGCCGGGGACATGGCGGCCCTGGCCCGGGATAACCTGCGCCGGGGCGTGGCTGCTCTGACGGAGGTGCAGCCTGCTTCGGCAAAGGAGCTGCGGCGGCAGGAGGAGCGCATCGACCGGATGGAGGACGTGCTGGGGACATTCCTGGTGCGGCTCAGCGGCCAGACGCTGACCCGGCTGGACAACGCCCGGGCGGCGGAGCTGCTGGCGCTGATCGGCGATTTTGAGCGGCTGGGGGATCACGCCATGAACCTGTTGGAAAGCGGGGAGGAGCTGCGGGATAAGGACATTTCCCTACCCGCCGAGGACCGCCGGGAGCTGCGGGCACTGACAGACGCCGTGGAGGAGATCGCGGACCTGGCTCTGGACGCCTTCCGTCGGGAGGACCCCGCCGCCCAGGCGGAGGTGGAGGCCCTGGAGCAGGTCATCGACGGCCTGAAGGAGCAGCTGCGGTCCCGGCGCATCCGGCGGATGCAGCAGGGGAGCGGCACCATGGAGCTGGGCTTTGTGTGGTCCGACGTGCTGACGGACCTGGAGCGGGCGGCGGACCATTGCAGCAACATTGCCGGGTGCGTGGCGGGGCTGCCCGATGGGAACCAGGGGCTTCATGCCGCCCAGACGGCCCTGCGGCAGCAGGACCCGGCGTTTGAGGACCGGGTCCGCCGCTATGCGGAAAAGTATCGGGTATGAAAAACTACTCCGGCGCAGGCACCGCCTGCGCCGGGGTTCAGCTTATGGGCAATAAGAATCCCAAGGCGTAAAAAACCCCTTAAGGGGCTTTGTCAGACCCCTTTACCAGCCCTTCCGGCGTGACTCCGGGACATTCTGTAGAATCATCCGGGAAAACCTCCTGATGGATTGATAATGGGCCCGACGGCTATTTTATATTCGCTAAGCGCCTCAATTCAGATGTACAGCCTGCAGCCGCTATAGCCGCATAGACAGGGAATATGGCAAGGGGCAATAGATCCGTGGGAAACTCGAAGGGCTGTTTGAAACTGTCGAAGAAAATATCATGGGGCATGAATATAAAGAAAACCAAGCAAATGAAGGGCAGCATCAGTAGTTCGAACAAGAGAAATGACACATATAGCTTTCGGGCAGCTTTCATTTTCTCAACCCGGTACTTGGCAACCGTATGGGGGTCTGCATCCGGATTCAGTTCCGCCACCAGAAGATCTGCCCCTATGACCAGGGTCCTTCGGGATATATCGGAAATCTTTCGTTCTTCTTTGCCGCAGGGGCTGTCGTAGCCAAGCGTAGATCCTCGTCCTGCCTGAAATCGGCCAAACAGATAATAGTCATGGGGGCACCGTTCCGACTTCTGAAAGGTGATCCGCCATATAGAAAATAGGATCTCCTGAAAATCCACAGGCTTATATCCGTTCTGGACATATTCTGCCAGCTCTCGTTCCACAGCGCCGGTCCGCCAGGCCGGAATATAAAATAGTTTGCTGAATTTGCTGCTTTTTTTCATATGAATTCCTTCCTTGGTGAGGGAAATTTCCACATCCCGTTTCGACGATTATTTGCTATAAGCATACCATAGTACACGCTGATTGGCAATCGTTTTTTCACTGGCCGGGGCCGGAAAAGGAATCGCACCGGAAAAAACCCGGTTTTAGGCAGGGGAGGGCTTGAGAAATTGGGACATATCCTGTACAATATAATTTTATAGGCATACAAAGGGGGGGGATTCCCATGAAACGATATCGTTGCCGGGCGCTGTGTCTGCTGCTGGCGGCGGCGCTGCTGCTGGGCGGCTGCGCCGGACCCACGGCAGGGAAGGACGACGGCAGACTGCGGGTGGTTTGCACCCTGTTTCCTTACTATGATTTTGTCCGGGCCATCGGCGGCGACCGGGTGGAGCCGTATCTGCTGGTGACCGCCGGGCGGGAGGCCCACAGCTTCGAGCCTACGCCTCTGGATGTGATCCGCATCTCTGAGGCGGACGTGTTTCTCTGCAACGGCGGCGAAAGCGAGGAATGGGTAGAGGACATTCTGTCCGCTGCCGGGGAGAACATCGGCTCTGTGGTCCGTATGATGGACCACGTGGACGCCCTGGGTGAGGAATTTTCCGAGGGCATGCAGGGCGGCCACGACGATCACGACGGCCATGACCACGATGGTCATGACCACGACGGCCACGAGGAGCACATCGAATACGACGAGCATATCTGGACCTCGCCCCGCATTGCCATGGACCTGTGCCGGGTCATCGCCGACACCCTGGCCCAGGCGGACCCCGCCCACGCCCAGGAGTATCAGGACCGGCTCACGGCCTATCTCCGGGAGCTGACGGACCTGGACCGGGCCTTCCGGGACACGGTGGAAGGAGGCAGCCGCCGCCTGCTGGTGTTCGGCGACCGGTTCCCGCTGCTGTATTTCTGCCGGGAGTACGGCCTGGACTACCGGGCGGCCTTCCACGGCTGCTCCGGCGACACGGAGCCGTCTCTGGCTACGCTGAAGTACCTCATTGACAAGGTGCGGGCGGAGCAGATTCCGGTGGTGTACACCATCGAGCTCAGCAGCCAAAAGGTGGCTTCCGCCATTGCCGAGACCACCGGGGCCAGAATCCTGACCTTTCATTCCTGCCAGACCCTGACCCGGCAGGAATTTGACCGGGGGGAGACGTACCTCTCCCTGATGTGGAAAAATGTGGACGTACTGAAGGAGGGGTTGTCATGAGCGAACCCAAGATACTCATAGACTGCCGTGACGCGGCCCTGGGCTATGAGGGCCGCCCCATCTGGGAGCATCTGTCGTTCCGGGTGCGCCGGGGGGATTATCTTTGCATCGTGGGGGACAACGGCTCCGGCAAGTCCACCCTGCTGAAAAGTCTGCTGGGCCTGCTGCGGCCCCTGTCCGGGGAAATCCACCTGGACGACAGTGTGCGCCGGGGGGCCATCGGCTATCTGCCCCAGCAGACCCGGGCGCAGAAGGATTTCCCTGCCACCGTCAGCGAGGTGGTGCTGTCGGGCTTCCTAAGCGCCCGGGGCTGGAAATTTTTCTACACACCGGCTCAGAAATCCCAGGCATTGCAGCACATGGGCAAGCTGGGCATTCTGGAGCTGAAGGACCGGTGCTACCGGGAGCTGTCCGGCGGCCAGCAGCAGCGGGTGCTGCTGGCTCGGGCTCTGTGTGCGGCGGGGGATCTGCTGGTGCTGGATGAACCGGTGACGGGACTGGACCCCGCTGCCGCCGACGACCTGTACCGCACCCTGCGGTATCTCAACCGCACCGAGGGCATGGCCGTGGTGATGGTGACCCACGACATCCGCAGTGCCCTGCGGGACGCCACCGCCATCCTGCACGCCGGACGGAACCAGTGGTTCCTGGGCACGCCCCGGGAATATCTGGCCTCGCCCTACGGAAAACGCTTCGGAGGTGACCTGTCATGAGCCTGCTGCTGGAAATGTTTACCTATCCCTTCATCGTCCGGGCCTTCGTGGTGGGCATTTTAGTGTCCCTGTGCGCGGCGCTGCTGGGGGTGCCTCTGGTGCTCAAGCGGTATTCCATGATCGGCGACGGCCTGAGCCATGTGTCCTTCGGGGCCCTGTCCATCGCCGTGGCCTGCGGCTGGGCCCCGCTGCCGGTATCCATCCCGGTGGTGATCTTGGCGGCCCTGGGCCTGCTGCGGCTGGCGGAAAACAGCCGCATGGGGGCCGATGCCGCCATTGCCGTGGTGTCCGCCTCGTCCCTGGCTGCCGGCGTCATTGTCACCAGCCTGACCACCGGCATGACCACGGACGTGGACAGCTATATGTTCGGCTCCATTCTGGCCATGGACCGGTCGGACGTGGCTCTCAGCGCCGGACTGTCGGCGGCGGTGCTGCTGCTGTTCGTGCTGTTTTACCACAAGCTGTTCGCCATCACCTTCGACGAGAGCTTCTCCCGGGCCACCGGTGTGCGGGTGGGGCTGTACAATACGTTCCTCTCCGTGCTGACGGCCCTGACCATCGTGCTGGGAATGCGGATGATGGGGGCTATGCTGATCTCCAGCCTGGTGATCTTCCCGGCCCTGTCCGCCATGCGGGTGAGAAAGAGCTTCCGGGGCGTGGTGATCCTGGCGGGGATCCTGTCCGTGACCTGCTTCTGCGCGGGGCTTACCGCATCGTATCTGCTCAGCACCCCGGTGGGCGCCACGGTGGTCATCGCCGACCTGCTGGCGTTTCTGGTGTGCAGCGTAGTGGGGAAGAAATAGATAAACGCTCCCTGCCAAAGAACCCCCGCTTTCACGCGTGAAAGCGGGGGTTCTTTGACAGGCTGAGGGCGGGGACGCTTGTGCGTTCCGGTCCTTTTCCGGTTTACAAACGGCTCACAGGCTGACGCCGCCGTCGGCGGAGGATGCGTCCTCCAGCAGGGGGGCAATGCGGTCCAGCAGAGCGCGGACCTGCTGCGGGCAGCGGCCAATGTAACGGGCCGGGTCCATGAGGCGGTCCAGCTCCGGGCGGGTCATGCCAAAGGCCGGGTCCGCCGCCAGACGGTCCAGCAGGTCGCAGGGCTCACCGTCCTTCATCCGGGCAGTGGCGGCCATGGAGTGTACCCGCACCCGCTCGTGGAGCTCCTGCCGGTCGCCGCCGCGCTTGACGGCCTCCATCATCAGGTTCTCCGTGGCCAGGAAGGGCATATACTCCCGGATGGTCTTGTCCACTACCTTTTCGTTGACCCGCAGGCCGTCTGTAACGTTCTGGGCCAGGCGCAGAATGGCGTCGGCGCACAAAAAGCCCTCGGGCATGGACAGGCGGCGGTTGGCAGAGTCGTCCAGAGTGCGCTCCATCCACTGGACGGAGGCAGTCATGGGAGCATTCATGGCGTCGGCCATGAGATAGCGGCTCAGGGAGCAGATGCGCTCACAGCGCATGGGGTTGCGCTTATAGGCCATGGCCGACGAGCCGATCTGGTGCTCCTCAAAGGGCTCCTCCAGCTGACGGTCATGCTGCAGCAGGCGGATGTCGTTGGCCATGCGATAGACGCTCTGAGCCATAGACGACAGGCAGTTCAGAATTCGGGCATCTACCTTCCGGGGGTAGGTCTGGCCGCAGACGGTGAAGCAGGAGTCAAAGCCGAACCCGGCAGCGATGCGGCGGTTCATCTCGTCAATCTTTGCCTCATCGCCCTCAAAGAGATCCATGAAGCTGGCCTCGGTGCCGGTGGTGCCCCGGCAGCCCAGAAAGCGCAGGCTCCCCAGGACAAAATCCAGCTCCTCCAGGTCTGACAGCAGATCCTGGAGCCACAGGCAGGCCCGCTTGCCCACGGTGACAGGCTGGGCGGGCTGATAGTGGGTATAGCCCAGGGTGGGCGTGGCGGCGTATTTTTCCGCAAAGGCAGAGAGATTCTTCATCACCGCCAGCAGCTGGCCCCGGAGATAACGCAGCCCGTCCCGGTACAGGATCAGGTCGGCGTTGTCGGTGACGTAGCAGCTGGTGGCCCCCAGATGGATGATGCCCGCCGCCAGAGGCGCGGCCTTGCCGTAGGTATAGACGTGGGCCATGACATCGTGGCGGACCTCCCGCTCCCGCTGCCGGGCGGTATCGTAGTCAATATCGGTGATGTGCTGCTCCAGCTGGCGGACCTGCTCCTCCGTTACCGGCAGGCCCAGGTCATGCTGGGCCCGGGCCAGGGCCGTCCACAGGCGGCGCCAGGTCTGAAAGCGCATGTCCGGAGAGAACAGGTGCAGCATATACGGTGAGGCGTAGCGCCCGGCCAGGGGGGATTCGTAAACGTCGTGGGACATAAGGGTCCTCCGTTTCCTTGGTTTCAGCGGACGATGAGGCTGTCGCGCTCGGCGCCCACGGACACATAGCCGATGTGGCAGCCGATGGCCCGCTCCACATACTCCACATAGTCCCGGGCCGCCTGGGGCAGATCCTCCCAGGTGCGGGCGGCGGAAATGTCGCAGGCCCAGCCGGGGACATACTCGACAACGGGCTTGGCCTGGTCCAGCAGCACCGGGAAGGGGAATTCGTCGGTGCGCTGGCCGTTGATCTCATAATGGGCGCAGACGGGGATCCGGTCCATGTAGCTGAGAATGTCCAGCTTGGTCAGAGCAATGTTGGTAGCATTCTGGGTCCGGACACCGTAGCGGGTGGCCACCAGGTCGATGGGACCCACCCGGCGGGGACGGCCGGTCTTGGCGCCGTATTCGTCACCGGCGTCCCGGAGCTTTTCGGCATCCGCGCCGAACCACTCGCAGACAAAGGGACCCTCGCCCACGCAGGAGGAATAGGCCTTCACCACGCCCACCACCTCGTCGATGGATGCGCCAGGCAGGCCGGAGCCTACCGGGGCAAAGGCGGCAATGGTGTTGGAGGAGGTGGTATAGGGATAGATGCCGTAGTCCAGGTCCCGCAGAGCGCCCAGCTGGCCCTCGAACAGGATGGACTTGCCGTGGGCCTGGGCCTGGTGGAGATAGCGGCTGGTGTCGGCCACATAGGGCTTCACCCGCTGGCCGTACTGCTCCACCCAGGCCATCATCTCGTCCATGGTGTACCCCTTGGCGCCGTAGACCTCCCGGAGGATCAGGTTCTTCCACTCCAGCAGGTCCTGGAGATGGGCCCGCAGATGGTCGGGGTACAGCAGCTCGCCGGCCAGGACGGTCTTTTTCTGGTACTTGTCGGAATAGAAGGGGGCGATGCCCTGCTTGGTGGAGCCGTACTTCTTATCCTTCAGCCGCTGCTCCTCCAGGGCGTCCAGATCCCGGTGCCAGGGCAGCAGCAGACTGGCCCGTTCGCTGACCAGCAGATTCTCGGGGGTGATGTCCACGCCGCCCTGGCGGACGGTGTCGATCTCCTTGAGCAGATTCTCGCAGTCCAGGGCCACGCCGTTGCCCAGGATGTTCATGACACCGGAGCGGAAAATGCCGGAGGGCAGCAGATGCAGGGCGAACTTGCCCTTTTCGTTGATAACCGTGTGCCCGGCGTTGCCGCCGCCCTGATAGCGCACCACCACGTCATATTGTTGGGTGAGGTAGTCCACCATGCGGCCCTTGCCCTCGTCGCCCCAGTTGATACCCACGATCGCGCAATTTGACATGTCTTTGTCTCCTCATCTATATCATAACAGAATTTTTGGCGGGTTTCCACCGCCAACAGCCCCTTATTATACCGAAAAGCGCGTCAGAAGTAAATAACAAATCCGACATATCTGGCATTATTATTTCTAATACTTGTTGTGAATATACATGATAAACATGCATGTATTTTCAGCATAAATTACAAAAAACTTGTGCGTTCTGCTGCTTGACGACTGGGGGGCGGCGGGGCTATAATCATTTGTTCCTTTTAATGGGAGGTAAATGCTATGGAAAAACAGAAAAAATCCCTGTTCGGGCCAATGGACCTGACCAAGGGGACATGCTGGAAAACGATTCTGATCTTTTCGCTGCCGGTGATCCTGTCGTATCTGCTGCAGCAGGTGTATTCCATCAGTGACGCGGCCATTGTGGGCCAGACGCTGACGGCCCAGGAGGTAGCGGGCGTCAACGACACCACGTCGCTGGTGTTCATCTTTCTGCAATTCGCCTTCGGTGTCAGCGCAGGCTTCTGCGTGGTGACGTCATGCCAGGTGGGCGCCCGGAACCAGGCAGGCGTGCGGCGGTCCCTGGCCACCCAGATCATCCTGTCGGCGGTGCTGACGGTGCTGCTGACGGCCCTGGCCCTGGCGCTGCTGAATCCCATGCTGGCGTGGATCAACGTGACGCCGGACAATGCCGAGGTGTATCGCGCCGCGTATACCTATTGCTTCATCATCTTCGCGGGCATCGGGGCCCAGCTGTTTTATAACTTCATCTGCGCGTTTCTGCGCAGCATGGGCGACTCCCTGACGCCGCTGCTGTTCCTGCTGTTTTCCACGGTGCTGAACGTGGGGCTGGACCTGCTGTTCATCATGGTGTTCCGGTGGGGCGTGGCCGGTGCGGCCATTGCCACGGTGGCGGCTCAGCTCATCAGCACGGTGGCGTGCTTCATCTATGCCTTTGCCAAGTATCCTCAGCTGCGGCTGCACCGGGAGGACATGCGGATCACCCGGGGCGATATCCGCCGCCATGTGGTGCAGGGCGTGCCCCTGGGGCTGCAATTCTCGGTGCTGGCCATCGGCATTATCGTCATGCAGGGCGTGGTGGTACAGTTTGACATGCTGGACGGCGTTATGGTGTCCTCCTCCGCCCAGATGGGCTTCGGCGCGGCCAACAAGCTGTCCAACCTGACGGCAACGCCTATGAATGCCCTGGGCACGGCCATGACCAGCTTCACCGCCCAGAACCTGGGCGCGGGCAACCATGACCGCATCCGCAGGGGCGCGCTGCAGGCTCTGGGGATGATGGCCATCATCGCCGTGGCGGCGGTGAGCTGCGGACTGCTGCTGACGCTGAACAATACATATCTGCATATCTTCCTGTCGGCGGACAAGATCACGGCAGATACCATCCGGTTTGGCAACACGTTCCTGTATGTGGATTATTCCATGTATCTGTTCCTGGGCTGCGTATTCATCACCCGCAACTGTGTCCAGGGCATCGGACGGTCCCAATTCGTGCTGGGGGCCGGCGCGGCGGAGCTGGTGGCCCGGATCGCCGTGTGCCTGGTGCTGCCTGCGGCTGTGGCAGGGGGCGCCGTCAGCGCGGCGGCCAGCCCGGCGGCGTTTTACGCACTGTGTGCTGCGGACCCGCTGGCGTGGATCGCCGCGGACATCATCATGGGCATCCCCGTGGTGCGGAACATCCTGCGGAAGGATTACCGGTATATGAATCTGTGAACAAACGCTCCCTGTGCCGGAAGGCACAGGGAGCGTTTGAGCTTGTCAAAAAAGGGCGGCGCCCTTTTTTGACAAATTGTAAAGCGTATTACGCCAGCGCCCGCAGCGCTGCCCTGGCAGCGGACTGCTCGGCCTCTTTTTTACTCCTGCCGGTGCCGGTACCGGCGGTTTCGCCGTTGAGCAGCACCGCACAGGTAAACTGCCTGGCGTGGTCCGGGCCGGTGGCACCGATCATCTCGTAGTGCAGCGTTTGGTTGCTGCGGCGCTGGACCAGCTCCTGAAGCTCCGTCTTATAGTCCCGGCGGCGCTCCTCCACGGCCTCCTCCTGCTCCTTGTCCAGCAGCACCCGGTGGATCAGGGCCCGGGCGGCTTCCATGCCGCCGTCCAGGTACACCGCCGCGAACACGGACTCCGTTGCGTCGGCCAGGATGGAGGGCCGCTGCCGGCCGCCGCCGGCCTCCTCGCCCTTGCCCAGCCGCAGCTCACTGCCCAGGCCCAGGCGCTGGGCCACCTCATACAGGCTCTCCTCGCACACCAGCGCCGCCCGCATCCGGGTCAGGTCTCCCTCCGGCAGGTCCGGGTGCTTGTGATACAGATAGTCCGCCGTGACCAGACCCAGCACGGCGTCCCCCAGAAACTCCAGCCGCTCGTTGCTGCTGACGCCGCAGCACCGGTGCTCGTTGGCGTAGGAGCTGTGGTACAGGGCCGCCTGAAGCTGCTCCTTGCAGCGGAAGGTGTAGCCCAGCTTTTTTTCCAGTACTTGCAGGGTATGCATGATGTTTTTCTCCCTTCCGCAGCGGAAAAAGGAAACCCCGTTGCAACCAACGGGGCCTTCTTTTTCAGCTGCCTGATTGATTCAGTTCAGCTTATTATACAGATAGCGCACGCAGTCGCCCACGGTCTTCAGACCGGTGAGGTCCTCCTCGTCGATCTCGCCGACGTCGAATTCCTCCTCCATGGCCATGACCAGCTCCACCAGGTCCACGGAGTCGGCGCCCAGATCGTCCACAAAAGAACTATCCATGCCGATCTCGTCGGTATCAATAGCAAACTGCTCAGCGATCAGATCCTGCATGGTCTTGAAGATCTCGTCCATCGTCATGAGATGATCCCTCCTTTCGGGCTTTGTCTTGGAAAATAATACGGCAATTGGTCAGGTCTGTCAATACCCTTTTCGCAATTATTCCGCCTGGAGCTGCATCAGGTGGACATTTTCCTGAATCTGTCCGATAATGCCGCTTTCCGCCACCTGTCTGGCCTGGCCGATGGCGTTGTCGATGGCCTCGGCGTTGGAGGCGCCGTGGGCCTTGATCACGGGCTTGGAGATGCCGATAAACGCCGTGCCGCCCACCTTATTGGGGTCCAGCTGGGCCTTGAAGGCCCGCAGCCCCGGCATGACCATGGCGGCGGCCAGCTTGGTCAGCAGATTCTTTTTGAAAATATCGCCCAGGGCATGGCCCGCGAAGGAGCCAACGCCCTCCATGGTCTTGAGCAGGATGTTTCCGGAGAAGCCGTCTGTGACGATGACGTCGCAGCCGCCCTTGATGGCCTCCTTGGCCTCGATGTTGCCGATGAAGTTCAGGTGCCCGTCGGCGCCTGCCTGCCGCAGCAGGGCCAGGGCCGCCTTTTGCAGGTCCGTGCCCTTGCTGTCCTCCGTGCCGATGTTCAGCAGGCCCACCCGGGGGCGCTCCAGCCCCAGGACCCGTCCGGCATAGAAGCTGCCCAGGTACGCGAATTGCAGCAGATACTCCGGCGTGCACTCGGCGTTGGCCCCGCAGTCGATGAGCACGGCCCGGCCGCCGGTGGTGGGAATCACCGGAGCCATCGCCGCCCGGCGGATGCCCCGGATGCGCTTGGTAATCAGGGTGGCTCCGGCCAGCAGCGCGCCGGTGGACCCGGCGGAAACCAGGGCGTCGGCCTTACCGTCCCGCAGCAGGGTCAGGCCCACGCCCATGGACGTGTCCTTCTTGTGGCGAAACACCTTGGAGGGATCGTCGCACATGTCCACGGTCTCCGTGGTGTGGACGATCTCCATTCCATGGGGGATGGTATCATGGCCGCAGTCCCGCAGGGCCCGGAGAATGGCCTCCGTGTCGCCGGTGAGCAGCACCTCCACGCCCCAGTGCTCCATGCCCAGCAGGGCGCCCTTTACGATTTCCAGCGGGGCGTTGTCGCCGCCCATGGCGTCAATGATGATCTTCATAGCTCAGAACCTCCTGCTTCAGCTGCTCGATAATGGCCAGCGACCGCTGGGACAGCTGGGCGTTTTTGTTGCGCTTGCCCTTGACCCGGTGGTCCAGGGGCGGCATAATGCCGAAATTGATGTTCATAGGCTGGAACTGGCCCACGGACTCGTTGCTGACGTACAGGCCCAGGGCGCCGATGGCCGTTTCCCGGGGAAAGTCGATGGGCGGCTGGCCCAGCAGCCGCCGGGCGGTCTCCACCCCCACCAGAAAGCCCGAAGCGCAGGACTCCACATACCCCTCCACGCCGGTCATCTGTCCGGCAAAGGCAATGCGGGGCATCGCCTTCAGCCGGTAATACCGGTCCAGCAGCCGGGGAGAGTCCAGATAGGTGTTCCGGTGCATCACGCCATAGCGCAGGAATCTGGCATCATGGAGAGCGGGGATCATGGAGAACACCCGCTTCTGCTCCGGGAAGCGCAGGTGGGTCTGGAACCCTACCAGGTTATAGATGGTGCCGTCGGCGTTGTCCTTGCGCAGCTGCACAACGGCATAGGGCTCCTTCCCGGTGCGGGGGTCCTTGAGGCCCCGGGGCTTCAGGGGACCGTAGCGCAGGGTGTCCTCTCCCCGCCGGGCCATGACCTCCACGGGCATACAGCCCTCGAATACGTTTTTATCCTCAAAGCCGTGAACCTCCGCCTCCTGGGCGTGGATCAGCTCCTGCCAGAAGGCCAGATACTCCTCCCGGTCCATGGGGCAGTTGATGTAGTCCGGCGTCCCCTTGTCGTACCGGGACGCGAAAAAGCCGCTGTCCATGTCCACGCTGTCGAAGCTCACCAAAGGCGCCGCCGCGTCGAAGAAATGCAGGGCGGAGTCCTGTCCGCCCAGCATGGACATAAGCCGGTCCGCCAGGGCGTCGGAGGTCAGGGGACCGGTGGCCACCACCACCTCCCCCTCCGGCAGGTCCGTCACCTCACCGGGGACCACGGTGATCAGGGGGTGGCTTCTGACCCGCTCCGTTACCAGCCGGGAAAAGCCGTGGCGGTCCACCGCCAGGGCTCCGCCTGCGGGGACGGCGGTCTCGTCCGCGCAGCGGATCAAAAGGCTTCCCAGCTGCCGCAGCTCCTCCTTCAGCAGGCCCACGGCGTTTTCCAGCCCCGCTGCCCGCAGGGAATTGGAGCAGCACAGCTCCGCAAAATCGGCGGTCTGGTGGGCGGGAGTCAATTTTTCCGGCTTCATCTCCCGCAGGGTCACGGAAATACCCCGCTGGGCCAGCTGCCAGGCGCACTCGCTGCCGGCCAGCCCCGCGCCGATGACTGTTACATGGTTCATGCTTCCTCCGTCTTTTTCTTGGTGGTCTTGGTGGTCTTGGTGGTTTTGGTAGTCTTGGTAGTCTTAGTGGATTTGGTGGCTTTGGCCGTCCTGGCGGCAGGCTTTTTGGCGGCGGCTTTCTTAGCCGCTGCTTTCCTGGCGGGTGCTTTTTCCTCTGCCGGGGCTTCGTCGGCCTGACCGCCGTCGGCCTGACCGCCGTCTGCCTGACCGCCGTCGGCCGCGGGCTCCTCCGTCCTGGCCTTTTTCACATAGCCGCGCTTGTCCTCCGGCAGGAAGTTGGCACAGTCGGGATTGATGCAGAAGGGCTTGCGGAAGCCCTTGCCGGCCTTTTTGAACATGGTGTGCCCGCACACGGGACAGTCGTCCTTCACCGGCACGTCCCAGGTCATGAAATCGCAGCGGGCGCTTTCGTCGGCGGCGTTGAGCCGCTCACAGCAGTAATAGGTGTACTGCTTGCCGGTCTTTTTGCTGACGCCGGTGCGCTTCATGAGCCGCCCGCCGCACTTGGGGCAGCGGCCCGGCATCTCCACCACCAGGGGCTTGGTAAACGTACACTCCGGATATCCGGGGCAGGCCAGGAACCGGCCGAACCGGCCGGACTTGACTACCATATTGCGGCCGCACACGTCGCACTTCTCCTCGGTGACCTCGTCGGGAACCTTCAGATATACGCCCTCCATGTCCTTCTCCACCTGCTGGAGATTGCTCTCAAAACCGCCGTAAAACTGCCGCAGCAGCTGCTTCCAGGGAATCTTGCCGCTTTCCACCTCATCCAGCTCATCCTCCATCCGGGCGGTGAACTTCACGTCCACAATGTCCGGGAACCGCTGGCACATCAGGTCCGTCACCACCTGGCCCAGGGGCGTGATCCGCAGGGCCTTGCCCTCCTTCACCACATATTCCCGGTCCAGAATGGTAGAAACGGTGGGCGCGTAGGTAGAGGGGCGGCCGATGCCGTTTTCCTCCATGGTGCGGATCAGGGTGGCGTCGGTGTAGCGGGCGGGGGGCTGGGTGAAGTGCTGGCCGGGCTCAAAGCCCTCCAGCGTCACCACCTCGCCGGGCTGCAGCTCCGGCAGGGCGGGCTCTTTTTCCTCCTTATCGTCGTCGCGGCTCTCCTCATACACGGCGGTATAGCCGGCAAATTTCAGACTGCTGGCGCTGGCGCGGAAGGTGTGCTCTCCGGCGGCAATGTCCACGCTGACGCTGTCGTACACGGCGTTGGACATCTGGCTGGCCAGGAAGCGGCTCCAGATCAGCCGGTACAGGCGATACTGCTCGCCGGTCAGGTCGCCCTTCACCTGCTCCGGGGTCAGGGTGACGCTGCTGGGGCGAATGGCCTCGTGGGCGTCCTGGGCCCCGGCCTTGGCCTTGTACTGCTTGGGGCTCTCCGGGCGATAGGCCGCGCCGTAGCGGCTTTCAATGAAGCTGCGGGCCGCTGCCTGGGCCTCGTCGGAGATACGCAGGGAGTCGGTACGCATATAGGTGATCAGACCCACGGTGCCCTCGCCGGTGATGTCCACGCCCTCATACAGCTGCTGGGCGATGGCCATGGTCCGGCGGGGGGTCATGTTCAGCTTCCGGGAGGCCTCCTGCTGCATGGTGGAGGTGGTGAAGGGAGGCGACGGGGAGCGCCGCTTATCCGTCCGCTTTACGTTGGACACGGCAAAGGGCGTATCCTGGAGCTGGGCGCGGATCCCGTCCACCTCCTGCTGGGAGGTGGGCTCATATTTCTTGCCGCCTCGGCCATAATAGTGGGCCTTGAACCGGGCCCCCTGGTCATTTTGCAGCAGGGCGTCCAGGGTCCAGTACTCCTGGGGCACGAAATCGGCGATCTCCTTTTCCCGGTCCGCCACCAGGCGCATGGCCACGGACTGGACCCGCCCGGCGGACAGGCCCCGGCGGATCTTTTTCCACAGCAGGGGAGAGAGCTCATAGCCCACGATGCGGTCCAGGATACGCCGGGCCTGCTGAGCGTCCACCAGGTCCTGGTCAATGTCCCGGGGCTGGCGGATGCTCTCGGTGACCACCTTGCGGGTGATCTCGTTGAAGGTGACCCGGAAGGTCTTGTCCTCCGGCAGGTCCAGCAGCTGCTTCAGGTGCCAGCTGATGGCCTCTCCCTCGCGGTCCGGGTCGGTGGCCAGGTAAACGGCGTCGCTGTCCTTGGCCGCCTGCTTCAGGTCCCGGATAATGTCCTCCTTGCCCTTGATGGGCCGGTAATTGGGTTCAAAGTCGTTTTCCACGTCCACGCCCAGCTTGCTTTTGGGCAGGTCCCGCAGATGTCCCATACAGGCCTTCACCTGATACGCGGGGCCCAGGTATTTGCCGATGGTCTTGGCCTTGGCCGGGGACTCCACGATCACCAGGTATTTTTCAGCCTTTTTTGCCATATTTATGATCCTTCCTTTTCCGAATGTAGCCTGACTGTGCGCACATAGCTGCGGGGGCCGGAGCGTTGGGCATAGCCGTCGATCTCCAGCACCGTCAGCGCCGACAGCACCCGCCTTACCGGCAGGCCCGTCTGTTCCGCCGCCTCATCCGTCAGCAGAGGCGTTTCTGTATCCAGCACCCGAATCAGCGCCAGCTGATCGTCGGTGAGCCCCTCCCGGTTGCGATCCAGGTCCAGCACCGGCAGCTGCGGCTTTTGGGCCGGCTCCGGCGGCGTATCGGGCAGGGGAGAGGACTTGTCCTCCTCCGGCTTGGGGGCGTCTCCCGGCTCCGGCACGGTGACGTGGGCCGGATGCAGCCGGTGAGGAAACCGGCTGTGGTACACCGACAGAATGTCCCAGCCCGAGGCCGCCAGCCCCGCGCCGTCCCGGATCAGCCGGTTGCAGCCCACGCTGGCTGCCGCGTCGATGGGACCGGGCACGGCGAACACGTCCCGCCCCTGGTCCAGGGCGGCATGGGCAGTGATCAGGGCCCCGGACCGCACCGGGGCCTCCACCACCAGCGCCGCCAGACTCAGGCCGCTGATGATGCGGTTTCGCACGGGGAAATGCCCCGGCAGGGGCTCCGTTCCCGGGGGATATTCCGACAGCAGCACGCCGGTGGCGGCGATATCCTCATATAGTCTGCGGTTTTCCGCGGGATATACCACGTCCACGCCGCCGCCCAGCACGGCGGCGGTGAAGCCCCCGGCCTGCAAAGCGCCCCGCATGGCCGCACCATCAATGCCCTTGGCCATGCCGGACACCACCACGGCGCCCTGCCGGGCCAGCTCATAGCCCATGCGATGGGCGCAGCGCAGCCCGTAGGGAGTGCAGGACCGGGTGCCTACCACGGCGATGGCCGCCTCCTCGTCGAACAGCGGCAGGGAGCCCTTGCCGTACAGCAGCACCGGCGGGTCAAAGATGTCTCGCAGCCGGGCGGGGTAGGCGGCGTCCTGCATGGTCAGCAGGAACATGTCGCCCCGGGCGCAGTCCGCCAGGATGCGGTCCGCCCGCGATAAGCTCTTGTCCGCCAGAAGGGCCGCCTGTCCCGGCGTCAGACCCTCTACCTGGGCCAGCTCCTCGGAGTCGGCGTAATACACATCCTCCGGGGACCCGTACCGCTCCAACAGCAGCAGCCTGCTGCGGTTGCTGAGCCCCGGCAGAGCCGTCAGCCAGACCCAGTATTTCAGTGCCGCCACGGCGGTTCCCCCCCTTCGTTTATCGCCAGCTTTCCCACAGCAGCACCGCCGCCGCGATGGCCGCGTTCAGCGACTCGCAGCGGGGAGACATGGGGATGAGCACGGTTTTGTCGCACAGGTCCAGCACCTCCCGGCTGAGGCCCCGTCCCTCGGAGCCGATGGCCAGGGCGCATCGGGAATAGTCTGCCTGCCGGGCGTCCAGGGCGTCCGGCCGCAGAGCCGCACCATACAGGGGGATGCCGCTGCGGCGCAGCAGGGCTCCCAGCTCCTCCGGCGTTACGCTCCATACCGGACGGCGGAACACCGCCCCCATGGAGGCCCGGACGGTTTTGGGGCCGAAGGGGTCCGCGCAGCCGCCGGTCAGCAGCAGGCCGTCGGCGTCAAAGGCGTCCAGGGTCCGCAGCACCGTTCCTACGTTGCCGGGGTCCTGGACCCCGTCCAGCACCACATATCGCCGGCCCGGAAGCGTTTCCGGCACCGGCAAAACAGGAATCGTGCAGGTGAACAGCACCCCCTGGGGCGTTTTGGCGGGACTGATGGAGGACATGACCTCCGGCGGCACCAGCACCTGCCGGACATGATCCGGCAGCGGCCCGTCCCAGGGCAGAACGGATACCACGGTCCGCAGGTCTGCGCCCCATTGGGCGGCCTCCCGCAGCAGCTTGGGGCTGTCGCACAGGCATTCGCCGGTCTGGCGGCGGTAGGCGGCGGACCCCGCCAGCTTGCGGATATGGGTCATCAGCGGGTTCTGGCGGCTGGTAATGGTCTCCATGCTTCACGGCTCCTTCTTGGCATCCGGACCTTCTATATTTAATAGGTAAGCCCGGTGTGTGATCAGGTGCATTGTAGCACACCTTTATCCAAAAAGCAACTACCTGAAAAAATCCCCGGCGTCCGGCCCGGAAACTCCCGGATTGACGGCGGCAGGGAAATACGGTATACTGGGAAAAAATGATGGAGGAGCTGCTATGGAATATGTTGCCGTGATTGGCCTGCTGTTTGCCCCTGTGATCTGTCTGCTGTGCGCAGGCTGGTTTTTTGTCCGGTGGAAAAATGAGCACGAAAATCAAAAGCTGGCCCTGCGGGACCGGAAAACCTGCTTCGTCTGGCTCATCGCCGCCGCCGCGTCCCTGGTGATCTTCGGCGTGCTGAAGCTCCTGTTTCCTATCACCGCCTGACATGGATGACTTTTTGCACCTGTCAAGAGGAATGATCTGATTTCATTGACGGGACCCATATCCAGGCCAGCGCGAACAAGGGCTTGGCCGCCGTCACCAGATGGGTCAGGCTGAAATATGCTGCCATGAATCTGAAAAAGCTGGCAAATTGGAGCTGGAGGGACTCCATTTTCCGGCTGATACGCGCTTATTTTTCCACAAATTGCAAAAGAACCCCCGCTTTCACCGCGTGAAAGCAGGGGTTCTTTGACAGGCTGGCCGCAGGAGGCACTTCGTAAGGAAGTGCCTCCTGCGGGGCGATCCTTTTCCCGGATGAAACCTGTCATTTGGTGATGGCCCCAAAGGCAGAGACGCCCAGCAGGCTCAGGGCGCCCATGATGCATCCGGCCAGCAGTACGCCGCCCATACAGGCCAGCACACTCTTGCGGAAATCCATATCCAGGAGACTGGCGGCCAGGGTGCCGGTCCAGGCTCCGGTGCCGGGCAGGGGAATGCCCACAAACAGCAGCAGCGCCCAGAACAGGCCCCGTCCCGCCTTGGCCTGGAGCTTTTCACCGCCTTTTTTTCCCTTTTCCAGGCAGAAGGTGAAGAATTTTCCGATGACGGGCTTGTCCTGCCCCCACTCCAGAATGCGCCGGGCAAAAAAATAGATCAGCGGCACCGGCAACATATTGCCCACAATGGCGACGATATACGTCAGCCACAGCGGCAGACCGAAGCCCACGCCGTAGGGGATGGCCCCCCGCAGCTCGATGATGGGCACCATGGACACCAGAAATACGATGAGACAATGCTTGAACATAACGGCTCCTTTTTACAGCGTTAAGCGCATCTAATCAATGGTATAATAAAACAGTATACCCCGTCCCGGTGTAATACGCAAGTATCGTTAATTTTTTACCGAGTATTTTTCCGGAATCTACAAAGAAACCGGCTTTTTTTCTCCGTATTTCTCCATTCTTTCTGCCCGGTTTCCATCGACAGACTTTGCACGGATTTGCTATACTATAAAGGATTAATACACTGGGAGGGGCTGCGTATGGGCGCATCCGAGATCATCAGCCTTCTGGGCGGCATCGCGCTGTTTTTATTCGGCATGGCCATCATGGGCGACGGCCTGAAAAAAGTCGCCGGAAGCAAGCTGGAGCTGGTGCTGTATAAGCTGACCAGCACGCCGCTGAAGGGGGTGCTGCTGGGCACCGGGGTCACTGCCGTGATCCAGTCCTCCTCCGCTACCTCCGTGATGGTGGTGGGGTTTGTGAACTCCGGCATGATGAAGGTGAACCAGGCCATCGGCATTGTCATGGGCGCCATTCTGGGCACCAGCGTCACCGGGTGGATCCTCTGCCTCAGCAGTCTCAGCGGCGGCAGCGGCTGGGTGACCCTGCTGAGCACCGCCACCCTGACGGGTCTGGTGGCCGTCGTCGGCATCATTCTGCGCATGGCTGCCAAGCGGCCTGCCACCCATCATGTGGGGGACATTCTCCTGGGCTTTGCGGTGCTGATGTACGGCATGTCCATTATGAGCGACGCCGTCTCTCCTCTGCGGGACAGCCAGGTGTTTATCGACGCACTGACCTCCTTCTCTAACCCGCTGCTGGGGATTCTGGTGGGCCTGCTGTTTACCAGCGTCATCCAAAGCGCCAGCGCCGCCGTGGGCATTCTCCAGGCGCTGGCCGTCACCGGGGCCATTACCTTTGAGATCGCCCTGCCCATAGTCATGGGCATCGCCATCGGCGCGGCGGTGCCGGTGCTGCTGTCGGCTCTGGGGGCCAACGTCAGCGGCAAGCGCACGGCCTTTGTATATCTGCTGATCGACATGCTGGGCGTGGTGATCTGGGCCACCGTGTTTTACACCGTCAATGCCATCGTGCATTTCGATTTCCTGACCATGACCATGACTGCCGTGTCTATTGCCCTGATGAACACTCTGTTCCGTCTGGCCACGGTCATTGTGCTGGCACCGCTTATCGGAGTGTTGGAAAAGTGCGTGTGCCTGCTGATCCCGGAGAATCCCGAAAGCGTCCGGGAGGAGCAGGAGATGGACCGGCTGGAGGAGCGCTTCCTGCTGCACCCGGCCCTGGCCCTGGAGCAGAGCCGCCAGGTCACCGACGCCATGGCACAGCGGGCCATGGACAACCTGCTGCGGGCCATGGAGCTGGTGCACCGATTCAGCGACAAGGGCTGCCGGGCCGTTGAGGATACCGAGGACGCCATCGACCGCTACGAGGACCGGCTGGGCACCTACCTGATGAAGATCACCGGTAAGGAGCTGTCCCAGCGGCAGAGCGAGGAGGTGTCCAAATATCTGCACACCATCTCGGACTTCGAGCGTATCTCCGACCACGCCCTGAATATCTGCGATGCAGCCCGGGAGATCAACGCCAAAAGCGTGGCGTTCTCCCCGGAGGCCGACCGGGAGCTGCGGATGCTGGAGCAGGCGGTCACCGAGATCCTGCACCTGTCCGTGGGCGCGTTTGTCAACGGCGACCTGGAGTCCGCCGGCCGGGTGGAGCCGCTGGAGGAGATCATCGACGGACTGTGCGACGAGATGAAGCTGCACCATGTGGACCGCCTGCAAAAGGGCGTGTGTACCCTGAACCAAGGCTTTATCTTCAACGACCTGCTGACCAACTACGAACGCGTGGCGGATCACTGCTCCAACATTGCCGTGGCCATGATCGAGTTGGAGTCCGACTCCTTTGATACCCACGAGTACCTCAACAGCGTCAAGGCCATGAAGTCCGCATCCTTTGCCCGTTATTCCGCCGAATATCAGAAAAAATACACTCTGTGACGTACTTTTCCCGCCGGACCTCCGGCGGGAAAAATTTTTTAAAAATTTACGCAGAAAAAGAGGATTCCGGGCTTTTGCGGGGTATATATTAAGTATCACGGGAATTTCACGGAAAGGAGGCGCGGCCATGCCGTTTCCCCAGAGCTTTCTGGACGAGCTGATCGCCCGCAATGACATTGTGGACGTGGTGGGCTCCTATGTATCCCTGACGCCCAAGGGCGGCAGCTTCTGGGGCTGCTGCCCCTTCCACAATGAAAAGACTCCTTCGTTCCATGTGCTGCCGGACCGGCAGTTTTACCACTGCTTCGGCTGCAAAAAGGGCGGGGGCGTCATCAACTTCATCATGGACATTGAGAACCTGTCCTATCCCGATGCGGTGCGGTTTCTGGCCAAGCGGGCCAACATCCCGGTGCCGGAGGAGGCCAACGACGGCACGGAGAAGCTCCGCCGCCGGATGCTGGAGCTGAACCGGGACGCCGCCCGGTGGTACTATCAGACGCTGCAGGGGCCCGACGGTCAGGCGGTCCGGGCATATCTGGACCGGCGGCGTATTCATCGGAAGATCGCCGTGCGCTTCGGCATGGGGGCGGCCCCCGACAGCTGGGACGCCTTGCTGACTGCCATGACCCAGAAGGGATACGGCAAGGACGAGCTGATCCGTGCGGGCCTGGCCGTCAGCGGAAAGAACGGACATCTTTACGACAAGTTCCGCAACCGGCTGATCCTGCCGGTCATCGACGTCCGGGGCGACGTGATCGGCTTCGGCAGCCGGGTGCTGGACAAGTCCGAGCCCAAGTATATGAACACCCCCGAGACCCTTACATACAGCAAGCGGCGGGTGCTGTACGGCCTGAACCTGGCCAAAAAGACCAAGCGGCCCAACATCATCCTGTGCGAGGGCAATCTGGACGTAGTGACCCTGCACCAGGCAGGATTCGACAATGCCGTGGCCTCCATGGGCACGGCCCTGACGGTGGAACAGACCCGGCTCCTGTCCCGGTACACCAAGGAGCTGGTGCTGTGCTACGACAACGATAAGGCCGGAGCCTTGGCCACCCAACGGGCCCTGGAGCTGCTGAACCAGTCGGAGTTCAGCGTCCGGGTGCTGCGTCTGCCCAACCGGCTGGTGGACGGGGAATATGTGAAGCAGGACGCCGACGATTTTATCAAGCTCCAGGGCCCGGAGGCCTTTGAACGGCTTCTCAGCGGCAGCGCCAACGGCGTGGAGTTCCGTCTGAACGAGATCGCCGGGAAATATGACCTGCGGGACGACCAGGCCCGGGTGGCCTACGCCGAGGAGGTCAGCGCCGTGCTCTGCACTCTGGAAAACGCCGTGGAGCGGGAGGTATACACCACCCGGGCGGCGGAAACGGCGGGCCTGACGCCGGAGGCTCTGCGGATGGAGGTGCAGCGCGCCTTCAAGCGCAAGGCTGCCAAGGACAAGAAGGCCCGGGAGCGCCGGGAGCTGAACCCTGTGGTGTCGCTCCAGCCCCAGGAGCGTGGCCTGCGGTACGAGAATCTCCGCAGCGCTCTGGCAGAGGAGGGCGTCATCCGGCTGCTGCTGCTGGACGACGGCCTGTTTGGCCCGGCGCCGCCCATTCCGGCAGAGGAATTTTCCTCACCGCTGCTGGGCCGGGTTTATGCCAGCCTGTGGGAGAGCCATATGGCCGGGCGGCCGATGACAGTGGCGTCGCTGAGCGGTGAGCTTACCGGCGACGAAATGAGCCACTTGACGGCGGTGGTGCAGAAGCCGGAGTCCCGCACAGGCGCGGAGCGGGCTCTGGAGGACTATTGCCGCGTCATTCATGAGGAAGCGCAAAAACGCGCCGCCGGGGCCGGGACAGACCCCCTGGCGGCAGCGGCGGAAAAATATAAAAACAAGAAGGGCTATGGAGGAAAGCACAATGACAGATAAAACCTATACCGGGCAGGAGCTCGAGGAGATGGCGGACCAGCTGCTGGCCGCCGACGACAAGAAAAAGGACGAAAAGACTGCAGACAAGAAGCCGGAGAGCGCCAAGATCAACGACAAGACCCTGGAGGAAAAGCTCGGCAAGTGCCCTGCCGCTGCTCTGCTGGCCGGCAATGAGAAGCTCCGGGAGCTGTTCATCAAGGGCAAGAAGAAGGGCCGCCTGGAGCCGGCGGAGCTGTCCGAGGTGGTGGACGCCATGGACCTGGACGGCGACCAGATGGACAGCATCTATGACTCCCTGGCGGATCTGGGCATCGACATCGTCACCGAGGATTTCACCAACGACATCCCCGAGGACATGGAGCCCGCCATGGAGGAGATCGCCGAGATCGAGGAGGAGGAGCTGGTAGATCCCAACACCCTGGTGGACAGCTTCAACATTGACGATCCCGTGCGCATGTATCTGAAGGAGATCGGCAAGGTGCCGCTGCTGACCGGCGAGCAGGAGATCAAGCTGGCTACCGCCATGTCCGCAGGCAACACCGCCAAGGAGAAGCTGGCTCAGGTGGAGACCGGAGGACTGACCCTCACCGAGGAGGAGCTGGCTCAGGCCAAGGCGGACCTGAAAGCCGGAGAAAAGGCCAAAAAGCAGCTGGCGGAGGCCAACCTCCGGCTGGTGGTGTCCATCGCCAAGCGCTATGTGGGGCGGGGCATGCTGTTCCTGGACCTGATCCAGGAGGGCAACCTGGGCCTCATCAAGGCCGTGGAGAAGTTTGACCACACCAAGGGCTATAAGTTCTCCACCTATGCCACCTGGTGGATCCGCCAGGCCATCACCCGGGCCATCGCCGACCAGGCCCGCACCATCCGCATCCCCGTCCATATGGTGGAGACCATCAACAAGGTCATCCGCGTATCCCGTCAGCTGCTTCAGGAGCTGGGCCACGATCCCTCTCCCGAGGAGATCGCCGAGGAGATGAACATGCCCGTGGACAAGGTCCGGGAGATTCTGAAGATCGCCCAGGAGCCCGTGTCCCTGGAGACCCCCATCGGCGAGGAGGAGGACTCCCATCTGGGCGACTTCATCCCCGACGAGGGCGCGTCCGAGCCCAGTGAGGCTGCCAGCTATACCCTGCTGAAGGAGCAGTTGGTGTCCGTGCTCAGCACCCTGACTCCCCGGGAGGAGAAGGTGCTGAAGCTGCGCTTCGGCCTGGAGGACGGCCGCACCCGCACCCTGGAGGAGGTGGGCAAGGAGTTTAACGTCACCCGCGAGCGCATCCGCCAGATCGAGGCCAAGGCCCTGCGGAAGCTCCGCCACCCCTCCCGCAGCAAGAAGCTCAAGGACTTCCTGAACTGAGGGACCGGCCATGACGTTGGACTTTGACCGTATGCCCTCTCTGGTGCTGCCCCGGTTCAAGGGCGGCCAGGGGGAGGCCGAGACCCGCATCTTTCAGGACGGTATGGGCAAGATCCTGCGGCTGACGCTGGAGCCCGGCTCCTCCATCGGCCTTCATACCCACACCGACAGCTGCGAGGTCATGTATTTTCTGTCCGGTACCGGCGTGTGCCTGGACGACGGCGTGGAGGCGGCGGTTTATCCCGGCCTGTGCCACTACTGCCCCCAGGGCCACAGCCACAGCGTTGTAAACACCGGCACGGAGCCCCTGGTGATCCTGGGCATTGTGCCCAGCGCAAAATAAGAGAAAGAATCGACGAATCATGGATCTGCAACAGTTTTTCAAGGAAAATCCCCGGGTGGCCATTGCCTTTTCCGGCGGGGTGGACTCGTCTTACCTGCTGTATGCCGCTCTGCGTTACGGCGCCCGGGTCCGGGCGTATTATGTGAATTCCGCTTTCCAGCCCCGGTTTGAGCTGGAGGACGCCCGGCGTCTGGCCGGGGACCTCCACGCCGACCTGCGGGAGCTGCAAGTGGACGTGCTGTCGTCTCCCACCGTGACGGCCAATCCGCCGGACCGGTGCTACCACTGCAAGCGCGTGATCTTCCGCACCATTGCCGCCGCAGCGGCGGAGGACGGCTTTCCGGTGCTGCTGGACGGCACCAACGCCTCCGACGACGCCGGGGATCGCCCCGGCATGCGGGCTCTGCGGGAGCTGTCGGTGCGGTCGCCCCTGCGGGAGTGCGGCCTGACCAAGGACGAAATACGACGGCTGTCCCGGGAGGCAGGACTTTTCACCTGGGACAAGCCCGCATACGCCTGCCTGGCCACCCGCATCCCCACCGGACAGCCCATTACCGCCCGGGACCTGGCTGTTACCGAGGCGGCGGAAACGTATCTGTTTTCCCTGGGCTTTACGGACTTCCGGGTCCGCTTGGCGGGCCGCAGCGCGAAAATTCAGCTGCCCGCCGCCCAGATGCCCCGCCTGCTGGAGCACCGGCAGGAGATCCTGGACCGCCTGGGGCAGGACTACGACGCCGTATGGCTGGACCTGGAGGCAAGAGCATGAACAGCGAGATCCGCAAAATGCTGGAGGGCGTGCGCCAGGGGACCGTGTCCGTGGATGATGCGCTGCTGGCCCTGAAAAAGGAGCCCTTCACCGACATCGGCTATGCAAAAGTGGACCTGCACCGCGGCATCCGCCAGGGCGCGGCGGAGGTGATCTACGGCGCGGGAAAGACTCCGGCCCAGATGATCGGCATCATCGGCGTCATGCGCCGGCGGGGCCAGCGGACCATTCTCATCACCCGTCTGTCTCCGGAGGCGGCTCAGGAGATCGCCGCCGCGTATCCTCTGGACTATCACGAGGATGCCCGCTGCGGCATCATCGGCACTGTGCCGGAGCCGGACGGCATCGGCCGCATCGTTATCGCTACCGGCGGCACCAGCGATATTCCCATAGCGGAGGAGGCCGCCCTGACGGCGGAGGTCCACGGCAACGAAGTGCTGCGGCTGTACGATGTGGGGGTGGCGGGCCTGCACCGCACCCTGCACCATATGGACGATATCATGAGCGCGTCGGTGATCGTGGCCATCGCAGGAATGGAGGGGGCTCTGGCCAGCGTGCTGGGCGGCCTGGCAGATTGTCCGGTGATCGCAGTACCCACCAGCGTGGGCTACGGCGCCTCCTTCGGCGGCCTGTCGGCCCTGCTGTCTATGCTGAATTCCTGCGCCAGCGGCGTATCGGTGGTGAACATCGATAACGGCTTCGGCGCCGGGTATTTGGCCAGTATGATCAATCACATGGAGGGAAAGAAATGAGGACCCTGTATCTGGACTGCGGCATGGGCGCCGCCGGAGATATGCTGACGGCGGCGCTGCTGGAGCTGCTGCCTCAGCCCGACGAATTTGTCAAGCGTCTCAACGGCCTGGGTATTCCCGGGGTAACATACCGCCTGGAACGGGCGGAAAAGTGCGGCATCACCGGCTCCCGAGTCACCGTGACGGTGAACGGGGAAACGGAGCATGACCACGACTATCACCATGAGCACGACCACGACCATGAGCACGACCACGACCATGAGCACGCCCACCATCACCACAACGGTATGCACGAGATCGGCCACATTGTGGAGCGGCTCCCGGTGTCCGACCGGGTGCGGAGGGACATTCTGGCGGTATATGACGGCATTGCCCAGGCGGAGAGCCATGTCCATGGCGTGCCGGTGACGGACATCCATTTCCACGAGGTGGGCACCATGGACGCCGTGGCAGACGTGACGGCGGTGTGCCTGCTGATGGAGGAGCTTGCGCCGGACCAGGTGATCGCCTCCCCGGTCCATGTGGGCAGCGGAACTGTCCGCTGCGCCCATGGTATCCTTCCGGTGCCTGCCCCGGCCACGGCATACATCCTCCGGGATGTGCCCATTTACGGCGGCAGGATCGACGGGGAGCTGTGTACCCCCACCGGTGCGGCTTTGCTGCGGCACTTTGTCACCCGCTTCGGCGATATGCCGGTGATGACCCTGCGGGCCGTGGGCTACGGCATGGGCCACAAGGACTTTCCCCGGGCCAACTGCCTGCGGGCCATGCTGGGGGACACGGCGGCAGACATCGGCGACGTGTATGAGCTGGCCTGCAATCTGGACGACATGACCGGCGAGGACATTGCCTTCGCTATGGAGCGTCTGCTGGAGGCCGGGGCGCTGGATGTGTACACCGTGCCCATTGGCATGAAAAAATCCAGGCCTGGCGTGATGCTGTGCGTTCTGTGCCGGGAGGAGCAGCGGGAGGAAATGGCCCGGCTGCTGCTGCGGCACACCACCACCCTGGGCGTCCGGGAGAGCCGGCACCGGCGCTATACCCTGTCCCGCGCGGAGGAAACGGTGGATACACCCTGGGGCCCTGTGGCCCGGAAGCTGTCTCAGGGCTGGGGCATCCGGCGGCAGAAGCCGGAATATGAGGACCTGGCCCGTATTGCCCGGGAACAGGACCTGCCCCTGGACCAGGTCCGTCAGCAGATCAGGTAAACAAAAAGCCTCCCCCATGGCATCGCCATGAGGGAGGCTTTCACTATTTTTCCACCGCTTCCGCTTCCTGCCGCAAAAACGACACGAACTGCCGGGCTGCCAGGGAGACATATCCCTCCTTGGGCAGGAGGATGCCCATGCGCCGGGCCACCGGCGGCATCAGCCGTGCGGCATGGACCCGGTACGACGTGCGCTGCAGCAGCAGATGAGGCAGCACACTGACGCCCAGACCGCTTTCCACCATGGCCAGAATGGTGTAGTCATCCTTTACCCGATAGCCCACCCGGACCCCGGCCTGCCGCAGCTGCGGTTCCACCGGGGCATTGTCCTCCGGCTCCAGCAGGATGAAGCATTCCTCCCGCAGCTGCTCCAGGCTCAGCTCCTCCGCTCCGGCCAGGGGATGTTCCCGGGGCAGGATCACAGAATAGCAGTCCTCCAGCAGGGGCAGAAACGTCAGATCCTCGGTCCCCGGGTCGATCATCAGCCCCAGGTCCACGGTGCCCTCCCGGAGCCACTGATCGATATGGGCCACGTCACCCAGCTTCAGCTGAAACCGAATCTGGGGATACAGCTGCCCGAAGGCCTTCAGCCGCCGGGGCAGCCAGTGGCAGGACACGCTGGTAAAGGTGCCGATGGACACCGTGCCGCCCCGCAGGTCCCGAATCTGGTCCATCTGGTCCAGAAGCACCAGCTCCTGGCGCACCAGCTCCTGCAAAGTCGGCAGCAGACACCGGCACTCCGGCGTGGGCATCACGCCCCGCTTGCCCCGAACAAACAAGGTCAGTCCGAACTCCTTCTCGGCGGATTTCAGAATCTGACTGACCCGGGCCTGGGTATAGTTCAGCTGCTCCGCCGTGCGGGTCAGGCTGCCGGTCTCGGCGATTTTGGTCAGGATGCGATATGTGTTGTCAGCCATAAGCTTTTCTCATGCTCCCCACGAAATATATTTATTTTACAGGATGCGCTTTATGCGGTATGATAAATTGGTTCCGCGAAAAGCGGAGTATTTTGTGGAATAGGGACAAGGAAGAAAGGAAAATCGCTATGAGCCAGTCTGTCATCGAGGAAACCCAGGCCCCGCCTGTCGGGGCCGAAGAAACCCACAAGGGACCCACCTGCTATAAAAAGGAGATCGGACCCGAAAACTTCATTTTCATCGTGCTGTTTGTGGCCTTTTTTGCGCTGTTTGCCGCCAAAATGGGCCTGGGCAACACCATCAACACCATGATCAACACCGCCTTTGTCCTTCTGACGGATACGGTGCTGTATCTGACGGCCCTGTGCGTCATCATGGGGGCCATTTCGGCGCTGTTTTCCGAGTTTGGCCTGGTGTCGCTGATGAACCGGATGCTCAACCCCTTCATGCGGCCGGTATACGGCCTGCCGGGGGCGGCGTCCGTGGGCGTGGTGACCACATTCCTGTCGGACAACCCGGCCATTCTCTCCCTGGCCCAGGACCGTTACTTCAAAAGCCTGTTCAAGGCGTATCAGTTTCCGGCCCTGACCAATCTGGGTACGTCCTTCGGCATGGGCTTCATCGTGTGTACCTATATGATCAGCCTGTCCCCCGGCAAGGGGGTGAACTACACCGGCGCGGCCCTGACTGGCCTTCTGGGAGCGGTGGTAGGCAGTATCGTATCCACCCGGATCATGCTGGCATTTACCGCCAAGGTATACGGCCGGGAGCAGCCCATGATCGACGGCGGCACCCTGTCCCTGGGGGGCAAGCGGGTGCGTCCCGTCCGGGCCGGCGGCACCGGCACCCGCTTCATGTCTGCCCTGCTGGACGGCGGCATGGACGGCGTGAAAATGGGCGTGAGCATCATTCCCGGCGTGCTGGTTATCTGCACGGTGGTGATGATGCTTACCAACGGCCCGGCAGAGAGCGGCCTGTATACCGGCGCGGCCTACGAGGGCATCGGACTTCTGCCCAAGCTGGCGGATAAGCTCAGCTTTATCCTGACGCCGCTGTTCGGTTTCTCCTCGCCGGAGGGCCTGGCGGTGCCGGTGACGGCTCTGGGCGCAGCCGGTGCGGCCATCAGCCTGGTGCCCCAGCTGCTGGCCGAGGGGAAGGCTGCCGGCGGCGACATCGCGGTGTTTACCGCTATGTGCATGTGCTGGAGCGGCTATCTCAGCACCCATGTGTCCATGATGAACAGCCTGGGGTGCAACCATCTCATCGGCAAGGCCATCATCAGCCACACCGTAGGCGGCCTGTGCGCCGGCGTGGCGGCCCACTGGCTGTATGTGCTGTTCGCGCTGCTGTAAAGTCTACTGTATCTGTGGAAACGTGTCAAGAAAAATCGAGCCGGTCTTCGAACCGGCTCGATTTTTCTTGCTTTATACAGATCAGACCCTGGGCCTGCGCCGCACGCACAGAAGGGGGCAGACTATCAGCAGAGCCAGGGGGATGAGATAGGCATACAGGGAGCAGGTAACGGGGGTCCACAGGCGGGCCAGGGACAGGATGCCTGCCGCCCGCACGCCCACCAGCTCCAGGGCCGCCGGGCCCACCAGTCCGGCGCAGCATACCACCACGGCAGCGTTCACCGTCCGGCACAGGCTCGACAGCAGGCATCCGGTCATGGCGGCAGCCAGCAGCACCAGCAGCCGCAGCAGCAGGCATCCGGCCAGCCACTGTCCCACGGTGCAGTCTGCGGCCAGGTCTGCAAAGTGGGCCACACTGCGCAGCGGGGCGGACAGGGCCGTCAGGCCGCCGTAATACGACGAGACCTGGTACACCTGCCGCAGGGTCAGGGTCAGCCATACCGCTGCCGCCAACAGGGCAGACAGGGTCAGCTTGCAGCGGGGCGCCCGGCGGCGGCCCCGGGGCGTGGTCTGCAGCAGCGGCAGCATCCGCTGCTGCCGCTCTCCGGCGAAGGTGCCTGCCGTAAGCAGTGCCGCTGTCAGCAGTGCCGCCATGGCCGGAATGCGCTGGCTGCCGCCTACGTCGCCGCCGCACAGAGTGAACATGGGCGCAGGATTCAGCACCCACAGGCCGGTGTCCAGCTTTTTCAGAGCCTCGTCCTCCACGGCGGACAGGGCCGCCAGCTGGGCGGAGCGGATCTCGGACTCCGGCCAGCCTTCCACCTCCGCTATGCGGGCCCGGATGGCCCGGAGGGTGTCCTCCGTGGCAGGGCCCTGGAACTCATTTTGAAAGGCGGCGGTGTCCGTGTCGTACAGGGACACGTCCGCCGTGGGGGCTGCGGCTGCCCGGAAGCACCAAAGGGCAAAGACCAGCAGCACCAGCAGTCCCTTATGATACCATAGGATTTTCTTGAACTCGAACCCCGTCAGGGTCAGCCGGCCGGAGGCCCGGGAAAACACGGGACGCAGCCGGGCCGCCAGACGCTGGAACACGTTGGCTCCTGCTATGGGCCGGTGATGTCCGGCATAGACCACGGCTCCTGCCGCAGCCAGCACCAAAAGCACCGGCAGAAGGGCGGTACACAGCATGGCTCCGTTTACCGCCCGACCCAGCAGGTTGATATTCAGATAGTGCAGAAACGTCTTTTCCATGCCGACGAAGGAAAACACGTTGATGTACCGAAGGGCCACGATGGCATAGCTGTCCGGCACAAAGGCGAACAGACTGTATTCCACCGCCAGAAATGCGGCGGCGGACACCATAGCCGTCTGCAAATGGTGGATCAGCTGAAGAATCAGCCACAGCAGCAGTCCCATCAGCCACATGCCAAGAGCTTTTAGCAGGCAATACGCCCAAAGCACCTGGCGGAGAGTCAGCGGGTACGGAAAATTCTGAAAAATTTCGCTGGACTGGGCGGCGGCGGACAGGTCGCCCAGCCCACCGTACAGCAGACTGTCGGTGACAAGGCCCGTCAGCATCAGAAGGGCTGTGCCCAATGCGGCGGAAAGGCCCAGAATCCCCACCCGGCGCAGGGCCAGCCATGTCCGGCCTCGGGGGCTGCCAAACACCAGGTAGCGCAGACTGCTGCGGCGCTCCTCCGTCAGCCGCAGCACCGTTACCAGCATCCACAGCAGGATGCACACGGACAACACACCGTCCTGCAAGAAATTCTCCAGTCCGGCAGTCTCCGTCAGGGTCAGGGGCACATCCGTGCTGCGGGGAAAGTCCCGGTCCGTTTTCTTCACGTTTTCCGCATGGAATTTTCCGGCGCTGCTGTCCATGAAAATGGACAGGGTGGGCATGTTGGCGGCATTTTCGTGGATGGTATCCAGATATCCGGGGTACGCCGCCAGGTAGTCCAGCTGCTGCCGGAGGGTCTGCTGGGCCTGCTGCCGGGCGGTAAAGGCGGCTTGTGCCTGGTTGCTGAGATCATATGCCATGGCTGCCGCCTCATAATCGTCGCCCAGCACCTGCCGGGCCTGATCCCGGTATAGCTCCAGCAGGTCCGGGTCATCCGTGCTGCGCCAGAGCAGGGCCGTCATATAGCGGCGGCTCTCCGCCTCCATCTGAGACAGGGCGGCAGACGGGTCCGGGCTGGCTGCCAGCTGAGCCACGGTCTGCCGATAGGCGGCGGCAAAGCCGGGGGCGTTGTGATGGTCCACCCGGTGGAAAAACACCACCGCCGCCATCAGCACCAGCAGCCACAGCAGACTCCTGCGGGAGAAAACACGCCTGCACTCACGCATGAGGATGCAGCCGCCGGATATAGGCGTCCTCCAGGTTGGCCGCACCGCAGCCGCGGATAAATTCCTCCGCCGTGGCGTCTGCCAGCAGGACGCCGTGGTGCAGCAGCAAAATCTCACTGGAAATGGATTCCACGTCGCCGGTGATGTGGGTGGTGATAAGGACGATTTTGTCCCGGCCCAGCTGCCGGATATACTCCCGCAGGCGCACCCGCTCCTCCGGGTCCAGTCCGGCGGTGGGTTCATCCAGCAGCAGGACCTTGGGTGCGCCCAGCAGGGCCTGGGCCAGCATCACCCGCTGGCGCATGCCGCCGGAAAAGCCGCCGACCCGGCGGTGGGCCGCGTCCCACAGGTTCACCACCTGCAGCAGCTCCCGAAGCTGTTCCCGGGCGGCCCGGGGCCTCAGCCCCTTCAGCTGGGCCATGTACAGCAGGAATTCCCAGGCGGTCATGTCGTCGTACATCCCCTGGCTCTGGGGCATGAAGCCCAGCACCTGCCGGAACGCCGGCCCCATGGACAGAATGTCTGTCCCGTCGAAGGCGATGGTCCCCGTCTGGCGGGGCAGCAGGTCGCAGATCAGGTGGATGAGGGTGCTTTTCCCCGCGCCGTTGGGGCCCAGCAGGGCCGTAATGCCGGGGGTGAAGGTGTGGGTAAAGTCCGTCAGGGCTTTCTTGTCCCCGTAGGAATGGGACAGGGCGTGAATGGTCAGTTCCATATTATCCGTGGCTCCTTGCCGTGGGGTCCGCCAGATGGATCAGCTCCAGGCGGTCCAGGTGGTGGGGGTCGATGTAGTGGGTGATGGTCCCGCCGTCGGCGGAGAAGTAAATGGCATTGGCGGTGGTGTATTCCAGGAAGGGAAAGTATAGCCCTATCCGTTCTTGCTCAACCTTCCCCAGAAGCTGGTAATCCCGGTCCAGGGCCCAAAGGGTGCGCTGCGTGAATTCCTTGGAGTCCGAGGTGCGCATGAAGATATAGTCCTTGGTGTAGCTTACCTCTGCGCAGTAGACATCCATGGGGAATTTTACGGACTCCTGATTGGTGGCTTTGTCGTATTCACAGAGTCCTACACCGGCGCGAAAATAGTGCAGCACTCCATCCAGATTCACGATCTGACTGCTCATCTCATCCCAGTCCTCAAATACCCGCTCGATGCGCCCGGTTTCCAGGTTGCCTTCTGCATAGGCGCGCTTTTCGGTGTTTGCCTGGGGCAGGGGAAAGTAGAGGTACCCGTTGCTGACAGACACATCCTCCGATGGCCACTCTGTGTGAAGCGGGATATCCTCCTGAAACAGCCGGGTGGTCGCTCCGGTTTCCAGCTGGATCTTGTAAACCGGCAGCGCATAGTCCGGGTCGGCCTGCGGCGGCATGGCCGCGTAGATTAAGAAGCCGTTATCAAAGAAGTAACCGCCGCCTAAATGACTGGTCCCATTGGGCTCAAACTGCTTGGGCAGGTCAACAATCTCCCGGTGATTGGTGGCATCCATATCCATTTGAATCAGGGTGAACTCCTGATTATTATCCTGTACCCCATACAAGTGACCGTTGTAGTACCCAAGAGCAATGTCCATGTATGCATTGCAATTGGTGTCCTCATGCTTGCATTCAGGCTTATTGCATAGGATGTGGAAATCATGACTGCCCGGCTCAGCAAAGCGGATCAGGTAATCCCGCAGGGGATTCATACAGTAATTCCCTTTTTCAGTCTCTATGAAAAAGTCGCCCATGTCCTGATACCGGTATGCTCCCGGCTGGACCTCAAAGTCTGCGGCAGTGGGGGCGGCGGGTTTGGAGGCGCAGGCGGTGAGGGCGAGGGCGAGAGCGAGAAGCAACGAGGGGAGAAGTCGCCGTTTCATAAGAAGAACTCCTTTCTGCGGCGGGCGATATCGGATAAACCCATTATAGCAGATGGATTTATCCGGTGTCAACTATGAGTTAGCCGTGGCTCCTTGCCGTGGGGTCCACCAGCTGGATCAGCTCCAGGCGGTCCAGATGGTGGGGGTCGATGTAGGAAACCAGCTTGCCGCCTGAGGTGAAGTAGATGGCATTTGCAGTAACATACTGAAGTGACGGAAACTTGACTCCGTAGGGCTCCAGCTCCATCTGCCCCAACAGATGATAATTCCGGTCATATGCGTAGATGGTGCGGTGTGTATCCGCGTCATCGTCCGATGTGCGAACGATGATATAATCCCTGGTGTACTGCGGCAGGGCCAGGCTGCAATCTGTGGGGACCTTCACCGTCTCCGTGCCGGTGGCCTTGTCATATTCGCACAGGCCCACGCCGACGCGGTGGTAGTATAGTACATTGTCAAAGTTCACCATCGGACTGTTCGATTGGTTCCAATCTTCAAAAATATGCTCGATACGCCCGGTTTCCAAATTGCCTTCCGCATAGGTGACACTGCCAGTCTCGCCGTTGAACATCGGAAAATACAGGTATTCGTTGCTGATAGACACCCCGACAGACGGCCAATCCGTATGCACCGGAATGTCCTCCTGAAATAGCCGGGTGATTTCCCCGGTCTCCAGCTGAATCTTATAAATAGCCATGGCATAATCGGGATCGCCCGAGGAGATGGGCATAGCCAGATAAATGAGATAGCCGTTGTCGAAGAAGTAGCTGCCGCCCAGCTGCTTACGCCCGTCCAGGGCGTTTTGCTCCGGGAGTCGGGCAATTTCCGTGTGGCCTGTCCCGTCCATATTCATACGTACCAGGACAAAGTCAGTGCCGTTGTCCTGCACCCCATACAGATGCTGATTGAAATAACCCAGGGCAAATCCCGCGTATGCATTGCAATTGGCATCGCCATGTCCGCAGTCCGGCTTATTGCACAAGACATAAAAATCATGACTGCCCGGCTCAGCAAAGCGGACCAGGAAATCCAGCAGGGGCTCCAGGCAGTAATTTCCCTTTTCCGTCTCCACGAAAAATCCGTCTCTGTCCTGATACCGGTATTCCCCTGGTTGGACCTCAAAGTCTGCGGCAGTGGGTGCGGCGGGTTTGGTGGCGCAGGCGGTGAGGGCGAGGGCCAGGGCGAGAAGCAGCGAGGGGAGAAGGCGTCGTTTCATAAGAAGAACTCCTTTCTGCGGCGGGCGATATCGGATAAACCCATTATAGCAGATGGATTTATCCGGTGTCAACTGTGAGTTATCCGTGGCTCCTTGCCGTGGGGTCCACCAGCTGGATCAGCTCCAGGCGGTCCAGGTGGTGGGGGTCGATGTAGTGGGTGATGGTCCCGCCGTCGGCGGAGAAGTAAATGGCATTGGCGGTGGTGTATTCCAGGAAGGGGAACCGCAAACCGATCTTCTCCAGTTCCAGCTTTCCCAGAAGATTGTAGTCCCTGTCGTATGCCAGCAGGACGCACTGATTGAAATCGGCAGAATCCAGCGTCCGCAGGAAAATATAATCCTTGGTATAAGACACGTTTGCATAATATACATCCATGGGGACCTTCACCGTCTCCGTGCCGGTGGCCTTGTCGTATTCGCACAGGCCGACTCCGGCGCGGTGATAGTACAGCACGTTGTCGAAGTTTACTACAGCACTGTTCATCTTATTCCAATCCTCAAAAACAAGCTCAATGCGCCCGGTCTCTAAGTTGCCCTCTGCAAATGCATACTCCGATGCTTTCGCCTGAGGCATGGGGAAATAGATATATCCGTTGCTGATGGACACACCGTCTGCTGGCCAGATGGTGTGGAGCGGGATATCCCCCTGAAACAGCTGTGTGGTCTCCCCGGTTTCCAGCTGGATCTTGTAGACCGGCAGCGCATAGTCCGGGTTCGATGTGGAGGGGAATGCCAGGAAGATGAGATAGCCGTTGTCAAAGAAGTAGCTGCCGCCGCCGCTGGAACCGCCGCTGAGATCCTTCTGCTCGGGCAGTTGGGTGATGACCCGGTGATTGGTGCCGTCCATGTCCATCTGGATCAGCTCAAAGTGATCCTGAAGCGTGACACCGTAAAGATGGCCGTTGTAATATCCGAAGGCCACCTCTAAAAACGCGTTGCAGTCTGCGTTGACGTGGCCGCAGTTGGGCTTATTGCACAGGACGTGGAATTCGTGGCTGCCGGGCTCGGAAAAGTGAATCAATCCGTCTCCCGACGGGTTCATGTAGTAGTTGCCGTTTTCCGTCTCTACGAAAAATCCGTCTCTGTCCTGATACCGGTATTCCCCCGGCTGGACCTCAAAGTCTGCGGCAGTGGGTGCGGCGGGTTTGGTGGCGCAGGCGGTGAGGGCGAGGGCCAGCGTCATGCATATAAAAAAGAGTGTTTTTTTCATAATATCTCCTGTCATGGCTGCCGAGGGGAGCTTGCCGGTGTGCAAGCTCCCCTTGGCGTTACTTACCTGGGCTGCATGTGCGTGTCTTTATGCAGAGACAAAAATCGTCTCAAGTAAGTGCCCGCCCACTTTGAAGGTTGTATTCATGGACTGGAATGAACTTACATTTTCCAAATTGTCGGTGGTGATAAAACCTTTACCGTTTTTTGTAACATAGCCAGTTCCGGTGCTTCCGTCGCTGCGATTATAAATAATTTGCCCGCGAATGTACATTTGCTCGTTGCTTTTTGTAGCCATCGTTGCCTTGCACTGGTGAGCGTAGCAGGTTGCCGAGCAGGTGTAGCTGTAGCCGTTGTAGTAGCCGATGTAGGTTTCGTTTTCGGCAAATGCGGTGAGGATGCAGCAGCACAGGAGCATGGCGGCTGCGAGGGTCGCGCTGAGAATTCGTTTGATCTTCATGTTTGACCTCCAGTCTTTTCACGGTGTGTTTATGGGTACAGGCGGTGGACCATGGCATCCCTCCTTATGGCGTGGGGGCGGCTTCTGTCCGCGGGAAATGGCTGCATGCGCACGGCCCAGAAGAAACCCCTCTAATATCTAAACGCCTGAAACGGCAATTTGCAACAGAGTTTCCATAAACTTTCTAAAATTTTGTTGAATTAAACATATTGCGAGGGACGAAGTTGTGAATAAAAGCAAGAAAATTGAGGCGTGTACAAGTCGGAGACTATACAAAGTCCCACATCTTCTCCTCCCGTTGATTTGTTCTGAAGCGGCGATTGCGACTCTACTCCCGTATTGCCTTTTGGGCAAAATCCGCCGTGCACCGTTTCCGACAGGGGAGGAGCGGCATAGGATGGGATACCCGCGCCGGAGTGCGGCGGGGGAATCCGGATCGTGAGGTGCGCTATGAACTGCATACATAATTCATCCGGCGGCTCCCTGCGCGAGCTGCTGAGCCGGAACGTGGGTCAGTACGCCGCAGCCAGCTTTCTGGTGGGCTCCTGTCGCCTGGTGCGGCAGGAGGGCGTTCTGGAGGAGGTGGGGACGGACTATCTGGTGCTGCGGCAGGGGAGCGCCCGCACCGGGTGCGACCTGTATGCCCTGAAATTTATCGAATTAACGGACAGCGCTGGAACATGACACCGTTGCGTCCGGCATCGGTTTGTGGTATGCTGGGGGCAGTGAGGTGAGGGCATGTACTACGTCTATATGCTGCGGTGCCGGGACGGGAGCCTGTATACCGGCACAGCGGCGGACCTGTGCCGGCGGATGCGGCAGCACGCGGGGGGAGGCTCTGCCTGCGCCCGGTATACCCGGGCCCATCCGCCCCGGGAACTGGCCGGGGTATGGCGCACGGAGCGGCAGGGGGACGCTCTGCGGCTGGAATACGCCGTGAAGCAGCTGACCCGGCGGGAAAAGCTGGCCCTCCTGCAGCGTCCGGATACGGCGGCGGAGCTGGTTTCCGGCGGGGCCGTGTTTGAGCCGGTGCCGGGGGTGACGCTGGATATGTGCCTGGAGGGAACGTTTCATGGATAAGCTTTACGCCGCCCCTATGGAGGGGCTTACCGGGTATTTGTGGCGGCAGGTCCACGCGGAGCTGTTCGGTCCGGCGGACAAATATTTTACGCCGTTTCTCTCCCCCAACGCCACCTGTACCTTCCAGCGGAAAGAGCTGGATGAGATCGACCCGGAGCACAACCGGGGACTCAACGTAGTGCCCCAGCTGCTGACCAACCGGGCAGAGCATTTCCTGTGGGCTGCCCGGGAGCTGCATGACCGGGGCTTTCGGGAGGTGAACTTCAACCTGGGCTGTCCGGCAGGTACCGTGGCCGCCAAGCGGAAGGGGGCGGGCCTGCTGGCCTATCCCCAGGAGCTGGACCGGTGCCTGGAGGAGATCTTTGCGGGATTGCCCCGGGGAATGACGGTGTCCGTCAAGACCCGGATCGGGAAAAACGACCCCGGCGAATGGCCGGGGCTGTTGGAGATCTATCGGAGGTACCCTCTGGCGGAGCTGATCGTTCATCCCAGGCTCCAGAAGGACTTTTACAAGGGAACGCCCCACCGGGAGGCTTTTTCCACCGTCTCCGGCCCCTGGCCGGTGGTGTATAACGGCGATATATGGACGGCGGAGGACGCTGCGGCACTGTCCCGGGACTTTCCCGGGACAGATGCGGTAATGCTGGGCCGCGGACTCATGCGGGACCCCAGCCTGCTGCGGCAGCTGCGGGGCGGCCCCGCCGCCTCGGTCCGGGAAGTCCGGACATACCATGACCGGCTGCTGGACGCCTACCGGCAGCGGCTCTCCGGCGATCTGCCGGTGATGCACCGGATGTGGGAGCTGTGGACGTACCTGGCCGCCGGGTTCGACGGGGCGGAGCCGTATCTCAAGCGGATGCGCAAGGCGAAGAATTTATCGGAATATCAGGCCGCGGTGGACGCACTGCTCCGGGAGCAGCCGCTGGTATACAGCAGGGAGGGATGACCATGCGTCTGCTGATCGCGGAGGATGAGGTAGATCTGGCGGAGGCACTGACCGTTTTTTGAGAAAAAATCATTTTTCGGCGGACGCCGTCCACAACGGGCGGGACCATTGCCTTTACGGCGCAGCTGCGATAAAAAAACACTTATGGAAACGTTAGAAGGTGAAAAGCGTGTATTTTGCATACGGAGAAGCCGAAGCTTCCTATTTGCGGCAAAAGGATAAGCGGCTTTGCCAGGTCATTGACCGCATCGGGCATATCGACCGCCCAGTGGATACGGACCTGTTTTCATCCGTCGTTCACCACATCATCGGGCAGCAGATCTCCACCAAGGCACAGGCGACCATCTGGCAGCGGATGCAGGATGCACTGGGCACCGTCAATGCCGAGACCATCCTGACAGCAGGTGTTCCCAAGCTGCAGGGACTGGGTATGACCTTCCGCAAGGCAGAGTATATTACGGATTTTGCCGAAAAAGTCCATACGGGCGCATTTGATCTGCATGCTGTGGAGCACATGAGCGACGAGGATGCGATCCGGGAATTAAGCAGCCTGAAGGGCATCGGCGTCTGGACGGCAGAGATGATTCTGCTTTTTTGTATGCAGCGCCCGGATATTTTCAGCTATGATGACCTTGCCATCCAGCGCGGGCTGCGCATGGTATATCACCATCGCAGCATTGACCGCAGGCTGTTTGAAAAATACCGCCGTCGCTTTCACCCCTATTGCAGCGTGGCAAGTCTGTATCTCTGGGCTGTGGCAGGCGGCGCAATCCCGGAGATGAAGGACTACAAGCCGAGCAATAAAAACAGAGGCAGCTTTTGAAGCGAGGTGCAGATCATGCTATTTGTGCAGCATTACGATTCACCGCTGGGCGGCATCCTGCTGGCAGCGGACGGAATCGGACTGAGAGGTCTGTGGTTCGACGGACAGAAATACCTTGCCCGTGATCTGCCCGCAGAGCGTATCGGGCAGGATACACCCGCCCTTGCAGAAGCCAGGCGTTGGCTGGACATTTATTTTGCTGGCAGCCAGCCGGATTTTCTGCCGCCGCTGCACCCCGTCGGCACCGCGTTCCGGCAGTCCGTGTGGGAAATCCTTTTGCAGATTCCCTACGGAAGGACTACGACCTACGGCGAGATCGCACGGCAGCTTGCTGAAAAGCAGAAGCTTCCCCGGATGTCTGCGCAGGCGGTCGGCGGTGCGGTGGGTCATAATGAGATATCCATCATCATTCCCTGTCACCGTGTGGTCGGCTCAAACGGCAGCCTGACCGGATACGCCGGGGGCATTGACAAAAAGAGAAAGCTGCTGGAATTGGAACATACCGATATGACCGGATTTTTCGTGCCGAAAAAGGGCACTGCACTTTTTTGACAAGCTGAAGGGGCGGCGTGACTTCGGTCACGCCGCCCCTTGAAAACACAAGGCTTTCCTCATTCTTGGATTTTACTGCTTTACGCCCACCCGGTATTCGGCTCCGGCGGATTTTTATGGGCAGCTTTATGCGAGAATGTCCGTCAGGTCGTCGAATACCTGGGACTTGGTGACCACCACCACATGGTCTCCCTCCTGAATCGTGGTGAGGCCGCCGGGAATGATGATCTTGTTTTCCCGGGCAATGGCGGCCAGCAGAACGCCCTTTTTCAGGGCCAGGTCCTTCAGAGGCTTGTCCAGCACCGAGCGGCTGGAGGCGGTGGCGGTGAACTCCAGAGCCTCCACGGAGCCGTCCAGCATTTTATACAGGCTCTCCACAGTGCTGCCCTGGGAATTGGCCAGAGCCCGGACATAGCGGGTGATCTGGTTGGAGGTCAGATCCTTGGGACTGATGATGCTGCCCAGCTTTGTCTCCTGCACCAGGTCCATGTAGTTGGGCCGGGTCATTTTGGCCAGCACCTTGGGGACTCCCGCCCGCTGAGCCGTCAGGGCCATCAGCAGGTTCTCCTCGTCCCGGTCCGTCAGGGCCACGAAGGCGTCGGTCTCAAAGATGTTCTCGCTGTCGATCAGGTCTGCGTCGGTGCCGTCGCCCTCAATGATCATGGCGCCGGGCAGGGAGGCCGACAGCCGCAGGCACTTGTCGTGCTTCATCTCGACAATGCGGACCTTGGTATTGCTGCGGGCCAGCTCCCAGGTCAGGTACATGGTGATGCGGCTGCCCCCCAGAATGGATACATTCTTCACTCTTTGCAGGGTGCGGCCGATGCCCCGGAGCATTTTTTGCAGCTCTGCCTTGGTGCCCACCATATAGAGCTTGTCCCCGCTGCGGGGCACGAAGGAGCCGTCGGGGATGATAAAATTGTCCCCCCGGTGGGCGGCGCAGATCAGCACCTCCGCCAGGCGATTGCGGTGGAAATCGTTGAGGGACACCCCGGCCAGGGTGTCCTGCTCCGTTACCTGAAAACCGATCATATCGATGCGGCCTCCGGCAAAGGGCTCCACGGAAAAGGCCGCCGGGAAGCTCAGGATCCGGGCGATCTCCTGGGCCGCCCCCAGATCGGGGTTGATGAGCATGTCCAGGCCGATCTCCCGCTTGAGCATGGTGTCATCCCGGCGATACTCGGGGTTGCGTACCCGGGCGATGGTGTGCTTGGCCCCCAGCTTTTTGGCGATGAGGCAGCACACCAGGTTTGTCTCGTCCAGATTGGTGACGGCAATGACCAGGTCCGCGCTGCGGACCCCGGCAGTGTCCAGCACGCTGATGCTGGCTCCATTGCCCTCCACGCACATGACGTCCAGGGTGCTGTCGGCCCGGTGCAGGGCTGCGGCGTCGTCATCCACAATGGTGATGTCGTGATCCTCTACCGCCAGCTGCCGCGCAATGGCATAGCCGACCTTGCCGTTGCCTACGATGATGATTTTCATGCTTGCTCCTCTCCGCTGCCCGACGGCAGCCGGCTGCGCCTGCGGCGCAGGATAACGGCGCTGTATTCCGCGCCCATGATCAGCACCGTGCCGCTCATATACAGCCACAGCAGCACCACGACTATCGTGGCGATGGAGCCGTACAGCACGGAGTAATTGGCAAAATGCTCCACATAATAAGAAAACGCCAGGGACAGGACCATCCATGCCGCCAGAGAGATGCCTACCCCGGGAGCAACTTCCTTCAGGGGACGGCGCTGGCCTTGGGCCAGCATATACAGCACCGTCAGCATCAGGAACATCACCACGCCCAGAACGATGAAGCGCAGATAGCTCCACAGGTCAATGAAGCCCTGCGGCAGGGCAATGAGCCCGGACACGAACTCCAGGGCCCGGCGGCCCACCGTCACCAACAGCAGTGTCAGCCCGATGGAGAGGATCAGCCAGACGGTGAACAGCAGAATGGCCAGCTGGTTCAAAAGCATCTTCCGGGGCGGACCCACGTTGAAGGCCTTGCGCAGGGAGTGCAGCAGGCAGCTGGTGGCACGCATGGGGAACCAGATGGAAAAGACCAGACTGAACCACAGCAGCTGGCGGCTGGCGTTGGCGGATACATATATTAAATACGCCTCCAGCACCGAAACCACGTCTGCCGGGACCAGCTGGGACAGAAACTGAGAAATGTTGTCCACATCCAGCTTCAGAATGCCCAGCAGCGTGCTGACAAACACCATCAGCGGAAACAGGGCGAACAGCAGATAATACGTCAGCGCTGCGCTGTCGCGCCCCACGTCATGCAGATAATACCGGCGCACCAGCTGCACCGCCACTTGCCCCGCTGCGGTGCGGGGCAACCATGCCTTTTTCACAGGAGTCATCCCTCCTAATTCCTATACAGTGTACCACATAGCGGCCAAAATGAAAAGAGAAATTTGTCCTGTTGGCTTTCGACGGTCCTGTTTATCAGATTTTTGTAAAAAATTTATATGTTTTTTTGTATTTCCCTCTTGCGAGTTCTCGTTTGCTTTGATATAATCATTTCATCCAGAGAGAAAGTCGTTTCTGGAATTTACAGTAAAGAGGGTCGAATTATGGACAAACTTACCAACATCGTACGGGACGAAATTTCCCGCCAGTACAAGAGCGTTCGGCAGTTCGCTTTTGCGGTTGGCATTCCTCTGTCCACCATCAACAGCGCGCTGCACAACGGCATCGGCGGTTCCTCCTTTGACACGGTGGTCCAGATCTGCCGCACCCTGGGCATCTGCGCTCTGGGCGAGGAGAACATCCACCTGACCGAGGATACCCAGCGGATCCTGGATCAGTATGCCAAGCTGGACGATTACGGACGCCACACCATCTCCTCCGTGATGCAGGTGGAGTATGACCGCTGCACCAAGACGTTTGAGGACAGCTCCGAGCTCCGGGGCGGCTACTCCAGCGTCAACCTGTCCGCTCCCATTGCCAATGACGAGCCCGTCTCCATGAACGTGCTGGCCAGCCGCGAGGACTGAGCGGATCACATCATTCGTCGGTAAACAGCATAAAAAGAGGGTCTTCGACAGGGGTCGGAGACTCTCTTTTTATACGTTTCCACCAAAAATGCGTGTGATTTTTGGCGATTTTACGGAAGATTACGCTTGAAATTCCACGGTGTATCTGATATAATACAGTGTAATTGGCGGAACAGCGGCATTTTGCCTGGGGAGATTCTCGCGTTCGCGCCACCTTTTCAGATGGGAGAAAGATGCATGAAAGCAACAAGAAAAACCGGCACCTGGCTGTGGGCGCTGCTGGCAGCCGCAATACTGACGGCGCTGCTGACGGCCACAGCCTTTGCCGGAGGCAACGATTTCCGCTGCTGGACCGTGGACGCCCGGCAGTGGACCAACCAGGGATACCGTTCCGAAAAGGATGGGGTATGGTATCTGTTTCTGCCTGCCGACGAGAGCCTGGCGGACACGGTGCTGTCCTTCAGCGGCAGCGTGACAGCAGCTTCTGCCGGGACACTGGACCGGGAGCATGGCACCCTTACCGGCGCGTTTGCCGCCAGCGACCGGGTGACCCTGACGCTGGACGGCGGTAAAACGGTGCAGATCTGCGCGAAGCAGAGCAGTCTGCCCAGCTTGCGCCTGACCCTTAACGGTACCACGCTGGAGCAGGTGCACCGGGACAAGAACGTGAAATATCCCGGCAACGACCTGGTGCTGACGGACGGCGACGACGTTCTCACCGGCACCGTGGAGCTCAAGGGCCGCGGCAATTCCACCTGGAGGGAATATGCCAAGAAGCCCTATCAGATCAAGTTCAGCAAGAAAACCTCCGTGCTGGGCATGCCTGCGGCCAAGAAGTGGATCCTCCTGGCCAATGCTTCTGACGACAGCATGATCCGCACCCGCCTGGTGTATGATGCGGCGGAGCAGATGGGCTTTCCCTATGTGACGGAATATAAATATGTGGACCTGTGGGTGGACGGCGAGTATCTGGGTGTGTATCTCATCGGCGAGAAGGCCGAGATCGGCAAAAACCGCCTGAATCTGCAGGATCCTGCCGGGGCCATGTTTGAGCTGGATGACGGCTTTGCCACCGACGAGGACCACTATTTCTTCGAGGGGCGGCTGAACAGCTACTTTGCTCTGAAGGAGATCGTGGAGGAGGATGACGCGCATATTGCCCAGGCCATGAGCAATTTCCAGACCGCCATGACCCGCTTTACTACGGCGCTGACCTCAGAGGGTTGGGAAAATCTGTCCTTGGCCCAGCTCAACGCCATGATCGACGTGGACTCCCTGGCCCGGTACTATCTGATGAACGAATACGTCCTCAACGGCGAGGGATTCTTTACCAGCTTCTTCTGGTATCAGGACGGCGCGTCCGATGTGCTGCATGTGGGTCCTCTGTGGGACTTTGACACCTGCATGGGCAACAAGCAGGAGAAGGTCACGGACTACAACGCCTGCGATACCTCCGTGCTCATGAAGAAGATGCTGAACATCCCGGCCTTTTATCAGCGGGTGCAGGAGCTGTATGCCCGGTATGAGCCGGTGCTTACCGGCATGGCCGGGCAAATTGACGGCCGGAAGGCCGAGATCGGCGTCTCCGCCGACCTGAATTACCTCCGCTGGAACACCCTGGGCACTGCAAACCCCAAGCCCGGCGGTATGCCCTTTGCTTCCACCTATGACGAGGCACTGGACCGGGTGCGTACCTGGCTCAATGGCCGCGCAGGGGCGTTCACGCCTGCCGTGCGTCCCCAGCAGCTGGGCTATTACTTCAACACCGCCCGCACAGTGATGTATCTGACCTATTCCGCCCCCCAGCAGACGGCCCTGCGTTTCGCTGTGTGGGGTGAGCAGGACGGGCAGAACGACCTGCACTGGTATCAGGCCAAGAAACAGAATGGCCGCTGGGTGGCCGAGGTGCCTCTGATCAACCACCAGGAGACCGGCACCTATATGGTCCACATTTACAACCAGAACGGCCTGCCCCAGGGACTTCTGGACCACGGCACCGTGGTGGTGGACAACCTGGTCCAGCCGGAAAAGCCCGCCCTGAAGGCGGCGCTGTCCGCTGACGGACGGTATCTGAACCTGACGCTTACCGGCGGCAGCGACCTGGCAAAGGTGTGGTTCCCCACCTGGAGCCAGAAAAACGGTCAGGATGACCTACAATGGTACGAGGCCCGGAAGCAGGCGGACGGCAGCTGGACATATTCCGTGCTCCTGAGCCGCCACAACACCACCGGCACCTATTTCATTCATGCCTACGGCAATAGCGAGCAGAATCTGGTGGCCCATACCACCGCTTATGTGGAGAAGATTCCCGGGCCGGAGATGATGGCCGCCGTGTCCGCTGATGGACGGTATCTGGACGTAACGCTGACGGGCCGCAGTGATCTGAGCCGGGTGTGGTTCCCCACCTGGAGCCAGAAAAACGGTCAGGATGACCTGCGGTGGTACGAGGCGGTGAAGCAGACAGACGGCAGCTGGACCTGCCGGGTGCCTCTGTCCAACCACGGCAGCACGGGTACGTATTTCATCCACGCATACGGCAATGACAAGAAGAACTTGGTAGCTCACACCACCGCTTATGTGGAGAAGCTGGTGCAGCCGGAAAAGCCCGCCATGACGGCGGTGCTGTCTGCCGACGGAAGATATCTGGACGTGACTCTGACGGGCCGGGGCGATCTGAGCCGGGTATGGTTCCCCACCTGGAGCGCCGTGAACGGTCAGGACGACCTGCGGTGGTACGAGGCGGTGAAGCAGGCAGACGGCAGCTGGACCTGCCGGGTGCCCTTGGCCAACCACAAGAACGCGGGGGGCTATTTCCTCCACGCCTACGGCAATGATAAGCGCAATCTGGTGGCCCACACCACGGTTTCCGTCGCTCAGGCCGTGTCTCCCCAGGTGTGGACCCAGCTGTCCGCCGATGGGCGGTACATGACTGTGACACTGACAGGCCGCAGCGATCTGAGCCGGGTGTGGTTCCCCGTCTGGAGCGCTGTCAACGGCCAGGACGACCTGCAGTGGTACGAGGCGAAAAAGCAGTCCAACGGTGACTGGACGTATACGGTGACGCTGGCCCGGCACAAGGGTGCGGGTACGTATTTCATCCATGTCTATGGCAATAGCAAGCAGAATCTGGTGGCTCATACCACCGCCTATGTGATCTGAAAGGAGGAACGAGCAGCCCGGAACACCTGATGGAGATCCCCTGCGACGAGTAGGAAATCAAAAACTGTAACGGAGGAAAAATATGAAGAAGGCATTATCTCTGCTTCTGGCGCTGATGATGGTGGTGGGTCTGGTCATGCCCCAGACCTGGGCCACCGGGCTCCAGGAGACGGAGCCGGACGCTGCCATTACGGAGACGCAGCCCGGCGACACCGCAGAACCTGACGCACAGCTGCCCCAGGCGGATACCATGTCCGGCAATTCCGCCGGGCTTACTCCCATCACCCGCACCAAGAATGCCGTGGCCAGCGGCGTGACCCTGGAAAAGGTGGTCATGCGCAACGTCAACGGCAGCCAGGTGGTGGGCTACCTTTCGGAGATCGACCTGAGCAAGGATGTGACCCTGAAGGCCAGCTACACAGGCTATTACTACGACGGCAGCACCGCTGCCCAGCGCAAGGCTATGGTCAGCAGCGGCCGGCTCAAGTGGGAGATGTCCCAGACCACCGCCCAGGCCGCCGCCTACGGACGGGCCTCGGATACCCAGGGCCGCGTGGTACTGGCTACCAACGCCGACTACTACAACATGCAGACCGGCGCGCCCACCGGCTACCTCATTATGGAGGGCAACCTGGTAAAAACCGGTAATGAGCCCTTCTTTGCCATTCTGAAGGACGGCTCCGCCGTGATCCGCAAGGCGGGCAGCGACACCTCCGACGTGGTGGAGGCCGTCTCCGGTCCCTATATGCTGGTGGAGAACGGCCAGATTGTTCCCGGCCTGGACCAGGGCGACCGCATGCCCCGCAACAGCGTGGGCATACGGGCCGACGGCTCCGTGGTATTCTTTGAGGCCGACGGCCGACAGGAGCCCATGTCCATCGGTATGAGCATGTATGAAGTGGCCAGTTTCCTGAAGGATGCCGGCTGCGTCACCGCTATTTATCTGGACGGCGGCGGCTCTGCCACCGTGGCAGCCTGTTATGAGGGCACCGACGAGCTGGTGGTTCGCAACAGCCCCAGTGACGGCCTGGAGCGCACCGTGTCCGACGCCCTGCTGGTGGTGTCCACCGCCCGCTTTGACGGCGATTTTGACCACGCGTCCGTGAGCCCCCAGAACGAGCTTTATACCCCCGGCAGCCGGGTGCCCTTCACGGCCCTGGGCGCTGACTCCGCAGGCGGCGCGGCCGACCTGCCTGAAAGCGGCCTGACCTGGGTGCTGGATACTCCCGCTGCCGGACGGATCGACGCCGCCACCGGTGTGTTTACCGCCGCCAAGGGCTATGTGGGCGATGTGCGGGTCCGCCTGACCTATCAGGGTCAGAATGTGGGCTCCGCCTCCATCACCATCGCCGAGCCCGATCAGGTGTCCTTCGCCGGCAAGACCCTGTCCCTGGACTATGACAAGACCAGCGACCTGGGCCTCACCGTCAAAAGCAGCCTGCGGGATATCCACTATCACGACGGCGACTTTACCTGGACCATCCGGCCTCTGACCGAGGGCACCACCGCCGCCGACATCGGCACCATCGTGGACAATCAGCTCCATACTGCCGCCAAGGCCAGCCAGACCCGTAAGGCAGAGATCACTGTCACCTATACCAAGGCAAACGGCCAGGAGCTTACCGATACCGTCACCGTGGAGATCGGCAAGATGCCCACCGTCCTTCTGGACTTTGAGGACGAGAGCTCCAAGTCCGGCGTGAACGTAGGTGCCAACGCCGTGTGGGGCAACCTGAATAGCTTTTCCGGTCACAGCGCCCATAATCTGCCCGGCGTCAGCGACGCGGGCTTCGGCGTGGCCGGTCAGGTCAGCAAGGACCCCAACGGTCTGGACATCCCCTACGGGCCCATTACCGATTTCGGCCTGGCATGCCCCGACTTTATCAGCAGCAACGCGGAATGGGACTGCAACTCCGCCGGCGCACCCTATAGCTGGGACTGCGCCCAGGACCCCGCTACCCTGTTCCGCTCCATGGGCTATGAGTACTATGTGGGCGCCATCTCCACCGCCCAGGAGGGCGCGTGGGATATGTATGCCCGCCGCGTAGCTTCCGACGAGGGTCCCGTGCGCTTCGGCCAGAAGTCTCTGGAGTATCATTACGATTATACGAAGATCTCCGGCACCAACAACACCAACGAATACCTGCGCTACAGCGGCGAGGACGTGGTCATCGAGGGCCGTCCCACCGCCCTGGGCATGTGGGTCTACGCCCCGGAGGGCACGCCCAACTACTGGCTCAGCACCAGCGTGTCCTATTGGAACGGGGAGAAGTACGTTTCCACCAGCTTGCTGCACCTGAAGACTACCACCGTCAACGCCGCAGGCGAGACCGTGGACACCACCACCCAGTACACCGGCATCAACTGGTCCGGCTGGAAGTATGTGGAGGCCGATCTGAGCAGCGTGTATGACAAGGCCCAGGACGTGGAAAACCATCCCCTGAAGATCACCGCCGGTCAGGTGCTGCTGTGGACCATCATCATCGAGGGCGGCACCGGCGACGTGGACGGCAACAAGATCACCTGCGGCTCCCGGGCTGCCGGAAGCCTGTATGTGGACAACATCCGCGCGGTGTATGGCACCACGGCTGACGACCTGGAGAACCCCGTCATCACCTCTGTCCGCGGCGGCAGCGCCTCCGTCACCGGCTACACGGATCTGACGGAGCTGGCTGAGGACGGTTCCACCGTGCTGACGGACAATGAGCTGCAATTCTTTACCGGGTATTATGATCCCCAGGGCGAGAACCGCACCGGTGTGTCCGCCGAAAACACGGTCATTACCATCGACGGCCAGGACATCAAGAACTTTGCCAACACCGACCAGGCCGTTACCGGCTCCGTGACCCTGCCCAATGGCCGCCACAGCATCAAGGTGGAGATCATGGACGGCTTCGGCAACCGCGCCAGCGTCACCCGTACCTTTACCGTCAAGGGTCGTGCCGCCATCCCCACGCTGACTCTGGACGCGCCGTCCTATGCGCTGGTGGGCGAGAACTATGTGGTCAACGTGACCTCCCCCAATGCAGGGAAGATCGATTCCGTCACCGCGCACATCGTGTACGGCAACGTGGACCTGTTTGACACCGACGAAAACGGCGGCAAGGGCGCGTTCAACACCTGCGCTTCCCTGGGCTACGGCGAGGGCTTTGAGGGCACCAGCTCTGCTGCCCGCCGCACCACCACGGAAAAGACCGTCACCGTGAACATGAACCGTACCGGCTCTGCCGGGAAGGACCTGTTCACCTTCACCATGCCCATGCCCGCCGGGGTCACGGCACTGGACAGCCTGCCCATTTCCGTCACTGTGTCCTACACCTGTGACGGTGTCACCTATACCACCTCCACCGGCAGCCTGCGGCTGCCCATGCAGGGCTACTACGCCGTTACCTCCGACATTATGGTGGAGGGCGCGGGCGCGGCCAAGCTGTATGTGAAGGATATTGACGGCAGGGCAGCCTCCGGTGTGGACCTGTATGTGGGCGAAACCTGCATCGGCACCACCGACGGCTCTGGCCAGATCAGCACAGACTATTTCAACAAGCTGGCTGCCGGCTCCCGCACCGGTGTCATCGCCCGGAAGGACAGCCATCGCTCCTTCGAGACGATCATCGTCACCCGCCGCGCCGGCGGCAGCAGCGACGGTATGCCCGCATTCGTGCAGCTCAACGCCACCCCCAATGCCCAGAGCTGCCAGAACATCACCTGGGTGTCCAACCCCCTGACCGCGCAGGCCAAGGCCGTGGTTCAGTACAGCGAAAAGAACAGCTTCAAGGGCACCTTCTCCTCCAGGGCCCAGGGCCAGGTCACTCTGCGTGAGTTCACCACCTCCGGCGACGCCGCCTATGTCAGTACCGTGTCCCTGACCGGGCTGAAGTCCGGCACCACCTACGTTTACCGTGTGGGCGACGGCAGCAGGTGGTCTGAAAACATGACCTTCACCACCAGCCAGCCCGGCGCGGCCACCACCCGCTTCTTTGTCATCGGCGATACCCAACTCTCCGGCATCGCGGAGAGCGATCAGGAGGAGATCCGCCTGATGAACGCCATCGCCGCCAACATCAACAGCCAGCCCATGAACTTCGGTATCCAGACCGGCGACTTTGTGGACAACGGCGGCAACCTGGTCCAGTGGAACGAAATTCTGGATGTATTCTCCAGGAACTACGCCGACATTCCCGTGGTGCAGGTCATGGGCAACCATGAATATTACGGCGACCTGTCCGGCGGCAACGCCTCCAGCCTGTGGACGCTGCCCGACAAGCTGTATTACTCCGTGGAGTACGGCGATGTGTATGTGGCGGTCATCAACTTTGCTGCCAACCTGGAGGACGCCTGCCAGTGGCTGGTCCAGGATGCGGCCAAGTCCAGCTGCACCTGGAAGGTGCTGGCCGTTCACCAGCCCGCATACTATACCAATCCCAACGGCAGCAGCGAGGCCTTTAACCGTTATATTCCCGCAGCCGCCGAGGCCGCCGGGATCAACGTGGTGTTCTCCGGCCACGACCACAGCTATGCCCGCACCATGGTGCTGAAGGATGGCCAGCCTGTGTCCGAGACCACTCAGAACGGCCGCCTGCCCGCCACCTACGGCAAGGGCGTGCTGTACTACATCTGCGGCGACCTGGGTGAAAAGTCCCGCAGCACCGAGTACAAGGCCGTCAATAATCCTGACTTCCACTTTGCCCAGGTGTCCCAGGAGTACGACTCTCTGTACCTGGCCGTGGAGGCCACCGCGGACGCTATGACCGTCCGCACCTACTCTGTCAGCGCCGAGGGCGCCCAGTCCCTGATGGATACCTACACCATGCGGGTCCCTGCCAGCGTGTGCCGCGATAAGGGCCACGACTTCTCCGGCAAAACTGTGTATGCCCGGAACGGCAAGCTGGTATGCTCCTTCTGCGGCCAGGCCGTGGAGCTGAAGGACGCGGGCTATACCGGCTGGGCCCGGGATGAGGCCACCGGCCTGCGGATGTATTGCTACAACAACGCCTGGCACACCGGCTGGTTTGTCATCGACCCTGAGGTGTATTGCTTTGACAAGAACGGTGTGGCCTACGACGGAAAGGTGACCCTGTACGGCAAGCAGTTCGTCTTTGACGACGGCGTGGTGGTCAGCGGCCCCACGGGCTTTGTCAAGCGCGACGACGGCAAGACTCTGTACTTTGAAAACGGCCGCATTGCTTCCGGCTGGAAGGACATCGGCAACGCTACCTACTACTTCGAGACCTCCGATATGGGTGATGACTTCGGCGTTATGTACACCGGCCGCCGCCTGATCGGCAGAACCTGGTACGAGTTCGGTGCGGATGGCCGTCTGTATGAGTTGGTCCGGGGCCGTCTGTCCGCCGACGAGAAGGAGATCGTGGTCACCATCACGCCGCCCTCCGGCCAGGGCAGGAATTACGGCAACATCATGGCCGCTGCCTGGAGCCAGCAGGACGGCCAGGACGACCTGGTGTGGTACAATGCCACCGCCAACGGCGACGGCACCTACACCATCCGGGTGCCTATGTGCAAGTACAATGTGGTGGGCCGCTACCTGGTCCATGTGTACAACCACGGCATCCACGGCCAGCTGCTGGGCGGCCTGACCTTCCAGAATACCCACACCGTGGGCCATACGGATGTGGTCAAGAGCGACTCCAGCACCTGCGTCAGCGCCGGCCAGGTACGATACGTCTGCCGCTACTGCGGCGCGGCCCATAGCTCCAGCACCCCTGCCAAGCGCCACTCCGTATCCGCTGTGGTGGACAGTGAGTGCCGCACCATGACGGTGACCATGGACGCAGGCAACGGCCACGCCCACTCCAACGTGCGTTTCGCTGTGTGGAGCAGCGCGAACGGACAGGATGATCTGACCTGGTACACTGCCAAGAAGAACGGCAGTGGTCAGTGGACCTATACGGTGCCCCTGGTGAACCACAACAGCACCGGCACCTACTTCATTCACGCCTATTCCTCCGACTCCGGCCAGAACCGGCTCATCGGCAATACCACCGCCCAGGTGGCCAGGCTCCCGGCTCCTGACAGTGTCACTGCCCAGGTGTCCGCCGATTACCGCACCATGTCTGTGCAGCTGGATACTGCTTGCAGCTACAGCAGCATCCGCTTTGCTGTGTGGAGCAGCGCAGGCGGCCAGGACGACCTGACCTGGTACACCGCCAAGTCTGCCGGCGGCAACCGCTGGACATATAACGTGGACCTGACCAACCACAACAGCACCGGCACCTACTTCATCCATGTGTACAGCGGCAGCAAGCTGGTGGCCCACACCACCGCCCAGGTGGCCAAGCTCCCGACGCCTGATACCGTCACCGCGCAGGTATCTGCCGACTGCCGCACCATGTCCATCCAGTTGGACGCTGTCCGCAGCTACAGCGGCATCCGCTTTGCTGTGTGGAGCAGCGCAGGCGGCCAGGATGACCTGACCTGGTACACCGCCAAGTCTGCCGGCGGCAACCGCTGGACCTATAACGTGGACCTGGCCAAGCACAACAGCACCGGCACCTACTTCATCCATGTGTACAGCGGCAAGACCCTGGTGGCCCATACCACCGCCCAGGTCAAGAGCCTGCCTCCCGCTGCCCCCGGCGTCAAGACCGGCCTGACAGCCACAGTTTCCTCGGACAACGCCGCCATCGAGCTGGCGCTGACCACCGCCGCCAAGTACGGCAAGGTACGCTTCGCCGTGTGGAGCAGCGCAGGCGGTCAGGATGACCTGGTCTGGTATGACGGACGGCTCAACGGCAATACCTGGTCCGCCGGTGTGAAGCTGCTGAACCACAAGACCCTGGGCGGCTACTTCATTCATGTGTATGCCGACGGCAAGCTGGTGGCCCACACCACCGCCAATGTACACGGCATGCCGCCGCAGCAGAGCGCCCAAGCCATTGTTACCGACGACTTTAACTGGATGCGGCTGCGTTTGTACAGCGCTGCCGGATACGGCAACGTGCGCTTCGCCGTGTGGAGCAGCGCAGGCGGTCAGGATGATCTTACCTGGTACAAGGCCGAGAACATCGGCGGCGCCTGGGTGGCCGCAGCAAACCTGGCCAAGCACAACAGCACCGGCACCTACTTCATCCACGTTTATGCCGGGAACAAGCTGGTGGCTCATACTACCGTCACCGTGAAGTCCCTGCCCAACGGGTAAGGCTTATCAGATTATCGCAGCATAACACAGGCCCGCAGGCTTTCGCCTGCGGGCCTCAGCTTGTCAAAAAGGACGCCGCCCTTTTTTGACAAGCTAAACGCCCCGATGCCGTGACATCGGGGCGTTCTTAATGAAATGCAGCTGACTGGCAGGAAGCTCAGTCGATCATGGACTTCAGGTTCTCGGCGACGGTGATGGGGGCAGCGGTGGCAGCCTTCACCTGCTCGACGGTGAACTCGGGATTGATCTCGGTCATGACCAGGCCGTTCTCGGTGACTTCCAGCACGCACATCTCGGTGATGATCTTGTTGACGCAGTGGGAAGCGGTCAGGGGCAGACGGCACTTCTCAAAGATCTTGGGGTTGCCCTTGGCGGTGTGCTCCATGCAGACGATGCACTTGCGGGCACCGACGCACAGGTCCATGGCGCCGCCCATGCCGGGCATCTTCTTGCCGGGGATGATCCAGTTGGCCAGGTTGCCCTGGGCATCCACTTCCAGAGCGCCCAGGAAGCAGGCATCCACGTGACCGCCGCGGATCAGACCGAAGTTGGAAGCGGAGTCGATGAAACCGCCGCCGAAAGCCACGGAGGAGGGAGAACCACCGGCGTCCACCACGTGGTAGGGATCATAGTTGGCGTCGCCTTCCTTGGGGGACTTACCGGCGGAGACGATACCCAGCTCAGCATGGATGATCAGCTCCACATCCTTGGGCAGATAGTTGGGGATCAGGGTAGGCAGACCGATACCCAGGTTGACAACGTCGCCGTTCTTCAGCTCTTTGGCGCAGCGCTTGGCGATAAAGCCTTTGATCTCGCTCTTTTCCATTACTTTCTTTCTCCTTCCACGATGTAGTCAACACACATACCATAGGTGTGGATATTCTCGGGCTCGATCTCGCCCACGGGAACCAGATACTCGGTCTCGGCGATAACGGTATCGGCGGCAGTGGCCATGACAACGTTGAAGTTGCGCATGGTGCCCTTGTACCAGCAGTTACCGAACTCGTCGCACTTATAGGTGCCCAGCAGGGCGAAGTCCGCATGGATGGGCTTCATCAGCAGATAGTCCTTGCCATCAACGGTCTTGCGGCCCAGGCAGAAGGGGCTCTCCTCCACCAGGGTGTCGATGCCCACGGGGGTCAGCACACCGCCGAGGCCGGCGCCGGCGGCGCGAATGCACTCAGCCAGGGTGCCCTGGGGCAGCAGATTGACCTCCAGAGTGCCCTCGGTGTGCTGCTGGCCGACCTCGGGGGTCATGCCAACGTGAGTGGCGATAACGCGCTTGACCTGATGATTGTGGATCAGCTCCGCGATACCGAAGAACTCCTCGCCCTGGGGGCCCACTGCGCGGCCCATATCGTTGGCGATTAAGGTCAGGTCCTTGGTGCCCAGAGCCACCAGCTCCTTGACGATTGCTCTGGCCTGGCCGCAGGCCAGGAAGCCGCCGCACATAATGGTGGCGCCGTTGGGGATCATAGCCGCTGCCTCTTTGGCAGTGATAACAGGTTTCTTTGCCATTTCAGTTCCTCCTTGTTATTTGTCGTTCTCCCAAAAAATAGAATCCCTTCTATTTTCTCATTTATAATCATAGCACTGTTGGCGGGAAAATACAAGAGAAGATTGGATAACTTTTTCACAAATGAACAGATTCACCGTCGAAACAGTCATACTGTACGAAATGTGAAAAACGGATACTTGGAGACACGACCAGACGGCCACCGCAACAGTGGCCGTCTGGCGTAAGGGTAAATTTTACTTCATGCCACGCTTGACCATCTCGGTCACAGCGAAGGAAGCCACGTCGTCGGCATACTTGCCGGCGCCGAAGCCGGCGTCATAGCCCAGCTCCTTGGCCAGCTCATGGGTGATACGGGGACCGCCGCAGCAAACAACGAACTTGTCGCGCAGGCCCTCGGCCTCCAGCAGCTCGATGAGGTTGGTGAGGTTCTGGATGTGGACGTCCTTCTGGGTCACGGTCTGGGACACCAGCAGCACGTCGGCGTGCAGCTCCAGGGCCTTCTTGATGAACTCCTCGTTGGGAACCTGAGAGCCCAGGTTGTACGCCTCGATCATCTCGTAGCGTTCCAGGCCGTAATGACCGGCAAAGCCCTTGCGGTTCATGATGGCGTCGATGCCCACGGTGTGGGCGTCGGTACCGGTAGACGCACCCACCATAACGACCTTGCGGCCGATATGCTCGCGGATGTAGTCATTGGTGTCTTCCATGCTCATGACGTCGGACTCCACGGTGATTACATGGATATCCTCATAGTTTACGGAGTGGACGCAGCTGCCGTAGACCACATAGAAGGTGAACTCCTTGTCCAGGGGGGTGTGGTAAGCCACGTTGGGCTCGTCCAGACCCATTTTCTTGGCGATCTGACGGGCAGCTTCCTCGCCGCGTTCGTCGTCCTTGATGGGCAGGGTGAAGCTGGTCTGCACCTTACCGTCGTTCATGGTGTCGCCGTAGGGCTTCAGACGGGTCAGGTCCAGGGTGGTATCGAAATCGATCTTATGGGTGTTATACAGTCCGCTGCTCATTCTGCTGCCACCTTCCCTTTCATGACTTCAACAAAGGGATTGAAGTATTTGTCGTCCTTGACCACAACACCGGCCAGGCCCTTGCCGCCGTCCTTAGGACGCTTGACATCGGCGAAGATACCCTTTTCAATGGTGGTGAACAGGCCCAGCTTCTCGATCTCCTTCAGCAGATCGGTGGCCTTGGTCAGCACCTCGTTGGCGCGGTTGCGGATGATGCCGTTCTCCTTATAGGTCAGCTCGCTGCCCAGATCCTTCATGGTGCGGAAGATATACTGCGCATTCTCGATGGACAGGGCGCGGTCGGACATAAACGGGGTGTGGATGGCCTCGGTCATCATGCCCAGCAGGCACAGCCGCTGGTTGGTGAGGATGGTCACCATGTTGAACAGGGCATCCTGGATGTGGCCGCGGAAGATATTGCCGGTCATGAACTTCGTGGGCGGCATGTACTTCAGCGGGGCGTTGGGGAAGATCTCGCGGGCCATCTGCGCCTGAGCCAGCTCGTAGAGGAAGGTATTCTCCACGGCGGGGTCCATTTCAAAGGCATGGCCCAGACCCATCTGCTCCTCACGCATACCGGCGTCCTTGGCAAAGGCCTCGTTCAGGAACTGGGAGGCCAGAACGGTGTGGGCGGCGGTGATGGCGTCGTCGGTGGTCAGATAGTTGTCCTCGCCGGTGTTGATGATCACGCCGGCATAGCCGTTGATGACACGGGAGAAATACTGGTCCACGATGGTGCGCTGCATGTTGATGTCGCGGAACAGAATGCCATACAGGGCGTCGTTCAGCATCACGTCCAGACGCTCCAGAGCGCCCATAGCGGCGATCTCGGGCATGCACAGACCGGAGCAGTAGTTGCACAGCCGGATGTAGCGGTGCTGCTCCTCGCCCACCTCATCCAGAGCCGCACGCATCAGGCGGAAGTTCTCCTGGGTGGCATAGGTGCCGCCGAAGCCCTCGGTGGTGGCGCCGTAAGGCACATAGTCCAGCAGGGACTGGCCGGTGGTACGGATGACGGCGATGATGTCGGCGCCCTGCTTGGCACCGGCCTTGGCCTGGATAATATCCTCGTAGATATTACCGGTGGCCACGATGATGTACAGGTAGGGGCCTTCCTTGTCGCCCCACTCCTTCAGATACGCATTGCGCTTGGCAACGTTCTTGTTGATGCGCTCCACGGTGGCGTTGACCACGGGAGCGATGGCGGCGCGGATCTCCTCGTCGGAGTGAGCGGGAACCTTGGACAGGTCCAGCTCGCCCTTGTCGATGGCCTCAGCCACGGCCTGGGGATCCTTGCCGGTCTCGATCATAGCGTTGCCGATGGCCCACGCCGCGCCCATAGGCAGGAAGGACGTAGCCATCATGTGGTCCACCACCACGTTGGGCAGGGGAACGTCCATATCATTGACGCCGTCAATGCCCAGCAGGCGGCAAACCGCGCGCTCCACGGTGACCGTGGTGTGCTGGTCAATGAACCGCTGGGTGTCATCTGCCACATGGGCAGCGGACTGGCGGGCCTGGTTGACCAGCTCCATATTCAAGCCGAGTTTGCTTTCCATAGTATTACCTCTTATTTCTTCACGTGACGCTCGTTGCGCAGCAGCTTGGTGGGCTCCAGATAGCGCTGCTTGGTGCCCTCGGCGACCCATGCCACGCCGGTCTTCTCCACCTTCTTCTTGCCGGTGCAGACGTCGCAGTGGCAATCCTGGACATAGTGCTCGGGCTGGGTGTAGGAGGTGATGACGCCCTCGAAGTTACGCAGGATAACCTTCCGGGGAGTCTCGGAGATCAGGTAGTTGGGCATAACAGGGGTCTTGCCGCCGCCGCCGGGAGCGTCCACCACGAAGGTGGGGATGCAGTAGCCGGAGGTATGGCCGCGCAGAGCCTCCATGATCTCGATGCCCTTGGACACGGGAGTGCGGAAGTGGCTCAGGCCCAGGGAAGGATCGCAGGCATAGATGTAGTAGGGACGCACACGCATCTTGACCAGGCCGTGGACCAGCTCCATCATCACATGGGAGCAGTCGTTGACACCGGCCAGCAGCACGGACTGGTTGCCCAGGGGGATACCGGCATCGGCCAGCATGGCGCAGGCCTTGGCGGCCTCATCGGTGAACTCCTTGGGGGTGTTGAAGTGGGTGTTCAGCCAGATGGGATGATACTTACGCAGCATGGCGCACAGCTCGGGGGTGATACGCTGGGGGCACACCACGGGGGTGCGGGAGCCCAGACGGACGATCTCCACGTGGGGGATGGCGCGCAGGCGCTTGATGATGTACTCCAGGTTCTCATCGGAGACCATCAGACAGTCACCGCCGGACAGCAGGACGTCGCGGACCTCGGGATGAGCGGCCACATAGTCGATGCACTTGTCGATCTGGGCCATGGGCACTTCGCAGTCGTTCTGACCGGCAAAACGGCGGCGGGTGCAGTGACGGCAGTACATGGAGCACTGGTCGGTGATCAGCAGCAGCACCCGGTCAGGATAGCGATGGGTCAGGCCGGGGGTGGGGGAGTCGGTATCCTCGTGCAGGGGATCGGCATCCTCATAGTCGGCATACTCCAGCTCCTCAGCCCGGGGGATGGCCATCTTGCGGATGGGATCAAAGGGATCGTTCAGGTCGATCAGGGACAGGTAGTAGGGGGTGACTGCCATACGCAGCTTGCCCAGGGTCTTGCGGACACCCTCCTCCTCGTCGGGGGTCAGGTTCATGTACTTCTTCAGGTCCTCAACCGTCTCGGCGCGGTTGGCGACCTGCCAATGCCAGTCATTCCACAGATTTTCGGGGACATCGGCGAACAGACCATTGCGAGTCTTCATATTCGTATCTCCTTAATAAAAATGGATTCCAAAAGATGGATAGGGCGAGGGCAGGGAGGCCAGAGACCCGGCCGCCCTGCACTCGCATAACTTCGTTTAGCAGTACTTCTCGTCGAACAGCTTGCGCAGCTTGGGGTTCTCGCGCAGCACGTCCAGGGTGATCTGGGCATGGTTCTTGGTGTAGCCGTTGCCGATGATCATGGTGACGTCCTTGCCGATACCCTCGGCGCCCAGGGCAGCCTTGGTGAAGGAGGTAGCCATGGAGAAGAAGTACACCAGACCGTCATCGTGGACGGGCAGGATGGCGGACATCTCGCAGGACTCGATGTTCACGCAGCAGATGGACAGATCGTACTCCTTGCCGTCGTTGGCAGCCAGAGCAGCCTCCATAACCTCAACGGGCTTGGTGCAGTCGGCCACGATCACGTCAGTGTAAACGCCCAGCTCCAGCAGACCGGGAACCTGCTTGGGATTGCGGACAACGCCCACGACCTTGCCGTTGGGGCCGACCTTCTTCATAGCTTCCCAGCCGCACAGAACGCCGGACTTGCCGTTGGCACCCAGGATCAGAACGCTGTCGCCCTCCTTGGGCAGCTTGCGGGCCTGAGCGGGAGCACCGGCCACGTCCAGGGCGGCCAGGGCCAGAGGCTCGGACATATCCTCGGGCATCTTGGCATACAGGGCGGACTCGAACAGGATGGCCTTACCCACGATGTCCACGCGGTCGATATCCTTGTGGATGGCCAGGATCTTGTCGATGCGCAGGGGGGTCATGGACAGGGACACCAGGGAGACGATCTTGTCGCCTTCCTTCAGGTCGAAGCCAGGCTTGTTCTTCAGGTCCTCGCCGATGTGAGCGACGACGCCCTTGAACATACCGCCGGAACCGGTGACAGGATTCTGCTGCTTGCCGCGCTCAGCGACGATGCCCAGGATCATTTCGCCGATCTTCTTCTCGTCGCCGCCGCAGGCGTCGGAGATCTGGGTGAAGGAAGCGGAGTCGATGTTCAGGGAGGTGACGTCGCAGACGATCTCGTTGGAATAGACCTTGGACATGTCGTTGTCGACCTTCCAAGCAGCCTGGGTCAGAACGCCCTTGGGCTCGATAACGCGATGAGTACCGTACTTGTTGCCTTTCAGTTCAGCCATTGTTAAATATCCTCCTAATATATTTCTCTTAATTGTTTGTTGGGTTACTGCAGGGGCTTGAGGCTCAGGATCTCGCGGGCCTCGGCGGGCGTGGCGATCTCGCGGCCCAGCTCCTTGGCGATGCGGACCACCTTGGCCACCAGCTCGCCGTTGGACGCGGCCTTCTGGCCCTTGCCCAGATAGATGTTGTCCTCGAAGCCAACGCGGACGTTGCCGCCCATGGCGATGGCAGCGGCAGCCATGGTCCACGCAGCGCGGCCCACGCCGGACACGGTCCAGGTGGAGCCTGCGGGAATCTTGCTGGCGAAGAACGCCAGGTTCTCCACGGTAGCGGGGGTGCAGCCGTGGACGCCCAGCACGAAGTTGAACTGCATGGGATGGGCGGGCACCTCACCCTTCTTGGCCATGCCAAGGATGGTATCGATGTGACCCAGCTCGAAGCACTCGTACTCGGGCTTGATGTTGTTCTCCAGCATGCGCTTGCCGAAGGCACGCATGGTGGGCATGGTGTTGTCGAATACCTCGTCGCCGAAGTTGCAGGTGCCGCAGTCCAGCGTGGCCATCTCGGGGAACAGCTCGGTGGGCTGCAGACGCTCCTCGGGGGACATACCGGTGGCGCCGCCGGTGGAGGGGATCATGATAACGTCGGGCAGCTCCTTGCGGATGGCGTCCATGACCACGCGGAAGCGCTCACGGTCCTGGGTGGGGGTGCCATCGTCCTCGCGGACGTGGATGTGCAGAATGGCGGCGCCGGCCTCGTAAGCGGACTTGGCCTCGCGGACCATTTCCTCCACGGTGTAGGGAACGGCGGGATTCTGCTCCTTGGTAACCTCAGCGCCGCAGATAGCAGCGGTAATGATCAGCTTTTCCATTTCTATCGCTCCCTTACTTCTCGATCTTTTTGCGCTGGCAATCCTTAGGAGTCACGCAGGTGCCGTGGGCGCGGCAGACAACGATGGGCTCTTCCAGAACGTCGGCGGCAGAAGCGCTGATGTCGGGACGGGACACGATGACCTTGCGGGCCTCGAACTTCATGGTGCGGGAGGTGTTGCCGACCTTCTCGATCTCGCCATAGGCTTCGATGTAGTCACCGGCGTACACGGGAGCCAGGAACTCCACGTTGTCATAGGCACAGAACAGGCCCTCATCGCCGTCGCACTTGATCAGCAGCTCGGTGGCCACATCGCCGAACAGGTGCACCATGTGTGCGCCGTCCACCAGGTTTCCGCCGTAATGAGCATCCTTGGCACTCATACGCAGACGCAGCAGAGAAGTCATCTTTTCCATAAGTATTTTCCTCCTTCAGAATTTTGGGATCGCCTTCAACAGAAGCCGTGCTGCAAACGGGCCTTCCTTCTTCCGGCGTTCTTTCGGGCATAAAAAGAGCGCTATCGGTCAAGGTCATTGACCAATAGCGCTCCATGTTACAAACACAATAACATGACAGTAACGCAGCTTACGCAAACGTCCCCAAGGGCAAGGTCACAGACCGACAGTGTCCTTTCGGCGGGTGGCCCCTTTCTGCTCCGTTTGTAACGGATGTCTGTCCCCTGCGAAGCAGTACCCTGTCGCCCGCGCCTCTATTGATTGTAGTATGAACTTCTGTTGTACCCATTATATCGCGATGCGGAGGAATTTGTCAATAGAATTTGTGACAGAAATCACAATAACTTTTTTGTACATCTGACAAATTTTTCGCACCCTGTTTCCTTTGGATATAATGTTGGGGACGATATAGCACACAGGGAGAAATGCCCACGCTGCACGGACATTTCTCCCTGCAATAAAATCAATAGCTCTGCTCGATCTTTTCCAGAATTTCCGGCTTCAGCGACAGCATCCGGCAGATATTCAGCGCGTCCCGGGGGCAGTCGGACCTGCCCTCCACCCGGTACAGACCATAGTTCATGTGCCGGGCGATGACGGCCACGCCGTCCTCGTTGGTAGCGGCCAGCTCCCGGCGGATCTGCTCCGGATCCACATCCCGCAGGCCGATGATCTGGTAGTGGATGCGGGCGTGCTCGGCCACCTTGTCATAGTGGGTGGTCAGCAGGGAGATGGCATTGACGTCGTTTAAGTACCGGGTGACGGCCTGGACGATGATGGCGCCCTCATCGGGGTTGGTACCCCGGGCAAATTCGTCCAGCAGGAACAGGGAGTACCCCTGCTCTACCTCTGCCAGGGCCTTCTGGAACTGGACGATCTCGCTGCCGAAGCCGGACAGACCCGACTGGATGGACTGCAAATCGTCAAACAGCATCTTTACGCTCCAGAACAGAGGCATCCGGGCCTGCTTGGCGCATACCAGGAATCCCGCCTGCAAAAGCAGCACGTTCAGGGCCACGGTTTTCATGGCCACGGACTTGCCGCCCATGTTGGCGCCGGTGATCACCGCTGCGCCCCGGTCCAGAGAGATGGACACCGGCACAAAGGAACGACCCTGCTCCCGTAAAAGGTCGCACAGCTCCGGGTTGATCATATCCGTCAGCTCCAGAGCGGTGTCGGTGATCTCCGGCCGTACCCCACCGTACCGGTGGGCAAACAGCGCCTTCTGAATGAGAAAATCCAGCCGCCCGGCGGTGTCGGCGTCGGCCATCAGATCGTCGGCCAGAGGAGCCAGGGCCGCGCCCATGGCCCGGCGGACCTTCATCTCCTCGCTGTCCTCCTCGGCGCAGATGCGCACCCGCTTCTGCCGCAGATCGTCCTTCTCCGCGTCAGTCTGGGCCCGGTACAGCTGCTCCTCCACCTGCTTCTTGGCGGCGCGGATCTCCCGCAGCTTCGGCGTGGCGGCATCGGGGATGTAAAAGCCCCGGCTGCGGGTGTTTTCCGGGTCCAGAATGGCCAGAGCCGGAGCGGGATCATGAAATTCCAGGCCCGTAAGTCCCGCCGTATCCCGCAGCCGCTCAAACATGGGCCGCAGGGTCTCCAGCCGCTGGAGATAGCCCTTGAGTTCAAACAGCTCCACATGGTCCGGCACCTCCAGCTCCCGGCACCGGCGCAGGGAGCCGCGGATGTCCTTCATCTGGCACAGCACCACACAGATCTGGTCGTACAGGTCCTTCAGCTCCTCCGCATGGGCGGCGGCCCGCTCCACATTGTGCAGCTCCAGCTCCAGCTCCTGCCGTTGGTCAGGGGTATAGTACCGCAGGCGGCGAATGCGCTCCTGGCCAAAGGGGCTGCACCCATGGAGACTCTCCAGAATATACTGCAGGCCGATTTTTTCTCTTTCCTCGAAACGGATCTCGATCATGCCAGCTCCTCCTTTACATTGATCACCGGAACGTCCACGGCCTCCCGCATCCGGGCCATGAACTCGTCTTTATCGAACTTCCACCCGTAGGCGGACACAGGGTTGATGGTCACGCACAGGGTCCGGGCTGCCTCGGCAGTTTCCAGCCGCACCTGCCGGGTCTGCAGCTTGTCCAGGGTATCCGGCGTCAGCAGCACCCGGCTGGGGTCCTTCACCACCAGCCGTCCGCCCCGCAGCACGCCGCTGCGCAGCAGAGGCACCACCATGGAGTCCGTCAGCGCTCCGGGGGCCAGGGCCTCGCCGTGCTCCTTCAGACATTTCTCCAGGCCGTCCTCCGCCTCCGGCGGCAGGGTCGCCGCCTTGGGCAGATTCATGATGCGGTAGATATTGGCGGTATCCGCCACCACCTTTTCCATGCTCATGTGATACGACGCGCCGGTGCACAGCACCACGCCCTCGGCAACCGCCCGGGCGCCCAAAGACTTCCGGCCCAAGGCCCCGTCGATGATGGACTTATCCGCTCCCAAATCAAAGAACATCCGGGATACCTCCCGCAGCTGGCTGGTGATGGACGGCCCTGCCAGCTGGACGTTTCCGGCGCTGCGGGCCCGAAGGATCACCACCTCACCCAGAGGCGTGGGAATGCCGGTGGTCTCCAGGATCTCCGTGGTCACATCGCCCAGCCGCAGCATGTCCCGGGCCGTGGCGATCAGGGTTCCCTCCCGGACGAAAATGCCGGGCTTTTCTGTACCCGTCACCACGTCGGTGGACTCGCCGTCCCGCCCGATGGACGTCAGGCCCAGGGTTCCCTGAAGCCGGTCGTGATGCAGCATCCAGTTAAGCATAGTGGTCTTTCCTGCGTTTTTGCACATGCCCACAATGGACATGGTTTTCACGCTGTTCAATATCTCCAGCAGCTGTGAGGACATGTTTTTCCCTCCCGGTGTAAATCGTTCTGAAATGGTATTATAGCGTATATTTCCTTAAAAGAAAAGGGGGGGCCGCAGGATTTATTTTTTGCCCGCCCGGTAAGCCAAAGCACCCCGCAGGGCAGACCGCCAGGAGAGCAGTCTGCCGCACGGGGCGCGTTTATGGCAGCGGGAAAAGGGGCCGCATCAGTTGGCGATGCCGTGGTGGACGGGCTTGGTGGCGGGGGTAATGGCCTGGATGCTGTAGCCGTTGGCCAGACAATACTGGATGATATCCGGCAGGGCGTCGGCGGTGGTGGACTTGGTTCCGGCATCATGCATCAGCACCACGTTGCTCCGGCCATGGCGCAGGGCAGAGGTGACGGCACTGTAGATCCGGCCCGAGGAGGCGGGGGTGCCGGCAGCGTCGCCGCTGGATACATTCCAGTCAAAATAGGTGAAGCCCTCGTTCTGGACCCGCTGGGCCAGACGGCTCATGATGCCCACGCTGTACTGGCGGCTGACGGTGTTGGAGCTGCCTCCGGGGAAGCGGATGATGGTGGCCTCATACCCGAAGTCTGCCCGAAGCCGGTCCCGGAGCCGATAGACGTTCTGCATAAAGGCCTCGTCACTTTTGTAAATGGATGCATAGTCGTGGGAGTAGCCGTGAATGGCCACGGTATGCCCTTCGTCGATCATCCGGCGGATCAGAGCCTTACCGGACTCGCCGTAGTTGACGATGAAGAAGGTGGCGCGGACGTTATAGGCCTTCAGAGTGTCCAGCACCCGGGGCGTCACCCGGTCGCTGGGGCCGTCATCGAAGGTCAGGTAGACGGGACTGGAGCCGGTGGCGGTATTTTCATATACGGACACCTGGCGGGTGGCAGAGGCAGTGTTGCCCGCCTTGTCGGACACGGTATAGGTCAGGGTATAGACCCCGGGAACGGAGGTGTCCACAGTGCCGGCCCGGCGGATGGCTGCGGTCAGGTCGCCGTCTGCGTCATCCTGGGCCGTGGCTCCGGGATCCTTGAATGTACCGCCCAGGGGAACGAACAGCTCCCGCTGACCGGACAGCGTGATGACCGGGGCTACCACGTCCCGGACCGTCACCCGACGGGTGGCAGTGGCGGTATTTCCGGCCTTGTCGGTGACGGTGTAGGTGAGAACGTGGATGTCGCCGCTTTCCTGGTCCGTTACCCGGATAGAGGCGGTGAGATCACCGTCACAGCGGTCCCGGGCGGCGGCTCCCGGGTCCTGGAACAGGTCAAAGCGGGAGACGGTGACCTCCGTATCCCCGGCCAGCGTCAGCTCCGGGGCCTCCCGGTCCTCCACGCGCACCAGACGGCGGGCCGTGTAGCGCTGCCCCCGGTACTCCGCCTGATACGTCAGGGTATAGTCCCCGGGGACCTCGGTGTTCACCCGGCCCTCCACGGTGACGGCGGTATCGGTGCGGTTGCCGCCCCGCAGCAGCTGGGCGCCGGGGTCCGTGTAGGCAGCGAAGGCGGCAATGCGTTCCTCGGACGGGCCGTTGAGCTGGATGTGAGTGGGCGGTGTGAGGATAAAATGGCCCTTTGCAAGGCTTAGAACGCCGATGACGGCGGCTGCCAGCAGCAGAGCTCCGCCTGCCGCCAGAGCGGCGATGGTCTTTTTTTTCATGGATGCGATCCCCCTATAAACGATTCTGTCTGATATTGTAGAGAACTGCCGCCGGGGAATCAAGGTACATTCCGTTACAAGACGGTAACAAATGATTACGAAAAATTTTATCCGCGAAAGTGCGTGTATTCAGGCAGTGCAGTAAAGCCTGGGGCGCTGGGGGTTCAGGATTTGGCTGTCCCGGTACATTGAGATGGGTTTTTGTAGAGAAATTATTGAAAAGCACCAAACGAAACATGAAATTATCACTTCTTTTTGCTGAATTGACAGATTCGCCGCAATTGAATATAATAGATAATCAGGAAATATTCAACAAAGACAGGAGGCAGCTTATGGCATTTTATGATGTTGACAACGCAATGACGGTGAAATTGGATTACGACCTGCCCCCATATCCCACCTTCCGGGAGGGGATCCGGCGGGCCCCCAGGCGGGAGGCCCATCTGTCCCAGGCAGACAAGGCGCTGGCCATCCGCAACGCCCTGCGGTACATCCACCCGGACCATCATTTGCAGATGGCAAGGGAGTTTGCCCGGGAGCTGGAGGAGCATGGCCGGATCTACGGATATCGCTTCCGGCCGGAGGGCGCGCTTCACGGCAAGCCCATTGACCAGTATCGGGGCAACTGCATAGAGGCCAAGGCCTTCCAGGTGATGATAGACAACAACCTGGACTTCGACGTGGCCCTGTACCCCTATGAGCTGGTGACCTACGGCGAGACGGGGCAGGTGTGCCAGAACTGGATGCAGTACCGGCTCATCAAGAAGTATCTGGAGGTCATGACCGATGAGCAGACGCTGGTGGTTATGTCCGGCCACCCGCTGGGCCTGTTCCACAGCCACAAGCTGGCGCCCCGGTGCATCATCACCAACGGCCTGATGGTGGGCGCCTTTGACGACCAGAAGAACTTCAACCGCGCCGCCGCCCTGGGCGTGGCCAACTACGGCCAGATGACGGCAGGCGGCTGGATGTACATCGGGCCCCAGGGCATCGTGCACGGGACCTTCAACACCCTGCTCAACGCCGGACGGCTGAAGCTGGGGATTCCCGCCGACGGGAACCTGGCGGGGCGGCTGTTCGTGTCGGCGGGCCTGGGCGGCATGAGCGGGGCCCAGGGCAAGGCGGCGGAGATCGCCGGGGCCGTGTCCATCATCGCAGAGGTGGACGACTCCCGCATCGAGACCCGCTATACCCAGGGATGGGTCAGCCAGCGCACCGACAGCCTGGAGCAGGCGCTGGCTATGGCCCGGCAGCATCTGGCGGACAAGACCCCCTGCGCCATCGCCTATCACGGAAATGTGGTGGACCTGCTGGAATACCTGTATGACAACAACGTGCATGTGGACCTGCTCAGCGACCAGACCTCCTGCCATGTGCCCTATGACGGCGGATACTGCCCCCAGGGGCTGACCTTCGCCCAGCGGACGGAGATGCTGGACCACGACCCGGAGAAGTTCCGGAAGCTGGTGGACAAATCCCTGCGGCGGCATTATGAGATGATCTGCAAATTCCACGACCGGGGGACGTATTTCTTCGACTACGGCAACAGCTTCCTGAAGGCCGTGTTTGACGCCGGAGTGCGGGACGTGTGCCGCAACGGCGAAAACGACCTGGACGGATTCGTGTTCCCCTCCTATGTGGAGGACATTCTGGGGCCCTGCCTGTTCGACTTCGGCTACGGGCCCTTCCGGTGGTGCTGCCTGTCGGGAAAGCCCGAGGATCTGGACAAGACCGACGCCGCCGCCGCGGCGTATATCCTGGAAAATAACCGGCGGTATCAGGACTATGACAACTATGTGTGGGTCCGGGACGCCAAGCGCAACCGCATGGTGGTGGGCACCCAGTGCCGCATCCTGTATCAGGACGCCATGGGACGCATGAACATCGCCCTGAAATTCAACGAGATGGTGCGAAACGGCGAGATCGGCCCCGTGATGCTGGGCCGGGACCACCACGACACCGGCGGAACGGACTCCCCCTTCCGGGAGACCTCCAACATCAAGGACGGCTCCAACATCATGGCGGACATGGCCACCCAGTGCTATGCCGGCAACGCCGCCCGGGGCATGAGCCTTATCGCCCTGCACAACGGCGGCGGCGTGGGCATCGGCAAGTCCATCAACGGCGGGTTCGGCATGGTGCTGGACGGCTCGGAGCGGGTGGACACCATCCTGCGTATGAGTATGCCCTGGGACACCATGGTGGGTGTGGCCCGGCGCAGCTGGGCCCGGAACGACAACGCCGTCACCACGGCCATGGAGTATAACCGCCTGTATGCGGGGCAGGATCATATCACCCTGCCCTATGCCGCGCCGGAGGACGACGACATCATCGCCGCCGTGCTCCACGGGGCCCGGTAAGGAGGGACCATGGGTACCTACATTACGAACATCGGCCTGCTGGCCACGCCCCAGGGCTATTCCGCTCGGCGGGGTGCGCAGCAGGGAGACGTGACGCTGCTGCGGAACGCCTGGGTGGAGCTATGCGGCGAGACCATTGCCGCCGTGGGGCAGGGGACCCCTGCCCCGGCGGAGGGCGACCGGGTCATCGACGCCGGGGGACGGCTGGTGACCCCGGGACTGGTGGACGCCCATACACACCTGATCTTCGGCGGGTGGCGGCAGAATGAGCTGGGGCAGAAGCTCCGCGGCGTGCCGTATCTGGATATTCTGGCCCAGGGCGGCGGCATTCTCTCCACCGTTCGGGCCACCCGGGCGGCTACGGAGGAGCAGCTGGCGCAGAAGGCGGCGGAAGCTCTGGCGGAGATGCTGCGGATGGGTGTTACCACCTGCGAGGCGAAAAGCGGATACGGCCTGGACCCGGAGCAGGAGATGAAGCAGCTGCGGGTCATCCGGCGGCTGAAGGAAACGCAGCCGGTGGAGCTGGCGGCCACATTTATGGGGGCCCATGCCCTGCCGGAGGAATACCGGGGACGGCGGGAGGCATACATCCGCCTGCTGTGCCAGGAGATGATCCCCCGGGCGGCCCGGGAGGGGCTGGCGGAGTTCTGCGATGTGTTCTGCGAGACGGGTGTGTTTACGGCGGAGGAGTCCCGGACCATTCTGGAGGCCGGACTGCGCCACGGGCTGCGGCCTAAGGTCCACGCCGACGAGATCGACGCCATCGGCGGCTCGCAGCTGGCGGGAGAAATGGGCGCGGTCAGTGCGGAGCATCTGATCGTCTGCCCGCCGGAGGGCATCCGGAGTCTGGCCCGGGGGGGCACCGTGGCCTGCTGCCTGCCGGCCACCAGCTTCTATCTGGGGGCGGACTATGCCCCGGTTCGGGACATGGTGAATGCGGGAGTCCCGGTGGCGGTGGCCACGGATTTCAATCCCGGCTCCTGCCCCGGCAGCAGCTTGCAGTTGGCTATGAACATTGCGTGCCTGAAATATCGCATGACCCCGGAGGAGGTGCTGACGGCGGTGACGCTGAATGGCGCCGCCGCCATCGGGCGGGCGGACCGCATCGGCTCCCTGGAGCCCGGCAAGCAGGCGGACCTGCTGCTGTGGGACGCGCCGGATCTGGATTATGTATGCTATCGCTTCGGCAGCAACCTGGTGCACACGGTGATGAAAAAGGGACGGCTTGTGGGGGTAACGGAACAACAGGAGGAAACACCATGATTTATATCAACGGACACGACCTGACCATTGAACAGGTCATCGCCGTCTCCCGGGAAGGGGAGACGGTGGCCATCGCCCCGGAGGCGGTGGAGCGCATCAACGCCGCCCGGGCCTATGTGGACCGGAAGCTGGCGGAAAAGGCCGTGGTATACGGCCTGACCACGGGGTTCGGCAAATTCTCCACGGTGTTCGTGCCGGAGGAGGAGACCGCCGAGCTGCAGCGAAACCTTATCATTTCCCACGCCTGCGGCATGGGCCGGCCGCTGCCCGCCCGGGTGGTGCGGGCGGCGATGCTGCTGCGGCTGAACGCCCTGTCCCGGGGCAATTCCGGCATTCGTCTGTCCACCATGGAGACGCTGCTGGCTATGCTGAACCGGGGCGTCCATCCCATTATCCCGGAGAAGGGCTCCCTGGGCGCCAGCGGCGACCTGGCCCCCCTGGCCCACATGGTGCTGGTGATGCTGGGCGAGGGAGAGGCAGAGTATCAGGGCCGGGTGCTGCCGGGCCGGGAGGCTATGGCTGCCGCCGGCATCGAGACCATCCAGCTGGCCGCCAAGGAGGGTTTGGCCCTTATCAACGGCACCCAGATCATGACGGCCATCGCCTGTCAGGCGGTGTATGACGCCCGGGACCTGGCCAAAACGGCGGACATCGCCGCCGCCATGACCTGCCAGGCCCTGCACGGCATCCGGAAGGCCTTTGACCCCAAGGTACACGCCCTGCGGGGGCAGCCGGGGCAGATCACCGCGGCGGAGAACCTGCGCCGCCTGCTGGAGGGCAGCCGGCTGTCCTTCGCCCTGAACCCGGACAAGGTCCAGGATGCCTACGCCATTCGCTGCACCCCTCAGATCCACGGGGCCAGCCGGGACGCCATCGGCTATGTGTGGGACGCGGTAAGCCGGGAGATCAACGCCGTTACCGACAATCCCCTGATCTTTCCGGAGGAGGACGAGGTCATCTCCGGCGGCAATTTCCACGGGCAGCCCATGGCGCTGGCCATGGATTTCCTGGGCATCGCGGTGGCAGAATTTGCCAATGTATCCGAGCGGCGGCTGGAGCGGCTGGTGAATCCGGCCCTGTCCGAGGGGCTGCCGGCCTTCCTGACGAAGCACGGCGGCGTACACTCCGGCTTCATGATCGCCCAGTACGCGGCGGCCTCCATGGTGTCGGAGAGCAAGGTATACGCCCATCCGGCATCGGTGGACTCCATCCCGTCGTCGGCCAACCAGGAGGATCACGTCAGCATGGGCACCACCGCCGCCCGGAAGGCGCTGATGATCCTGGACAACAGCCAGAAGGTGCTGGGCATCGAGCTGTTCGCCGGGGCCCAGGCGGCGTGGCTGCGGGGCGAGGACGGACTGTCCCCGGCCACCCGGGCGGTATACGACCGCATCCGCCAGGCGATTCCGCCGGTGGACCAGGACGTGGTGATGCACCCGCTGATGGTCCGGGCGGAGGAGCTGGTAAAGGAGCACGCGCTGTCCCAGGCGGCAGAGGCCGTCTGCGGAGAGCTGAAATAACGAATCAGAGCACAGAGGACATGGAGGAAAAATAATATGATGAAGCTTGTGGAGTGCATCCCCAATTTCAGCGTCAGCCGGGAGCGGGATGAGGCGGCCTTCAACGCCCTGGTGGATACGGCCAAGGCCGTTCCCGGGTGTACGGTGCTGGACGTGCAGTCCGACGGCACCCATAACCGGTGCGTGTTCACACTGGTGGGGTCCCCGGAGGGCATCGGCGAGGCAGCCTTCCGGCTGGCCAAGCGGGCCATGGAGGTCATCGACCTGACGAAGCATCAGGGCGCCCATCCCCGGATGGGGGCCACGGACGTGATCCCCTTTGTGCCCACCATGGGCATGACTGTGCAGGAGTGCGTGGAGCTGTCCAAGCAGGTGGCGGGGCGTATCTGGGACGAGCTGCGGATCCCCAGCTTCCTGTATGAGGACTCCGCCACGTCTCCGGATCGGGTGAACCTGGCCAAGATCCGCAAGGGACAGTTCGAGGGGATGCCCGAGAAGCTCCGGCAGCCGGAGTGGGCCCCGGATTTCGGCGAAAGGAAGGTCCACCCCACTGCCGGAATCATCGCCATCGGCGCACGGATGCCGCTGGTGGCCTTCAACGTGAACCTGGACACGGACAATGTGGAGATCGCAAAGTCCATCGCCAAGGCCATCCGCAGCTCCTCCGGCGGGTTCAAATACTGTAAGGCCATCGGCCTGCTGCTGGAGGACCGGAACGTGGCCCAGGTGTCCATGAATATGGTGAACTATGAGGGGACGCCACTGTATTACGCCTATGAGATGATTCGGGCCCTGGCGGACCGGTGGGGCGTGCGCATTATCGGCACGGAGCTGGTGGGCCTGACCCCGGCCAAGGCCCTGGTGGACTGCGCGGAATACTACCTGAAGCTGGAAAATTTTGACTGCCATAAGCAGGTGATGGAGTATCACTTGGTGGGCATGGAATAAGGAGGACGTCATGCAGCTTTCTGAACTGACGGTACGGGGCTTTGCGGACCTGCTGGGCTCCGACGCACCGGCTCCCGGCGGCGGGTCTGCCGCGGCACTGGCCGGGGCCCTGGGCGCAGCCCTGACCGCCATGGTGGGGTCTTTGACCGTGGGCAAAAAGAAGTACGCCGAATTCGATGGCCTGGCCCGGGAGACCCTGGAAAAGGCCCGGGACCTGGAGCACCGGTTCCTGGACGTGATGCAGCGGGACACGGAGGCCTTCAACGCCGTGTCTGCCGTGTTCGCTATGCCCAAGGGCACCGACGAGGAGAAGACCGCCCGGTCGCAGGCCATGCAGCAGGCCCTGCAGGGCTGCACCAGGACCCCCTTTGAGATGATGGAGCTGTCGCTGGAGGCGCTGCGCCTGACGGAGGGGCTGGTGGACCGGTCCAACGCCAATGCGGCCAGCGACCTGGGCTGCGCGGCCCTGCACCTGGGGTGCGCCATCCAGGGGGCATGGCTCAACGTCCTCATCAACCTGGGCAGCATCCGGGACGTGGCCTTTGCCGCCCAGTATCGCACCCGGGGACAGATCCTGCTGGACGAGGCCCTGCCGCTGTCCCGGCGGATCTATGGACGCATTCTGGAAATGGTGGAATAAACGGGAAAAATCCCTCCGGCTTACACCGGAGGGATTTTTATCCGAAACAATTTACTTTTCGCCGAACCAGCAGCGGACGAAGGCGGCCAGGCCGGGGATCAGATCCTTGATCTCGTGGCCGGAGGTGTTGACGCACAGATGGTATGTCTCCTTGGCGCCCCACTTGTTGTCGGCGAACATCTGGCGGTACTGGGCGCGGTTTTTGTCCACCTGCTTCATGCGGCGGGCAATGTCATTGCGGGACAGGTGCTCCCCCTCCGGGGCCCGGTCGATGCAGCGCTGGATCTTGGACTCGGCGTCGGCATAGACGAACAGGTTCAGGGGATGATAGTCCTTCAGGATCACGTCGGCGCAGCGTCCCACGATGACGCAGTCGCCCTGTTTGGCGAAATTCTCAATGATCTGCTGTTGGGCGGCGGCCACCTGGAAGCCCTGGTCCATGATCTGCACCGGTGGCATAGCGAACCGATGGCCGATGGTCATGGGATAGGCGGCCTCGATGCACTTTTCGGAGATGTTGGCCACATACCGCTCGTCGAAGCCATGCTCCTTGGCAATCAGCTCGATGATCTCGTGGTCGTAGCAATGGATGCCCAGCTCCTCGGCCAGACGCTTGCCCAGCTCGCGGCCGCCGGAGCCGAACTCGCGGCTGATGGTGATGATTTTCATATGGATCCTACTCCTTTCGGGGGATAATTATGCGCTTTTGATCAATATTGGTAGCAGCTGCCGCCTACAAATTCACGGACAATGGAATTGCGGGGAACGTAGGTCGTGTGCAGCGGCGGAACTCCGCCCACCACCTTCATCAGATCCGTCAGGCCGTGCTTTTCCAGATATTCCGGCGTCAGCTCCTGGCGAAACTGGGGAATTTCGTTAAGGTACTTGGCCAGAATGCAGGGCTCGTAATCGTGGAAGGTGTCAATGTGGATGGCGGCGTTGCTCTTGTAGGGCATGATGTAGTTCACCTCGCCGCGGTCCACGCTCTCGGCCCGCTCCACGGTGTCCTGCAGGGAATGGCCCCGGGTGTTGTAATCCCGGATCAGACGGCGGGCCACCCGCAGCTGCTCGGGCCGGACAATCTTGTCGTCATTGGTGATGATACGGGTCCGGGGCGCTACATACACGCCGTTGGCGATGCCCCGGAGCTTGTCGAAAATCAGGGGGTTGAGCATGTGGATGCCCTCGGCAATGACGATGCAGTCCTTGTCACCCTGCATTTTTTTATAGCCGCCGGTGGTGCCATTTTTGAAGTCGTACCAGGGGATATCCGCCTCCATCCCGTCCAGCAGGCGGGAGATGCAGGTCAGCAGGGTGTCCACGTCCACGCAGTAGGGGGACTCCCAGTCCGTGGCCTCCGGGGGACGCTTATCCAGCGGCAGGAAGAAATTGTCCATGCTCAGCAGGCACACCTTCACGCCCAGATTCTGCAGATACTCCTGCAGGCGCATGGCGGTGGTGGTTTTGCCGGAGCCGGAGGGGCCGGTCAGGGCCACCACGGGCTTTTCCTGGCGGTTGGACAGGATCGCCGCGGCGGCGGCGCTGATCTTGTCGTGAAATACCTCCTCACAGCGCAGAACAAACTGCGTCTCGTTGCGCATGGCATAATTGATATTTTCCAGGTCGATAACGCGCATCGAAAAATGCTCCTCTCAATTGGATAACACGTATCCATCCTATGATATCGTTTATTATATCACAAACCTGACCGGGTTGCAAGCCAAAAAACCTCCGGAGATGAGAGACTCCGTTTTCCCCTTCAAAAGCCGCGGTGCAGGCACCCGGCGCCGTGCGCAGTAAACGCGGGAGGTTTTCCTCGGCGCCGTGGGACTTGACAGAGGCCGGGAATATGGTAAAATCCTGTAGAATCAACAGGAAATGAGGGATGCACCATGCCGGAGAAGCAGCTGCGGCGGATGAACGCACACTATGCCCTGATACAGGGCCTGTTCTGGGGCGGATACGCTACCATATGGGCTTTTTTGACGGTACTGCTGCTGTACCGGGGCTTTTCCAACAGCCAGATCGGCGTGGTATCGTTTCTGGCGCTGACGCTTCCCATCGTGGTGCAGCCGGGGCTGGCGGCACTGGCCGACCGGGACGGACGTTTCACCAGCCGGCGCCTGGGGTTGGCGCTGGTGTGTCTGGCGGCGACCGCGGCGGGAGTGATGTGGGCCTGGGGAGCCAACCGCCTGCTGACGGCGGTGCTGTATGTGCTCATCGGCGTATGCCTGACGGCAACGCAGCCATTTTTCAGCTCCATGGCTATGGAGTGGCAGATGGCCGGGGCAGACCTGAACTTCGGATTGGGACGGGGCATCGGCTCGGCATGCTATGCGGCGCTGGTGCTGCTCCTGGGTCAGCTGACGGAGCGGTACGCTCCGACGCTGGTGGTTCCGGTGTTTGCGGGGCTGTTTGCGATACTGGCCCTGGCGGTGTGGCGATTCCGGTCAGCGCCGGCTCCCAGAATGGAAGGGGAGAGGCCTCAGGTCCTTACCAACCTCCAGCTGCTGCGGAAATATCCCCGGTTTGTGCTGCTGCTTGCGGCATGCGCACTGCTGATGGCGTGCCACAGCTCCTCATGTACTTATATGATCCACATCGTGGAGAAGGCCGGGGCCGGGTCCGGAGCCATGGGTGCGGCTTTGGCATTGGCGGCGTTTCTGGAGCTGCCGGCTATGGGACTGTTCAGCCGGATGAGGCAGAGGCTGTCTCTGGCATGGCTGCTGCGTCTGTGCGCAGGTGCATTTCTGGCGAAGATCGTAGTTTTCTGGCTGGCGGAGTCTATGACCGCCATCTATCTGGCATCGCTGCTGCAATTTTTTGAGTACGGGATCTTCACTCCGGCCACCGTGTACTATGTGGTGGAGCACATTGATCGGGGCAATCAGGTGAAGGGACAGGCACTGATCAGCGTGGCATCCTCCGGCGTTGGGTCGGCCTTTGGGTCCCTGTGCTGCGGACTGATCCTGGACCGGGCCGGGGTCAGCGGCATGCTGCTGTTTGAAGTAGCCTGTGCTGCTGCGGGATGCGTCGTTATGCTGCTGGCCACCGGAGAAGGCAAGCGGAAATAAGCGGAAATAATAGGAAAGGGCCTCCCGCCGGGAGGCCCTTTCCTATTGCTCAGGGAATTGCAGGCTTCGGCGAAAGCCGTCCTGCCCCAGGGATGTGATGTCCCCGGCTATGACCTGGTCGCCGCAGACGAACAGGTTGGCCTGGACCCCCTGGGGGATATCGGGATAGTTCAGCACCGTATAGGTATACCGGGTGGCGGTCTTGCCGCCGCACTGGTCAAAGGGCAGCCCCAGATCCTTTTGCAGCGCTGTGTACTCCGTATGGCCGGACAGGTCCTCCGGCAGCAGGAGGCTCAGTGTCTCCAGGGGCTCCGGCGTCACCTGCCACCCCAGCCCCTCCAGATACGCCACCCGAGCGGCGTTATCGGCGGCCTTTACCGGCTCCGTCTTGCCGCCGCCCCGCTGGCAGCCGGGAACGATGAGCAGCAGGGCCAGCGCGGCCAGGACCCCGGCAGCGGCCATGGCCAGCTGCCGCCGTCTCATAAATACCACCATACCATCACCTCGTACATTTCTTATTCCATTTTGCCCGGAACTATGCTATTCTTACAGAAGAAATCGCGGGAGGTGCGGATATGGAGCGTCTGGATAAGGTGCTGGCCGGGACCGGCCGATGGTCCCGGCGAGAGGTAAAGGACCTGGTGCGTCAGGGACGGGTGCGGATAGACGGTGTGACCGCCCGGACGGCAGAGGAAAAGCTGGACCCGGACGCCGCCGCCATCTCCGTGGACGGTCAGCCGGTGGAGACGGAGCGCTTCACCTATGTGATGCTCCATAAGCCCGCCGGGGTACTGTCTGCCACCGAGGACAGCCGGCAGAGCACGGTGCTGGACCTGCTGCCGTCTGAGCTTCGGAAAAGGGGCCTGTCCCCGGTGGGACGTCTGGACAAGGACACGGAGGGCCTGCTGCTGCTGACCAATGACGGGGCCCTGGCCCATCGGCTGCTCTCGCCCAAGTCCCATGTGGACAAGGTGTACTATGCCCGGGTGGAGGGCACGCTGGAACCCGCTGACACAGCGGCTTTCGCCGCTGGGATGACCTTGGGCGACGGACTGTGCTGCCTGCCCGCCGGACTGGAGATCCTGTCGCCGGGAGAAGCCCTGGTGACCCTGCGGGAGGGAAAGTTTCACCAGGTCAAGCGGATGCTGGCGGCCCGGGGAAAGCCGGTGACGTACCTGAAGCGGCTGTCCATGGGGCCGCTGCGGCTGGACCCGAAGCTGGCTCCCGGGGCCTTCCGTGTGCTGACTCCGGAGGAAAAAAACGCCCTTGTTGACTGTCATTAGGTGTGTTTATCGACATAACTGCAAAAAAAGCCTAAAGAAATTTGTAGAAAAGATAAAAAAATACTTGCAAATCCGTGATTCTGACGATATAATAGGGGTAACGGCCTGACAGTTTGCACAAAATACCCACAGCCCAAATTATCGGCGGGAGGAACAAGAATGTCTGGAAGAATTTTTCAAAACGTTGTGCTGCAATTCAAGGAGACCACAGACCGCACCATCGGCGTCATCGACTCCGAGGGCACGGTGATCGCGTGCAGCGAGCTCACCGGTATCGGTAAAAAGTGGACCAAATATGTGGAGCCCATCGCGGCGGCGGAAGGCAACTGCGTGACCATGGAGGGCAAGACCTTCAAGGCCATGCCCGGCTGGGGATCCCACTTTGATTATGCGGTTTTCACCAGCGGAGACGACAGCGTGGGACGCACCGTATGCTCCATGGCCTGCGTGGCGCTGAACGCCGCCAAGGTCTACTACGAGGAAAAGCACGACAAGGGCTCCTTTATCAAGAACATCATCTCGGATAACATCCTCATCAGTGACATCTACATGCGCGCCAAGGAGCTGCATGTGGCGGCAGAGGTACCCCGCGGCGTCTTTGTCATCCGCCCGGTGGACGATCGGTCCGAGGCCATTCCCGTGGACGTGGTGCAGAATATGTTCCCGGACCGGCAGAACGACTTTGTCCTCAGCGTGGGCGATGACGACGTGGCCCTGATCCACCAGATGCCCGAGAACTCCTGCGGCAAGGACCTGGAAAAGGTGGCCGCTTCCATTGAGGAGGCCCTGCGGGTAGACGGCGAGAGCGTGGTGTTCGTGGGCATCGGCACCCTGGCACTGCATCTGCGGGATCTGGCCAAGGCGTATAAGGAGGCCCAGATCGCCATTGAGGTGGGCAAGGTGTTCGACACCGAGCGCTATGTCATCAACTATGAGAACCTGGGTATCGGCCGCCTGATCTATCAGCTGCCCACCACCCTGTGCGAGATGTTCCTGCAGGAGGTTTTCAAAAAGAACCCCATCGACGCTCTGGATCAGGAGACGCTGTTCACCATCTACAAGTTCTTCGAGAACAACCTGAACGTGTCCGAGACTGCCCGGAAGCTGTTTGTCCACCGGAATACCCTGGTGTACCGGCTGGAGAAGATCAAGAAGCTGACGGGGCTGGACCTGCGGGAGTTTGACGATGCCATCACCTTCAAGGTTGCACTGATGGTGAAGAAGTATCTTACCAGCCGCGGCATCGACGCATAAATCAAAGCAAAAAAATCCTGTCCCTTGGGGGGACAGGATTTTTTATGCCGATTCAGTCCTGACGCAGGAGGTTGTTGTCCTCAAAGTAGTCAATGCGCATGGCGTGACGCACATCGCGAAGGGTGGAGGCGGCGGTATTGCGGGCCGTTTCGCTGCCGGTGCGGAGAATCTCATACACGTCGGGCAGGCGTTTTTCCCAATCCTCCCGGCGCTGGCGGATGGGAGCCAGCTCTGCCTGGAGAACGTTGTTCAGGAACTTCTTCACCTTCACATCACCCAGGCCGCCCCGTTGATAGTGGGCCTTCAGCTCATCCAGACCGCTGTATTCCGGCAGGAATTCCGGGAAGTATTCCGGGCGGCAGAAGGCGTCCAGATAGATGAAAACCGGGTTGCCCTCGGTGTGGCCGGGGTCCTCCCGGCGCAGGTGGGTGGGGTCGGTGAACATGGACATGACCTTGGTGCGGATGTCCTCGGGACTGTCGGACAGGTAGATGCAGTTGCCCAGGGACTTGCTCATCTTGGCCTTGCCGTCAATGCCCGGCAGGCGCAGGCACGCCTGATTCTTGGGCAGAATGATCTGGGGGTCCACCAGAGTGTCGCCGTAGACAGCGTTGAACTTGTGGACGATCTCCTTGCACTGCTCCAGCATAGGCAGCTGATCCTCGCCCACGGGGACGGCTGTGGCCCGGAAGGCGGTAATGTCCGCCGCCTGGCTGATGGGGTAGCAGAAGAAGCCCACGGGGATGCTGGCCTCGAAGTTTCGCATCTGGATCTCCGCCTTCACGGTGGGGTTGCGCTGGACCCGGGACACGGTGACCAGGTTCATATAATAGAAGGTCAGCTCCGTCAGCTCCGGTACCATGGACTGGATGAAGATGGTGGACTTTTCCGGGTCCAGGCCGCAGGCCAGATAGTCCAGGGCCACGTTCATGATGTTCTGGCGGACCTTCTCCGGATGCTCGGCGTTGTCGGTCAGGGCCTGGGCATCGGCAATCATGATGTAGATCTCGTCGAATTTGCCGGAGTTCTGAAGGGCCACACGCTCCTTCAGGGAGCCCACATAGTGGCCCACATGCAGCCGGCCGGTGGGCCGGTCACCGGTAAGAATGATCTGTTTCATATAACGCTCCTTCCGCGGCGGGAAACGGGGAAAACCGCCAGGGTGATTTTTACCTATTATAAGCGCAACGGGCCGCCGCGTCAACATCTTTAGCCGCCGGGAGGCAGATTATCCCGGAAAAGCGGGGGTTGACAAACCGGGAAGCAGCGGTTACAATGTACTTGATTTTTGCAAAAGACCGTGAAGGGAAAAAGACGGGACAGGTCCCCCTGCAGAGAGCCGGCGGATGGTGCAAGCCGGCGGAGGCGTTCCGTTGTACTGGCCCCGGAGTTTCCCGCCTGAACAGGGCGGGACGGCTGCGCCCCGTTACAGGCGGCGCTCCTTATTGGAGGAGCCTATGAGGACTGCGGAGCGATCCGCGGCCGAAGCAGGGTGGTATCACGTTTTCACGTCCCTGACCGCACAGACGGTCGGGGACTTTTTATTTGTCATTGATAATTCATCATAAGAAGGAGAAAACAGCATGAAGTACGATTTTGCCGCCATTGAGAAAAAGTGGCAGAAGCGGTGGGAGGAGACCAAGCCCTATGCCGCCGTTACCGGGGACAAGCGCCCCAAGTTTTATGGGCTCATCGAGTTCCCCTATCCCTCCGGCCAGGGCCTGCATGTGGGCCATCCCCGGCCCTTTACCGCCATGGACATCGTCACCCGCAAAAAGCGCATGGAGGGCTATAACGTCCTGTTTCCCATCGGCTTTGACGCCTTCGGCCTGCCCACGGAGAACTACGCCATCAAGAACCACATCCATCCTGCCATTGTCACCCGGCAGAATATCGCCAACTTCACCAGCCAGCTGAAAATGCTGGGCTACGGCTTCGACTGGGACCGGGTGGTGGACACCACGGACCCCAACTACTATAAGTGGACCCAGTGGATCTTTTTGCAGATGTTCAAGAAGGGCCTGGCCTACAAGACCACCATGCCCGTGAACTGGTGCACCAGCTGCAAGTGCGTGCTGGCCAATGAGGAGGTGGTCAACGGCGTTTGCGAGCGCTGCGGCAGCGAGGTCATCCGCAAGGAAAAGAGCCAGTGGATGCTGCGCATCACGAAGTACGCCGACCGCCTGATCGACGATCTGGACGATGTGGACTTCATCGAGCGCGTCAAGACCCAGCAGCGCAACTGGATTGGCCGCTCCACCGGTACGGAGGTCACCTTCAAGACCAACACCGAGGACGACATCACCGTCTATACCACCCGTGTGGATACGCTCTTCGGCGTGACGTATACCGTCATTTCCCCGGAGCACCCGCTTCTCAAGAAGTGGAAGCCGCTCATCAAAAACTGGACGGACGTGGAAGCCTATCAGCAGGCCGCAGCGCGGAAATCCGACTTTGAGCGCGGCGAACTGAACCACGACAAGACCGGCGTCCGGCTCGACGGCATCGAGGTCATAAACCCCGCAACTGGCAAGGTCGTTCCGATGTTCGTTTCGGACTATGTCCTCATGGGCTACGGCACCGGTATCGTCATGGGCGTTCCGGGCCACGACCAGCGCGACTGGGATTTCGCAACGAAGTTTGGCCTTCCGATCGTCGAGGTCGTCAAGGGCGGCGACATTACGAAGGAAGCCTTTACCCTCAAGGATGATACCGGCATCATGGTCAACTCCGGATTCCTCAATGGCATGACGGTCAAAGAGGCCATCCCCGCAATGAAAAAATACGCAGTAGAGCAGGGCTGGGGCCACGAGAAGGTCAACTACAAGCTCCGTGACTGGGTCTTCTCCCGTCAGCGCTACTGGGGCGAGCCCATTCCGATGATCTCCTGCCCCAAGTGCGGCTGGGTGCCCGTGCCCGAGGATCAGCTGCCGCTGGTTCTGCCGCAGGTCGAGAGCTATGAGCCGACCGACGACGGCGAGAGCCCTATTTCCAAGATGACCGACTGGGTCAACACCACCTGCCCGTGCTGCGGCGGCCCCGCAAAGCGCGAGACCGACACCATGCCCCAGTGGGCTGGCTCGTCGTGGTATTATCTGCGCTATATGGACCCGCATGACAAGGATATGCCCGTCTCGAAGGAAGCCGAGCAGTATTGGGGACCGGTCGACTGGTACAACGGCGGCATGGAGCACACGACGCTGCATCTGCTGTATTCGAGATTCTGGCACAAGTTCCTGTACGATATCGGCGTCGTCCACACCAAGGAGCCCTACGCCAAGCGCACGAGCCACGGCATGATCCTCGGCCAGAACCCGCACTATGTGGGCAATGCGAAAACCGAGGAGGAGAAGCAGGCGCTCATCGAAAAGTACGGCAATCAGGCGCTGCGCCCGGCAGTCAAAATGTCGAAGTCGCTTGGCAACGTTGTCAATCCCGACGATGTCGTGAAGGCCTACGGCGCGGACACGATGCGGCTTTATATCATGTTCATCGGCGACTTTGAAAAGGTTGCGACGTGGTCGGATGACGCCGTCAAGGGCTCGAAGCGCTTCTTGGATCGCTGCTGGAACCTGATGGACATGGCGACCGATTCCAAGGAACTCAGCGAAAAAAACGAGGCCATCATCCACAAGACCATCCGCAAGGTCACGCAGGACATTGACGAGCTCAAGATGAACACCGCCATCGCCGCCCTCATGACCATGGTCAACGAGTTCTACGCCAACGGCCTGACGAAGGGCGACCTCAAGATGCTCATGCTCATGCTCAGCCCCTTCGCCCCGCATATGGTCGAGGAGATGTGGGAGCTGACCGGCGAGGCCGCGAAGACCGGCACCATGGCCATGCAGCAGCCCTGGCCGGAATACGACGAGAGCAAGACCGTCGCCTCCCACGTCGAGATGGCCGTCCAGGTCCTCGGCAAGCTCAAGGGCACGATCAACGTCCCCGTCGACTCCGAGCAGGACTTCATCGTCGAGACCGCCAAGCAGAACGAGAAGGTCGCCCGCGCCATCGACGGCAAGACCATCGTCAAGGTCATCCTTGTCAAAAACAAGCTCGTGAACCTGATCGTAAAGTAAACAAAATTTTTGAAATTTGCCGGACAGGCGAAAAAAATGCTTGACTTTACAACGCCTGTTCACTATAATAATCAAGCCAATTATGTTGGCCCTGAAAGCAGCCTGGATTTAGCCGGCTGCATCGGAGGGAGGGAAAACAATGTCTGAAGTTCGCGTCAAGGAAGGCGAGTCCCTGGAGAATGCTCTCAAGCGGTTCAAGCGCAGCTGTGCAAAGGCTGGTGTGATCGCCGAGGTCAAGAAGAGAGAGCATTATGTCAGCCCCAGCCTGAAGCGTAAGCAGAAGTCTGAAGCTGCTCGCAAGAACAGAAAGAAGTTCTATTGATCCCTTCCCGGTTCATAAGACAAAAAACGCTCCGTGCAGACGCACGGAGCGTTTTTTTGAGTATCGCCTCAGCTGACAAGGGCTGGTCAGCGGCTGTTACACTTCCGCCCCCTTCCGCGACTATATAGGTGTCAGCTGACAATACGAAACATGGAGGAACCTGTATGGACGAACAACAGCTGCTTTCCCGCCTGCGGCACGGAGACGAGCAGGCGCTTACAGCGGTGATCACGCGGTTCAGCGCCTACGTCGTGACGGTCATTCATAATCGGAGCCGCGGTCTTCTGTCCCCAGAAGATGAGGATGAACTGGCTTCGAGCGTATTTTTCGCGCTCTGGCAGTCCTGCCGGGCCGTAAAGGCCGGGAGCATTCGCGCGTGGCTCGGGAGCGTAGCACGGAACAAGACCATCGATCGGATGCGAAGGACACGCATGGACATGCCGCTGGATGAGGAACTGGCCGGGACGGACGATTTTCTGTTGGAGGAAACCGTCAAAAAGGAGCAGGCACGGCAGCTGCGCGAAGCAGTCGCGCTGCTGTCGGAATCAGACCGTGAGATCATCCGGCGATTTTATGACCTATGCCAAACCGCGCCGGAAATTGCCAACGCGCTTGGGCTGACGCCTGCGGCGGTGCGCATGCGGCTGGTACGCAGCCGGGAAGCCATCAAAAACGAGTTATGCCGGGGAGGGTTTGTATATGAATAACATTGATATGATTCTGCAGTCTGCCGATCTGCCGGAGTCTCCGGTCGATGCAATTTCGGACGAGCGGCAGGCCAATATTTTAAGCGGCGCTTTGCAGCTCGTGCATCAGGACGCAAAAAAGCGCAGCCGCAGGCGCGTGGTGCGCATTGTGGCAGCGGCCGCGGCGGCGATCGCAGTGCTGTGCGGCGCAGCGGCGATCTGGCACTATGCGTCTGTTTCTACTGAGGAAACCGTATATCATACCGAGGATACGCGCACCCTGTCAGACGGAACGGAGGTTACATATTTCGAGGATTTTACCAGTGACTCGATCATCCGCATTGACACGGAGGGCCGGACGGAAGGCACCTACTGCGGCGTGCAGTTTGGCTGGCTGCCGACGGCGCTGGTTCCAGATCACACCGCATATCTGTATAATGTCATCGCGAACCGAAATCCCGAGCAGCTGGACGGCGTATCGGACTCCCAGATTGAGATGGCAAAGGACTGTGTGTATTCGACCGACAGCACCTCGCAGGTAAAATATACATTCAGCTGCCTGTCTGCCAATGAGATTGTGAGCTGCGACCTTCTGCTGCTCTTAGACGACCCGACGATCGTGAAAGAAGGGACGCTCAATGGCCTTTACGCATGCTGGATCGAGGCGTACAGAACAGATCGCGGCTCGGATGTGACCAGCCACTTCCTGCTGCTCTACGACCCGGAGAAGCTCTGCCTGGTATTTTTGGGCGGCGATTGGGAAGTCACGGAGAAAATAGCCGAAAACATGACCATCGTACAGACCGAGATCCCCACACCGGAGCCGAGCCGGAACTATATCTACGTCGGCGCATATGGTTGACATAAAATTCAGCAAAGGTTCCCCTTGGGCACAAGGGGAGCCGGCGCGCAGCGCCTGAAGGGTTGCAGCAGGCAGCGGCGATAATTGAAAGTCCTTCGGCGAATCCGTACTGTTTTTATGGTCAATGATACACATAACAATGTAAGAACCCGTATTGGAAATTTGCAACTGCCCTTCAGCATTTTCTTTTGCTTCTCCAAAAGAAAACGCTGGCAAAAGAAAACGAGCCCGGAGGGATTTCGATTTCCCTCCGGACCTCCTTGAACCGACCT
>ENA-ORRL01000015-ORRL01000015.1-human-gut-metagenome-genome-assembly--contig:-NODE-15-length-197023-cov-6.032493_pt1 | contig 197023 bp, 233 predicted proteins | sample MGYA00242175_ERZ509134 | MGnify/ENA primary metagenome ERZ509134 (study PRJEB26280, sample SAMEA2338660) | human gut metagenome | biome: human gut; feature: human-associated habitat; material: faeces... | reverse complement strand
GAGGACTACGCCGAGACGGACGAGGAACGCGCCTGCGCCGTCATTCTGGACACCTGCCTCGACCGCCTGCGCGCGGAGGGACAGATGGAGGTCGCTGCTGCGCTGCTCTCCGGCGACCGCATGACCTTCGACGCCCTGCGCTGCGAGGCCCCCGAGCTGCGCCAGCTCTCCGTCGCGACCTATGTGTGGTTCGAGAAAAACTACCTCGACCGCGACTACCCGCTGCGCTTCGTCCTCAGGTGCAACGGCGTGCAGTTTCCCGATACATTGAAAAAGGAGCCTTGATATGACAGCGGCTGAAATTTATAAGACCCTCGGCGTGAGCGGGGAGGTCCTCGCCTACGGCGAAAAAATACTCGAAACGCTCCGCCCCCGCTTCGCGGAGATCGACGCGCGCGCGGAGATCAATCAGGCGAAGGTGCTCGCCGCGATGCAGAAGAACCGCGTCAACGCCACGCACTTCGCCGCCTCGACCGGCTACGGCTACGACGACGAGGGCCGCGACAATTTAGAGCGCGTCTACGCCGACGCCTTCCACACCGAGGCCGCGCTGGTTCGCCCGCAGATCACCTGCGGCACCCATGCGCTGGCGTTGGCGCTGGCCGCCAATCTTCGCCCCGGCGATGAGCTTTACTCTCCGGTCGGCCGTCCCTATGATACCCTCGAGGAAGTCATCGGCATCCGCCCCTGCAAGGGCTCCCTGGCCGAGTTCGGCATCACCTACCGGGAGACCGAACTGCTGCCGGATGGCACCTTCGATTATGAAAATATCCGTAAATCAATCAACGAAAAAACCAAGCTGGTCACCATCCAGCGCTCCAAGGGCTATGCCACCCGCCCCACCTTCTCGGTCCAGCAGATCGGCGAGCTGATCCGCTTTGTCAAGGAACTCAAGCCCGGCGTCATCTGCATGGTGGATAACTGCTACGGCGAGTTCACCGAGATCATCGAACCCAGCGATGTCGGCGCCGATATGATCGTCGGTTCCCTCATCAAAAATCCCGGCGGCGGCCTGGCTCCCACCGGCGGCTATATCTGCGGCACCCAGGAGTGCGTCGATCAGTGCGCCTACCGCCTGACTGCCCCCGGCCTGGGCGCGGAGCTGGGCGCCACCCTTGGACTGATGCAGTCCTTCTTCCAGGGCTTCTTCCTGGCGCCCACCGTCACCGCCTCCGCGGTAAAGGGAGCGATCTTCGCCGCTGGTGTGTACGAAAAACTTGGCTACCGCTGCGTGCCTTCCTCCGCCGAGACTCGTCATGATATCATTCAGGCCATCGAGCTGCGCAGCAAGGAGGCCATGGTTGCCTTCTGTAAGGGCGTGCAGAGTGCCGCCCCGGTGGATAGCTATGTCACCCCGGAGCCGTACCCCATGCCCGGCTACGATTCCGAAGTCATCATGGCTGCTGGCGCCTTTGTGCAGGGTTCCTCCATCGAGCTTTCCGCCGATGGTCCCATCCGTGAGCCGTATGCCATCTATTATCAGGGCGGCCTTACCTGGGCACATGCCAAATTGGGCATTCTTATGTCGCTGCAAAAAATGTGTGATGCCGGTCTGATCACCCTGCCGGAAGCATAATGGAGGAGAAACTATGAAACAAAAACTGAAAAACCTTTGGAACTACTTTACCACCTACGAAAAGATTTGGTTCATCAGCATCACGGTGCTGGCCTTTGCGTTCGCTATCATCTTCCCGGAGGAGGACTTCGGCGGTGTCAACGGCAAGGTCATCATGGCGCTGTATTTGCTGGATATTTTCCTCAATATTACCTGTGAGCTGCTCATTTCCAAGCAGAGCAAGTGGAATTTCATTGTTTCACTGGGCGTGGAGATCACCGAGATCCTTATCTGCGTGGTGCTTTCCTACCGCTTCGCCACTATGGCCACCACGCTGTTCTTCTGGATCCCCATTGATATCATCAGCTTTATCAATTGGAACCGTCACAAGGACCGGGAGCAGGAAGAACTCACCGAGGTCCGCCGCCTGACGGGAAAGCAGGAGGTTCTTGTACTCACCGGCATTGTTCTGTGGACGGTGGTGGTAGGCTATTTCCTCACCACGCTGGAGATCGAGGGCCTGCTTTCCTCCACGCCTACACTGGAAACCATCGTCTGCTACCTGGATGCCTGCGCCAGTGCGGTCGGCATCGCCAATGGTGTGTTCATCCTGCTGCGTTACCGTGAACAGTGGATCGCCTGGTATATCTGCGCCCTGCTGGAGGCTGCCATCAATATCATCTCCGGCCAGTGGGTGCTGCTGGTGCTCAAGGCGGGCTACCTCACCAATACCACCTACGGCTACATCAAGTGGACGCAGTACATCAAGGCCCACCCCAAACAGCCTGCGGCACTGGAACCGGACCGGGCCGATAACCTTGTTTAAGTTTTTTCCTATCTATACGCGTACGCGCGCTACATACGCGTGCGTGTGTGCGCATAATATAGGGTCACACGGTTGTGCATGGGCTGTATGCGCTTAGCGCGCCTAAGACATGGTTGGTTTTTTCATCACAGCCGGAAAAAAATCCCACCCCCGTTTTTCCCTTGGGAAAGGCGGGGGATCATTCTGTCAAAAATTTTTTTCAGAAAAGGGCTTGACATTTCCCGAAAAATTTGTACGATAGAACATACTTGCAAAAAAAAGAGGAGGAAATTATGCGAAATAAGCTCTTTGGGAGCCGGGAGTTCTACCATCGGGTGCTGGCTATCAGTGTGCCGATCATGGTGCAGAATGCAATTACAAATTTTGTAAGCCTACTGGATAATGTTATGATCGGCCGGGTAGGCACTGTGGAAATGTCCGGTGTAGCCATCGCCAATCAGCTGCTGTTTGTTTTTAATATGCTGGTTTTCGGCGCCATAGCCGGTGCCGGCATTTTCGGTGCGCAGTTTTTTGGCAACCGGGATATGGACGGTGTCCGCCATACCCTCCGCTTTAAGCTCATGATCTGCCTGGTTTTGGCCGCAGCCTGCATCGGTATCTTTACCGCCTTCGGCCCCCAGCTCATCAATCTCTACCTGAAAGGCGAGGGCGCCGTGGAAGATGCCGAAGCCTCCCTGCGCTATGGCTTGCAGTACATCAAGGTGATGTACATCGGGATGCTGCCCTATGCCATTACGCAGGCCTACGCGGGCACGCTGCGAGAAACTGGGGAAACCCTGCTGCCTATGAAAGCGGGCATTGTGGCGGTGCTGGTCAACCTTACCTTCAACTATATCTTGATTTTTGGCCACTTTGGGGCCCCGCGCATGGGGGTAGTGGGTGCTGCCATTGCTACCGTGCTTTCCCGCTTTGTGGAACTGGCCATAGTAGTAAGCTGGGCCCACCGGCACGCCGTGCGGTTCCCGTATATTACCGGGCTGTACCGTTCGCTGCATATTCCCGGCCGCCTGTTCCGGGATATTCTGCGGAGAGGGACCCCCCTGCTGGTGAATGAGGGCCTGTGGGCCGCCGGTATGGCCATGCTGAATCAGTGCTACTCCCTGCGGAGCCTGGATGTGGTAGCGGCCACCAACATAAGCAGCACCATATGGAACCTGTTTGCCTGCGTTTACCTGGCGCTGGGCAGTGCCATCAGCATTATGGTGGGGCAGGAGCTGGGTGCCGGGGACTTTGAGAAGGCAAAGGTGACAGCCCGGCAGACGACAGCCTTTTCGGTGGCAATTTCTATTGGCGTGGGGCTGCTGATGGCCTTTGTGGGGACCTACTTCCCGCTGATCTACCGCACCACCGACACCGTCCGGCATCTGGCCACCAATTTCATCCGCATCGGCGCCTGCCTGATGCCCTTTACCGCCATGACCAATGCCCTGTACTTTACCCTGCGGGCCGGCGGCAAAACGATGGTCACCTTCCTGTTCGACAGCGCTTTTGTGTGGCTGATCAATATTCCGGTGGCTTATGTGCTTAGCCGGTATACGGCCATGCCCATTCTGCTGCTGTATGCCTGCTGCCAAAGCCTGGAGATCATCAAGTGCATCATCGGCACCGTGATGGTGAAGAAGGGGATTTGGATCAATAACATCATAGCGGATAAAAAGGGCGAGGTATAGCCCATAGTCGATGATTCCCCGGAGCAGAGATGCTCCGGGGAGTTTTTTCATTAGGGTGGATTTGATTTTCTTTTTACATATGCGGCGTTTTGCTTTTTACACAGCGGCAGTAAGATGAAGACGCTGAAGGAAATAAAGAACATGAAAAAAAAGAAAGGAAACACGACTATGAAAAAGTACATTGCAATTCTTATGGCGATCGCCTGTGCCGCCGCCCTGCTGCTGACCGGCTGCGGACAGAACAATGATCCTCAGCCCGATCCTCAGCCCTCCGGGCTGACCGGCTCGGTTGCCACTGATGGCTCTACCTCGATGCAGAAGGTCATCAATACATTGGGCGAAGCCTTTATGAATGAAAACAAGGGTATCACATTTACCTACAATCCCACCGGTTCCGGCTCCGGCATCAAGGCCGTACAGGAAGGCCGCTGTGATATCGGTCTTTCCAGCCGGGCGCTGAAGGCGGAGGAAAAGGAGGCCGGCCTGAAGGAGACCGTTCTGGCCTATGATGGCATCGCCATTATTGTAAACCCGGAGAACCCCGTAAGCGACCTGACCCTGGAGCAGATCGCCGATATCTACACCGGCAGGATCACCAACTGGAAGGACCTTGGTGGCAATGACGCCGAGATCGTTCTCATCGGCCGCGAGGCCGGCAGTGGCACCCGTGACGGCTTTGAGACCATCACCGGCACCTCCGATGCTTGCCAGTATCGTCAGGAACTGACCTCCACCGGCGATGTTATCACCACTGTGGCCCAGAACCCCGATGCCATCGGCTATGCTTCTCTAGCTTCCATTAAGGACACCGTGAAGGCCCTTTCCATTGGCGGTATAGTACCTACCGAGGATAGTGTAAAGGACGGCAGCTACGCCATCCAGCGCCCCTTTGTACTGGTGACCGTAGAGGGCAGGGCCCTAAGCGAGTGCGCACAGAAATTCTTTGAGTACATCACTTCTTCCGAGGCAGCGAGTCTGATCTCCGCTGCCGGGGCGGTAGCCGCCAACTAAAGTGTTTATGGAGAAGGACGGCGGCAATAGCGGCCGTCCTTTTCCGTGGAGGAAACAATGAAGAAAACCGGCGAGTTTATAGTCCATATAATCTTTTTCCTGCTGGGGCTTATCATGGTGGGATGCGTGCTGCTGATCAGCGGGTACCTGGTGATTTCCGGCATCCCGGCGATCCGGGAGATCGGGCTTTGGAACTTTTTATTTGGGAAGGTGTGGGCTTCCACCGCGGCGGAACCCAAATTCGGCATTCTGCCGTTTATCCTGACCAGCGTATACGGCACAGCGGGGGCGATCCTGCTGGGGGTGCCGGTGGGCTTTTTGACAGCGGTGTACCTGGCCAAGCTGGCCCCGCCCAAGGTGAAAAGCATGATGCAATCGGCGGTGAGCTTGCTGGCGGGGATCCCTTCGGTGGTGTACGGTCTGGTGGGTATGATGGTACTGGTGCCGGGCATCCGGAAGGTATTCCATGTGCCGGATGGTGCGAGTCTTCTGGCGGCAATCATTGTGTTGGCGATTATGATACTGCCATCCATCATCAAGGTTACTGTCACGGCGCTGGAGGCGGTGCCCGCGGAATATGAGGATGCTTCCCTGGCGCTGGGGGCGACACCCATAGAAACATATTTCCGTGTATCGGTACCGGCGGCCAAAAGCGGAATAGCGGCTGCTGTGGTGCTGGGCGTGGGACGGGCCATTGGTGAAGCGATGGCGGTGATGATGGTTTCCGGCAACGCGACTAGCCGGACGCCGAGCCTATTTGAGAGCGTGCGCTTTTTGACCACGGCAGTGGCCAGCGAGATGTCCTATTCCTCCGGCTTGCAGCAGCAGGCGCTCTTTTCCATAGCGCTGGTGTTGTTCCTGTTTATCATGCTTATCAATGCCGGGCTGAACCTGCTGCTGAAGCGGAACAAGGAGGGCTGACAGAATGAAGCAACGACTGAGCGGTAAGCGGCGCGCCTATGCCACGACCATGAAGATCCTGATGGGGATAGCGGCGGGCATGACGGCAGCGCTGGTACTATTTTTGATTATTTATGTACTGAGTAAAGGCTTGCCCAATTTGAGCTGGCAGCTGCTTTCCACCGCGCCCAGCTACCTGAGCGGGACTATCGGTATCTGGCCGGATATTCTGAATACCCTGTATATCGTGCTGGCGACTATCATCATAATGGTGCCGCTGGGCGTCGGGGCGGCGATCTACCTGACCGAATATGCCGCGGGGAGCCGCATAGTGGCGGTGATAGAATACGCGGCTGAAACGCTTTCAGGGATCCCGTCCATTATCTATGGGCTGGTGGGAATGCTGTTTTTCTGCGAGTTCTTCGGGATGCAGACCTCACTTATCGCGGGGGCCTTGACCCTTGTTATTATGAATCTTCCCACGGTGATGCGCACCACGCAGGAGAGCTTGAAAACGGTGCCCCAGAGCTACCGGGAGGGCGCTTTCGGCCTGGGGGCAGGCAAGTGGCGGGTGATCCGTACCGTAGTGCTGCCGGGCTGTGTGGATGGTGTTATCACCGGGTGTATTCTTTCGGTCGGGCGCATTTTGGGAGAATCGGCGGCGCTGCTTTTCACGGCCGGGTTTGGACATGTGCTGAATGATTTCTTTACCGCAATTACAAAACCCGGTGCGACCTTAACCGTGGCGCTGTATTTCTATGCCAAGGAGGACGGCGAATTTGGGGTGGCCTTTGCCATTGCCTCGATTTTGATGGCGATGACGCTGTTGCTGAATATCGCGGCCGGAGTGGTGACAAAGCGCTTTGGAAGGGAGAAGAACAATGAGTGATATCATAAGCGTGCAGGACTTGAACCTGTGGTATGGGAACCATCAGGCGCTGCACCATATCAATATGGGGATACCGGAAAAGAGTATTACGGCCTTTATTGGGCCTTCTGGCTGCGGAAAATCCACCCTATTAAAAACGCTGAACCGTATGAACGACCTGGTAAAGGGCGTGCGCATTACAGGTAGTGTATGCTACCTGGGGCAGGATATCCATGCGCCTGAGGTAGAGGTAAGCGAGCTGCGGCGGCAGATCGGCATGGTATTCCAGAAGCCGAATCCTTTTCCGATGAGCATATACGATAATGTGGCCTACGGCCCCAAGACACATGGCATCCGCAAGAAAGCGGAGCTGGATGAGATCGTGGAGCGCTCGCTGCGGGATGCCGCCATATGGGACGAGGTAAAAGACCGCCTGCGGAAGAATGCCCTGGGACTTTCCGGCGGTCAGCAGCAGCGGCTGTGCATTGCGCGGGCGCTGGCGGTGGAGCCGAATGTGCTGCTGATGGACGAGCCGACCAGCGCGCTGGATCCCATTTCCACCTCCAAGATAGAGGAGCTGGCGATGAAGCTGAAGGAGAAGTACACCATCGTTATCGTGACCCATAACATGCAGCAGGCGGTCCGTATTTCGGATCAGACAGCTTTCTTCCTGCTGGGAGAGTTGATCGAATACGGCAATACCGAGCAGTTGTTCTCTCAGCCCAAGGAGAAGAAGACAGAGGATTATATCACGGGGAGGTTCGGATAATGAGAAGTCACTTTGATGAACAGCTGGCCCAATTGAGCCGGGAACTGACCGAAATGGGCGCCCTGTGCGAGGAGGTCATTGCGCTTTCCGCCAAGGCCCTAACCGACGGCGACAAAGCGCTGGCCGCGCGTGTGGCGCCACTGGATGCCGAGATCGACCAGAAGGAGCGCGATATTGAGAGTCTATGTCTGAAATTACTGCTCCAGCAGCAGCCAGTTGCGCGGGACCTGCGGCAGATCTCCGCCGCGTTAAAGATGATCACCGACATGGAACGCATTGGCGACCAGGCGGAGGATATCGCGGAGATCATTACCTATATGGACTGTGAGTGCGCCAACAGCACCCTGTTGCGGGAGATGGCCAAGGACACCATTAAGATGGTGACCGAAAGCGTGGATGCCTATGTGCGGCGGGATACCGAGCTGGCAAAGCTGGTCATCGCGGAGGATGATATAGTGGATGACTACTTTGCGAAGGTGAAAAAGGAGCTGATAGCGCAGATAGCGGAAAACCCGGCCGGCGGGGAGCAGACCCTGGATTTTTTGATGATCGCCAAGTACTTTGAACGGATCGGCGACCACGCGGTGAATATCGCGAAATGGGTTATTTTCTCGGTGACGGGAGTTCATAAAAACAGTGAGATTCCGTAAAAGATATCATTATAGACCGGCTGGTGCCTTGCAAAGGGGGTGTCGGCCGGTTTTTCTATTATGGATGTTGGTGCTGGGGGAGCCGACTGCTTTATTGTTTTTTGCGGCCATATGTTACAATGTACCTAAGTGCGGCGTGGAGGAGCAAGAACATGAATGAGAAGATACTGGTTGTTGATGATGAGAGGGAACTGGCTGATCTGCTGGAGGTCTACCTGAAAAACGACGGCTATACCGTTTATAAATACTACAATGGCCGGGACGCCCTGAAGGGGATAGAGGAGAATACACCTGACCTGGCGATACTGGATGTGATGCTGCCGGATAACCTGCTGCGTAATGCTGTGCTTTATAGCTACCCAGACACCGAAATTGCCATAACGGCGGAGGTGCGGGGAAGTAAAGCGGTGATCTGCTTTAGGAACCACGGCGATACCATACCAGAGGAGAAGCTTGCCCGTATCTTTGAGCAATTCTACCGGCTGGATGCCGCAAGGAGCAGCAGCGGCGGCGCTGGGCTGGGCCTGGCCATTGCTCGGCAGATAGTGGAGCTGCACGGCGGCGTGATAGAGGCCCGGAGCGCGGAGGATATGATTGAATTTACGGTGACGCTGCCGCTTTCGCAGGAAAATCGTAAGAATTTGCACGGAGAAAAAGAGGAAACCCGTGCGGAGGAACAAATAAATAAAACTCCTGTTCTTGATACCATGAAGGTACACAAAAGCAGGAGATTTTATTTTTACAGACAGAAAAGCGAGGGACGGACAGTATGGAACGGAAAAGAATACCGGCATTGATGGAATGCGCCTGGCCGCGGCGGTTTTGGTCATTACCTGCCACACCTCGCCTTTGGCCGGAGTTAGTGTGGTGGGGGATCTCCTAACACGGATCGTGGCCCGGGTGGCAATTCCGTTTTACTTTATGGCGACAGGCTTTTTTACGATTTCCCGGTATCACCGTGATAATAGACGGCTGAAGGGATTCATGAAAAAGATCGGCACCATTTACGTGGCGTCTGTTCTGCTGTATCTTCCGCTTAATATCTATCAAGATTACTTTAACCGGCCCAATTTGTTGCCAAACTTACTGAGGGGTCTTGTATTTGATGGGATGGTATATCATCTGTGGCATCTCCCGGCGGCTATGCTGGGACTGGCGATTGTCTGGCGGCTGGTGGAAAAGCTTGATTATCCCAAAGGGTTGGCGGTGGCCGCGGTCTTGTACCTGGTTGGGTTATTCGGGGATAGCTACTATGGCATAGTGGGAAGACTGCCAGTGGTTAAGAAATTTTATGATCTGCTGTTCCAGCTCTTTGATTATACCAGAAATGGTATCTTCTTTGCGCCCATCTTCTTGATGCTCGGCGGGTATATGGCCGAACAAAAGCCGCGGCTAACAAAGTGGTGGAACTGGGCCGGGTTTGCCGGCAGCTTTGTACTGATGCTTACCGAGGGTATGCTGCTGCACCAATATGTAATCCCCAGGCATGACAGTATGTGCCTAATGCTTCCGATCTGTATGGTGTTCCTTTTCCGGGGGCTATTGCGTTTTAGAGGAAGAGAGGTACGGGGACTGCGCACCGCCGCACGGGTCATCTATTTTGTGCACCCCATGGTGATAGTGACGGTGCGGGCTGCGGCGAAGATAACACATCTGGAAGCGCTGTTGGTGAAGAGCAATCTGGTTTATTTTGTGGCGGTGTGCGTGATATCATTTTTATTTGGCTTTGCGGTGGCTGCACTGTGGCACCGCTTTGCTGTAAAGCAAAAACACCTTGCAGAAACAGAGCGTGCCTATATTGAGCTGGACCTGGCGAGCCTTGCCTACAATGCCGCCATATTGCAGGCGGCTATGCCGCAGGACAGTGAGCTGATGGCCGTGGTGAAGGCCAATGCCTACGGCCACGGGGATTATGAGATTTCGACGCATCTGGAGAAAAACGGTGTAAAGGCATTTGCGGTCGCAACGATCGAGGAGGGGATCCGCCTGCGGCGCTATGGGATCCGGGGGATGATCCTCATTTTGGGATATACCGATATCCACCGGGCGAAAAAGCTGAAACAATATGCACATCTAAAGCAGCTATGGGCTGCTGAATTATCCTGAATTGCGATGTGACTATGTACGGGTGGGGCACTCTATATGGGGTTGACAGTGCGCCGGAGGAGCAAACCGCCTTGCAGCTGGATCTGCGGCCGGTGCTTGCCCTAAAGGCAAGAGTGGCATTGATAAGAGATGTACCCAAAGGGGAGTATACCGGCTATGGACGAGCCTTCCAAACCAAACGGGACAGCCGGATCGCTATTCTGCTGATTGGCTATGCCGATGGCCTGCCGAGGGTTTATCCGATGGGAGAGCGTATGTGCGGATCGGAGAATTTACAGCTCCCATTGTTGGGCGCATCTGTATGGACCAGCTTGCGGTGGATATTACCGATGCACCTGGGGTTGCTGTCGGAGATATTGCTACGCTGGTCGATAACAGGAAAGACAGCCGGATTTCTGCCCCTCGTATTGCAGAGCAAGCAGGAAGCATCAGCAATAAGCTGCTGAGCCGTATGGGAAGCCGCTTGCCCATTGTGATAAAAGAATGACGAAGAAAGAGACAGCCGGTACATTGCCCTAATGAGGCAGTGTGCCGGCTGTCTTGATTCAGTTTTGCTGTTTGATTTCCAGTGGGAGCAGAGGATAATGGGTGAGGGTGCTGCCCTGCAAATCGGTGCGGTGCATATCTACGGCGGTAATCTGCGGGTTGCCGTAGGTGGTGTAGTAGTAGATGCCGCTGGTGGCATTGCAGCAGGAGGTATAAATAGTGATCTCATACTGGCTGGGGGCCACCTCACAGCAGCCGCGTACCTGCTCCACGCTGCCAAGGATGTGGAAGAACTGACTGACACTTTCTGTCTCATCCTCGCCGCTTACCGAGTTCATGCGAGTGAAAGCGGCCCGTACAAAACGGGAATCGGAGGACAGATCGCCTGGCAGGCCTTTGGCACCCATGCCACGGCTGTAGCAGGGCAGCTCCACCCCGGGGGCAAAGGCATTCTGTGGCTGGCGGGGAGAAAGGCCCCGATAGCGGTTCAAAATGGCCATCTGCTGTGGGAAAGGGGGATTATTGGTGAGGATGCCGACGGGATCATCGTAAATGTGCAGCCCATCCGCCATGCTCTCCACCACAATGGCGCCGGAGGCATCGGCGATGAGCCAGTGCAGGGAAGCGGGCGGCAGAGTCTCACTGAAGGGGGTGCCGGTCAGATTCATGCCGGTCAGGGCGGCGCGGGCTTCCTGCAGATCGGCGCAATGGGCCAAAATCCAGGGGATGAATTCAAACTGGGCGATATTTTCCTTTCCCTCGCAGGGGGCGGCATAGGCGGCATTGCCAACAAAATTGAGCCCGGCCATGCCAAGACCTTTCTCATTGATGGCATCATAGTAGAGGGGGTAACCATTGGCCACATACGCCATGCCGATGATGGCGTAGTGTTCGTTCATGCTGCCGGTATGGCGGAAAGAAAGCGGAAAGCGGCGGGGCGTGACAGTTACCTCACTGGGGTAGGAAAATTCATAATCCAAAGTACGGCCAAAATAAAAATCACGGGTTTGATAGGTGGCAGCGGTACACATTTTATCGGCTCCTTTTGTACAGAATGATGGATTTGACGGTAGGAAAAATCCACGGACTGTGGTACAATATCATTATAGCACCAAACACCCCTAATATAGCAGATTGCAGTGAATTTTACAAGGAACCCGGAAAGGATGACAGCGATGATGGAAAAGTATGAGATGCGGCGGCAGATCGGCCCCAGCATCTGCGATGCCAGCGGGAAGCTGAGCCACGCTGAGGCCTTTGGGCTGTTTATGGATATCGCTTCCTTCCACGCGGAGCAGATCGGCGTGGGACTGGGCGCGATGGCCCAAAAGGATCTTTTTTGGCTGACAGTAAAGACACAGGTGAATTTTATCCGGCGGCCACGGATGCTGCAGAATGTAACACTGGAAACCTGGCCGGAGCAACCGGATAAGATGCGCGGTAACCGCAGCTACATTATGCGCTGCGGAGAGGATACGGTCCTGACCGGCAAAACGGAATGGGCTGTCATCAATACCGCGACGCACAAGCTGGTGCCGCTGGAGGGAATTTATCCGGTGGAGCTGCGCTTTGAAAATGGGACAGCGGCACCAGAGCCTTTTGCCCGGATTGCGGATCATTTTGAAGGGATAGCACCCTATGCCGAATACCAGGTGCGCTCCACGGATATTGATGTGGGCGGCCACATGAATAACACAGCCTATGTGCGAATGATTATGGGCAGTCTTTCCAACGAGGAGCGCAAGGCTCTGACCATTCGGCGGATGGATGTCATCTTCCGGGCCTCCTGCTATGAAGGGGATGTCTTGAGCTTCCGCCGCAAAGAGACGGAGGATGGGCTGGATATCCGGGTCTCTCGCGGGGAAGAGACGGTTCTGCTGGTACGCATCCGGTAAAAATGAGCACCGGAAAAACCGGTGCTTTTTTGTTATTCGCTATTGACTCTACAATGGATGTAGAATTTATAATAAAGTATAGCAAAAACAAAGGACTGAGCTATGTTATATGGAAAAGAACCCGACTGCTGGCAGCGCATGCAAAAATAAAATTGCTTTTTCGCTGCTTTATCTGCTTTCTTATTTCTTGCAGGCCCTGTATGGCTTGGCCGACCTTTTTATTATCGGTCGGTATGAGGGCGATGCCAGCACCACCGCGGTGTCCATCGGTTCGCAGGTGATGCATATACTCACGGTCATGACCGCGGGGCTTGTAATGGGAGCCACGGCCGGCATTGGGCGGGCTGTGGGCGGCGGTTTTCCTGGAAAAAGTAGGAATCGGCCTTTCGAGGGAACACTTGCAGTAGGGGAAATATTCCCCCTGCGACCGTGTCTTTTTGGTGCTGGATGAGGAGGACAACTATAATGGGGAGGTGCAGCAGCTGCCGCAGCCATTGTGCGTTCGGACTCGCTTCTGGGGCAGCCATGCCCAGGCACCGGAGCAATATGAGAAGTTGACCGCCTACATTGCGGCGCATCAAATGGAGGTGGCTGGTTTTTCCCGGGAAATTACAATGATTGATTATGGGCTGACCAACGATCTGCAAAAGTTTGTCACCGAGATCAGTATTCCAGTGAGAATGCAATAAAAAGACCGGCCGGGGTTCCAACGGAATCCTGGCCGGTCTTGCTATATCATTGTTTTGTGAATAGGCCAACCGTCTCACAATGCGCTGTCCTGGGGAAAAGGTCTACAGGGCGGTAACACTGCAGAGTGTAGCCCATCTCCCGGAGGATGGCGGCATCCCGTGCCATGGTGGCGGGATTACAGCTTACCATGACGATGCGGCTGGGTGCCATGCGCACTACCGCTTGCAGGGTATCGTTATCGCAGCCCTTGCGGGGTGGATCCAGCACGATGACATCAGGGTGCAGGCCGCGTTCCGCCAAAATCTGCGAAGCCTTGCCCGCATCGGCGCACAGAAATTCCGCATCAGTTACACCGGCGCGGGCGGCATTTTGGCGAGCATTTTCCACGGCACTGTGTACTACCTCAACACCGATGAGCTTCTGCCCCGGCTGCACCATGGAAAGCCCGATGGTACCTGCCCCGCAGTAAAGATCGAGAAGAGTTTCATTCGGCTGCAGGGCGGCCAGTTGGGCGGCTTCCCGGTACAGCTGTTCTGCGGCATCGTGATTTACCTGATAAAAGCTGTGCGGAGAAAGCGAAACAGAAACACCGCATAAAATATCCTGTAAAGTGCCTGGCCCTGCCAGCACTGTTTCTTGCTGACCAAGGATCACATTATCCCGGCGGGTGTTATGGTTTAGCAGTATGGTGGAGATGGCAGGGAACTGCTGTTGTGCTTCCCGGGTGAAGTCCCCGGCATGGGGCATTTTATTGCCATTGATGACAAGGCAAAGCATAATGCTGCCATCGGCGGCCGCCTGACGCAGAAAAAGATGCCGCAGCAAGCCTTTCCCTGTCTGTTCATTGTAGATGGTAAGCCCATGGGTATCGGCATAATGACACATCCATGCGGCGATCTCGTTGAAAACCACCGGCTGCAGGGGACAGTCCCGGCAGGGAATGACAGTATGGCTGCGCGGCGCAAAAAATCCGGTATAGCTGCCAGCATCGCCCTGCCCAAAGGGAAACTGAGCCTTATTGCGGTAGCATGTGTGGCTGGGGGAGGGCAGAATAGGCAAAGGCTCTATTGTAAAGCCGCCGATGCGCCGCATGGCATCCTGTACCCAGCGCTGCTTTTCCCGCAGCTCCGCTTCGTAGGTGATGTGCCGCAGGCTACATCCGCCGCAGCGCTTATAGCTGGGGCAGTCAACCGGAACACGATCCGGGGAAGGGGTGATGACCTCTTCGATGATGCCATAGCAGTAGCTTTTCTGCACCTTTACGATTCGCACTCTCAGTTCATCTCCGGCAGCGGTCATTGGCACAAAGACCGCGATGCCATCAGTGTGCCCGATGCCGCTGCCCTCATTGGTGATGGATTCTATGGTAAGTGGGATGATGTCATTCTTCTTAAACATGGCGTTCTCCTTTTCGGTGGCCGATTCTTTTTTTATTATACCATCCCGCAGCCTGCTTGGGAACCACCCGGCGCAAAAAGGCTTTCTATTCGGCAGCTTCTGTGCTATAATATCATGGTTGTCACAGCAGAAAGGGGGGATCATGGTGCAGATCTCTTTGCAGAATGTTAGTAGGAGCTTTGGCAGCGAGGTTATTTTTTCCGATGTCACCGCCAAGATAGAGGATCACGACCGTATTGGTCTGGTGGGCCCCAATGGCACCGGCAAGACTACCCTTCTGCGGGTCATCTGCGGGGAATTGGAACCGGATGACGGTTCTGGGGAAATTGCCCGCGGAGCGGATCTTTCCATTGGCTATCAAAAGCAGAACTGCGGGCTTTCCTTTGAGGGGACCATTTGGCAGGAGATGCAGTCAGTCTTTGCCGATGTGTATGCTCTGGAGCGCCGTATGAAGGAGCTGCAGGAGCGAATGGCACAAGAAAATACGCCGGCCCTGGCGGAGGAATACCGGCGCACGGAAGACGCTTTCCTGGCGCGGGACGGCTACCAAATTGAGGTAAAGATCAAGACGGTGTTGACCGGTATGGGCTTTGCGGAGCATGGCTTTGATAAATGTGTGGACAAGCTCTCCGGTGGGGAACAGACCCGTCTTGCAATTGCAAAGCTTCTGCTGGAGGCCCCCAGCTTGCTTATTCTAGATGAGCCGACCAACCATCTTGACTTTGCCACACTGAGCTGGTTGGAGGATTACCTGGCCAGCTACAAGGGAGCGCTGCTGGTAGTTTCACACGACCGCTACTTCCTTGATAAACTCTGCAACAAAATATGGGAGCTGGAGGACGGTACCCTGTGGGAATACAAGGGCAACTACACCGCCTACACTCGCCAGCGGGAGGAGCAGGATACCCGCCAAAAGAAGCTGTACGAGCAGCAGCAGGCGGAGCGCGCCAAGCTGGAGGACTATGTGGCCCGTAATTTGGTGCGTGCTTCCACCACCAAGATGGCACAGTCCCGCCAGAAGATGCTGGAACGGCTGGAGCCCATTGAAAAGCCCCACCGCCGCCTGAAGCCCCCAAAGATCCATCTGGAGTTTGAGACCGAGCCGGTCAAGGATGTGCTGGATGTTGAGGGGCTTACCATTGCGGTTGGCAGCGGAGAGCGGGAACGCGTCCTTCTTTCCAGTGCGGAATTCAATATCCAGCGGGGGGATAAGGTGGCTATCATCGGTCCCAACGGCAGCGGCAAAACAACGCTTTTGCGTACCCTCCTTTCGGCGCAGCCGCCCATAAAGGGCCGCATCACCTGGGGGCGGGGCGTTAAGCGCAGTTACTACGATCAGGGAAGCGACCATCTGGATCAATCCCTGACTGTACTGGACACCATGTGGAAAGCCTACCCCCGTCTATATGAAACACCTTTGCGTACAGCCCTGGGGGCCATGGGACTTACCGGGGAGGACGCCCACCGGCTGGTGGGGCAGCTTTCCGGCGGAGAGCGTGCCCGCTTGAAGCTCGCTATCATCTGTCTAGCGGACAGTAATGTGTTGGTGTTGGATGAACCTACCAACCATCTGGATTTGCCTTCTAAGGAGGTTTTGCAGCAGGCCCTGGCGGAGTACGAGGGAACACTGATCATCGTATCCCATGACCGCTACCTGCTGGACCGCGTGCCAAACCGCATTTTCGCGATAGAACAGGGGGCTCTGCACCAGTATAAGGGTGGTTACGGGGCTTATCTGAGGGCCAAAGCGGAGCAGGGCCCGGAAAGGGCCGCCGCCCCGCAGCCAAAGACCGAAAGCGAGCAGAAAAAACAGTATAACCGCGGCAAGGAGCAGCGTCGGGAGGATGCCCGCCGCCGTAAGGAATACACCGAAACCGAAACGCTCATCCATACGCTGGAGGAGGAACTGGAACAAATCAAGGCAGAAATGGCACAGGATAGTGTGCAGAACGACTACCAGCGTCTGCAGGAGCTCTGTGCTCTCATAGAGGAAAAGCAGGGGCTTTTGGATTCCGCTATGGAACGCTGGCTAACCCTTAGTGAAGAGATGGGCAACAATTGAATAAAAAAGGGCTGCCGGCCACAAAACCGACAGCTCTTTTCTTTATTCTTCGTTTTTTTGCAGTTCACAGTAGCTTCCGTCCTTCACCGCATAGATAGCATCGTAATCGGCATGCATCAGTTCGCTCAGCGGGGTTGCCGCTTCATAGCGCACACAGGTGCCGCAGTCGGTGCTCAAGGTGCGCGGAACCGGTGCCATTTTGGCATTGATCCCGGCTTTCATCATGGCACGCGCGGTGCACTGGGCGGAAAAGTGGGTGTGAAAGGTTGCAATGTAAGAATTCATATCACTTGGTCAGGGTCAGGGTGAAGTCCTCACCATCGGCCTTTACCGCCACCTTATAGCCCTGGCTCCCGGCAAAGCGGGTCACATTCTCCACGGCACACTGATTATCTACCAGTACGGTCAGCTCGGCGGGATTGCTCTTCTTGACCTCTTTCTGCACCATAACAACAGGCATGGGGCAGGCAAGTCCTCTTGCATCTACCATAGTTACGCCTCCTTAGCAACATTCCGGAAGGAAACGATCGCCACGACAACAAAGCCGATGACAACAGCGATCATACCATTCTGGGTGGGGCCGTTGGCGGAAGAAGCCAGACCAAAGTTGTGGCACAGAGCGGCGCCTACCATCATACCCAGTACGGTAATGGTGGAATCTGCGCTGCCTTCGCCGGCCAGTACCAGCTGACGCAGCGGGCAGCCGCCCAGCAGGACAGAACCCCAGCCAACCAGAGCCATGCCCAGGGCGTTCCACAGGCCATCGGTATGGGCAACAGGCTGACCCTCAAAGCCCAGGTTGAAGTTGCCGGTGATGAGGTTGCCGATGATAACGGCAATGATAACAGCGATAAAGCCATATAGCAGCTTGAAATCCTTGAACATCATAGCGTCACGGATGCCACCGACGGTACACAGACGGGAACGCTGGGCCAAAGCACCGACGATCAGACCGACGATCAATGCAACGGCGATGGGAGCGTGCTTGCTGCCGGGGCCCTCAGTGGAGAAGTGGATGAAGGAGGGAGCAGCGATAAGCAGAATCAGCAGAGCCACTACGATAGCGGGCATTACGCTGCCTTCCAGGGCGCCCAGGTTATAGGCGCGCTTCATGGTAAAGCCCTTCTTGAGGAACAGGGTGCCGATGAAGATGCCGACAACGAAGCCGACCAGACCAACGATGGCGTTCAGGTCGCCGCCGCCGATACGGATCATCATACGCAGCGGGCAGCCCAGGAACATCAAGGCACCGATCATAACGAACATACCCAGTACAAAGCGCAGGGCAGGGGAGGAACCGCCGCGGCCTTTGAATTCCTTAAAGCCAAGAGCAGCGATGAGGGAGCCCAGTACAATGCCGATGATCTCGGGGCGGATGTACTGGACCACGCCTGCGGAGTGCAGGCCCAGGGCACCGGAGGTATCCCGCAGGAAGCACGCAATACAGAAGCCCATGTTGCCGGGGTTGCCCAGCGCAGTCAGCAGTACGGCAGCAGCACCTACCACCAGACCGGCCGCCACAACCAGCCAGTTTACTTTTTTCATGGTATAAACCTCTCTTTAAGTTGATTTGACAAACGCACAGTCAATCGTTCATCATAATACAGAATAACGATAAGGCAGAAAATTGTCAATATCATCTCGTCGCAATTGTTAAAAAATCGTTAACTAGGAACGAGATTCGACATTTACGAATAATTTCCGCCTGATTCCACTGTATACCTCATAAAAGAAGAAGCCCCCGTAAGGGCTTTCATCTGTTACTTTGCTTCTTTTTTACGCCGCGGTGGATACAGCTTGATGCAGTGATCCAACTCCACCGCTTTTTTCATTTGATCTTTTGCGTAGTCGCAGGCTTCCCCCCATAGAGTAAAGTGTGCATCACACCGATTCTGCCGGAAATGGTCACAGGTCAGTTCGGCGTATCGGAGGCCGCATTCCGGGCAGCGTGCTTGCCCGATAAAATGCTTATCATCCAATGCGTACCAGCAGGGCAGCCGCAGCGGCAAGCCACAGGTGGGGCAGGGGAACGCAACATACTGCTCCATCCTTATTGCTTTTTTTACACTATACATCAGCGGCAGCTTGGGCTTTTTTGGCTTTACCAGAGTATTTTTCAGCGCCTGAAGTTCTTCTTCGGTCGGTAAGGGTCCGTAGCGTTCGGTTAGTGCCCGCCCGATAGCAGCTGTAAACTGGGCATCGCAGTAGGCATCGTGGTATTCCTGTCCCTCCGGTTCCGGCAGCTCCATGGCCTCCACCGCGGTTTTTAGGGCATAGTTGCGGATGCTATTCTCGGTCCGGTAGGCATAGGCCATCTGCACATCGTAACGACCCAACTGCTCCGGTATCTTCATTCCTATGTGCGCCAGGTTCTTTTCCAGCACGCCAAAGTCATTCCCGCTCCATGCAATGAGGGTATCACAGTCGCCGCACCAGTCAAAGAACGCCTTCGCAACCGAGGCCAGAGGCTCTTCGCCCTGCAGGTCCTTCATGGTGATCGCCAGGATCTTCTGAATATACGGGTTCATCTTGCGGTAGATCACAGGGCGGATCAACCGCCGGAATCCATCGATCTGTCGATATTCTTCATCGGTTTTCACAGCGCCTATTTCAATGATTTCATCAAAGCTGTTGCCATCCAGAAAACCGGTGTTCCATTCCAGGTCAAAAAATACTTTGTTCAAGGGATTTGCTCCTTTTTCTTGGGGTACTGCTCCTTATTTTAGCGCATTTTGCAGCAAAAGGAAAGCTTTTCGACAATTTTCCTTTGGTTTATGAGGCGCTAAAGTGCCAAATTCTATTGACAAACGGTCTTATACCATGCACAATGGGGGTACTCCGCAAGGAGAAAGAGAGGAGAAGATCAATAATGGCAAGGAAACTTTTCTGCCAGCTAAGTCCCTTTTGCTACCGTATCTCGGTGGAAAAGGAGATCATGCTGCGGAATCTGCGGGATCTCATTTCCCCGGTACGCTTTGCAGAGCACAGGGAAGAGAAACCGCTGCCGGCCCTCATTAAGGGGCACCGTTCCCCCATGCTGCGCCAACTGGCTGGTGTGGATATGCAGTTGCAATATAATAAGGAAACCAATCTCCGTCTGGCGGGGGAACGCATCCATGGTCTTATCATTGAACCAGGTCAGACCTTTTCCTTTTGGCATACGGTGGGCCGCACCACCGCCCGGAAAGGTTATCTCCCAGGGTTGACCATCGGGGCCGGGCGACTGGGAGCTGAGATCGGAGGGGGACTATGTCAGCTGGCCAATCTCATCCACTGGATGGTTCTCAATAGCCCTCTTACAGTCACAGAGCTGCACCATCACACCGATGCCCTTTTCCCGGATAGCGGGCGGCGGGTGCCTTTCGGCACCGGGACAAGCATCTTTTATAAAAATGTTGATTACCGTTTCCGCAATGATACCGATACGCCGGTACAGCTGCTTATTTGGCAGGAGGGGCATGATCTCTGCGGCGAACTGCGGGCTCAGCATGCTTTCCCGTACCGCTGGCGTATTATAGAGGAAGATCACCACTTCCAAAAGGAAGCGAATGGCCATTATTACCGCTGCAGCCGCATTTACCGCGCTAAAATAGACTGTGAAGGCAATGAGCTTGACAGAGAATTGTTGCTGATCAATCACTCCCAGGTGATGTATGATCCCGCTCTCATCCCACCGGAGCAGCTCCGGGAGGAGCTTCCATGCTGAGAGAACGGAGTTTTGCCCATCGGGGCGGCATTGCCTGCCGCATGGGGGAGCAGGACTTGACCTGGGAGGAGCTGCACAGCCGTGCCAGCGCACTGGCGGCAAAGCTGGCGGAGGGCAGCGGGCCTGTCCTCATTTATGGCGAAAAATCCCCGGCGTATGTTATCGCTATGGTGGGATGTCTTTGGGCCGGCAAGCCTTATGTTCCGGCCGGACCGCACTATCCGGCGCAGCGGGTCAGTTCTATGGTCGCACAGACCAACATCCATACCGCCATCTGTTTGCAGCCGCTTCCCACAGCGCTGCAGGATACCGTCCATTGCCTTTCCATCCCGCTCCAGGGTGGGGAGTGCTTTGCTTTACCTGCTGCCGCTCCGGATGATATCGCCTATATCCTGTTCACCTCCGGCAGCACCGGTGCGCCAAAGGGCGTTGTGGTCACCTATGCCAACCTGGAAAATTTCATCGCCTGGTTCACCACGCGTCCTGCCATTGCCGGGTTATATCCTCACGCGGTGCTTAATCAGGCGCTGTTTACCTTCGATCTTTCAGTCGCCGATCTATATTATACATTATACACCGGCTGTACTCTGGAGCTTTCCCCGGAGGGGAGCTCCCTTTCCACCTGCGACAGCCGGGCGCAGCTGGCTGTTATGACCCCGTCCTTTGCGGACTGCTGTCTGCTGGATGAACGGTTTGCGGCCAAGATGCTGCCTTGCTTACAAACGATTTTCTTTTGTGGGGAACCGCTGAGGGGCAGTACCGTGCGGCGGCTGTGGCGGCGTTTTCCGGGGCTGCGGATCATCAATGCTTACGGTCCCACCGAAGCAACCTGTGCGGTTACCGCCGTGGAGATTACTCCGGAGCTGGCCAAAGAGGAGAGGCTTCCCATCGGTCACCAATACGGGGAAGCGGTTAGTGTTACGGTGGAACAGCCGGACAGTATTGTCCAACAGGCGGGAAGCACAGCAGACGATACCGTGGGCGAGCAATTCCATGACCATTCTGGACATATTACTTTACAGGGGTTAAGTGTTGCCGCCGGTTATCTTGGCGGAGAGGAATTTCATGGCCGTTTTGTGACCGGCGATATCGGGTACTTTGAAAATGGGTACTTGTGGTATGCTTCCCGCTGCGATGACCAAATCAAATATAAGGGCTACCGCATAGAGCCCGGCGAAATAGAAGCGGCATTGACGGCATTGACGGGGATTCATCAAGCAGTGGTGCTGCCGCGCAAAGACCGCTTGGGACGGGTTATTTCCCTTCAGGCGGTGGCGGCTGCAACCGGAGAACCACAGGAGGAACAGGTGCGTCAGGCTCTTGCCAGTATGCTGCCGGAGTATATGGTTCCCCGGAGGATATTGTTTTGTCGTGCGCTGCCCATGACGGTAAACGGCAAGATCGACCGAAGGAAAGCAGCTGCGCTATTGGACCAAAGCACTGTGCCAACAGACGAAAAAGAAAGGAACAAATGTTTCACATGAAACATTTTGGAGAAGATGAGGTGAGCACATGAAAAAAGAAAAACTGCTGGAAGTACTGTGTCGAGCCTGTGACCGGCCGCTGGAGTGGAACACGGAGCTGCTGCAAAGCGGCTATCTGGATTCCCTGGCGATGGTGCTGCTGGAGGAAGAGCTGGAGATGGCCGGGGAGAGTATCTCGGTGGCGAGAATACCGAGGGAAGCGCTGGAAACACCGATGACCCTATGGGACTGGTACCGGATGAATACCCGGGCAGGGAAGCGTGAATAAATATGTTTGACAGCCCGGTGATGATATGCTACAATCATCGGGTTACCTTATTTTTTGACTAACATGGGGTGAAGGCATGAGTACAGTAGAAATTCTGCTCATTGGGATCGGCCTTTCGATGGACGCTTTTGCGGTGGCGATATGCAAGGGCCTGGGAATGCGGCGCATCAACTACCGGCATACCTTTATCATCGCATTGTTCTTTGGTGGATTCCAGGCGCTGATGCCCTTTTTGGGCTGGCTGCTGGGCAGCCGTTTTGCGCAGTACATCACCCGGTATGACCACTGGATCGCCTTTGTGCTGCTGCTGTTCATCGGCGGGAAGATGGTGTGGGACACCCTGCATGAGGATGGCAAGGAAGAGGAAGAATTTGCCAACGAACGATTGGATCTGAAGGAACTGCTGCTGATGGCGGTGGCGACCAGTATTGACGCGCTGGCAATGGGGATTACCTTTGCGTTCCTCTCTGTGAGTATTGGCAAGGCCTCCGGGCTTATTGGATGTACCACCTTTGTAATCTCAGCGTTGGGCGTATTTATTGGCAACCGTTTTGGTGCTAAGTATAAGGACAAGGCCTCGCTGACCGGCGGCATTATTCTGATCCTTATCGGCTGTAAGGTATTGCTGGAGCATTTAGGCATTCTGGGATAAGATTTAGCCGAAACTAACGGATTGACAAATCCGGAACATCATAATATAATAAACCGCGTAAGAGGGAGTAGTTTGCACGGTCTATCGGCTGTGTTGGGCGGTATCGTCATCCCAGCGCTTTGGCGCTCGTGCCGTCCGTAAACACCATGTGTTTAGAACAAGACTTTTACAAAGGTCCCTAATGGGGGCTTTTGTAAGAGTCTTTTTTATATTTAATTGCAAATAATATGCATGAGGTGACTGACTATGATTTTTGAAGAAATCGGCAGCCTGTTTGTGAATGTAGCGGCACTGAGCGACTGGCGCTACTGGGTGATGTGGGCCATCGGCGGCCTGCTCATCTACCTGGCGATTGCCAAGGACATGGAGCCGACGCTGCTGCTGCCGCTGGGCTTTGGCACCATTTTGGTCAATATTCCGCTTTCCGGCGCTATCGACCAGGTGGGTGCGAACGGGCAGGTGACAGAGGGTGCTTTGACTACACTGTTCAATGCCGGCATTGCCAATGAGCTGTTCCCGCTGATCCTGTTTATCGGCATTGGCGCGATGATCGACTTTGGGCCGGTGCTTTCCAATCCCAAGCTGATGATTTTTGGCGCGGCGGCGCAGTTTGGCATCTTTTTGACCTTCTGTGCGGCTTCGATGTTCTTTGGAACCAATGACGCGGCTTCCATCGCGGTCATCGGTGCGGCGGATGGCCCGACCTCCATCTTCGTTTCTCAGATGCTGGGTTCCAAGTATCAAGGTGCCATTATGGTGGCGGCATATTCCTACATGGCACTGGTGCCTATCATCCAGCCGCCGGTCATCAAGGCGCTGACCACCCACAAGGAGCGGTTGATCCGGATGCCCTATAAGCAGGTGGAGATCAGCAAAACCACCCGCATTCTGTTCCCGATCCTGGTGACTATTGTTGCCGGTATCATTGCCCCCACTTCTGTGGCACTCATCGGCTTTTTGATGTTCGGCAACTTGATCCGTGAGTGCGGAGTGCTTAATTCCCTGAGCGATACCGCCCAGCATGTGCTGGCAAACCTGGTGACTATTTTCCTGGGAATCACCATTGCGGCCAATATGCAGGCGGAGCAGTTCCTGAAGCCTGAGACCCTGCTGATCCTGTGCCTGGGCCTGGTGGCGTTCATCTTTGATACCGCGGGCGGTGTGCTGTTTGCCAAGTTTCTTAACCTGTTCCTCAAGACCAAGATCAACCCGATGATCGGCGCGGCAGGGATTTCCGCCTTCCCGATGAGCGGGCGTGTGGTGCATAAGATGGGTCTGGCGGAGGATAAGCAGAACTATCTGCTGATGCAGGCCATTGGTGTAAATGTATCAGGGCAGATTGCTTCCGTTGTGGCGGGCGGCCTGATCCTCAACTTCTTCCTGTAATCGTAAGGGGGTAAAGCAGATGAACTATTTTAATCCTGGTGCTTTTGTGAGTAACTTTCATTACTTGGTTTCCGGTATGCTGGGCATCTTCCTGGTTATTGGCATTATTATTCTCTTTACGATGCTGCTGAACCGGGTCTTTCGTAAGAAATAATTAAGGAACTCTTCATTGTTCGTTTATTGCAGACTGTTCCCAAAAGGGGTATCCTAATGGTAAAATCCATATTGGGACAAGAGGGACGATAAATGCAGATGACTGACCGCCAAAAGAAAATATGGGGCATTGCCACCGTCATTGGGCTGGTAGTCTTTATGGGGCTGCTGTGCTGGTTTGTAGGACGACCGATGATTCGCTTTGTTTCGGAGCCGGAGAAATTCCGCCTGTGGGTGGATGAACACGGCATTTGGGGGCGGCTGGCTTTCATCGGCATGGTGATTTTCCAGATCATCGTGGCCATTATTCCTGGAGAGCCACTGGAGATCGGCGCAGGGTATGCCTTTGGCGCGGTGGAGGGCACCATTCTGTGTTTGACCGGTGCAGTGCTGGGTGGAGCCATTGTGGTGCTGCTGGTACGGCGCTACGGCATTAAGCTGGTGGAGGTCTTTTTCCCCAAAGAGAAGATCATGTCGCTGCGCTTTATGCAGGACAGCCGTCGGCTGGAGCTTCTGGTGTTTATCGTCTTTATGATCCCCGGTACACCGAAAGATCTGCTGTGCTACGCAGTAGGGCTGACCAACCTGCGGATGCGGGACTGGCTGTGGATCTCTCTGGTGGCAAGGATCCCGAGCGTTATTACCTCCACCATAGGCGGCAACGCCCTGGGGGAGCGAAATTATGTTTTTGCGGCGGCGGTATTTGCAGTAACGCTGCTCATCAGTTTGGGAGGCATCCTGTTGTACCGGCACATCTGCCGGAAGGAAAATGAGGAGCTGGCCCGAAAAGAAGAACAGGAGGATAACCACAATGAAGAAAACGATTAGTTTTATCTTGGCGGCGGTAGTGCTGCTGACGATGCTGCCTGCGGCAGCAAAGCACCCGTAGAACCTGCCGAAACGGCGCTGTATGGCAAAGTGACGATGGAAAACGCCCCCGCGAACGCGATGGGCACGGTGGTCTATCTGGGTTATTACGAAAGTGCCGATGCCATGAAGGCGGAGCTGCCGGAAGTGCTGAAAGACCTGCCGCTGGCAGAGATGGGCGGCGGAGAAGCCTATGCCATCATTCCGCGGTTTGAAGGCGAGAGCGTGACCCTGTATGCCGTGACGATGAAGGAAGATGCCACGGCTGAGCGGGCGGAAAACGGCACGGCATATGACGGTGCGGTGCTGCTGATGTGTAATGAGAGCGATATCTTTACCAATACCGAGGTGGAACTGAAGCTTGGTGAAGACAGTATAAGCTTTGGACCGTATATCAGCCTGATGGACGGCAGTGTGGTGACCCATGACCGGGTACCCGTTGGAATGATCCAGTGACAATCCAGTGAATGTAAAATGAATATTCCCCCGTTCTCTTAGGAGAGCGGGGGAATATTTTTGCGGGATTATCGGACAATGATTTGGGAAAGGACTTCTCCGACCTTGCCATGCAGGGTGAGGGAGGTTTTATCATCCATGGGGGTGGGATCGCGGTTGATGAGGACCAGATACCGGCCGTGAAAATAATGAATGAGAGAAGCGGCCGGATAGACCGTGAGGGAAGTTCCTGCGACGATGAGCATATCGGCATCGATAATAGCATTCAGGCTTTCATCAATGGTTTCGCTATCAAGCTGTTCTTCATAGAGAACAACATCAGGCTTGATAAGACCGCCGCAGGTACAGCGGGGAATGCCGGCCGTGGCGAGGATCTCTTCCGCCGAATAGCACTTATGACACTTTTGGCAGTAATTGCGGTGAACGCTGCCGTGCAGTTCCAGGACCTTTTTGCTGCCAGCCATTTGGTGCAGACCATCAATATTCTGCGTGATAACGGCCGTGAGCTTTCCGGCGGCTTCCAGCTCCGCCAGCTTGCGGTGGGCTGCATTGGGACGGGCTGTAAGACAGATCATCTTCTGCCGGTAGAAATCGTAAAACTCCGCCGTGTGGCTGACAAAAAAGCTGTGGCTGAGGATGGTTTCCGGTGTGTAATCAAATTTTTGATTGTAAAGGCCATCGACAGAACGGAAATCGGGGATGCCGCTTTCGGTAGAGACACCGGCACCGCCGAAAAAGACAATGCGAGGGGATTCATCAATCATCTGCTGGAGTTTTTGGATATTCTCATCCATAAAGGAACCTCCGTTGGAAAATAATCTGCTGAAAAAGCCGCCGATGGGCGGCTTTTTACGGTTTATTGCTTGGCTTTTTGGTTATTCGGCTTCTGACGGAGCTTTTCCCGGGTGCCATCCGGCTTTTGAATGTAAGTGTTATCCAGGGTATGCTTAAGACTGGCCTTCATTTCGGCAATGTACTGTCCACGCAGCTCCATGCGTTCTTTGATTTCTTCATCGGTCAGGTTGCGCTCCCGGGAAAGGCGGGAAAGATGACTGATGCGTTCTAACTTTTCTTTTTCCATAGGGGCTCCTTACTTGGGGAAAATGAGATCCAGCAGATGCTGGATGACATCGTAACCAAACTGATACTTGGCGATGACGCAGCCACCAATGACCAACCCGACAAAGATGAGTTGGAGCAGCAGAGCAGCGATGCCGAGATTGCGGCGGTTGCGGTTATTACCGCGGCGGAAGGTCCATTTGATGGCGCAGAAAAAATTGACAATGGGAATGGACAACAGCACCAAAGCGCCCATAAAGGAGCTGACCTTCATCACGGAAGTATCGGGAGGAGTTTTTCGGGGCTTTTCGGTCTGTGGTTCCTCCTGCGGTGGAGCTGTGGGCTGTGGTTCTTCCTCCGGCGGGGCAGCATGCTCATCGTTTCCGGCCACGACGGCAGGCGGGATATCCGAGAGGAGATCGTCATTCCCGGCAAAGGAGCTGTTTTGCTGGTCTTCCATCATGCGTGATCCTCCGTTTACAGCTTAGCGCCGCACTGGGAACAGAACGCGGAACCGGATTCCACAGGCTGGCCGCAGGCAGGGCAGACGGTAGGCGCAGAAGATTCCTCAGCAGTAGGCTGTTTCTCTACGGACTCTGCGGGAGTCTCATCGGTATTAATGATGCAATTGTTATCATCGGAATTATCGGATTTGACAAGAGCGATACGGGCGCGCAGGGATTCAATCTGATCGTAAAGGCCGGTAATCTTGGCACAGTCGGCAGCATAGGGGCCTTCCGCCTCGGATTTACTCTGCTCATAGGTCTTGCGGCCCAGTTCCAGCAAGGCAGCATTGATATCGGACTGGATACCGAGGATTTCAGCCTTGAGCTTGGCGATCTCGCCGAGGTCTTTGGCTTTATCGGCAGCGGTACCGGCCACAACAGAGATCTTTTTACCGAGATTATCGAAAAATGCCATATGATGTTCCTCCTTGGGTGGATAAAATTTTTTTGTTATAGGATGATTCTATCACAGTCTGTCCGGCAGTTCAAACAGTAAAGTTGCGGAAAGGTCAGGATGTTTTAATTTTTTCGGCTGTTTGGCCGGGGCAATAGGGCCGCAGGGGGCAACGGATGCACTGTGGGCGCCGGGCAATGCAGTATTCCCGGCCTAGAAGCACCATACGGTGGCAGAAGCCAGTGGACTTTTCCGGGGGGATTTTTTCCCGCAGCTGCATTTCGACCTTGTAGGGGTCTTTGGAAGTAGTAAGACCCAACAGATTGGTGATACGGATACAGTGGGTATCGCAAACATAGGAAGGTTGGCCGTAGATATCACCACAGATGAGATTGGCTGTTTTGCGGCCGACGCCGGGGAGTCGGGTGAGTTCCTCAATAGAATCCGGGACTACGCCACCGTATTCATCCCGAAGCATTTTGCACATTTCAACGATATCGCGGGCCTTGGTGTGATAAAAGCCGCAGCTGCGCACCATTTCTTCCACATCGGCGACATCCGCTTCGGCAAAGGCTTCAATGGAGGGGTACTTGGCGAATAGGGCGGGTACCACTTGGTTTACACGGGCATCGGTGCACTGGGCGGAAAGGCGTACAGCAATGAGTAGCTCGTGCGGGATGCGATACTGCAGGGAACAAAGATCCTGCGGGTAGAGCTTTTCCAGTTCTGAGATGATGTGCGCAATGCGTTCTTTTTCCTGCATTTTCGCCACGCTCCTTTCTGTGACCATGATAAAGATTTGCGGGCAAAATGTCAAGGAGGAGGAACCATGCTTCGACCGTTTCTTTTGTACATGGGGATTACAATGAAGCATGACATGGGAAGGGCGGGCGGAGAGAAATGAAGATATACGGTGATGTGCTGGCGGCGGTGAATTTTACAGTGACACTGCTTATTTTGCAGCTGTGCGGGCGGATACTGGGGATAAGGCCGGGAAGAGCGGTAAAGTACATATCTGGAGCACTGGGAGCCGCTGCCGCGTTTATTATCTTTGTGCCTATTCATTCGGTAGCAGTGCAGCTTTTATATCGGTTGGCAGTTTCGGTACTGTTGGTAGGGGTAGCTTTTCCAGCACTGAATCGCAAACGGCTGCTGCGGGCCATCGGGGTGTTTTATTTGGTGAGTATCGTTTTTGCTGGTGTGACAATGTTGCTCATTTGGCTGCGGCCTGGATTGGGCTTCTATACCTCTAATGGAGTGGTGTACTATAACATTCCGCCGCTGATGCTATTGGCCTGTGTGGCAGCGGCCTATGGTGCAGTAAGCCTATTTGACCGCTTTACAGCGCTGCGGATGCCGCAGAGAGACCTTTACCGAATTACGATAGAGCGACGGGGACGAATGGTGCCGGTGATGGCGCTGGCCGATAGCGGCAACCGGCTGATTGAGCCGTTTTCCGGGCTGCCGGTACTGGTGGTAAACGCGGCAGAAGTATGGGGATTGCTGGATCCGGAAGAACGAAGAATCGTGCGGGAGACGGATACTGATGCGGCTGTACCTGGTGTGCGGTGGGTACTGGCCGGTACAGTACAGGGATGGGGAATGATGCCGGCATTCCGGCCGGAGAGAATGTATACAACGGTGAATGGAAAACAGGTGGAGCTGGGCGGCTATTTTGCCGTAGTGGTTGATGCCGAAATAGGGAACGGAAATTACGGTGGGGTATTTAACCCCAAGATGATACAGGTACTGCTGTGAGGTGACTGAAATGCTGCTGAATAGATTATTGAAAAGACTAAGAAAATTCTTTCTGGGTTATTATCTGGAGATTTACTACATCAATGGGCCGGACAATCTGCCGGCACCATTGAGCCGTGAGCAGGAAACGGCGATTTTTATGCGGCTGGAGGAAGGCGACCCCAAAGCCAAGGAAATATTGATCACCCATAATTTGCGGCTGGTGGTATATATCGCGAGGAAGTTTGAATCCACCGGTATTGGAATTGAAGACCTGATCTCCATAGGGACCATTGGGCTTATCAAGGCGGTGAATACCTTTTGCCCGGCGAGAAACATAAAGCTGGCGACCTATGCCTCCCGGTGCATTGAAAATGAGATACTGATGTACCTGCGTAAGATACAGAACCAGAAAACGGAGGTTTCCATAGATGAGCCTTTGAATGTGGATTGGGACGGCAATGAGCTGCTGCTTTCAGATATTCTGGGGACGGACGGCGATACGGTGAACCGTGAATTGGAGCAGGAGGTGGAGCGCAGTGCCCTACGGGGGCTGGTAAGCGGACTGGGGGAGCGGGAGCAGCGTATTATGCGGCTGCGATTTGGGCTGGACGGGGGTGAGGAACGCACCCAAAAGGAGGTAGCGGATATCATTGGGATCTCGCAATCCTATATCTCGCGGCTGGAAAAGAAAATCATACGGCAGCTGCGGGAGGAAATGCAACAGATCTACTGAATGGAATTGGCCGCCGGGCAGAAAACACCGGCGGTCAGTTTTATGCGTCGAAAGGGAGAAAATTCCCGGCAAAATATAATGAAATGCTGTTGCAATGGTAGAGGATAAAATGCTATACTGACAATAGTTATAATATGTACAAAGGAGTGTGTTTCCGTGCAGGAGGCAAAGCGTTTTTCCACCGCGCTGTTTGGGTTTGACCGTAAGGCAGTGCTGGACTATATTTATGAACAGGATAAACAGGCACGCGAAGCACTGGAGGAGCTGGCGGTGCGTAATGACACACTGGACCGTAAGGCTGCGGAACTGAATGAGAAGCTGGAAGCCATGAGCGCCCAGTATAAGCAGGCGGTAAGTGATAGCAAGGAAAAGGAACGCCAGCTGAATGAGCAGGGAAGCGACTGCGCGCGCCTGCGGGAGCGCACCAATAAGCTGGCCGCGCAACTGCGGGATAAGGAGAATGCCCTGCAGCTGCAGATGGAACTGAATAAGAAGATGCAGGCCCGTGTAAATGAACAGGAGGCTGCGCTGAACAGCCTGCGAGCGGAGCTGAATGAAGCAAAATTGCAGGCTGACCTTTTTAAGGGGCGGCACGAGGATTTTAATGGGCTGAAAAACCAATTGGATGAAATAAGGGCGCAGTTTACCCAGCGACTGGATCAATTTGAGAAGGATTTTGACCGGCTGGAGGCAGAGGTGCCGTGCTGTAAGGCAGCTGCTCGGTGTGCCAATAAGCAGGAAGAGGACAAGCCGGAGGTACATAAGGTGACACTGCGGCGGCGTGGTGTGGCACAGCAGACTGAGGAACTGGCCAAAACGGCTGGCGGCGCCGGAAGCCGTGTGTGCAAGATCCTGAATGAGTGGAAGTGATGTGACCGATGATCAAATTGATACCCTCGCTGGAGATGCTTGAGGATATCCTGCGAACCATCCGGATACAGGATGTTTTGGATATCCTTATCGTGGCATATCTGGTCTATAAATTGATCGACCTGCTGCGGGAGACCCGCGCGGGGCAGCTCATCAAGGGCGTACTGGGTATAATCCTTGTGTATGTGCTGTCCCAGGCATTCCAGCTGCGCGCGGTCAGCGCCATCATCCGCTATTTGATCACCTACGGCGTTTTCGCATTGCTTATCATCTTCCAGCCGGAGCTGCGAAAGATACTGGAAAAGCTGGGGCGTACCAGCTTCTCGCTGACACAGATCCGAAAGACAGTGAACAGCATCGGCGGAAACAGCTTTGAGAATAACAGCAATATGATGCGCTGCATTAATGCCATCTGTGATAGCTGTGCCATACTTTCCAAGGAACGCACCGGTGCGTTGATCGTCATAGAGCGCAGTACCCGTCTGGGGGATATTATAGCGACCGGTACGCTGGTGGATGCCAGTCCTTCCGCCGAGCTGATCCGCAATATCTTCTTCAAAAACTCCCCTCTGCATGATGGCGCTATGGTCATCCGGGATGGACGGGTACACGCAGCGGGGTGCTTTTTGCCGCTGTCCAATAACTATGATATCAGCCGGACGCTGGGCACCCGCCACCGGGCGGCCCTGGGTATGTCTGAGGTCAGTGATGCGCTGATCGTGATTGTTTCGGAGGAGACGGGCGCGATCTCGGTAGCCAAAGACGGCAAGCTGAACCTGCGGTTGACGGTAAACAGCCTTAATTCGATTCTGTGCGATGAGCTGCTTTCCGAGCAGGAAGCGAAGAAAGGCAGCGCGATGGATACGCTGATGAGCATTTTCAGGAGAAATGGCCATGAACAAGAATCAAAATGAATCAGTCCAGCAGGCGGCTGATCGTCCCAAGACGCTAAGGATCGTCCTTTCGATCGTTATTGCGTTTTTTGTGTGGATGGCTGCCATGCTGGCGGCGCCGGAGATCACGAAAGCGATAAGAGATGTTCCCATTACGGTGGATATCCCAACCAGTGCGATGCTGGAGGTAGTGGATGGCGCGGATACCAAGGTCTCACTGGTCCTGGACGGCAAGCAGTTTGAGATAGGCAGCTATGGCCCGGAAAATGTGCGAGTGGTTGCTGATGCTTCCGCGATTACCGAGCCGGGTACCTATGAGGTGCCGCTGGTGGTGAGCGATAACGGTACCAGAAGCTATACGGTAACATCGATTTCTCCCGCTACGGTGACATTGACTTTTGAAACTAGGGCAACAAAGCTTTTGCAGATCCAGGCGGATATTACAGGGCTGACAACCCCGGCCAATTACATTGCTCCGGAAGATGAGATCGTGCTGGAGCCTTCCACCGTAGAGGTAAGTGGAGCGGAAAGCCTCATCTCCCATGTAGAGCGCGCAGTAATCGAAGTGGATTTCAGCCGGGAGGTAACCAGTACTCAGCAGCAGAATTCCAAGATCGTTTATTATGATGCCGAAGGCAATAAGCTGGAGACGGAGGAGGTTGCCTACTTCCACCAGGATGTGAGCAGCGTAGCGGTAACCGTTCCGGTCAAACGGGTGGCGACTCTGCCACTGACTGTATCCTTCCTAAATGTGCCGGAAAACTTCCCAGTGGATGAGCTTTCATACAGTCTTTCTGTGGATTCCATCACAGTAGCGGCGGAGGATTCCGTGCTGCGCAATCATTCCAGTTTGGTGCTGGGGTATATCGACTTTAAGCAGATGAACCTGCTGACCTCCTCGCAAATGGACTTTGCGGTGCAGCTGCCGGAAGGCTTTACCGATATGGATGATATAGAGGTTGTAACGGTGTCCTTTGAGGCGGATAATCTTGCTTCTACCAATCTGAGTCTAAAGAACTTCCAGCTGGTGAATGTGCCAGAGGGCTTTACGGTGACAGTGGAGGAAAGCGCTTTGCGCGTGTATGTTTTGGGTAAAAAGAGTATCATCAGTGGAATAGCGGCGGGCGACTTTGTAGTGAAGGTCGATCTTTCCGACATGAGAACGCGTGCTGGAAAATACGAGATGCCGGTTTCCATCTATGCGCCGACCAAAGGCTATGTATGGGCGGTGGGTGAATACAGTGTGACAGTGGACGCCAAGGCCAGTTAATTTTAATGATAAATTCGGCTCTGCTTTTTATGGGCAGAGCTGAATTTTCTTTCCCGGGGGATCGTTATGAGTATTTATCTGATCAACAATATTATTGTACCGCTGGAGGAGGAAGCAGATTTCCGGCGAGAGGCGCTGCGTGCCCTGCGGTGTAAAGGCAGCGACCTTTTGAAGGTGGATATCTATCGGAAAAGCGTAGATGCCCGCAAAAAAGAGAATATCAGGCTAAACTATACCATAGCGGCTACGCTGAAAGAAGGCGTCACCCTACGGGAAAACGCGAAGTATCGCCTGCTGATGGAAGACAAACCGCAGTTCCGGTCGGGGATGGAGCCAATGAAGCACTGCCCGGTGATTATTGGATTGGGGCCTGCGGGGATGTTCTGTGGTTTGATGCTGGCACGAGCCGGGTATCAGCCGGTCATCCTGGAGCAGGGAGCGCCTATGGAGGAGCGCGTGGCAGATGTAGAGGCCTTTTGGCAGGAGCAGAGGCTGGATGAAAGCTCTAACATTCAGTTTGGTGAAGGCGGAGCCGGGACCTTCTCCGATGGGAAGCTGATGACCCGCATCAATGATGGGTTTTGCCGGGTGGTGTTGGAGGAATTTGTGGCACATGGCGCGCCTAAAGAGATCCTAACGGCTGCCAAGCCGCATATTGGTACAGACCTGCTGCGAAAGGTGGTTGTGGCAATCCGGCAAGAGATTGTGGCAATGGGGGGCGAAGTGCGCTTCCATACAGCTGCGGAGGACATTATAACAGATAATGGGAAGCTTTTTGGTATCATTGCAAACGGAGAGGAGATTCCCTGTAATTGTCTGATTTTGGCCCCCGGTAATGCGGCAAGACCGCTTTTCACCTGCAGTATGGAGCGGGGAATTGCAATGGAGGCGAAACCTTTTTCCGTAGGGGCCAGAATAGAGCACCCGCAGGAAGCGATAGATCACGCCATGTATGGGGACTATGCAGGTCACCCCAAGTTGGGACATGCCGAATACCAGCTCTCGGAACGGGAGACAGATACCGGCCGGGCAGTGTATACCTTCTGTATGTGTCCGGGCGGTGTGGTGGTACCGGCGGCTTCCGAACGGGAAACGATAGTGACCAACGGCATGAGCTACCACAGCCGGGATGGAAAAAATGCCAATGCTGCGCTGGTAGTTTCGGTGGACCATCGGGACTATGGGTCAAATCCGCTGGATGGGGTTTGGTTCCAGCAGGCGATAGAGCAAAGGGCCTATGCTGCCGTGGGGAATTACTGCGCTCCGGTGCAGACCGTGGGATGCTTTATGCAGGGGTGTCCCGGGGCGGAGTGGGGCAAAGTGGAGCCGACTTACGCCATTGGTGTGAAGCCGTGCGACTTTACAAAAATACTGCCGCCTTTTGTGACAGAACAGATGAAAAAAGGATTAGCGATATTTGACCGACGAATAATGGGCTATGCTGTCTCGGATGCGGTGTTGACAGCACCGGAGACACGCACATCCTCACCTGTGCGCATTCTGCGCGGGGAGGACAGACAAAGTATTTCGGTGGAGGGAATTTATCCCTGTGGAGAAGGCAGCGGCTATGCCGGAGGCATCATGAGCTCAGCGGTGGATGGGATCCATACGGCGGGAGCGGTGATTGAGCGTTTCTCACCGCCAGGTGATTGAATAGTTGGACAAAATATGCTATAATATTTTATCAAAATGGAAAGGAGGCCGGCTGTCATGAGGTTTTTTGCGTGGAAAGAAAACTTTGCCAAAGCGGACGCGCTGATCGTTGAGAACCGGCCTCTGCCGATGTTCCTGTGCCGGGTGTTGGCTTCCCGCGGGATCAAGGATTCCGCATCAGCAGAAACCTTTTTGAACTGTACCCAACCGCTGTGCGACCCCATGGAACTGCATGATATGGAAAAAGCAGTGACGATTGTGCGCAGGGCGATAGACGAGGGAAAGAAAATTCTTGTCTTTGGCGACTATGACTGCGATGGGATCACCGCCACGGTGTTGCTGTATGAGTACCTGGAGGGCGAAGGTGCTGATGTGTGCTATTACATCCCGGAACGGCTGAATGAGGGCTATGGTCTTTCCATGAAGACGATGGAAATGGTCATTTCCTCTGGAATCGAGCTGATCATCACTGTAGATAACGGCATTTCTGCTGTGGAGGAGATTAAGTGCGCTAAAGAAGCTGGAATCGAGGTAGTGGTGACTGACCACCATGCGCTGCCCCAGCAGCTACCACCCGCGGATGCTTTGGTCAATTCCGCATTTGAGGAAAACAGCTCGCCCTGTCGGTACCTGTGCGGTGCCGCCATGGCATTTAAGCTGATTGCTGCATTGGAACAGCAGATGCAGGGGGAGGATCCCCAGGACCTGCTACTAGAACAGTATGGCGACCTGGTGGCAATCGCTACACTGGCTGATGTGGTACCGCTGAAAGGGGAAAACCGCATCCTGACCCGGCTGGGGCTTGAGGTGCTGGCCCAAACAGAGCGACCTGGTCTATTGGCTTTAGCTCAAAATGCCAAAGCAGATCTGGCAGCCTGCAATAGCGATACCATCTCCTTTATGCTCGCACCGCGTATCAATGTGACAGGGCGGATAGGAAGTGTAGATACTGCGGTACAGCTGCTGCTGACCCAAAATGAGGAACAGGCAGTGGCACTTGCGGCGGAGATAGAAAAGCTGAATGCGGAGCGTCGCCGTATGGAGGAAAATATCTCTGCGGAGGCAGGGGAGTTGCTGCATCGCAAGCCTGCTCTGCTGCACAACAGAATATTGACGCTGGTGGGGGATGACTGGCATTTGGGGGTGATTGGGATTGCCGCGGCTCGGATGCTGGAACGCTACCGCAAACCATGTATTATCATTTCTTGCTCTAATGGTATTGCCAGGGGTTCGGCCCGCAGTGTGGAGGGCTTTAGTATCATTGATGCCATTGCTGCGTGCAGCGAGAGGTTGCAGAAATTTGGCGGACACCCCATGGCTGCTGGCTTTACACTGGCGGAGGAGGATATTCCGGCTTTTACTGCCGCATTGGAAGAATATGCTGCGGAGCATTATCCCATTATGCCAGTGCATACGGTAAAGCTGGATGCCCCCATTGCGCCGGAGGAGATTACCGTGGCGAATGTAGAGGAGATGAGCCGGCTTTCTCCTTTTGGATGCGAAAACCCCATGCCGACTTTTTTACTACCTGGTGTGACAGTGCAGGCTGTGAATTCTATTGGGAATGGTAATCATCTGCGTATGTCTGTAACAGCTGGGCGGTATACAGTACCGATGGTGTACTTCGGAATGCCTGTAAAGCAATTTCCCTTTTCGATTGGCGACCACATAGATGTGGCCTGTGCGTTAAGTATCAATGATTTTAATGACCAGCGGACGGTTTCCGTACGGGTCATCAATGTGCATCCGACGGGCTGGCGGCAGGGAGAGAATCTGCGTGCAGCAGCGGCCTTTGAGGCGGTGGTGCGCGGAGAAGAAACTGCTGATGCCACGGAAGTCTTTACCCGGAACGACTTGGCAGGAGTGTATCGTTATCTGCGGGATAACAGCCCCATAAAGACGGGAACGGACGGAATGTACTACATATTGCGAAAAAAGTTGGATGGCTATACCTACTTTAAGCATTTGGCGGCATTGCAGATTATGCGGGAGCTGGAGCTGATGGAGGATATGCAGCCTGAAGGCTTTGTGATAAAAAACGGAGAAAAGAAGGTGGAGCTGGAACACTCCCAAACCTTCCGAAGGCTCCAGAAAGGGTAGGTGAGCGATGGACGCCCTGTATGAAAAACTAGCGGATGCCATAGAAAAATCTAACAAAACCTATGATATTCCGCGGATAAAAACGGCCTACGAGCTGGCAAAAAAGGCACACGAAGGACAGATGCGTTCTTCCGGTGACCCATACATTTCACATCCCATAGAAGTAGCGGTAATACTGGTAGGGCTGGGTATGGATTCGGATACTATCATCGGCGGACTGCTGCATGATGTGGTGGAAGATACTACCGTAACGCTGGAGGATATAGAAAAGCAATTTGGCGGCGATGTAGCTGAACTGGTGGATGGTGTGACAAAGCTCGCCAATATTCCTTATTCCAGCCGGGCAGAGCAACAGGCGGAAAATGTACGCAAGATGCTGTTGGCCATGGCAAAGGATGTTCGAGTTGTCATCATCAAGCTGGCAGACCGGCTGCACAACATGCGCACGCTGGATTATCGCATTCCTGAAAAGCAGCGGGTCAAATCGCTGGAGACGATGGAGATCTATGCGCCGCTGGCGCACCGGCTGGGTATCCGCAGTGTCAAGGAAGAGCTGGAGGATCTCTCTCTGAAACATCTGGATCCGGTGGCTTACCACGAGATAGAGCAGCAGCTAGCCCTGCGCAAAGAAGATCGGGAAGCGTTCCTGAGCAATATTATTAAGCGAATTCAGGCCAGGCTGGAAGAAGAACATGTGACCGCACAGATAGATGGGCGGGTGAAAAGCATCTATGGCATCTACCGTAAGATGTATATTCAGGGCCGCTCCTTTGATGAGATTTACGATATTTATGCGGTGCGCATTATTGTAGATACTGTACCGGAGTGCTACAACATTCTGGGGATCATCCATGATATGCTGCGGCCGATCCCGAATCGCTTTAAGGACTATATCTCTACTCCCAAGCAGAACATGTATCAATCGCTGCATACCACTGTGCTGGATAAAGAAGGCGTGCCTTTTGAAGTGCAGATCCGTACCTGGGATATGCATTACACTGCGGAATACGGTGTTGCGGCGCACTGGAAATACAAGATCGGCATGGAGGGTAAGGATTCGCTGGATGAGCGCCTGGCGTGGATCCGGCAGCTGTTGGAATCGCAGAAGGACTCCGATGATGTAGAGGACATTGTAAAATCCATTAAAACCGATATTGCACCGGAGGAGGTTTTTGTATTTACGCCGCGCGGGGATGTGATCCGGCTGCCACAGGGTTCCACCGTGGTGGACTTTGCCTATGCTATTCACTCAGAGGTCGGCAATAAGATGATCGGTGCCAAAGTGGATGGGCGGTTGGTTTCGCTGGACTATAAGGTAAAAACCGGCATGATTGTAGAGATCATTACCTCCACCACCCAGAGTAACGGCCCTAGCCGTGATTGGTTGAAAATCGTAAAGACCAGTGAGGCCCGTAATAAGATTCGCTCCTGGTTCAAAAAAGAAAAGCGGGAAGAGAACATTGCTGAGGGCAAATTGGCACTTGAAAAGGAAATGCGCCGCAATCTGATTGCCCCGCCGCAGGAAGAGCGTGAAAAGTTTATCGCGGACATTGCCACCCGGCAGAAATACAACACGGTGGATGATTTTTACGCCTCTATTGGCTATGGCGGTATATCGCTGGAAAAGATCATGCCGCGTGTCAAGGATGATTTTATCCGCCTGTACCGCAAACCGGAACAAACCCTAGCCCCAACTGTTAAGAAAACCTCACAAAAGGCTTCTAACGGCGTTATTGTGGAAGGGCTGGATGGTTGCTTAATCAAATTTGCACGGTGCTGTAATCCACTACCCGGCGATGAGATCGTAGGTTTTATCACTCGTGGGTTCGGGGTATCTATTCACAAGTGCGACTGCGCCAATGTGGTAAATGCTCGTCGCCGTGGGGAGGACCCGGAGCGGTGGGTAAATGCCACCTGGGCCAGTAAGGTGAAAGAAACATTCAAATCCACGCTGGATATTCTTGCATCGGACCGGATCGGTATACTAGCAGATGTAAGCGTACAGTTGGGGAATATGCGCGTTCCCATTCATTCGGTGATGGCTAAGGAGTTGAAGACCGGTCAGACTAGTATTCAGGTTTCCATCGGCATCAGTGACCTGAACCAGCTACAGACCATTATCAATAACCTTAGCCGGATCCCCGGCGTATCTTCGGTGAAAAGGGCGGTGCTTTCGTGAGAGCGGTCGTACAAAGAGTCAGCGAGGCATCGGTTCGCATTGCTGGCGAAACGGTAGGGAAAATCGGAAAAGGATTTTTGATCCTGCTGGGGGTAACCGAAGGGGATACTCCAGAGCTGTGCAGTTATTTGGCTGAAAAATGTGCCGGACTGCGGGTCTTTACCGATGAAAACGATAAAATGAATCTTTCGTTGAAGGATGTAGCGGGAGAGGTACTGGTGGTTTCGCAGTTTACGCTATATGGTGACTGCCGAAAGGGCAAACGGCCTTCTTTCATCGCGGCAGCCCGGCCGGGAACGGCGATTCCGTTGTATGAGCGGTTTGTGGCAGAGCTGATGGACCATGATCTCCATGTGGAAACAGGCTGGTTCGGCGCGGATATGGAGGTATCCCTTATAAATGACGGACCGGTGACGCTGATACTGGATACAGAAGAAATGCGTACCGGCCGGGTGGATCGATAAAAGGAGTGAAAAAAAGATGAAAGTGATCAGTGTGCCGATGCATTGCTTTGCATCGAATTGCTATTTGGTGGCCAGTGAGAAAGGCAACTGTGCCGTCATTGACCCCGGTATGGAACCGGAAAATATTATCAAGGCGATAGAAGAGAACCACCTGACCCCTAAAATAATTCTGCTGACCCATGGCCATTACGATCATTTCTGCGCAGTGCCAGGGCTCAAGGAGCACTATCCGGAAATCCAGCTGATGGCGGCAGAAAAGGAAGTGCCTCTCTTGAGCGATCCCCGCAAGAATTACAGCGCTTCTGCCATTGGTGCGCCAGTTACCCTTCAGCCGGACCGACTGCTGAAAGAGGGAGACAAGATAGAGCTGGATGAGCTGGAGTTTACCGTTTGGGAGACACCCGGCCATACCGCCGGTTGTCTGACCTATTTCTGTGGGGATGCTATTTTTACAGGGGATACCTTGTTTGTGCAGAGCTGCGGCCGTACCGATATGTACAGCAGTGACTTTATGGATATGGTGGATTCACTGACCAGACTGCGTTCTATTAAGACCAATTATCATATGTACCCCGGCCATGAGCAGGATGGAATGCTGTTTGACCAATACACCTGGATCGATAGCCTGGTAGCACGGGTACGCGCGGCTTATGGTCGTTAAACTGAATCGACCGGACATCCGGTACGAGGTGGAAAGTCTGATACGGATGCTGTTGGGAGAAACACCGGTGACGATTGTTTTGCCGGGAGAAACCATCCCAGATGACAATGACAGCATTGCCATTACGGTGCAGGAGCAGGAAAAATGCTGCCTGTGCCATGTGGTTGCCTGCCTGAATGGGGAAAAGCGTGAGGCGTCATCTCCTAGTACGGTAGACCGGACGGAGATAGAGCAGACCATCTGCCGGATGCTGTACAATCAATTGACAGCACTGTTGGGACACACCCTTCCCTGGGGAATGCTGACCGGTGTGCGTCCGGTAAAGCTGGTACGGCAAATGACAGAAGTAGGAATGACAGAAGCTGATGTTATGCAAAAGCTATCTGATTATGGTGTCAGTGAGGAGCGGGCGCAACTTTCGATGGATACTTGGCATAACCAGCGGGAGATTGTGGAGGCACTTTCTTCGGATCAGATCAGTTTGTATGTTGCGATCCCGTTTTGTCCCTCCCGGTGCAGCTATTGCTCTTTTGTGTCGCATTCCATTGAACGGGCAGGAAATATGCTGGAAGAGTATCTGCCGCTGTTGCTACGGGAACTGGAACTGACAGGCCGCCTAGTAAAAGAAGCGGGACTTACCGTTATTAGTGTATACATTGGCGGCGGGACACCGACGACCCTAACTGCAGAGCAGATGGACCGTCTTTTACAAGAGATCAGAAAAGACTTTGATCTGACTGCCTGTGAGGAATTTACCGTAGAGGCTGGCCGTCCAGATACCATCACACTGGAAAAGCTAAGGGTGATGGCGCAAAATGGTGTGGACCGCATCAGTATTAACCCGCAGACACTCAATAACAGCGTTTTAAAGGCCATCGGACGGCGTCATACGGCTGAGGATTTTCTTGATGCTTGGAAGCTTTCAGAGCAATTTTACTTTGACCGAAATGTTGACCTCATAGCCGGACTGCCAGAGGACACTTTTGAGTCCTTCCGACGCACCATAGAACAGGTGCTGGCGCTCCACCCGGAAAATATTACGGTACATACCCTAACGGTCAAGCATGCTTCCACACTAAAGGAAGAGGGCCCGCAGAAGCGAACTGCCATGGAGATGGTGGAATATTCCCGTCATTTGCTAGAGGAGGCGGGTTACCAACCCTACTACCTATACAGGCAGAAGGGCACTGTGGAGGCATTGGAAAATGTGGGCTATACCCTGCCGGGAAAGGCCTGCAAATACAATGTCTATATTATGGATGATGGGCATACCATAATCTCAGCAGGGGCTGGCGGTGTAACCAAGTTGGTACCGAACGGTCCACAGCGCATCACCCGCAGCTTTAACTATAAATACCCATATGAATACATCAATCGTTTCCAAACGGTGCTGGAGCGAAAGGAAGTTCTGCCGCTGTGGCGCCTGAATGATACCGAGTGAACCGAAAGGAGCGGAAGTTATGAATCAGGCAAACTGGAATGACATTTTGGGAAAGGCCAAGGAATTTGGCAAGGCGGTAGGCGATGTTGCCGGTGAAGTAGTGGATGCTTCCCGCCAGAAGCTGGACGAGATGAAGAAGCGGCGTGAGCTGGAGGAATGCTATATGAAGCTGGGACGGATGTACTATGCCCTGCTACAGGAAGGTACCGAGGAGGAGGAAACCGCTCATGCCATTGCAGAAAAGGCGGCAGCTATTAAGGTGATGCTGGAAAGCGTAAACGAGAAAAAGCGGCGGGAAAATACGGAGATTCATATGGTGGCATGCCCCCACTGCAATAAACTGGTACCCTCTACGGCGATGTTTTGCAGCTATTGCGGCAAGGCTATTTACCCTGCAGAGGAAAAATAAACTGTAATAGTAAACATAACGGGGAAGTCGAACAGCAAAGTATGCTGTTCGGCTTCCTTTTTTGGTGAAAAGGGGCGGAGGAGATGATGGAAAAAGGAAAGCAGACTATTTTGCAGGGAGCGCTCATCTTAACAGCGTCCACCATGGTCGTTAAGGTGATCGGTGCGCTGTTCAAAATCCCGCTGGCTAATATACTGGGCGGCGTAGGAATGTCCTATTTTGTTTCCGCTTATGATGTTCTCATTCCCATTTATTCCATGACAGTGACCGGATTGGGTGTAGCTGTTTCCCGTATGGTATCGGAGTACGGCGGCAGGGGAGAAGAGGTTGGAAACATTCTAAAAACTGCGAGACTCATGTTCTTGGGGATTGGCACGCTGGCGGCAGTGCTGCTGTTCATTGGAGCTGGACCATTGACAAAACTCATCGGAAACCCTGCGGCGGCACTTTCGGTCTGCTGCATTGCGCCGTCTGTTCTGTTTTCCTGCCTCTCTTCGGCTTATCGTGGCTACTTTCAAGGGCGACAGAACATGCTGCCGACCGCTCGTAGTCAAGTCGTGGAGGCCATGGTTAAGCTGGTTGCCGGAATCTTATTGGCATGGTTTTTCTATTCCAGGCTGAACGACGCGGCAATGGCGGGAACACTGTGTTGGCCTGGTACAATGCAGGAGGTACAGCTGAGGATTTTGCAGTACTCAGCGGCTGGAGCTGTGCTGGGCGTATCACTGAGCACATTGTGTGGATTATTGTTTATTCGTGGTCAGTACCGACGAAATGTACCGGAACGAGGAGGGCGTTTTTCCAGTACGGATGCCAAAAAGCTGTGGCATGTTGCGCTGCCAATTGCACTGACTTCTCTCTGTGCCAATCTTACCACTGTTATCGATCTTTCCTCTGTAATGAACTGCCTGAAAAACGCTGTGGAGCAGGGGAGTGAGCATATCCTGCGGATGTATACTGGGTGTATCCCTCCGGAGGTAACGGTGGAGGTACTTCCAGAATATCTGTATGGCTCATATTCTGGGCTGGCAGTTTCAATTTTTAACCTAGTACCGGCGGTTACGGCCGGCATTGGGATGAGTGCGATTCCAGCCATAGCCCGCTATTGTGCTGCAAAAGATGACAGGTGCTTGCAGCGATCAGTGGAATCGGCAATGGCAACCACAGCTGCAGCTGCTTTCCCAGCCGGGCTTGGCATTTTTACCTTTGCTGAAGAAATTTTATCATTTCTATACCCACATCAGTTAATGGAGGTTGCCATTGTAGCGCCAACGCTGCGGATGATGGGCGTGGTGACAATTCTGATATCCTTTGCCGGGATTTTTAATAATGTCTTGCAGGCTTCCGGGATGGAACGGACGCCGCTAACCGCACTCTTAATCGGCGGGGTGCTGAAGATGGTGACAAACTATATTCTTGTTTCCCGCCCGGAGATTAATATTCATGGGGTAGCCTATGGCAGTTTACTGTGTTACTGCTTTATAGTACTGTACAGTGCGCTGCGCTGGTTTGGCAGCGGTCGACCGTTTGCGCGGGTATCGGTGCTCCTCAAGCCGATGATCTCTGCCGTTGTGTGCTGTTTCGCGGCGCGGGCGGTTTATAACCTCCTTTTGGGATACATAAGCGCTTGGGCATCCCTGCTTTTTTCCATTGCGGTGGGGGGCGCTGTGTACATCGGGCTGCTGTTTTGTCTGAAGTTTATTAAAAGTGCTGAAATATGTGTTGCATTTTCGGGCAAGAATAGAAGAAAATAGCTTGAATTTAAGCCGCGTTTCTAGTAAAATGGGAGTACTATCTGAAAAGCAGGTTATTCACAATGCCAAATCTGTGCGACAAGGAATCCTATGACTGCAATGATTTAATTAAGATTGTTGGAATTCTGCGGAGCCCGGAAGGATGCCCGTGGGATAGGGCGCAGGATCATCACACCATCCGCAATAATTTCTTGGAGGAGGCGTATGAGGCTGTAGAAGCCATTGATCTGGAAAGTTCCGCACTTCTGCGGGAGGAGCTGGGAGATGTGCTGCTTCAGATTGCGCTGCACAGCCAAATGGAGGCGGAGCAGGGCCATTTTGATTTTAATGATGTATGCACCGGGATTTGCCGCAAGATGATCGGCAGGCATCCGCACATCTTTGGCAGTGAGTATGCTGCGAATGCTGCGGAGGCGGCACAAAACTGGGAACAGCAGAAACGCAAGGAAAAAGGACTTTACAGTTTGGAGGATCGTTTGCGGCAGGTTTCCGGCGCTTTACCAGCACTGATGCGTGCGCAAAAACTGATCGCCCGAGCAGCCGCATCCGGATGTTTCGAAGATCCGAATGATGGTATGCTCCGAAATTGCCTGGAGGATGCGCTTTTGGCGGATGAAACGGATGTGCAAGGTTGGAGCAGGTTACTGTTCCTTGTATGCGAGCGAATGGAGCGACTTGGAATTTCTGCAGAGGAAGCGCTTTCCCGTGAGTCGGACCGGATGATCGAATGCTTTTTGGAGATGCAACATAGCGAGAAACCCACGGAGGGTGGATCGTTGTGAATATGAAAAAGGCATGGTTGCCTACTATTCTTTTATATCAGGAGGAAATACAAAATGACCAAAGCTGAAATGATCGTCGCCGTAGCCGAAAAGGCCGGTATGACTAAGAAGGATGCCGAGAAGGCAGTTGCCGCTGTTTTGGAGACCGTTACCGAGACCTTGAAGAAGGGCGATAAGATCACCCTCACCGGGTTTGGCTCCTTCGAGGTTAAGACCCGCGCGGCTCATGCTGGTATTAACCCCAAGACCCGCAAGCCCATCACCATCGCTGCCAGCAAAGCTCCCGTTTTTAAGGCTGGTAAGGCGCTGAAGGATGCTGTAAAATAAATTCTGAACCAGTGGAGTCGGTGCCAGCGCACCGGCTCTTTTGTAAGGAGGCCCCCTATGAGGCTGGATAAATATTTGAAAGTTTCCCGGATCATCAAACGGCGGACCGTGGCCAATGAGGCCTGTGATGCCGAACGCGTAGTAGTAAATGGCAAAACCGCCCGCGCCTCCTACGAGGTCAAGGTAGGGGATGTTATTGAGATCAACCTGGGGCAAAAACCGGTAAAACTGCGGGTGACCGCGCTGAAGGAAACAACCAATAAGGATAACGCATCCGAGAATTTTGAGATTTTGTAAAAGGGAAGCCGCGGCAGCAATGCTCCGGCTTCCTTTTCCATTTCTTTCAATTGTTGAGGAATGTTTACTGCTCCTTTGGTCAGCCCATACTTCTGCCATCGCGTTGGTGGGGGAAAGGCTATGTATTATAAGGTAGAGATCAGCGGCGTTGATACTTCTAAGCTGAAAACACTAAAAAATGACGAAACCAACGAATTATTGCGACGGGCACATGCCGGGGATAGAGAAGCGCGTAACCGGCTGGTGGAAAGCAACCTGAAGCTGGTGCTCAGCGCCGTACAGCGCTTCAGCAACCGGGGGGGCAACCCAGATGACCTGTTCCAGGTGGGGTGTATCGGGCTTATCAAGGCTATCGAGCGCTTTGATATTGAGCTGGGACTGAAGCTGAGCACTTATGCTTTTTCCCTTATTATTGGAGAAATGCGTCGCTTTCTACGGGATTCTGGCATGGTGAAGGTGACACGACGAGTAAGGGAACAAGCTGTTGCTGCGCTGAAGAAAAAAGAGGAGCTGCAAAATTCCTTAGGACGCGAGCCGACTGTGGAAGAGATAGCGGCAGCCATGCAGCAGCCCAAGGAAGATGTGGTGCTGGCAATGGAAGCGATTATGGAGCCCAGTTCACTGTATGATCCTGCTTATTCCGATGGGAGAGAGAACATCTGCCTAATAGACCAGGTGCAGGATAAAACAAGTGAGAGCGACTGGCTGGATGAAATGCTGCTGCGGCAGGCAATGGAGGCACTCTCCGCCCGAGAAAAGAAAATACTGTCGTTGAGGTTCTTTGCTGGCAAAACGCAGGTGGAAGTCAGTCAGGCGGTGGGGATATCACAGGCTCAGGTTTCGCGTATCGAAAAAGGAGCATTGCAGCGCATTAAAACACAGATGTAAACTGGAATAGCCCTGCCGCATAGGATATAACAGAATCCTGCTGCACAGGGGAGGGAAGCGGATGGTATGCAGTTTAATGGAGCTGCGCTGCAAGGAAGTGGTCAATATTCAAAACGGTGCCTGCCTAGGATGCGTTTGCGATGTGGAGTTTGATACCTGTACAGCGCATATTTGTACCCTTATCATTTTCGGCAGACCGCGCTTTTTTGGCCTGTTTGGCAGGGAGCCAGATCTGATCATTCCATGGAATCAGATCAAATGCATTGGAGAAGATACCGTACTGGTGGAAAATGTGGCATGCCCGGCACCGCCCCGTCGTCGGATGTCCTTTGCCGGGGCTTTGCATTGATTGAGGATGATCCGCAGAAAACTGCGGATTTTCTTTTTATTTATGCTTGATTTTCCCGAAAAGCTATGATAAACTATATCGGTACAACGCATGCGGTGCGATCTGTTCGGCCATGTGCCCGTAAGGGTGGCAGGGCGGAGATGACTGCCGCAGAGGTTACACAAACAAATTTTTGGAGGTAAACAAACAATGGCAGTAGTATCTATGAAACAGCTTCTGGAAGCTGGCGTACACTTTGGTCACCAGACCCGTCGCTGGAATCCCAAGATGGCTCAGTACATCTTCACCGAGCGCAACGGTATCTACATCATCGACCTGCAGAAAACCGTAAAGAAGCTGGAAGAGGCTTATGATTTCGTTCGTGAGCTTTCCGCCAACGGTGGCACCGTTCTCTTTGTTGGTACCAAGAAGCAGGCTGGCGATTCCATCCGTGAGGAAGCGGAGCGCGCCGGTGCTTACTATGTAAACGCTCGTTGGCTGGGCGGTATGCTCACCAACTTTGAAACCATCCGTAAGCGTATCCGTCGTCTGGAGCAGCTGCGCAAGATGGAAGCAGACGGCACTTTTGAGCGTCTGCCCAAGAAGGAAGTTGTTAAGCTGGAACTCGAGATTGAGAAGCTCGAGAAATACCTCGGCGGCATTAAGGATATGAACAAGCTGCCCGCCGCTATGTTCGTTGTCGATCCCCGCAAGGAGAAGATCGCTGTTGCTGAAGCGCACAAGCTGGGCATCCCCGTTATCGCTATCGTAGATACCAACTGCGATCCCGATGAGATTGACTATGTTATCCCCGGTAACGACGATGCTATCCGCGCTGTTAAGCTGATCTCCTCCGCGATGGCCAACGCCATCATTGAAGGTCACCAGGGCGCTATGGGCGCCGCTGAAGCTGAGGCCGAGACCGCTGCTGAGACCCAGGAATAAGAACTGACACGGAGAAGCCCGAAGCACTTTCGGGCTTTTCTTGAGAAACTGTGATAAAACACCTATAAAAGATACAGGAGGAAACAAAAATGGCATTTACTGCTCAAGATGTTAAGGATCTGCGCGAAAAAACCGGCTGTGGCATGATGGACTGCAAAAAAGCTCTGACCGCTTCCGATGGCGATGTAGAAAAGGCGATCGAGTTCCTGCGTGAGAAGGGCCTGGCCGCTGCCGCCAAGAAGTCCGGCCGCGTAGCTGCCGAGGGTGTGGTATGCACCATGGTAGATTACGAAAAGAAGGTTGGCGTTGTTATCGAAGTCAACTCTGAAACCGACTTTGTTGGTAAAAACGCTGATTTCATCAGTTTTGTCGAGGCTTGTGCCAAGACTGTTATTGATGAGAATCCCGCTGATGTAGAGGCCCTGATGAACTGCAAGCTGGCCGGTACCGATGTTACTGTTGACGCCGCGCTGAAGGATAAGATCCTCACCATTGGCGAAAACCTGAAGATCCGTCGCTTCACTCGCTACGAGGGCAATGTAGTCAGCTACACCCACGGCGGCGGCCGTATTGGCGTCCTGGTCAAGTTTGAGCTGGATGGCGTGGCCGCCGACAAGGACTTTGAGACCTTCGGCAAGGATATCGCCATGCAGATTGCGGCTGTAAGCCCCAGCTACATTTGCCCCATGTGCGTTCCCGCTGATGAGGTTGCCAAGGAGAAGGAGATCGTTCTGGCTCAGATCGAGAACGATCCTAAGCTGGCTGGCAAGCCCGCTCAGGTTAAGGAGAAGATGGTAGACGGCCGTATCAACAAGTTCTATAAGGAAGTCTGCCTGCTCAAGCAGCCCTTCGTTAAGGACGGCGAGATCGATGTTGCTGAGTATATCGAGAAGACTGGCAAGGAGCTGGGCGGCACCATCAAGGTTGCTGACTTTGTCCGCTATGAAAAGGGTGAGGGTATCGAGAAGCGCGAGGATGACTTCGCCGCTGAAGTTGCCAGCATGGTAAAGTAATTTAGTAAAAAATGATAGAGACAGCAACTATCCTTATGGGTGTTGCTGTTTTTATTATGTAATGTAGAAGATTACCTGTTGATTTGAACAAAAAAATGCGTTATTATTGTAATATCAAACAACAAGGAGGACTTCAGAATGAAATTTTCCCAGATGAAATATGAGCGCCCGGATGCTGAGCAGCTGAAAGCTGAGTTGAATGGCTTGACTGAAAAGCTGAAAGCAGCGAAAAGCTATACTGAGGCGAAAGAATTGTTCCTGGCAGAGGAAAAGCTGAATAAGCATATCAGCACCTTGGCGAATCTTGCCCATATTCGCCACACCATTGATACTCGCGATGCTTTTTATGATGGAGAAATGAAGTTCTGGAACAAGGTTGACCCCGAGCTGGAGGAGTGCCAGCAGGGCTGGACTCAGGCCATGCTGGAATCTCCTTACCGTAAGGACTTTGCCGAAGAGTACGGCAACCTGATGTTCCTCAAGGCGGAAATCAAGTGCAAGACCTTCTCTCCTGTGATTATTGAAGAACTGCAGAAAGAAAATGAGCTGGCCGATGAGTATGAAAAGCTGTTGGCTTCTGCTCAGATCCCGTTTGAGGGCGGTGTATACACCCTTTCTCAGCTCACTCCGTTTAAGAGTGACCCGGACGATGCCCGTCGCCTCGCTGCATGGAAAGCCGAGGGCAATTGGTACAAAGAAAACCAGGCTAAGCTGGATGATCTTTACGATCAACTGGTGCATCTGCGTGATAAAATGGGCAAAAAGCTGGGCTATGAAGGTTATACCACGCTGGGATACTACCGCATGGGCCGCAACTGCTACACCAAGGAAGATGTAGAGAAGTTTCGCAAGGCGGTTGTGAAGTATTTGGTGCCTGTGGCGGACAGCATTTATCGCGAGCAGGCGAAGCGTTTGGGCAAAGAATATCCTATGAGCTTTGCCGATAACGCGCTGGAATTCCGCTCCGGCAATCCCAAGCCCATCGGCACACCGGATGAGATCCTTGCCATGGGTCGCAAGTTCTATGATGAGCTTTCTCCCGAGACCAGCGAATTCTTCCGCATGATGCTGGACAATGAACTGCTGGATGTTCTTTCCACCGAAGGCAAACGCAGCGGTGGCTACTGCACCAGCATCGCCGATTATGAGGTTCCCTTTATCTTTGCCAACTTTAACGGCACCCAGCACGATGTGGAAGTAGTGACCCACGAGGCCGGCCACGCCTTTGCCGCCTATATGAACCGCCACCGCATCCCCACCTCCTACATCTGGCCCAGCATGGAGGGCTGCGAGGTTCATTCCATGTCGATGGAATTTATGGCATGGCCGTGGGCGGAGGGCTTCTTCGGGGAGGATGCCCGCAAGTTCCGTTACAGCCATCTTTCTGGTGCTCTCACCTTTATTCCTTATGGTACTATGGTCGATCACTTCCAGCATATCGTATTTGAAAAGCCGGATATGACCCCCAGAGAGCGCCACGATACATGGAAAGAGCTGCTTGGTATTTATATGCCTTGGATGAAGTTGGACGGCGATATTCCGTTCTACAGCGAGGGGGAAGGCTGGCAGCGTCAGCATCATATCTACTCCATGCCGTTCTACTATATCGATTATTGCCTGGCACAGACCGTTGCACTCCAGATCTGGGCGCTGCAGCAGAAAGACCGCAAGAATGCCTGGGAACACTACATGGCTTATACCCGCCAGGGCGGCAGCCGCGTCTTTACCGAGCTGCTGAAGAACGCAGGCCTGGAAAGTCCCTTTGAGGAGAGTTGCCTAAACGGTGTTTGCCAGACCGCCAGCGAATGGCTGAAGAGTTACGATTTGACCGGCATCGAATAATCGCTTGGTGAAATGCGTGAAATAGGGCAGGAGACTTGCATAAAAACTCTGTTTGGATTTCACAAATCAACAGATAAAATCACGATATCCCGCGCAAATAATTGACAAATTACAAATTCTATGGTAGTATATTAAAAAAATTTTTATAGAATACAGGATTCAAAATTAAATCCTGCAAGTCGCAGAGTTTTGCCCTTGGTTTTCAGATATAATTGGACTGAAACCACCTAATTTGTGAATTTGCGGCGCAAGCCCGATTCAAAATAACAAAACGAAAATATTTTAAGGAGGAAATTGCAACATGAAAAAGTTTCTGGCTCTGTTGCTCGCTGTAGTCATGGTTCTTACCATGGTAGCCTGCGGCGAGGGCAAGAAGAAAGCTGACGGTCAGGTTGTTATCGGTACTTCTACCGAAGCTTCCGGCGACTGGGCCTATTCCGCTTTCGTAAGAAACCCCAATGCCACCGATAAGGCGGTTATGACACTGACCGATGATATGACTACCGTCGATAGTGATCAGCACGGTGACTATGGAATCAACAAGACCGTCGTTAAGTCCTACGAGCGTATCGAGGAAGAGAACGGCAACGTTACCTACAAGTTCGTCATCAATGACGGCCTGAAGTTCAACAACGGCGAAGCTGTTACTGCGCAGAACTTTGTCGCCTGGACCATGTTCGTTACCTCTCCTGCAGGTAAGGAGATGGGCGTTGTTTCTGCTACCTATAACATGCTGCCCGGCGGTCTGGCTTATCGTAACGGCGAGACCAACGTTCTTTCCGCTGTACGTCTGTATGATGAGAAGACCTTCTCCATCACCATCGCCAAGACCGGCGAGGATGGCGAGACCTCTTATCTGCCTTACTACTATGACATTACTTATGCCGCCATGCAGGCTGTTAACCTCACCTACTGGTTCGGCGAGGGTTGGTCTGTTAAGGATGACGGCGAGGGCGTTTACTTTGTAAATGCTGACGGCAAGGAGTTCACCGCTGAAACTGTCGGCGAGACTGTTACTGCCGGTCGTTTTGCCACCGGTAACCGTGTTACCGCCGGCCCCTACAACCTCGTTAGCTTCGATCAGAGCTCCCGCGAGATCGTTCTGGAAGTAAACGAGAACTACAACGGCAACTTCGAGGGTCAGAAGCCCGGTATCCAGAAGCTGGTTATCGTTAAGACCTCCGATGATACCGTTATGGATATGATCTCCACCGGTCAGATCCAGATCTATTCCCAGATTGCTGATGGCGCCCAGGTCAACGCTGTTCTCGACCTCATCGAGGCCGGCACTATCGACAGTAGCCCCAGCCAGTATGACCGTGCCGGTTACGGTTACTTCGGCTTTGCCTGCGACCTTGGCCCTGCCCAGTTCACCGAGTTCCGTCAGGCTGTTGCTTACCTGCTGAACCGCGTTGAGTTTGCCCAGACCTTCTGCCAGGGCTGGGGCAGCGTAGTGCATGGTCCTTACTGCACCGCTTTCACCATGACTACCAAGACCGACATTGAAAAGAAGATCAACCACTATGACTACAACCCCGAGAAGGCTGTTGAGCTGCTGAAGCAGGCTGGCTTCGTTTACAATGCTGACGGCTCCGACTATGTTGACGGCTCCGGCGAGGTTCGTTATGCCAAGGTAACCGAGGAGCAGGCCAAGTACTATGAGAGCTTCAATAAGGTTCTGGCTGACGGCACTATTCTGATGCCCGCTACCCTGAACTGGGCTTCCTCCGAGGGTAACTCCGTTTCCGCTCTGCTGACCACCATGCTGGCGAGCAGCGATGCCACCAAGGCTGCCGGTGTTTCCATCGTTAAGACCGAGATGACCTTCCCCAGCCTGTTGAGCTATATGTATCGTCAGGAAATGAATGGCGCTGTCGGCGACTTCTCTGTTCCTACCTACAATATGTTCAACCTGGCTACCGGCTACAATGGCGGTGTCTATGATGAGTCCTACAACTGGACCACCGATCCCGAGTACATCGAGCAGGGCTACAATGTACAGCACCTGTATGATAAGGAGCTGGATAAGCTCTCCATGGATATGGTTTACGGCGTAGAGCCCGGCGACGAGGCTACCTACCTGAGCCTGTGGGAGAAGTATATCATTCGCTGGAATGAGCTGCTGCCCATGGTTCCCCTGTACTCCAACATCTATGTTACTGTTTATCCCAACACCATCGATAACTATGCCGAGGATTCCTTCTGGGGCTTCGAGCGTGCTATCTTGTATGCTAACTGGGTTGGTACCAAATAATCTATCGCCCACACGTAGTTAATGCATCAAAAGAGGGGGCGGCGGTTCATCTGCCGCCCCCGTTTTTTTTACCATATGCCGTATATCCTGCATAAACAAATAGAATTTCAGTATTTGTTTACAATTTTCCAATTCAAAAGTTGCAATTTATCCGTAAATGGTTTATGATATAAGAATAAACGCCTTCATGCGTTTGCTCGTTATTTTATAATTGGGAGGCCAAAGGTAAATGGGGAAGTATATCCTAAAACGACTGGTATACATCGTCATCGTGTTCTTTATCGTATCACTGCTGATGTATGCCCTTTATAATTTAATTCCGGGCGACCCCGCTATGGTGGAGATGGAACCGCTGCGTAAGGTTCTGAAGCCGGCAGAGTGGCAGCGTCAGTATCTGGAAAAACGAGCCGAATTGGGATTGGATGATCCGCTTATCGTTCGCTATGCCCGTTGGATGGGCTTGATACCGGATGTGGGTGGGACATTGAACGGCCTTTTGCAGGGTCAGTTTGGTGACTCCACCGTGTATAAGCGTCCGGTCATCGATGTTATAAAAGCGCCAATGGCAAACACCATACTGCTGAACCTGTTCAGTACCATACTTACCCTCGCCATTACTATCCCGCTGGGTATTTATTGTGCTGTTCATCGCCGCAAGGCTTCCGATAGTGCGATACAGGCGGTAACGGTAGTAGGGTATAGCTTGCCCAGTTATCTGGTCGGTATTGTATTCATCTATCTGTTTGCCGTTAAGCTGAAGATCTTCCCGGTAGGCGGCGCCAAGACCCCCGGCTCCACCTATACCGGTTTTGCCGAATTTGCTGATAGAATGTATTATATGGCACTGCCCATACTGGTACTGGTCTTTATCGGTCTTGCCGGCATGACCCGCACCGTCCGTGCTGCGATGATCGATACTCTGACACAAGATTATATCCGTACCGCACGGGCAAAAGGTCTGAAGGAAAAGGTGGTTATTTACAGCCATGCATGGCGCAATGCGCTGCTGCCGGTTTCCACCTCCATCATGGGCTGGATCATCTCGGTTTTCACCGGCGGTTCGCTGGTTATCGAAACAACCTTTGCCCTAAACGGCACCGGCCGGCTGTACTGGCAGGCACTGAACAACACCGACTATGAGCTGGTGCTTGCCATGCAGATGTTCTATACCGTGGTGAGCCTGGTGGGCGTACTGCTTACCGACTTGAGCTACGGTCTGGTCGATCCCCGCGTTCGTGTAAACAAGTAAGGAAGGAGGCTGCTGAATATGAGTAAAGAGAATAAGAAGGCAGGCTCCGGGGAGAAGAAAGGGACACTGGGCCGCTGGTTCTCCCGCCTGTTTTTCCCAAATAAGGAAATGGACATTTACGCAGAGGAAGCGCTGCAAAGCCCTGCCCGTATGGTGGCAAAGAGCTTCTTCTCCAAGCCACTGGCTGTTATCTCTCTTGTACTGCTGATTCTTATTATGCTGTTTGTGTTTATTGCTCCCAGTTTTGTTGTGCTGGATTTGGGAGAGCAGGACAGCACCCTGGTCAATGTATCCCCAGGATATTCCATGATGGACTATCCCAAAGAGCTGGAGAATGAGGGCATCGCCGATATTTCGGTCGGCTCCAATTTCTCCGCCGGTGTAGATATGAACGGTAATGTTTATGTTTGGGGTAAAACCAAGGTTTCCCGTGTGATCGATGTCGCCGATGTTCCCAAGGAGGTCCAAAAGGCGAAGATCACGCAGATTGCTGCCGGCTTTGACCACATTGTAGCAGTGGACGATAAGGGAACCGTTTACTGCTGGGGCAACGCCCGTTTGGGGCAGACCAAGCTGCCGCAGGAGCTTTCCGAAAACAACCGTTTCCACAACTTCAAGATCACCAAGGTTTTTGCATCCCATCAGTTCTCCGCAGCCCTTACCGATGACAACCGCCTGCTCCTGTGGGGCAACGCGAACTTTGCCGATATCGGTATGGACAAGGAGCTGTATGACGGCCATGTGGTGGATGCCGCACTGACCGACACCGCCTATGTCATCCTGACGGATGAGGGCGCCGTGGTTTACTCCGGTGATAAGGCGACCTCTCTGCTTTCGACCGGTATCCCCGAGGGCGCCAAGAGCGGCGTGGTTTCCATCGCTGCTACCGCAAACTCCGTTGCTGCGTTGAAGAGTGACGGCACCATTCTTACCTGGGGCGTTACTACCCGCGGCGAGGGCTCCCTGCCTGCGTTCAGCGCCAAGCCCATCAAGATCGAGGGCGGGCGTTACCATTACACCGTTGTAATGGAGGACGGCAACGTTGCCTCCTGGGGCCACAACCGTTATAAGCAGATCAGCGTTCCCGGTGAGCTGACCAATGACTCCGTGGATGTCAAGAACATCTATACCGGGTATTATCAGAACTACGCAGTAGACAACAACGGCGAAATCCACACCTGGGGCCTCAAGGGCTTCCTGCTGGGAACCGATGACCTCGGCCGTGATATCTTTGCCCGTCTGGTAAACGGCGGTAAGATGACCATGACCATCGGTGCACTTTCCGTTGTGATTTCCACCATTATCGGCATTCTGCTGGGCGGTATCGCTGGTTACTTCGGCGGCTTCCTCGATATGGCCATCATGCGTGTGGCAGAGGTCGTTTCCAGTATGCCGTTCATCCCCTTCGCCATGATCCTTTCCGCGGTGCTTGGTTCGCGGGTAAGCGTGGAGCAGCGAATGTATATCATCATGGTCATTCTGGGTCTGCTTTCGTGGCCGGGGCTCTGCCGTCAGGTACGTGCGCAGATGTTTGCCCAGCGTGAGATGGAGTATGTTACCGCTGCAAAGACCATCGGCGTTAAGGAAAACAAGATCATCTTTAAGCACATCATCCCCAACGTAATGTCCGTCGTGCTGGTTTCCATCACCCTTTCGTTCGGTACTTCCATGCTGACCGAAAGTACTCTTTCCTACCTGGGATTCGGTATTCCGGCACCCACACCCACCTGGGGCAATATGCTTTCCAATGCCAATAACAGCGTTATCATCCAGAACTACTGGTGGAACTGGGTATTCGTTGGTCTGATCTTCGGTCTTTCCTGCGTCTGCATCAATCTGATCGGTGACGGTCTACGCGACGCACTGGATCCGAAATCGAATGAAAGATAAGGAGGGTATATCATGGAAAACGAGAAAAAACTGCTTGAAATTATCGACCTGTATACCTTCTTTGACACCAAGCGTGGTACAGTAAAAGCTGTAAACAATGTTTCCTACACCGTTGAGGAAGGGAAGACCCTGGGTGTCGTAGGAGAATCTGGCTCCGGTAAGAGTGTATCTGCTATGAGTATCCTGCGCCTGCTTGACGGCAATGGTTATATTGCTGGCGGTCAGATTCTCTTTAATGGTGTTGATCTCACTAAACTCCCCCTTAGTGAGATGTATAAGATTCGCGGCAATGATATCTCGGTTATCTTCCAGGAGCCAATGACCAGCTTAAACCCCGTTTTCTCTATTGAACAACAGCTTTCTGAGCCGTTTATCATCCATCAGGGACTTTCCAAGAAGGAAGCGGCGGAAAAATCTGTTGACCTGCTGCGTGAGGTAAAGATTCCGAATCCTGAGATTGTTGCCAAGCAGTATCCGCACCAGCTTTCCGGCGGTATGCGTCAGCGTGTTATGATCGCTATGGCGCTGGCGTGCCGTCCCAAGCTGCTGATTGCCGATGAGCCGACCACCGCACTGGATGTTACCATTCAGGCGCAGATCCTGCGACTGATGAATGATCTGAAGCGGGAAAACGGCACCAGTATTTTGTTCATCACCCACGATTTGGGCGTTATCAACCAGATGGCAGACTATGTCGCTGTTATGTACTGCGGTCAGGTGGTGGAGCGCGTTCCCGCAAAGATGCTTTTTGACCCAAAGACCGAGTATTCCCACCCTTATACCGAGGGCCTTCTGGTTTCGATTCCCCGCCTGGATACCCCCACCAATCAGCGTCTTGAGGCAATTCCCGGAGCAGTTCCGCACCCGCTAGATCTGCCCAAGGGTTGCAAGTTTGCCCCCCGCTGCAAATATGCTACAGAAAAGTGCCATGAGGCTGAGCCTCCCATGACTCATCTGACCGAAGAACACCACATCAGATGCTATTACCCGAACAAGGAGGAGAGAAAACAAAATGTCAAATGATAAAAAAGTTTTGCTCCGCATCAGCAATCTGAAGCAGTGGTTCCCGCTGAAAAAACGCGGGATGTATGTAAAAGCCAATGATGGTATCGACCTGGAAATCTACGAGGGTGAAACCTTCGGTTTGGTAGGCGAGTCCGGCTGCGGCAAATCCACTTTTGGCCGTACTATTTTGCAGGTTTATCCGCAAACTGATGGCCGTACCATGTACTATGGCCGCACGATTGATGAGCTGTGTCCTGAGTATATCCGGGAGACCATCAAGACGCTGGATAAGCGCCGTAAGCATTTGGCTCAGTTGGAAGAAAAAAGGGATCATCTGCAGGCGGAATATGACGCCATGAGCGATGAGGATAAGCTGAAGCATCACAATGATTTGGCGGCTGCCAAGAAAAAGGCCCACGATGCGCTCCTGGATATCACCAATGTCATCGGCGGTTTCATTGTGGTGGAGAATCTTGCACCCGTTTCGGAGCAGTTCCTCAAGATCAACAAGCTTTCCAAACAGCTGCATAAGCTCCATCTCAAGGAGAGATCCCTTTCGGTCGAATTGGCCGATATCCTCTACAAGTCTTCGGAGGACTCCCCAAAGGCGGAGGCTGCTCAGAAGAAGGTAGATGATATTCAGGCACAGATTGCTGAGGTTGAAAAGGAGATTGCAGCGGAGCACGAAGTACTTGATAAGATGCGTGAACCCTATAAGGACGACGAGCGTTTCCAGAAGTATGAGGGGTATCGTGATGACGGTATTGATCTTGCACGCCTAAAGTATGAGGAGATGCGCCAGTTGCGCAGTGACCTGCAGCTTATCTTCCAGGATCCTTATTCTTCGCTGAACCCCCGTATGTCTGTTGGTCAAATCATCGGTGAAAGTTTGGTTTCGCACGGCTTTTATACCAAAAACAGCCCCAGACTGCAAGACGCGATCATGGGGATCATGGAAGAATGCGGTTTGGCTTCCTACTTCCTCCACCGCTATCCTCACCAATTTTCCGGCGGTCAGCGCCAGAGAATCGGCATTGCACGCAGTCTGGCTACTAATCCCAAGTTTGTCGTTTGCGATGAGGCAGTTTCCGCACTGGATGTATCCATTCAGTCGCAGATTATCAACTTGTTGAGCGACCTGAAGGAACAGCAGAACTTGACCTACCTGTTTATTACTCATGACCTTTCCGTTGTCCGCTATATTTCCGATCGTATCGGTGTTATGTACTTGGGCAACATGGTAGAGCAGGCAGAATCCCAAGAGCTGTTTGACCATCCGCTGCACCCCTATACTGAGGCTTTGCTGGGCGCGATTCCTACCACTAATGTCGATGATGACCGCGAACTGGTCATTCTGGAGGGCGATATTCCCAGTCCGGTTAATCCGCCTAAGGGCTGCAAGTTCCATACTCGCTGCAAATACTGCACCGATATCTGCAAGATGGTAACACCCGAAATGGAAGAAGTACGCCCCAACCACTTCGTGGCTTGTCACCATATTCTTAAGGATAATCTCTAAGCGGTGTTTTAGGAGAAGCAAATGATATTTAAGAAACGCCAAAAGCGCGCAATGGACACCATGAATCATCGCAACAAGGAATACCTTGAGAAGATGAATGGCCCGTTGCCGGATGGTGGGGAAGAGAATCAAGAAATACCGGTTAGGCAAGTAGATGATAATCCTTTCTCCAAAGACAATTTGGAAAAAGGTGATTTGCCGGCTATGGTCATTTCAGCTTTGCTCACCTTTTTACCCATTATTCTTGTTATAGCGCTTATTATGATCGTTTCGATCAAGTTGCTATCATAAAACAAAAGTTAAGGCAGGCTCCCTATGGGAGCCTGCCTTTTGCAATGTGCAAGTAATATGAAGGGGAAAGGGGTCTACTTTAGAAGCGCAAGGATGCTCTGTACGGTCTTTTCGATGCCCAATGCGGATGTATTAAGGCATATATCATAATTGGCTTTGTCGCCCCATTTTTGGCCGGTCATAAACTCGTAGTATTTGGCGCGTTCTTTATCAACGCTTTGAATCTTTTGGCGGAGGGCTTTATCAGTAATCTCCTCACCAAAATGCTCCCATTCCCGGCAGCGCTGCATCTTAAAATCCATACCTGCATATATAAAGAGCCGCAATGGCTTTTTATCCCGTAAAATATAGTCCGCCCGGCGTCCTACAATCACACAGTCGGATTTTTCCGCCATATCCTGAATGATGCGGCCCTCCTCTGAGAGAATAGAAACCTGCTGATCGGCCAGCGGGTTGCTGATAGAAAGGAAAGTGCGGCCGGTCGTCACGGCAAAGACAGGCACCGGGTTCTTCTCCTCGATGCTGCGGATGTATTCTTCCGCCAAATTGGTGCGGCGGATCAACTCTGTTACGATCTCATGGTCGTAGTAGGCAATTCCTAACTCCTGTGCGATTTTGCGTCCGATTTCCCGACCTCCGCTGCCAAATTCACGGCCTACTGTAATAATTCTGTTCATATGGTTTCCTCCTTGGCCGGCGGTATCATTTCGCCTTGTCTTCATCATAGCCTAATTAGGACATTCTGTCAATGTAGGATTTCCCCGCTAATGTAAAAGAAAAAGCCGTCATTGCGGCGGCTTTGTGTGAATCAAACTCACTTTACATTCATTTCTGCTTTCTTTAGGGCATCAATAAACTGATCACAAGAAATGGTGCAGGAGGAGGTAAGCTCCGCAGCAGCAGGAATCTCTTGTTTTCCGTTTTCTTCCTTCAGCTGCATCGAGGATACATCGCTGACCGTTTTACCGGTACAGTAGTCCTCCAGCGCATTGACCTGCTCGAACCATTCCTTCCCGATGGAAGAATACTTTTTCAAGCCATAATCGTAGCCCAGCTCTTTTTTACTTTTGTAGGTGCCCGGCCAAGTAACATTCCCGCTGGTATTGTAGCTTGCGGCGGCTTCCACGCAGTCAAATGTAACCGAGAGGATCTTTCCTTCTTGGTCCAGTAGCAGGGCACAGGTCGTTACAGCAGCCTCCGCACGGCCATCGTCATCGTCCTCCGCCGGGCTGACGGTGGATTCCACCGTCATGCCCAGCCCTACGCGGTACGCAGTTCCATTGACTGTACCACCGTTATTGGTCTCGTTCCCGTTATTATCATTGGTTCCGTTGGTGCCATTTGTACCATTGTTGTCGTTGTTGCCGTTATTGGGGGTGCTATTGTTGCAGGCAACCAACGCACACACCATAACCAGGCAGAGAAGAATTGCAAAAAACCGTTTCATTTTACTTCCTCCATTATTTCTTTTTGGCTCCGCAGAGTCATCAATAGTATGCACCAAAAACACAAAAAACATAATAAACACACAAAAAAAATAGAGCGCCGGTATTCCAGCGCTCCATTTTATTTAAGCTATGAGATTATTTCGCGTTAGCAGCAGCCTTAGCGATGGCGTTAAGGAAAGCAGTAACGGAGATGGTGCAGGTGCTCTTGAGCTCCTCAGCAGCGGGAGCATCGGTATAGCCGTGAGCGTTCTCGCCCAAAGGCATGCCAGCAACCTCATCGGCAGTCTTACCAATGCAGTAAGCTTCAAAAGCATTGGCCTGCTCATACCACTCACCAACAGCAGCAGGGGAAGCATACTTCTTCATGTTGTAGTCATCGCCCAGCTCACGCTTGGTCTTGACATCCTCGGCAACAGTAACAACGCCGTCAGCATCAACGGTAGCCTTCGCCTGAACAACATCAATGGAAATGGCTACGATCTTGCCATCAGCATCCAAAGCCAGTGCCACAGCGGTAACATCAGCCTGGGTCTTGGCGGGATCCTCATCCTCAGCATCGGTGCCGCTCATGTTGGTTACCATGCCCAGGCCAGCCTTAGCATAGCCAGTGTATTCAGTGGTAGCATTGTCATAAGCCTTGGTCAGCGCATTGAGGAAAGCGGTAACAGAGATGGTGCAGGTGGACTTCAGCTCCTCCACAGCGGGGGTGTCGGTGTGATCATGGGCATTGGGGCCCAGCTCCATAGCGGCAACCTCGGCAGCGGTCTTACCGATGCAGTAAGCTTCCAGAGCAGCAGCCTGCTCATACCACTCACCGACAGCGGCAGGGTTGGCATACTTCTTCATGTTGTAGTCATCGCCCAGCTCCAGCTTGGTCTTGACATCCTCGGCAACAGTAACAACGCCGTCAGCATCAACGGTGGCCTTGGCCTGAACAACGTCGAAGGAGATGGCAACGATCTTACCATCCTGATCGAAGGTAGCCTCGCAGACGGTAACGTCAGCCTGGGTCTTGGCGGGATCTTCATCCTCGGCATCGGTGCCGCTCATGGAAGTAACCATGCCCAGACCGGTCTTGTAGGTGGAAGCGGAAGGCGTGGGATCAGGGGTAGGAGCGGGCTTTTCGCCGCAGGCTACCAGAGAAAGAGCCATCATCGCAACCAGAAGCATTGCAATAAACTTTTTCATTTTCTTTTCCTCCTTGAAAAGTATGTATCGTTTTGTTTTTTGTTCGATACTTGATTATTATACTATTTTACAAGTTATTCCGCAAGATGCCTATAATTTTTTTGTTAAAATGCTGTATTTTCTAATTTGATAATCCGTATATCTGTTAATTGTTACAGCACACGAATGACTATAACTGTATGAGGAGGAAATACAAAGATTGATTTTATGCCATAAGAATTGTAGAATATAAAGAAAGACAAGAAACGGAGAGTTCAAGATGAAAAAACTGATTGCTTTGCTGACTGCTGTGTTCCTGCTGCTGCCCGGATGCGGTGTCCAAAAGACGCCCGATACCGGCTACACCAAATATTCCGCCCAGTTCTACGGGACCTTTGATACGGTGGTGCAGATCGTGGGATACTGCAAGACCGAGGAGGAATTTTCGCGGTATGCGGGGCAGATTAAGTCCCGCATGGAGGAACTGAGCCAGTTGTATGATATCTACTATGAATATAGCGATGAAAGTAATCTCAAAACTATCAATGATAATGCTGGAATCCAGCCTGTTCCGGTACGAGAAGAAATACTTGACCTTATCGAATTTTGCCAAGAGTGGTATGGAAAAACCGATGGAAAAGTAAATATTGCGCTGGGGCCCGTGCTATCTATTTGGCACAATTATATGGAACGCTACTCTGCTGACCCCACCGATGCCAAGTTGCCTAAGATAGAATCATTGATGGAAAAGCTCCCAGTGTGTAATATTGAAGATGTCATTGTGGATAGGGAAGCAGGAACAGTGTATTTAGCAAAGGAAGGCATGAGCCTCGATGTTGGCGCTGTAGCCAAAGGGTATGCCACGCAGCTGGCGTGCCAGGAAGCCTACGATGCCGGTTTCACCTCCTTTATTGTTAGTGCCGGTGGCAATGTAGTGGCCGCCGATCCACCCCTTGACGGTATTCGTTCCGGCTGGGGCATTGGAATTCAGGATCCCTTTACGGCGGAAGAACTGGGCGGCGGCAATTCCATTGATGTGGCATATGTCAATAATACCTGCGTAGTTACCAGTGGAGACTACCAGCGCTACTATATGGTAGGAAAACAGCGTGTTCACCACATTATCGATCCAGACACCCTAATGCCTGCTGCTTATTACCGAGGTGTCACTGTTATTATCCCGGATAGCGGTATTGCTGACCTTGCATCCACAACACTGTATACCCTTCCATATGAGGATTCCCGTGCTATGGCGGAAAAAATGGGCTGGGAGGCCATGTGGATCTTCGCGGACGGAACAGTAGAATGTACTGATGGAATGATCCCGCTGTTGCGGGATCGTGGCGGTGCTGACGGCCTTTTGAAATAAACTGTTCAAAATTTATCTTTTGATTGCTCTTTACTGATTTGATTCATTCATGTATAATAGTTAAGAAGCAGCGGTATCAACCAAAGGGGGAATACAGATTGGGTCGTTACAGTCCGTTGGAAGTTCGCTATAAGCGTGTGATTCTGAAGCTGAGCGGAGAAGCTCTTGCCGGGCAGCAGGGGAATGGCATCAATTATGATGTGGTGCTGGAGATCTGCAAAAATATAAAAACCGCAGTCCAAACATTGGGAGTACAGATGGGCATCGTTGTCGGCGGCGGCAACTTTTGGCGTGGCCGCTCCAGCGGTAAAATGGACAGGACTCGTGCAGACCACATGGGTATGCTGGCTACCGTTATCAACGCGTTGGCCCTAGCCGATGCACTGGAATCGCTGGATGTGCCGGTGCGCGTTCAGACCGCTATAACCATGGAACAGTTCGCGGAGCCCTATATCCGCAACCGTGCGGTACGGCACATGGAAAAAGACCGTGTTGTGATCTTTGGCTGCGGCACGGGCAATCCGTTCTTTTCCACCGATACAGCCGCCGCGCTGAGAGCTGCTGAAATCGATGCCGATGCGATTCTGAAGGCTACCATGGTGGATGGTGTTTATGACAAAGACCCTAAGAAGTACCCCGATGCCAAGAGGTACAGCACCGTCAGCTTTTCGCAGGTGCTGGCGCAGAATCTTAATGTGATGGATATGACAGCAGCGTCTCTCTGCCGCGAAAGCAAAATTCCGATCGTAGTATTTGATCTTTCTGATCCCGAGAATATTTGCCGTGCGCTGTGCGGCTATGATATTGGAACAATTGTGAAGGAGGCATAAAATAATGAACCCCGAACTAAAACTGCATGAAGAGAAAATGACCAAAACTATTTCCGTCCTGCGTGAGGAACTGGCTGCCATCCGTGCCGGCCGCGCCAACCCTGCCGTGCTGGATAAGCTGGAGGTGGATTACTATGGCGTGCCCACCCGCATTAACCAGCTGGCCGCGGTATCTGTTTCGGAGGCTCGTACACTGGTCATCCAGCCATACGATAAGTCTACCCTTAAATCCATCGAGAAGGCCATTCAGGCTTCTGATATTGGTATCAATCCCAATAACGATGGTACTGTCCTACGCCTTTTGTTCCCACCTCTCACCGAAGAGCGCAGAAAAGATTTAGCGAAAAGCATCGCCAAGATGGGTGAAGAATCCAAGGTTGCGATCCGCTCCATCCGCCGTGATGCCAACGATAAACTGAAAGCGATGAAGAAAGCCAGCGAGATCACAGAGGATGACCTGAAAAACCTGGAGAATGATTGTCAAAAGATTACTGACAAGTACATCGCAGAGATCGATAAGATCACCGCTGAAAAAGAAAAAGAGATCATGTCCGTTTAAGTGGAACCTACGGCCATCCACAAAAATCGTCAGCCTCACCGGCCGTTCCCGGTTGGTGGGGCTGATTTTGAATTTTGGTTTTTGAGCACAGGAGGGAGATTAGCAATGGAATATATGCCTAAGGATAAAACTGCTGTACCGCCCCCGACAGAATACCTCCCTCAGCACATCGGCATTATTATGGATGGCAATGGCCGATGGGCCAAGGCACGCGGACTGGCTCGTGAATATGGACACCGCCGTGGCAGCGAGGTCTTTATGGACATTGCCCGCTACTGCAAAAAAATTGGTATTCGTTACTTGACGGTATATGCCTTTTCCACGGAAAACTGGAAGCGACCGGCGCACGAAGTAGCAGTCATCATGCAAATGCTGCAGCACTACCTGGATGACAGTGAGCAGTATATCAAAGAAGAAATCCGTCTGCGTATCATCGGTGACCGCGCCCGCCTAAGTGAAAGACTGCAAAAGGCCATTGATAAGGCGGAAAAGGCCAGTGAGCATTTTACCGATCTTACGGTCAATCTAGCTGTTAATTACGGCGGCAGGGAAGAGCTACTGCATGCCGCACACATGATAGCGCAGGACTGCAGTACAGGAAAGAAAAACGCCACCCAGCTCGAATTTCCGGATTTGGAGCAATACTTGTATACTATCGGGCAACCGGATCCGGATCTTATCATCCGGCCTAGTGGGGAAAAACGCCTTTCTAATTTTATGCTATGGCAGAGTGCCTATGCTGAATTTGTGTTTATGGATGTACTGTGGCCAGATTTTACCCAGCAGCACCTGAATGAAGCCTTGTGGGAATATGTCGGGCGGGACCGCCGCTTTGGAGGAATCAAATGAAGACACGGATCATTTCCGCATTGGTTGGTCTTATCATTCTGGGCGTCGCCATTGCGTTTTACGATACGATCATCTTTAATCTGTTTATTACAGCACTGGCGGTTATCGGCATCTATGAAGGCCACCATGCCGCTAGCTTAACAAAAAAACACTGGCGTGTTACGCTTTACAGTATGTTGTTTGCTGTTCTTATTCTGCTTATTCCGCATGGCAGAAGCTACATCATGCCAGCCGTATATGCATTGGTCGTACTGGTATTTGCATATATTTTGGAACACCATAAGGTGTTCACCATCCGAGAAGGTGCTTACGCCCTTTTAATGGGAGTTGGTTTGCCGGTCGTATTTGGTTTGATTCTTCAGTTCCGGGATCAGTTTGGCAATGAACAGGGGATTTTATATCTTGCTTTCCTGCTTGGCAGCGCCTGGTGGAGTGATATCGGTGGCTATTTTACCGGTATGCTGTGTGGAAAACATAAGCTCTGCCCGGAGATCAGTCCCAAAAAGACAGTGGAGGGACTCATTGGTGGTTTGGTCTTTGCCATTCTGGGCAATATAGGTATTATGGCGCTTATCAACTGGCTGGCTGCGCAGGGGATTGGCTATCTTATCAATCCGCTTACTCTTCATTTTGGTCGTATCTGCTTGCTTACCCCGCTGCTGGCACTGCTTAGTGTTGTGGGGGATCTTTCGTTCTCCATTATCAAGCGTACATACGGTATTAAAGACTATGGTAACCTAATGCCGGGCCACGGCGGTGTGCTAGATCGCTTTGACAGCGTACTGTTCATTACCCCGGCGGTATATTTCATCGCCATTTACTGGCCCATTGCTTTTTAATCTTAGGAGGCACATTTGAAAACCGTTATTCTCACCATTTTGGTCTTTGGCGTTATCATCATGCTGCACGAAAGCGGCCATTTTCTCTTTGCCAAGCTCTTTCATGTAAAAGTGGAGGAGTTTTCCTTTGGTATGGGGCCGAAGCTGTGGAGCCGCATTAAACGCGATACACAGTATACCATTCGGGCGTTTCCCATCGGCGGCTATGTGGCCATGGAAGGAGAGGATGACGCTGGAAGCGGTGCAGTTGTCCGTGAGAAAATTGTTTCCGCGGCAGAGGGCGGCCCACTGTATGAAAAACCAGCCTGGCAGCGGTTTATTATTATGGCTGCAGGCGCCGTCATGAATGTGATCCTTGGTTTTATCATTCTCATCGTTGTCACCGCCATGTCCGGACTCATCGGCACCACAACGGTAGCAGTATTTGATGAGGATTCCGTTTCTGCCAATTATCTGCAAGCCGGTGATGAGATCATCAAGGTAAATGGTTACAACACCCGATTTTATGGCGATGCTACCTTTCAAATGCTTCGTGACCAGGATGGCACAATTGATTTTACCCTGATCCGTGACGGCGAGGTGATGGAGGTCACCGTTCCATTTAGAACCGAGGAGCTCTCCGATGGCATTACAGGGATGCACATGGACTTCAAATTCCTTGGCGAACCGGTGAATTTCAGCAATACCATCACCTATGCATGGCACTGGACCTTCTCCCTCGCTAAGCAGGTGTGGTATTCTGTCATTGATGTCTTTACTGGCCGATATGGCTTGCAGGCAATCAGCGGTCCAGTGGGCACTGCGACGATTATCTCACAGGCATCTTCGCAGGGGCTTCGTTCTTTCCTGCTGCTTGTGGCCTATATCACCATCAATGTTGGTGTATTTAATTTGCTGCCTCTGCCGGCATTGGATGGAGGACGCATCCTGTTCGTTCTTATTGAAATGATCCTCCGCAGGCCTGTACCTCTAAGGTTTGAAGCATGGGTACACCGCATTGGCATTATTCTGCTGTTGGGACTTATTGCCATCGTCACATTCAGCGATATAATAAAGCTCATTCATTAAAAGCAGGGGAGGGAAGTACCATGCAGCGCAGAACAACAAATACAGTCCATGTTGGTGATATAGCGATCGGTTCTGGCCATCCCATAGCGGTGCAATCTATGCTATGTGTTGCTCCCTCAGATCTTGCGGCCAACATTGCTCAAACGCTGGTATTAAAAGAGGCTGGCTGTGATATCGTACGCCTGGCCATTCCCACTATGGATGATATTCGGTTGATCTCCGCCATCAAAAATGAAGTGGATATCCCACTGGTTGCCGATATTCAGTTCGATTATCGGTTGGCAATTGCAGCAGTTAAAGCCGGCATCGATAAAGTCCGAATCAATCCAGGCAACATTGGCGGAAGTGATTGCGTTCATGCCGTGGTAGAAGCCTGCCGTGATCGACATATCCCCATTAGGATTGGTGTTAACAGCGGATCGCTGGAAAAGGATATTCTGCAAAAATACGGCCGTCCCACCGCGGAAGCACTGGTGGAATCGGCATTAAGGCATATTCAGCTGCTGGAGGACGAGCATTTTACCGATTATCTTGTTGCCATTAAGTCCAGCGATACCATTACAACGGTGGAAGCGAACAGACTGCTGGCGCAAAAGGTGGACTGCCCGCTGCACCTAGGTGTGACAGAAGCCGGCACCGAACGCATGGGGATTATCAAATCCAGTGCCGCTCTTGGAGCGCTGCTGTGCGAAGGCATAGGCGATACAGTTCGTGTATCACTCACTGCTGATCCTGTACGGGAGGTATATGCCGCCAGGGATTTATTGGCTGCGCTTGGCTTGGATCACGGTCGGGTACAATTTATATCCTGCCCCACCTGCGGCCGCTGTCGGGTCGATTTGTTCCGAATAGCAGAGGAAGCAGAGCAGGCACTTGCCGCAGTTCATAAAGACATTAAAGTTGCCATAATGGGCTGTGCGGTCAATGGCCCTGGTGAAGCCACTGATGCCGATATCGGCATTGCTGGCGGCAATAGGGAGTTTTTGTTTTTTGCAAAGGGCAAACCGCTGTATAAGGTTTCACCCGAGCAAGTAATAAATACTCTACTGGATGAAGTTGAAAAGCTGTAAAGGAGAATTGCTTTGCAGAAATTTGAAGATATATTCGGTAAATACATAGAGAAAAGCTGCCATAATTCCTCACTGCTGGAAAGTGATGTGATAGGCCTACAAATTGCCACAGAGGACAATGCCATTCGCGTTGCCCTTTCTTCTCCATGTATTATTCCATATTCAGCAATTGCCGAAGCTCAGCGCATTCTTTCCATGAATCTCAGCGCTCGTTCAGTTGCCATTTCTGCTCGGTATCCATCTGAGTTACTTGGTCCCGAAGCATTTTCCCTCGTGATAGACTATCTAAAGGCTGCTAATGTTCCCGTCAATGGCTTTTTTCGCCGGGCAGAGATTATGTATGATAACAGGTGCTTTACAGTTAGGCTGCCGGAACAAACGGTGACATTTCTGGAGCCACTTGCTTTGCCAGGGAAAATTGCCGCACAAGCAGAAGCGTTATTTGGTATACGGCCGCAGGTTAGTTTTATTCCCGTTCCGGATTACGAGCTGAAACCCATAGATCCGAGACCAACTGTAGTAGATGACTATATCCCGGAGATTCCTCCCATTCCGGAAGAGGCACCTCCGTGGGAAGATGCTACTCCTTTGTCGAAGCCGCTACAGGAAGAGAGCGCTTTTGCTCCTGCAGCGCCAAAGACATCTCCCAAACCCCATACCCCTAAGCGAGAAAAAGTGGATACCCCTTATGAGGAAAGCAGCAAAAAGCCTGTAGGCAATTACCGTCTCATTAAAGGTTCCCCCATGCCCATTTCCAATTTGGCGCTGGATACCGGTTCAGCGGTTATTTGGGGTGATGTTTTTTCTACGGAAAGCCGCATCACTCGGGATAATAACCACTTCATCATGAGTATCGCGATCACCGATTATACCGGCTCCATCAATCTCAAAATATTTGATGAGATTGGAAATAAGGCCAAGTTGGAAGCCATCAGTGTCGGTGACACAATCCTGATCCAAGGCGATATTTCCTACGATAAATATGACCGCGATATGGTCATGCGTCCTCGCAATATCAACACCGTCAAGAAGAACATTATCACCGATGACGCCCCAGTAAAGCGTGTAGAGCTGCATCTGCACACCACCATGTCAGCCATGGATGCCGTAACCCCGGCAGAACAGTTGGTATACCGTGCCCATGAATGGGGGCATCCGGCCATCGCCATTACCGACCACGGCGTGGTGCAGGCCTTCCCAGAGGTCATGAACGCTGTTGATAAGATTCGGAAGGATGATCCTGAGTTTAAGGCGATTTATGGCGTCGAAGGCTATTTCATCAATGACATGCTGCCCGCCGTAAAGGGCCAAACAGACGCAGTAATCGATGGTCGATATATTGTATTCGATCTGGAAACCACTGGTCTCTCTAACGCCAGTGAGCGCATCATCGAAATTGGTGCGGTTAAGGTAGAAAACGGCCAGATCATCGACTCATTTGATACCTTTGTCGACCCCGAAAAAGCCATTTCACCCGAAATTACCCGACTTACCAGTATCACCAATGAGATGGTGGCCGGTGCCCCCACCGAAAGCGAAGCGCTAGAACAGTTTTTCCATTTCTGTGATGGCTGTGATATCTTTGTCGCCCACAATGCAGATTTCGATATGGGCTTTTTGCGGACAGCCATCCGTCGCTGTGGCAGGGAAGAGGACCCGGTGCAGATAGACACCCTGGTGATGGGCCGTGCCATGTATCCGGAACTGAGAAAACACAAGTTGGATACCCTAGCGGAGCATATGGGTGTGGAACAGAAGCACCATCATCGTGCCGATGACGATGCCCGCGTACTTGCCGAGATCTTCCTCAAGATGCTGGACGAACTGGTTGCGGAAAAGAAGATTACTATGGTGTCGGAGATTAATCACTCCATTGGCCAGCAGAACAACACCAAAACTCATCCCTACCATATTGTTCTGCTAGTGCAAAATCAAGTTGGCCTTAAAAACCTCTACAAGATAATCTCCGCCTCTCATTTGGAATACTTCCATAAAAAGCCTCGAATTCCTAAGAGTCTGCTGGTAAAATACCGGGAGGGACTGTTGGTTGGCTCCGCCTGTGAAGCCGGCGAACTCTATAAAGCAATCCGGGAAGGGAAGAAATGGGCTGAGCTTTGCGATATCGCTTCTTTTTACGATTATTTGGAGATCCAGCCCCTAGGTAATAATATGTTCATGGTACGGGATGGAGAGGTCCGCAGTGAAAAGGACATTCAGAACTTCAATATCACTGTACTTAAACTCGGCAAACAGCTTGGTATTCCGGTCGTTGCCACCGGTGATGTTCACTTTATGGAACAGAAAGATGCTCGCTTTCGGGAAATCCTGATGGCTGGGATGGGCTTTAAGGATGCGGATAATCAGGCACCGCTCTTCTTCCGTACAACTGACCAGATGCTGAAGGAATTTGATTATCTGCCAGATGAGACCGCGCGGGAAATCGTTATTGATAACCCCCGCAAAATTGCCGAAAGCGTTGAATATGTTCGTCCAATTCCAAAAGGCACATTCCCGCCCAGCATTCCAGGCTCGGAAGAGGATCTGATTCGCATTACCACTACCCGCGCCAAGGAAATGTACGGCGACCCCCTGCCAGAGATTGTGGAGAAGCGCCTGAATCGCGAGTTGGATTCTATTACCAAACACGGCTTTGCAGTGCTGTATATGATCGCCCAAAAGCTTATTTACCGTTCCAATGAGGAAGGCTATCAGGTCGGTTCCCGTGGATCGGTCGGTTCCTCATTTGTAGCTACTATGGCAGGCATTTCGGAGGTCAACCCGCTGGCGCCGCATTATCTTTGCCGTAAGTGCAAGCACAGCGAATTTATCACTGATGGCAGCTATGGTTCCGGATTTGACCTTCCCCATAAAAAATGTCCGAACTGCGGGATAGAGATGTACCAGGATGGTCACGAGATCCCATTTGAGACTTTCCTGGGCTTTGATGGCGATAAAGAACCGGATATCGATCTTAACTTTGCTAATGAATATCAGTCCCGTGCCCACCGGTATACCGAAGAACTATTTGGCCGTGACCATGTGTTCAAAGCAGGTACTATTAGTACCGTTAAGGATAAGACCGCTTTTGGCTATGTTAAGCATTTCCTGGAGGAGCGCGGCCAAACTGTCACCAACGCCGAAGAAAATCGACTGATTCAAGGCTGTACCGGTGTCAAGCGCACCACTGGCCAACATCCCGGTGGCATGGTCGTTATTCCCAATGACTATGAGGTCTACGATTTCTGTCCAGTGCAGCACCCGGCCGATGATCCAAACTCCGATATCATCACCACCCATTTCGATTTCCACTCACTCCATGATACTATCCTCAAGCTGGATGAACTGGGGCATGTTGTACCAACACTATACAAGCATTTGGAGGATTATACGGGGCTTAAAATCAATGATACCCCTACCAATGATCCGGCAGTTTATACGCTGTTCACATCCTGTGAAGCGCTTGGAATCACACTGGATGATATCGGCATTGCCAATGGCACACTGGCTCTGCCGGAAATGGGTACTGGGTTTGTACGCGGAATGCTGCTGGAAGCAAAGCCGAAAACTTTCTCTGATCTGTTGCAAATCTCCGGGCTTTCCCACGGCACCGCTGTTTGGTTGGGCAATGCACAGGACCTGATCCGCAACGGCACCTGTACTATTTCCGAAGTAATCGGTACTCGTGATAGCATAATGACATACCTGCTGCACCATGGGATGGAACCCAAGCTTGCCTTTAAGATCATGGAGATCACCCGTAAAGGTAAAGCTCCTAAATTGCTTACCGATGAGATGAAGCAGGATATGTTGGCTCACGATGTACCTCCGTGGTATATTGATAGTTGTCTCAAAATCCAGTATATGTTCCCGAAGGCGCACGCCGCAGCCTATGTTATCGCTGCCGTCCGTTTGGGATGGTTCAAAGTCTACCGCCCGCGGGAATTCTATGCTGTATATTTCACCTCACGCGGAGATGACTTCGACGCCAATACAGCTATCCTTGGGCCCGCAGCTGTAAAGCAAAAGATCTTGTCGCTCACAGCTAAGGGGAATGATATCTCCCAGAAGGAGAGTGACCAGTTGGAAACACTGCAGGTAACTTATGAGATGCTTTTGCGTGGAATTGAGCTGCTTCCCGTGGATTTGTATCAATCTGATGCAACATTATATCGTCTAGAAGGGGATAAACTGCGCTTACCATTTACAGCGTTAAAAGGATTGGGCGCAGCCGCTGCCACCTCCTTGGCAGAAGCCGGGAAGAAAGGTCCTTACCTTTCCATCGATGACTTGACAACCCGTGCCGGCGTCAGTAAAACGGTCATCGATCTGCTCCGAGAGCATGGTTCACTGACTTCCTTGCCGGAAAGCAGTCAAATCAGCTTTTTCGGGTAAATTACCTTCAAAATGTTTCATGAAACATTTCTATAAAGAATAAGACCTGAGGTTTCAAAAACCTCAGGCTTTTCTTTTCCCGGATATTTTGTCCAGCCACCGCATATAGTGTAGCAAGATCTCACCATTTTATAAAAAGGGGGACAAAAAATGGAACGCATGAAAGACATGAGCTCTACTGCAATGAGTGCTCCTCACACCCTCGTAATTGAAGATCGAAAGCGGCTTTCTGTCAGCGGCGTGACTGATGTAGAGAGCTTTGATGAAGAAACCGTAGCCTTAGCCACCGAACTGGGCGAACTCATTATCCACGGTTATGACCTGCACATCAACCGCATCGATGTGGAAAGCGGCGATCTTTCTTTGGAAGGAGAGATCATCAGCCTAACTTATACCGATAACCAACCGCAATCCAGCGGCTTTTTCGGCCGTCTGTTCCGCTAAAGGGGGCATGTTCCGGCGTGACACTGATATCCGCAGTTCCTCCTGTTATACAGTTTTTGCAGTCGCTGCTGCTTGGTACATTGCTCAGTTTGCTTTATGATGCATTCTACACTATTCGCGGATTATTTCCCGCGCAAGCACAACCTCATGTTATCCTTGATATTCTCTATTTTCTTCTGTTCGGAGTCTTGCTATTCAACTATCTACTCATGGAATCGGCCGGCCGCTTGCGTTACTTCATCATCCTTGGTGTTATTATCGGCTGGTTGCTGTACCACAATACAGTCAGCCGGTTGGTAATCCGTTTTTTCAACTGGCTACTGCTGATGGTCCACCGTGTTTTTTCTTTTTTATTGAGTCCGATCATCACTTTGGCCCAGCGGCTTTTTCATTCCATATCCACTGTCTGTAAAAAATCCACTATCAAGAGGAAAACACCTAAAAACAGCTTGAAAAAGTCCCGGTGGCTGTTGTATAATAAAGTATCAAAAAACAGTATGGAGGAAAACGGGAATGAAAAAGCACCTGACCATCAAACAGACCAACCGCATTCTAAGTCTCATCATCGTTTTTCTCGTACTGCTCATTGCGGTGTATTTTGTGAAAGGCCGTGTGCAGGCTGCCCAGATGAAAAACGAACTGGCCGACGCACAACAGCGCGTGGCCAGTCAACAGGCCGAAAATGACGAAATAGACCGTATGCTGGAAAATAGCGATTACTATTTGAACCAGGAAGCACGTGGCGAAAATGACTACTGCGATCCTGAAGAAAATGTTTATGTCGTAGTCCCGTAATCTAACCGACTTTGGAGGAACAACCATAGATGCAGCTGAGTGTAGGCACCGTAGTAGAAGGAAAGGTCAGCAAGATCACCAATTTTGGCGCGTTCATTAATATTGATGGCGGCGGCTCTGGAATGGTACACATCTCAGAAGTAGCGAATACCTATGTCAAAGACATTAATGAGCACCTGAAAGTGGGGGATAGTGTCAAAGCCAAGGTGGTCGCCATCAACGAGAATCATAAAATCGCCCTTTCCATTAAGGCACTATTGCCACCGGAGCCAAAACCGCAGCAGAACCGCAGTCGTGATGGCCAAAGAGAAAGCCGGGATAGCCGTGGCCCCCGCGGGAATAATACCTATGTCTATCAGCCTCCCAAGCCCTATACGCCTGCTACAGGAGATGCCTTTGAAGATATGATGGCACGCTTTAAGCGTACCAGCGATGATAAGATGTCCGATTTAAGCCGGGTAATGGATCCCCGCCGCGGCGGCAATAACCGTCGATCAAAGAAATAATTGCATATCAAGAGCCGACCGGCAGCACAGCACGCCGGCTCTTTTTATTTCACTGAAAGGATGTTGCTGAATACATGGTCATTATCAATGCAAAAATAAACACCTGTGATCACGGCCAAATCATAGAAAGCGGCTATATTGTTATCAAAAACGGTAAAATCGCCGAGGTAGGGGAGGGTATCTATCGTGGTGATGAAGCAGAACTGTATGATGCTGCAGGCTGTTTAGTCACTCCGGGCTTTATCGATTCTCATTGCCATATCGGCATTTGGGAAAGTGGTCTGGATTTTGAGGGGGATGATACCAATGAAATGACCGACCCCTCCACCCCGCAGATTCGAGCCATTGATGCTGTTAACCCGCTGGACCGTGCCTTTCAGGAGGCTCTGGAATACGGTATTACCACCGTTTCCGTAGGTCCCGGCAGTGCCAATCCCATTGCCGGTCAGGTGTGTGTACTGCATACCACTGGCAGCTACATCGATAAAATGGTGCTGAAGGCTCCCTCTGCCATGAAATTTGCCCTGGGCGAAAACCCTAAAAAAGTGTATAACGGCAAAGAAGAAACACCTGCCACCCGTATGGCCATCGCATCGGTCATTCGGGAACAGCTGATGAAGGCAAAACGCTATCAGCAAGATTTGCAAAAATCCAAAGAAGATGAAGATACCGATCCGCCCGAATTTGATATGAAGTGCGAAGCCTTGCTGCCGGTACTGGAGCACAAAATCAAAGCACATTTCCATGCCCATCGGGCCGATGATATCTGCACAGCCATCCGCATTGCCAAAGAATTTGATCTTGATGCAGTCATCATCCACTGTACCGAAGGCCACTTGGTCACGGAAGCCCTGCATGACAGCGGCTATGCCGCCTCAGTCGGTCCCATCATCTCCGCCCGAACCAAACCAGAGCTACGCAATCAAGAGCGTTATAACGCCGCTAGACTATCCGAAGCCGGTGTACCTGTCGCTTTTAATACCGATGCACTTGTTTTTCCAATCGACCTGCTGGCTGCTTCCGCTAAAATTGCGGTAATCGATGGTTTACCCTGGCAAAAGGCTCTAGAAGCTCTCACAATTCGTTCTGCGGAAGCCGCCGGTGTATCTGACCAGGTTGGTTCCATCACAGTAGGAAAGCGAGCTGATTTGCTGATATTTGACCGTGATCCTATCGATTTGCTAGTAAAGCCAAATGCTGTATTTGTAGACGGCATTTGTACGAATTGAGAAGTTTTTAACAAAACTGCATAGTTTCTATTGCAAATTTCTTGTCTGCTTGGTATAATATAGCCAGGAGAAAGGGAAACCGATCTTCATACCATACAAGCAAGGAGTGACCATCATGACCGTCAACTACATTGGTAAAAAGACCGTGATTCGTGACAGCTTTAAGGAATATGCCGAAAAGCGCCTGAAGAAGCTCGGCAAGTTTTTTGATGACGATCCTGTGGTAAATATCATTGTGACCAACCACAATGAGGATGAAACCGTTGAAGTGACCATTCAGTCCCACGGTATGTTCTTCCGCGCTGAACGCACCTCTGATGACCGCCAAACTTCTTTGGACCTAGTATTGGATGTTCTGCAGAAACAGATTGTCCGCAACAAAGAGCGCCTGGAAAAGCGTCTCAAATCCGCAATGGATTTTACAGCGTTCGGTACAGCTGATGTTCTGGAGGAAGAAGTTGTTCCTGCTACCGAGTTGGTGAAGACCAAGAAGTTCCATGTGGAAACCATGGATGCAGAAGAAGCCATCCTGCAGATGAATATGTTGGGACATACTTTCTTCCTGTTCCGCAGCCCGGAAACTGGCGAAATCAATGTAGTTTATCGCCGCAAGGATGGCAACTATGGTCTATTGCAGCCATTGGATGACTAAACGGCACCCCCTCATCGGAATCGAATAAAGTAAAGTGATCACCGGTGGGAAGCAAGCTGGCTTCCCACCGCTTTTTACGGGAAAGGACAAATCTCATCATGATAAATCAATTATATAAACTATGTGCTCCCTGCCTATTTGGCCTGGAAAGCGTCCTAAGCGGTGAACTAAAACGCCTTGGTTTTGAGGACATCTCTGTTACCGATGGTCGAGTAGAATTCACCGCTGATGCGGAGGGGGTCGCCCGGGCTAACCTAAATCTGCGCACCGCCGAGCGAGTTCTCATTGTCCTAGACAGCTTTCGGGCTGTCACATTTCAGCAGCTCATTGATGGCGCAGAAAAAATCCCCTTTGAAGAGTATATTGGCAAGAAAGACGCTTTTCCAGTTAAGGGATGGAGTCTAAATTCACAGCTCCATAGTGTTCCGGACTGCCAATCCATCATCAAAAAGGCTGCAGTCAAGCGTCTTTCCCGTAAATATGGCGTTGCATGGCTGGAAGAATCCGGCCCAACTATCCAGATACAATTTTCAATTAATAAGGATATTGCCACCATAATGCTGGATACCAGTGGCATAGCACTCCACAAGCGTGGCTACCGTAAAGTTGCAAATCTTGCCCCAATTCGGGAAACTCTAGCGGCTGGAATCCTGGATATTGCACGAATATACCCGGATACACAGCTGTATGATCCGTTCTGCGGCTCAGGTACATTTTTGATCGAAGCAGCCTATAAAGCCAAAAATATTGCCCCTGGCATTTACCGCCGCTTTGCAGCAGAAAAATGGGATAGCTTACCGTCTAAAATATGGCAAACGAGTAGGGAAGAGGCGATAGAAAAAATCCGCAAAGACATAGAATTTACTGCTTTCGGCAGCGATATCAGCCAAGATTCACTGGAGATTGCTGAAGCAAATGCACGCCGTGCTGGTATTTCCGGACTAATACGGTTAGAAAAGGCGGATGTTAAAAATTTCACGATTCCAGATCGAAAGTCATTGGTCGTGACAAATCCGCCATACGGCGAGCGCCTAATGAATGGCGAAGATTTGACAAAGCTATACCAAACGATGGGTAATGTATTTCAGCCATCTCAGCAGACAGCCTATTACATCATTTCATCAGCGGAAAATTTCGAGCAAAGCTTTGGCAGAAAAGCAGATAAAAAGCGTAAGCTCTATAATGGAATGCTAAAATGTAACCTATATCAATACTTTGCTCAAAAAAGTAAATAAAGAATGACATAGCAAAAAGCCCAGTTTACACTGGGCTTTTCTTTATATAATCGATATTGCTTGTATTATGTTATTGCGCCTCCATTTATTTCGCTAAATCTTAATTTAGCGAAATGTACCTTCGCAAAATTACAATAGCAAATTTTCATTCTTTTGTCAATCCCCTATTTTGAATTTATCAAAAAATTTCGCTAAATTAAGTCACCCGCCGCACCCGGTGGTTTCTAATGCGGCTCCAAGTTTCACATATTTTCTTCCTTTGCATGGTTTTGCAGCTTCGGCTCAGACACAGCGCTGGCGGGAAGCTGTGCCCGCCAGCGTTCCTCTGTTTCGCATTGTTCCTTAAAATAGTGCATTTTATGAACAAATTCAATTTTAATTGTAAACATTAGCACTCGTCTATTGACACTGCTAATTGCACAGCTATAATGAAGTTGTACTTGAGAGATTCAACAAAATCTCCTAAGGAAGCAGCTTAATCCTATATCAAAAAATAATGGAGGAATGAATTATGATGCCCAGTATCTTTGGTGAAAATCTTTTCGACGAATTTTTTAATGAACCATTTGCCATGATGACGCCTCAAGGTCATAACCCTCTTTACGGTAAACACGCAAAGAACCTGATGAAGACCGATGTTCGGGAAACCGAAAACTCCTACGAGCTGGATATTGACTTGCCCGGTTTTAAGAAAGATGAAATCTCCATCGAGCTGAAAGACGGCTGTCTGAACATAAGCGCTGCCAAAGGACTTGATAAAGAGGAAAGCGATAAGGCGGGGAAATACATCCGTCAAGAACGCTATGCGGGCTCTTGTAGCCGCAGCTTCTATGTTGGTACGGATATTGATCCTACCCAGGTCACTGCTAAATTTGAAAACGGCATCCTGTGCATTTCCGTTCCAAAGGCTTCCCGTCAATTGCCTTCAAGATCCACAGTTGAGATTAAATAAAATCGCCCTCTCCTCTGCCCCACCGATTCAATAATATAATTTTTTGAAAGGATGTCATTTATGAATAAAACCCTATCGCGAGTTTTATGGATCATTGCCGGTGTACTGCTTATTGTTGCAGGCGTGTATTGCTTTGTTTCTCCTGATGCTGCCTTGAGTGGGCTTTCCCTTATACTTGGACTGGCCATGCTCTTCTCCGGTATCGTTGATATTGTCATCTTTGCATCATCCCGGCGCTTTATGCTCGGTTCCGGCTGGTTCCTACTGGATGGCATCTTCACTGTACTGTTAGCCATTTTCCTGCTCTGCAACCAGGCATTCACCATGCTTTCGCTGCCGTTTATTTTCGGGATGTGGCTACTCTTCGGCGGTATCAGCCGTTTCGTTAGCTCCTTTGATCTTCAGCACCTTGGTGTGCGGGGTTGGGGGTGGTTTACCGCCCTTGGTATCCTCCTTACTGTTGCGGGCATCCTTTCGTTCTATGATCCCATTTCCGGTGCTATGGCCCTCAGTTGGATCGTTGGACTGGTGCTTATCCTGCAGGGTATCGCATCTATTGCATGGGCCTGCTTCTCCGGGCGCTTCTGGAGGGACTCTCTTTTATAAAACAACTATCACCTCCTCAATTATTTTCAAAAATGACCGGGGCTTCGGCTCCGGCCTTTTTGCGTATCTACACACTTGCATGCAGCTTGCATTTCTACTATAATAGATGGGCAATAAACCTAAGAAAGGAGGAAACCGAATGCAGATATTTTCTATCATGGCAGCACCTGCGCCACAGCTGCTGCGCGATTATCTCATTTATATGAGTACCATCAAGGGACGCTCTCCCCGCACTGTAGAAGCCTACTACAACGATCTCCGCCTATTCCTGCGTTATCTAATGGCCACTCGCAGTGGCACTCCCCTACCCACGGACGACCCAAATCTTGAAAGCATTTCGTTTGCCTCCATCAGCGAGGAAATGATTCTCAGTGCACGCCTTTCCGATGCATATTCTTTCCTGGCTTATGTGCAAAGCGTTAACCAAAATAACGCCAAGACCCGTGCCCGCAAGGTTTCCAGCTTGCGCGGCTTCTATAAATATCTGCAAAGTAAGGCTGGCCGCCTAGAGGAAAACCCCATGGAACAGTTGGAGATTCCTGCCCAGCGCAAAAGTCTTCCAAAATACCTTACTTTGGATGAAAGCCTGCACCTGCTGGAATCCATTGAAGGCAAGGATCGTGAACGCGATTATTGTATCATCACCATTCTGCTTAACTGTGGCATTCGTCTTTCGGAGTTGGTCGGTATTAAGCTCTCGGATATCCGGGATGACACCCTTACTGTACTGGGCAAGGGGAATAAAGAGCGCATGGTTTATCTTAACAGCGCTTGTCTTAACGCCATCGCGGAATATTTGGCCGTTCGTCCGGAACCACCAAAGGATGCCGATAAACCCTACCTGTTTGTTTCCTCCCGTACCCGTGCACCGCTTACCCCCCGCCGGGTGGAACAAATAGTAGAAACACATCTAAAAGCCGCCGGCTTAGGCGGTCGGGGCTATTCCCCTCACAAACTTCGTCATACTGCCGCCACTCTCATGTATCAATACGGTGGTGTGGATATCCGTGTTCTAAAGGAAATTCTCGGCCATGTCAATCTTGGCACCACAGAAATATACACCCATGTCAGCAATGATCAAATTGCCAATGCCGCTGACCGCAATCCCCTTTCTCATGTTAAATCCAAACCATCCAAAAAGGAAGCAGAAACCGAATGAAAACCAATTACCACACCCACACCTACCGTTGTAAACACGCCATGGGCAATGATGAGCGCATTGTACTCAATGCCATAAAAGCTGACTTTGATATTTTAGGCTTTTCTGATCATACCCCATGGCCCCACTTCCCTGCCGATTACGATTCCCATGTCCGCATGGAGCCGCAATACCTGCCGGAATACTGCGGCAGCGTAAACCGCCTGCGGGAAAAATACAAGGACCAGATCGAGATTCACCTCGGCCTGGAGGCGGAATACTTTCCCCACCATATGCAGGAGCTTCTTGATATGAAGTCGGAATACGGGATCGAATATCTGATCTACGGTGCCCACTACGATGAACTGGATGCCCCCGTCCCGGAGCGTTTTTATTTCGGCCGTGATATTTTAGCGCCCCATGACCTCGAGCGTTACGAGCAGAACATCATTCCGGGCATTGAAAGTAAATTCTATACCTATGTGGCCCACCCTGATCTTTTCATCCGCGGTTACCCTTATTTTGATGAACACTGTGTTGCACTCAGTCATCGTATTTGTGAAACTGCGGCTCGCTGCAATGCAATTCTCGAATATAACATCTCCGGTTTTCTTTTCGCGCTGGAACATAATCGGCTGGATTGTTTCCCTCATCCCGATTTCTGGCGCATTGCCAAAGATCATGGCATTACCGCAATTATTGGCTTCGACGCCCACGATTCGGCGGTAGATTTCAAGAATTCTGATATCTATGATTATGCCGTTCACTTCCTCGATCACATCGGTATCCATCGTATCGACAAACTCGATTTATAAAACAATTCCATAGCTAAGCCCCACGGTATTTAACCCGCGGGGCTTTTTTCTTAAATTTTATCGTATTGGCAGCATATACAGCTTCTCCCGTTTCATTTTGTGATATTCTACAATAATTTTCTTTTAGAATAACACAATCCGCCACTTAGTTGCGCAATTTAGCCAACCAGGTCATTGCATTATATACAAATTGCGCTGTGCTTTCTTGTAAAAATAGTCCAACTGCGCTTTGACAAAATCAAAAAAATACTATATTGTAGAGACATACAAAGGAGAATGTTCACAATGAATTCCCCTTTATCAATAACTGGAGGTACATAAAATGCTGCTGATTAAAAACGCCAACCTGGATGGGACCGGCAAAATCGTTGATATTCTCATCGGTGATGACGGAAAATACAAGGAAATTGCCGGGCACATCGAAGCACCCGCCGGGGTCGAAACTATCGATGCCACTGGTATGATGGCTTGCCCCACCTTTGTAAATACCCATATGCACTTTGATAAGGCCTACACTTCTTATGAACAGGGCCGTGAAAGCTATGGCAAGGGCAACTGGATCTCTTCTACCGAAGAAACCCTGGAAGACTCCATCTATGTCATGCACGACCGTATCCGCAAGTATACTCCTGAGGCCGTAGCTGCCCGGGCTGAGCGCGCTATTAAGGATTGTGTCATGTATGGTACCACCAAACTGCGCACCAATGTGGATATCAGCACCCTGGATCCTAACCTCAACGCTCTGAAGGGTGTTCTGATGGCCAAAGAAGCCACCAAAGATATCTGCGATCTGCAAGTCATCGCTTTCCCGCAGGAAGGTATCATCTGCGATCCTGGCACCGATAAGCTGCTGGAGGAAGCCATGGAAATGGGCTGCGATGTTATGGGTGGCATGCCTGCCGCTGAAATGCTGGATGAGCATTCCCGCGAACATGTGGATTTCGTCTTTAAGATGGCCGAAAAATACAACTGCCTCATCGATATGCACATCGATCAGTCCAAAGATATGTTCGATCGTTCCCTGGAATACACCGCCTGGCTTACTATGCAGCATGGCTGGCAGGGCCGTGTAACCGGCGGTCACTGCACCTCCATCACCTACCAGAACCAGGCCCACGCCATCAAGGTTATGAAGATGCTTAAGCAGGCGGATGTCAATGTCTGCGCCAACACCCAGACCCTCGCCATCATGGGCATTGACCCCGAACCCCGCACCCGCGGTGTTACCCGCATTCGTGAGATGGTGGAAATGGGTATCAATGTTGTCACCGCTCAGGATACCATCTGTGATGGTTTCCACCTTTACGGCACTGGCGATCCCTTGGATTACGGTCTGGTTGGCTGCTACTGCGCCCAGTACAATACCCCCGAAGCTGCCCGTACCATGTGGAACATGCTCACCAAAGCCTCTGCTCGCGTATTCGATCCTGAAATGAAGTACGGCATCGAAGTAGGCAACGATGCTGACTTGAACCTGGTAGAAGCCCCTAATGTCCACGATGCCATCCGCACCCGCGCTTCCCGTCCCTACATCATCCGCCACGGTAAAGTCATTGCTTCCTTCATCCGCCGGGCTCAGTTGCTGTAATGCTGTAATGCTGTAATGCCGTCTTGTTCTCTTCTCTTTATATAGGCCCCCTCATATTCCCAAAGCCCAAAGGCACCGGTATCCCCGGTGCCTTTGGGCTTTGTCATCATCTTGCGTTCCATACAAAAGAGATCGCCCTGCACCGAGGAATTATTCCTGCAGCACAGGGCGATTTGTGATGGTGTTATTTCACCATTATTTCAGTCTGCTTTGTGTCAGTAGCGGCCACAGCTCCTCCACATTCCTTTGGTTAAGCGTAATGGGATCCACCGAAACATACTTTGGTGTTGGTTTTCCCAGCAGCGCACACGCTGCCGAATACACCATCAGATGTCCCATTTCAATTGGCCTTGAAGAGACAATGCCCATTCTTCCGCTGGTCACCTGCAGCATTCGCTGCGCAACGGAACTGTTGATCTGGCTGGTGACAACTACTACATCATCACGGCGGTTCGCGTGCAGCCATCCACTGATCCGAGCCGCCGCACCTGCATTCTGGATAAACAGGCCCTGCATCTCAGGATAGCGGCGGTACAGCTTCTCAAAATCATCCACAGAATAATGATCATTGATTTCCAATTGCTCCAACACCTGTATTCTGGGATAGTCACCATGCAGTGCGGTAATTAATGCTCGGACACACTGCTGAGCACCTGCCGCTGTGTTTTTATCCACCAGCATTATCAGCCGCTGCATCTGCCTGGACAACATCTGCTCCGCCAGGAATTGCGCCGCCTGCCGCCCTTTTTCTTCATCATTGGTGGTAATGCAGGAGTGGTACGCAGATCCAGAAAGGTCAATTGGCAGATGTGATCCCAAAATCAATGGGATGTCGCTACCCCTTTTTAACCGTTGAAAGGTCTCCACCATCCCGCTATGATCATTGGAAACGCTTATGATCGCATCCGCACCGTTTTGCAGTAACCACACCAGTTGATTCTTTTCTACCCCGCTGTTCATTCTGGCATCCTGTACCGGCAGTAGATCCAGGTTCAAATTTGTGGCGACCTCCCTTATTCCCTGCAAAATCATCTGGGAATAAAGTGTTTCCGCCTGTGCAAAAGAGACACCAATCCGACCGGTACGCTTCTGCATCAGCATTTTTTCGGTTATGGTTAATGATACAGCACTTTCATTGCTGGCCGGTTGTCCCTGAGGATCACGCGGCAATACACTGGTAGAATGACGGATCACCAGTGCTGGAGAAGAAACGATCCTTTTATCAGGCCCACTGCTATTCTCCAAAACACTACGAAACACCTCTGGATCTAAACGGACATAGGTTACCGCAGGATTATAGCCCTGCATATAGTCGTCGTCATCAATGGCGATCCAGCTGAAGTCTTCCGGTACGCGGCGTCCACTGGCAAAGCAATATTTTGTTACCGCCATAATGCCCGGTACACCCACCGAAATCACGGCGGTCCCCAGGCTTTCCTGCTCTGGCAGTCCGGAGCTCTTCTCTCCGCCCAGCCATATTATATTATCCTGATTTAGGCGTACTGCATAGCGTTTACTGCACCATTCTAACGCCCGCAGGATCTGCTCCTGACAGTACCGGTTCAAATCTCCTCCCACCACAGTAATATTGGTGTGCCCGCACCGGATCAGATGCTCCAGCGCAAGGTGCATGGCACCCTCATAATCCAATGCAAGATGGCGTTGGTCGGTGCGCTCCGGCGGTACACTTTGATTCAGCAGCAGAATGCTGCCCGGTTCCACAGGATTTATTGCTCTATCACCGCATTTATACTCCACCGATTGATGCACCAATACTCGGTTCAGGCGATACTGCTTCATGTATCTATGCAGCTGCTTTTCCGTCAGCGATCCATCTACTGAGATCGTGATCCATTCGTACCGTCCGGACATCCGCACATAGGATCGGCATCCACATACTGTCAGCAACCGCCGGTCAATGATAAGACCCATACAGCCGCGCTTGGCCGCTGTTGGTTCCTCACCCCTGTTGCGCCGGCGCAGCGGTTCATAGCCCAGCTCATCTACCGCAGCCATTACCCGTTCTGTAATTTCCGGGCTCACATACCTTGTCCGGTTAAGAACATGGGAGACCGTGGTGGCAGAAACGCCGCTGGCCTTCGCAATATCGTATATTGTCGCCATATTTCTCCTCTTGAATGTTATTGGTTTCTCTCTTAGCGGCCTAAATTGCCGCCTTATGTTTTCTCTTTATTCTTATTTCAAGTTACGGCTTTTGCTGCTCCGCTTTCAGCAGAGCATATCTTCTCCGAGATTCTCTCACATCAAATACAGTACACACGGCAACGCCCAAGATGCCGCCTGCTAATGCGGTGATCCACCGACTGATTCCAAAGGCCGAGCCAGCCACAACACCCAGGCCAAGACCCAACAGGAGCCCCACCTTCACCATAGCGCGGGTCTTCTTTTCACTGCACCATACCTCTACAGCAGGAGACTTCTCATGCTCATGCTCCACCCAGTGGCCAAAACCGCTCTTACGCAGCAGCCCGTGGAATATCTCATCATCCCTTTGCGGGTGTGCCAACATAATGGTCACACTCTTATTAGCAAAGGCCCACCCACGCAGGGTATTCAGGGCCTCGGTCATATAGCCTTTCCGGCGGTATGTCGGCTTAATAAAGCCATTCAACTCCACCGCTTCGGTATCGCTGGGGCGTCCCAAAAAGTACAAATATCCCACCAGGTGCTTGTCCTCTTTCTCGGTGATGATCCACAGCGTATAAAAGGACATATACTCCTGATCCGCCATCATTTTACGGTATTGCTCCTCTGCCAACATGACCCATTCGCCGTATTTGGCATAATCATCCGGCACCAAAGAAAGGCTCCTGCATAATTCATTCGGATCATCCCTCAGCAGGTTCATCTGTTCCGGCAGCAGCGGATAAAGGATCAGATTCTGGCTCTCCAGCTGTGGCTGCTTTTTCTGCTTTTTCATTTGCTTCCTCCGTCAAAGTTCTCAAAAATGAACTACTCTCTTAATCATATTATAGATGAATCGATAAATTAAATCAATTTATGTTATCACTTTTTACGCACTATCCACAATAAACAATTTTTACCTCAATTCTTTTTGCTTTTTGTGCATATAATTATTATTTTCCTTGATTTTAATAGCCTAAATGCGCAACTTGCGTAGCTAAGATGTTAAAATGCAACAAAATTATGCCCATTATATTACATTTTTCGCTTTGACGAATGGAAAAAACAAGTGCTAATATACTACTTGACCAAGGTGTTCACAGGGATAATGGCGAAAACCGACGGCACATTAGGTCAAAAAATGTATAGAGAAAAAAGGAGAGTCACTATGTATCAGCCTGAACAGCCGGTATTCGATCAAGCCATCGAATCCAACATTGAGATCACCTACGGCATTGAAGATGTGCCCAAGCCCTGGTGGAAATCTCTCTACTTTGCCGTCCAGATTACTCTGGTAGACTTTACCCCCTTTGTATGGGGCGGTATGTTTGTCTCCCTGGCCGGTCTGGATGCTGCCACCGTTCTGCCCACCATGATCAGCGCATGCTTCCTGGTCATGGGTATCTGCACACTGATCCAAACTACCATTGGTAACCGCCTGCCCATTGTTCAGGGCCCGTCGGCTTCCCTCGCCTCCTCCATGGGCAGCGTAGCCGCTACCTATGGTCTGCCCGCTGTCTGGGGCTCCGTCATTGTCGGCGGCGCACTGGAAACTCTGCTGGGCGGCGCCCGCATTATGAGCAAGATCCGCAAGTTCCTCCCCCCTGTTGTAGTTGGTTCCGTAGTAGCAGCTATCGGTTATGTAGCTGCCCGTATCGCTGTTCAGTGGACTTTCTCCTCTCAGGATGCTAAGAGCCTCATCATGGCCGCTGTAGCCTTCCTGCTGGCTCTGGTTCTTAAGTTCCGCGGTGGCAAAGGTCTGCTTTCCCAGGGCTTCATTCTCATCACCGTTATCATTGTTGGCGTTGTTGGCGCCTCCGCTCTTGGCGTGTTCAATTGGGAAGCCGTTCACAATGCTCCTTGGTTCGCACTGCCCAAGCTGTTCCCCTACACTGGTCTGGAAGGTCAGAGCGGTTCCACCATCGCCTTTGTTGGTGCCGCTATCGTCGGCGGCTTCTCCGGCTATATTGCTTCCATGTTTGAATCGGTTGGTGACTACGCCGCTACCTGCGCTGCCTGCGATGAGGTCTATCGCATCAAGCACATCGACCGCGGTATCTTTGCCGAGGGTCTTGGCTGCGTGATCTCCGCTTTCTTCGGCGGTCTGCCCTGCACCAGCTACACCCAGAATATCGGCATCATTTCCGCTACCGGTGTATGCTCCCGCCGCGTCACTCAGATCGCTGGCGTAATCTTCCTGGCATATGGTCTGTGCCCCAAGCTGGCCTATATTCTTTCCGGCATTCCGCGTTCTGTTATCGGTGCTGTATTCCTTATCTCTGCCGCTACCATTATGTTCTCCGGCATTGATTCCATCATCAGCGATAAACGCTCCCTGCGCAACACCTTGGTAGCCGGTACTACTTTGGCACTGGCCATCATGCTGCCTTACCACTGCGCCTCTACTTACAGCGCCTGGGCCAAGAGCCTGCCGGCGTTCCTCAATATGCTCTGCACCTCCACCGTGTTCATCGCGGTCGTTGCAGGTGTACTGCTCAATCTTATCCTCAACTATGTTCTGAAGGACAAGAACGAAAAGTAAGCTAGCTCCTCCTCAATGGTACTCATACAGCGCAAACCCCTCCCAAACCGGGAGGGGTTTTGCTACGATAGAATCCCTGCAATCATTTTCCATTTTACTGTCGACTCCAATAGTCCCCCTCCAGCCAATAGCAAAGCGCTCAGTATCCACATCGCCGTCTGTCCGTTTCCTTCTGCCCCGCTCATCTGCTCACAGCGGCTATGCGCCAAGTTGCACATCAAAATCAGCGCCACCAACTGCACCGTCCTTGGCAGAAGTATCCCCAACAAAATATATCCGATTCCGCCCAAACCCACCAACATCAGCAAAAAGCTGACCACTATTCCCTGCCCTATTCCATACAACACCAGTGCCACCGGAATCATTAAATTCCCCCATAGGCACCGCGCTGCGATCATCAGGTATAGCAGCAGAATCGCCATAAACAGCAGTCGCTCACGCCACAATGCCCACAGGCCCTGTTCCGGTATAGCCCGCAGTTGATTCACCAGGATCCGGCATGGGATAGACTCTGCCCCACACAACACCGCTGCTATGCTGCCCAGTAGCACCCCTGCCGCAAAATATAAAAGATACTGAATTGTCGTCCCACGCTTCTTCCACAGGCTTTCCCGCCGCCCAGGTACTGGATAATGACTTTTCTTTCTCTTCGGCAACATTTTTCATCCTCCACATTTTGTTATCGCCGCTTGGGGTGGCTCATCTTTGCTTTGCTGCGGTGGTTTACTGCAAGGATGCACCCTATGGCGCCGCCCCCCAGCATCAGCAAGCACTTATACAGTGCCAGCAGACCCACCTCATTTCTCGGAACTGTTAGGGAAATTGCCAGCAGCACCAGGTACATCATTCCGCCTGTCAGAGCTCCGTTCACGATGCCATTCTGTCGCAACTGCCGGCCGCAGCGGTAACCTGCTGCCAAGGTCCCAACCACCAGGGTGATCGTTACCATCGGCGCGGTCAACCCGCCCGGAATATCCTGCGCACTCATTACCAGGGCAAATACCGTCAACAATGCCAGCACCACAGCAGAACCCATTCCAGCGCTTATCGCAATTTCCCGCAACGGCGGGCCGCTCCCCTTCACCCCGTGGCCTTTCTCCCTGCTTTTGGGCATAAAAACGCCTCCCATCCGGATTGTCTGTTCAATCCTATGATGGGAGGCGATATTTTAGAAGAAATTACTTCGGCTCAGCAGTGGTGTTCTTGCCGCTGATGGCCCAACGAGCCAGGCGGACCTTGGAACGGTCGCTGCCGGTCTCAATAACGAGGGAATCCTCTTTCATGCTGACGATAATCCCAATGATGCCGCCGATGGTGACGATCTCATCACCTACCTGCAGCTCGCTGCGCATCTTGGCAGTCTCTTTATCCTTTTTCCGCTGGGGACGGATGATGAAGAACCAGAATACAACGATGATCAAAGCCATCATAATGATGGAAGACCACATGGAACCGGAGCCAGAAGCAGTTTCAAGAAAAGCAATGTTCATATTGTTTTATCCTCCAAAAAAGTCTTTAACAAATATTATAGAGAATTACCGGTCATTTTGCAAGTAAAATCCGGAGAAAATATTGTTCTATTCCGCACTTTTATATTCTCTTACCCAGTATTGGCACATGCTCGCGGTAGAAGCTCTCAAACCGTCCCTCATCCAGTGCTAACCTTATCTCTTCCATCAGTGTATTATAGAACCACAGGTTATGCATCACAGCCAGCCGCATACCAAGCATTTCATTGGCACGCATCAGGTGGCGCAAGTAGGCGCGGGTATGGTTACGGCACAATGGGCACCCGCAAAGGGCATCCACCGGGCGGTCATCCGTTACATACTTAGCATTTTGGATATTAATGATCCCTTCCCAGGTAAAAAGATGGCCATGTCGGGCATTGCGGCTTGGCATCACACAGTCAAAAAGATCTACTCCCCGGTGTACCGATTCCAAGATATTCACAGGTGTACCAACACCCATTAGGTAACGGATCTTATCCTTCGGGGCAAAGGGCTCCACAGCCTCAATGATATGATACATCTCTTCGGCGCTCTCGCCCACTGCCAGTCCACCGATGGCATAGCCGTCCAGTCCCATCGCAGCAATATCCTTCATGTGCTGCACCCGAATATCCTCATAGGTGCCGCCCTGGTTGATGCCAAACAGTAGCTGGTGTGGATTCACAGTATCCTCAAGGCTGTTCAGCCGGGCCATTTCCTTTTGGCAGCGCTCCAACCATCGGGTCGTCCGTGCTACCGATTTCTGCACATAATCCCGGGGCGATGGGTTTTCGATACATTCATCAAATGCCATTGCAATGGTAGAACCCAAATGCGACTGGATCTGCATGCTCTCCTCTGGTCCCATAAAAATACGATGTCCATCGATATGGGAGGCAAAGGTCACTCCCTTTTCCTCGATATGCCGTAGCGATGCAAGCGAAAACACCTGGAACCCGCCACTGTCGGTCAGGATGGGTCCCTGCCAACCGGTAAACCTGTGCAGCCCTCCCAGCTGACGCACCACATTATCACCAGGTCGCAGATGCAGGTGATAGGTATTGCACAGCATCACCTGGCACTTCAGCTCCTTCAGGTCATAAGCGGAAATACCGCCCTTGATGGCAGCCGCCGTCGCCACATTCATAAAGGCCGGCGTCTGCACCGTACCATGTACGGTGGTAAGCGCTCCCCGCCGGGCTGCTCCTTCTGTCAGTTTCAGTTGATACATTCTTTTTATTCCTCTCTTGTCAGTGTTACACATACCAGCTCCGGCGGGTTAAAAAGCCGAACTCCCATTCGCCCCCGTCCCAGCCCCCGGCTCAGGATCATCGTTTTATCTTCTATTTGGTAGATTCCGCCGTCATATTCCGGGAACAGGATCGTCTCGGGAGAAAGAATCCCGCCCAGTACCGGCAGCCATACCATCCCACCGTGGATATGCCCGCAGAAGGTCACATCGGCACCCCACGAAGCATATACCGGGAAATAGTTTGGATTATGCGCCAACAGAATATTATACCCCTCCGGTGCCTCTCCCAGTATGGTATACATCGTTTCCTCCGTCACTGGGCGATAGTGGCTGGCATACTTGTGGTAATAATCCAGCTTGTACCACAGTCCCGTCAGGTTGATTCTGTCGCCGTTTTCCGCCGTAAGCTGCACCGTTTCATTATCCAATACTTGTACTCTGGATGCTGCCAACGCAGCACGGTAGCTTTCCCAGTCGGCGGTGGCCAGTCCTTCCTCATGGTTCCCACGGATATAGTAGACCGGATATTCCTCCGCCAGTGCACTGCACAGCGCCAATGTCACACTAAAGTCCTCATCATAACGGCTCACCATATCGCCGGTCATTACAATGATATCCGGTTCCTCCGCACGAATCGCTTTCAGCAATCGACCGTTCTCTTCTCCCAAGGACACACTATGCAGATCAGAAAGCTGTACGATGTGATAGCCATTAAAGCCTTCCGGCAAACTCATACCGCCAACGGTATATCGTACTGTTTTTAGTCCATAGTTGCTCCACCACAGTGACCAGCACAGCAAAAGAAAAATCGCCACAATTAAAATAAGCAGCAGCCAGTGTTTCTTCACTCAGTTTCTCCTATGCCAATAATAATGCCCGTCTGATAAAACAAATATATCATACCATAATAGTGTGCCCTTTTCAATTAAAATACCATTCGCCAAATCTTAATAAATAGAAAAAGCAGAATGACCACTTCCAGTCGTCCTGCTTTTGATTATACTCTCACCTCATTGCGAAACGGTGAACAATGCGTAGAAATACCCCTTGTTTGCCATCAACTCATCAAAGTGACCGCATTCCTCCATTGTGCCGTTCTTTATAGCCAGGATACCATCATACCGGCGCAGCAGTGCCTCCTCCAGCATATGTGTAATGACTATGCGGGTCATACCGGTCAGGTCAAGAATATCCTCTGTGACCTGATGTGCCGTCTGGGCATCCTGAGCACCGGTCATCTCATTAGAATAAATGTTTCCCCCACCAATGGTATTGCTTTTGGGCCAGCACCCGTCAAAGCCCCGCTCTTTTGCGGTTGTACCGGCAGAAGAAGTGTGCTATAATAGGCTGAAATGTAAAACACTATGGAATGAAGGTAAAAAGATGCAAGACCGTTTGATGACCAAGACATCCGACTATTATTACGACCTGCCGCAGGAACTCATCGCCCAAACACCGCTGGAGCGTCGGGACAGCAGCCGCCTGATGGTGCTGAATAAGGAAACCGGCGAGATCTCTCACCATGTGTTTACCGATATCATTGACTACCTAAACCCAGGTGATGTACTGGCGGTCAATAACAGCCGTGTCATGCCCTCCCGTCTGATTGGCAAAAAAGAAGGCACCGATGGTGCCATTGAATTCCTGCTTCTAAAACAGCTGGGCAATGATGAATGGGAAACGATGGTGCGCCCTGGCAAACGGGCCAAGATCGGCGCTCGGTTTGTATTCGGTGATGGGCTGCTGCACGCCGAGGTACTGGAAATCCTGGAAGGCGGAAACCGTCGGGTCAAATTTGAATACGATGGCAATAATATCTTTGCGGTGCTGGAGGAAGTTGGCCGCATGCCGCTGCCGCCCTACATCACCGAACAGCTGGAAGATGGTGAACGCTACCAGACTGTCTACAATAAGGTACTGGGCAGTGCTGCCGCCCCCACCGCCGGGCTACATTTTACCGAAGAACTACTGCAAAAAATTCAGGAGAAAGGTGTAAAGATAGCTTACCTGACACTTCATGTTGGCCTTGGCACCTTCCGTCCGGTGAAGGTAGACGATGTGACTCAGCATCATATGCACTCAGAACACTACTGGGTCTCGCAGGAGGCCGCTGATCTCATCAATGAGGCCAAACGCACTGGCCACCGTGTCATTGCCGTAGGTACCACCAGCTGCCGCACGCTGGAATCTGCCTATATTCCCGGGAAAGGACTGCGCGAGTGCAGCGATAATACCGATATTTTCATCTATCCCGGCTACCAGTGGAAATGCATCGATGCCCTTATCACTAATTTTCATCTGCCGGAAAGCACCCTTATCATGCTGGTCGCTGCCTTTGCAGGGTACGATCACATCATGAATGCCTACCATGAGGCTGTTAAAGAACGCTATCGGTTCTTCTCCTTTGGCGATGCCATGTTCATTACAAACGAAACGAAGCCCCAAAACACCAGACATTAAACGCTGTACTATCCCATTGAATATTCCTTCTAAAAGAAGCAGGTCATTTTCAGTGATCGGCTTCTTTTTCGTTCCATTTTAATGACACGCTACTCCCTCTCATATACTAAGGATGAAAGGAGGCGTATTTCATATGAAACAAATTCTATTCCGCGGGGCAGCCACGGCACTGGTCACCCCAATGCAGCCAGATGGCTCTTTGGATTTAGAAACTCTCTCCCGCCTTACAGAATGGCAGATCCAAAGCAGTATCTCAGCGTTGGTGCCCTGCGGCACCACGGGAGAAGCCGCTACTCTCACTGATGAGGAACGCTTTACCGTCATCCAAACTGTAGCCAAAACCGCAGCTGGCCGGGTGCCGGTCATCGCTGGAGCCGGATGCAATGACACCGCCCGTGCCGAACAGAACTGCCTGGCCGCCGCGGCGGCCGGTGCCGATGCCCTGCTTCTAGTCACCCCTTATTACAATAAATGCACGCCCAATGGCTTACAGTCGCATTTCGCGCGGCTGGCATCCGCCACACCGCTCCCGGTCATCCTCTATAATGTTCCGTCCCGTACCGGGGTGACCATCGATATGGAAAGCCGCCGGAAACTTTCCAAAGTTGATAATATCATCGGCCTTAAGGAAGCCAGTACCGATTTTAGCCTCATTCATCAACACCTGTTGGAACTTGGTGATACTCTCCCCCTCTATTCCGGCAATGATGACCTCACCCTGCCTCTGATGTCCCTGGGAGCCCACGGCTGCATTTCCGTCCTCAGCAATCTGCTTCCCCACAGCACCGAAGCCCTCTGTCAGGCGATCTTGCAGAACGATCTACCGGCAGCCCGTTCCCTGCACTATTCCCTTCTTCCCTTGATGAAATCCCTCTTTTGCGAGGTCAACCCCATCCCTGTCAAAGCTGCCATGCCGCTTGTTGGTTTCCCTTGTGGCAGCTGCCGCATGCCACTTTCCCTCATAGAACCGGGGCACCTTGCATTACTGCAACAACAATTTACTATGACGAAACAACTCGGACTCTGCTGAATTCTGCTTGCCACCGTGGGGCGTTTGCTTTATAATAAAATAAAACATACTACCCCACGGAGGCGATCCCTTGAACCTGACCGAAGAACGACTGCAATACCTGGAGCTTCTCTCTCAAAAGTTTCCCAGCCCTGCCCAGGTCTCTACCGAAATCATCAACTTAAATGCCATCCTCGGCCTGCCCAAAGGCACCGAACACTTTATCAGCGATATTCATGGTGAATACCGCCTTTTTCTTCATATTCTCAAAAATGCTTCCGGCTCCGTCCGACGCAAGATCTTCCAATGCTTCTCAGAGGAGGAAATGTCCACTGCCGAAATGGATGAACTGGCCACTCTCATCTATTACCCGGAAGAAAAGTTGGCACTCCTCAAGGAAGCTCATGGCTCACTAAACCAGGTCTGGTACACCACCACCCTGCTGCATTTGGTGCAGGTTTGCCGCAAGGCCACCAGTAAGTACACCCGCTCCAAGGTGCGCAAGGCCATGCCCCACGATTTTGCCTACATCATCGATGAGTTGCTCAATTACTCCGAAGCTGATGAGGATGACAACCGCACCACCTATGTCCACAATATCGTCCACAGCATCATCGAAATTGGCAGTGCCGATGCTTTCATCATCGCCATTTCGGAGCTCATCCAGCACGCGGTCATTGATAAACTGCACATTGTCGGCGATGTATTTGACCGCGGCAACGGCGCTCATAAGGTTATGGATACCTTGATGGAGTATAATAATGTCGATATCCAGTGGGGCAATCACGATATCCTGTGGATGGCGGCAGCTATGGGCCAGTGGGCCTCCATCGCCAATGTGCTGCGCAACTGCATCCGCTACAATAACTTTGATTCTCTAGAGGACGGCTACGGCATTAACCTGCGCCCTCTCACCCAGTTTGCGCTGGAAACCTACCGTGATGATCCCTGCACTCTTTTTCTGCCCAGCCACAGCAAGCGGGAAACTGAACTGAAGCAGCGCCGGGAAAATGATGAACTCACCGCCAAGGTGCACAAGGCCATCTCGGTCATCCAGTTCAAGCTGGAGGGCCGCATCCTGCGGGATCATCCCGAATATCACATGTCACACCGTCTCTTCTGGGAAACGATGGACTCCAAGACCCACCGTATCCAAATCGACGGTCATTGGTATGACCTCAAGGATTCCCATTTCCCCACCCTCTCACCGGAAGACCCCTATCGTCTCTCTCCGGAGGAGGAAACTGTCATGAACGATTTGGCCTTCTCCTTCCGTAATAGTATCCGGATGCAGCGTCATCTTAAATTTCTTTTGGATAACGGCTCCATCTATAAGGTCAATAATGGCTATCTGCTCTATCATGGCTGTATCCCCATGAATGAGGACGGCACCTTGCACTATTCCACCATCAATGGCAAAAAGTACGCCGGACGCGCCATGTTGGAAGCCTATAACCATATCATCCGGGTGGCCTCCTACGCACCCCGCCATACCGAGCTACGCAAAAACTCTTTGGATCTCATGTGGTACCTTTGGTGCGGCACCCACTCTCCCTTAAGCGGTAAGTATAAGATTGCCACCTTCGAGCGCTATTTCATTGCGGATGATACCGCCGGCAAGGAGGAGAAAGACCCCTATTACACATGGATTGAACAGGAAACCACCGCCATCCGCATTCTGGAAGAATTCGGAGCCGATCCCGTCCACGGCAAGATCATCACCGGCCATGTCCCGGTCAAAGCCGGTGAGTCTCCTGTCAAGGCCAATGGCCGTGTCATCAATATTGATGGCGGCATGAATGAGCGTCTCAATTCCGTCACCGGCGGCTGCGGCTATACCCTGGTCAGCAACTCCCACCAGCTGCTGCTGGCCCAGCACCATCCCATCAATATCAGCGAGGCCATGCGTAACAATGAAGATATGCACTCCGAGGTACGCGTGGTAGAAAAATTTCCACGCCGCCAGCTCATCCGGGATATCGACGACGGTAAGGCCATTGCCCGCCGGGTAGCCGATCTGCAGGAACTGCTGGAGGCCTACCGCAGCGGCGCCATCACCCCCAAAGAATAACCCATCATAATAGTCCCGCACTCCTGATAGTAGAACCGCCCGATACAAAGCGGTCCTCTGTCGGGAGTTTTTTCTTTTCCCATGGCATATTTCGCCGGAAATTTGCGGAATGTTAGCAAAATTACTGCGAGCCTGTTGACATTCTCGCCAAAAAGTGTTTTACTATCCTTAGTATATTGGTTGATTGGCCAACTAATAAATATTGGTAATCTTCCCATGGAGGTGGCTATAATGGATGGTATTTTGGAAAAATTCATGCGGGATGCCGCGCAGAACCCTGAACGGCCGATGTATGACTTTATGGATTGCGGAAGCGAGCCCTATGTTCACCACTATATAACGATTGGCGAAGCATGGCAGCATGCTATGGATATGGCCGCGGAGCTGCGTCAAAAGGGCGCCCGTCCCGGTGACCGCGCTATTATCCTTTCCATGCAGGATGCCGGAACCGTCTATGCCATTTGGGGCTGTATGATCGCTGGGGTGATCTTTACCGTTATCCCGCCTCCCATTGATGAAGGCAAGCTGGACCGTTTTGTCTCGGTACTCAAATCTTGTAAACCTCGCTTTCTCATCTCCAACGAAGGCATGGAAAAGGAGGCCGATACCAATGTGACCGGCTCACTGCTCAAAAAAGCCTTCCTCAATGTTGTGACACTCAAGCGCATCTACTCCGATAAGGTAAAACCCGCACCCCTGGGCAAATTGACTCCGCATGAAGCCGATGACCTGCTGTATTTGCAGTATACCTCCGGCTCCACCAGTGCGCCAAAGGGCGTTATGGTCACTTATGGAAACCTCATGGGCTGCATCGGTCAGTGCCTGGAGATCTTCGATTTCCAGCACACTAAGAACAATCTTGCCTCCTGGGTACCCTTTTACCACAATATCGGCCTCATCGTGGCCATTTTTCTGCCCGTCATTGCCGATACCGGCATCTCTTACTTTATCCCCACCCTGCAGTTTTTGGCCCGGCCCACCATCTGGCTGCGGGTCATCGCCGATTACAAGGTAAATATCACCGCAGCGCCCAATTCCGCCTATGAGGTTTGTACCCGACTCATCTCTCCGGAAGAAACCAAAAAGTATGATCTTTCCCATGTCACCCACCTCATTAATGGCTCCGAATTTGTAAATGCCGCCACCGTGGACAAGTTCTGTGAATTGTTCCATATCTCAACGGATTGCTTCGCACCCGGATATGGACTTTCGGAGTGTGTCTGCGTGGGCACTTTGGCAAGCCGTGACTACCGCTGTCAGCATATCGATCTGGAATCCTATCGGGAAGGCCGCTTCGTTCCCTCCCCCACTGGAGAAAAGGACATTGTCAGCGTTGGGCGACCTGCGGGCAATATGGTCCTGGTCGCTATCCGTCCGGATGGTTCCCCCTGTGAACCCGGTGAAATCGGCGAGATCTGCATCCAGGGCAGCAGTGTGTGTGCCGGCTATTGGCAGAATCCAGAAGAAACCAAGAGATTTCATACGGTCATCGCCGGTTATAATGGACAGTTCTACCGCACTGGCGATATGGGTGTTCTGTATGAGGGCCAGCTCTATCTCACCGGCCGTATCAAGGAAATGATTATTATCAGCGGCAAAAATATCTTCCCCGGTGATATCACCCTGCTGCTTCGCCAGGAAGGCGTTCCGCTCCCCGCCGATGCTATCGCGGTATTCTCCCTGCCTTCTCCGGAAGGCGAACATCCCATCCTCTGTGCCGAGTCCACTCCCGATGCGGATTATGCGGCCATTGCCGCCCAGGTCAACCGCCTGACAGCCCGGAATTTCGGTTTCTCCTTCTGGGATGTCGCCTTTACTCCGGCCGGCAGCCTTCCCCGCACCGATAACCGTAAGATCAAAACACTGGCGACACATACCCTGTACGAAAGCGGCCGACTGCCCCTCCTTTACAGTAGCCGAAGCAGCGGTAATGCCACAACTTCCCAGCAGTGCACTTCCGCTGCCCCCCGGCCAAAAATCGAGCTCCCACCCAATGCTACCCCGGAGCAGATCCAGCCTATTATCAGCGCCATTTTCCGGGAAGTCCTGCCCGGCATCTCCTTCGGTCCCAATGACAGCTTCCTCACACTCGGCGGTGATTCCCTGCGCATGATGGAGCTGGTATGCGGCCTGGAACAGGACCTTGGCATCAATATTGATATCCGCTGCATAGCCGCCGATCCTACTGTTTCCGGCATATCTGCTTATCTCAGCGCATTGCTTTCCGGCCGGGAGCGGGATTTCCAGCCCGACCTGCGTGCAGAGTGTGTCCTGCCCGCAGAAATTGCCCCACAAGGCGAGTATACCTGCCAACCGCAGGATTGCCATACCGTATTCCTCACCGGCTCTACCGGCTTTTTAGGGGCCTACCTCATCCGGTCTCTCATCGAGCAGCGGAAGAATCATGGGATCAAAATATATTGCCATGCCCGGGCCGCCACACCCGAAAAGGCTCTGGAGCGCATCATCAATAATATGAAGCGTTACGAGTGTTGGCGGGAAGAATATCGCAAATATATCACTGCCGTCACTGGCGATCTGACCAAGCCCCATTTGGGTGTGACAGAGGAAAACTGGCAGCTGCTGACCCGTGAGGTCGATGCTGTTTATCATAATGGCGCTGTGCTAAATTTTGTATTCCCCTACCGGCAGATGAAGCCCGCTAATGTACTGGGCACTGCTGAATGTCTTCGACTGGCCTGCGAAGGCCATCCGAAATACTTCCACTATGTTTCCAGTTACAGCGTATACGATAACCCCAGTCATTTCGATCGCACTGTAATGGAGGATGATCCGCTAGAATCTCCCGATGGCTACTTCCTCGGCTATTCCGAGACCAAATGGGTAGCCGAAAAGCTGGTGGAATTGGCCAGGCAGCGTGGCCTGCGGGCAGCGGTCTATCGCCCCGGTGATATCACCGGTACCCTTGCCACCGGCATTTGGAAGCTGGAGGACCTTATCAGTCGATCCATGGTAGGCTGCGTACAGCTGGGCGCCGCCCCGGATGTGGAGGTAAACCTGCACCTGACCCCGGTAGACTATGTCGCCGATGCGCTTATTCATATTTCCTTCCGGAATGAGTGCTGCGGACATGCCTTCAATCTGCTTAATCACCGGTTGATGCCGCTGCGGCAGATGACCGCTCTGATGAAAAAAGCAGGCTATCCGCTGGAACTGCTGCCCTATGGGGAATGGTGCCAACGCCTGACTGCCACCACTAGTGAGGAAAATGTTCTGCGCATTCTCTCCTGCCTGTTTACTGACCAGCGCACCACCGGCGAGGATATGATTGCCCGCTTCGGTGTTCACCAGGCACGCTTTTCCACTGCCAATACCGATCGGCTGCTCGAAGGCAGCGGCATTGCATGCCAGCCAGTGGATGCAGCTCTGCTGCAAAGTTACCTGCGGTATTTCATCAAGAGCGGCTACCTGCCTGCCCCGCAGCCATGGTGGAAGCGGCTCTTTGCCCACAAAAAGCAGTAATCAGATCACCGCTTCTCCTCATGAAAAAGCTCCCTTTCCACTCATTTGGAAAGGGAGCTTTTCTCAGTATTGGATCAGTCAATTAAGAACAAATGTTTCATGTGAAACATTTTGTGTCATTCTGAATTATTCCAGCACGACCTTATGGAAGACCTTTTTGCCCTTCTTGATGATAAGGCCGGCACGGAGCGCCGCTTCATCGTAGCTTTCTGCAAAGTTATCTACCTTTACATCATTGACAGCGACACCGCCCTGCTGTACCAGCCGTCTGACCTCGCCCTTGGAGGGGGCAAGCCCCACCTTGACCATCAGATCCGCCAGCGTAATGGCTCCATCGGTGAGGTCAGCAGCGGTAAAGGTGGTGGTAGGCATATTCGCGCTGTCGCCCGTGCCGCTAAAGAGCTGTCTGGCTGCGGCCTGCGCTTTCTCTGCCTCCTCCTCACCGTGTACCATCTTGGTCAGCTCGTAGGCCAGGATCTCCTTGGCACGGTTCAGCTCGCTGCCCTCCCACTTATCCATTTCGTCAATCTGCTCCAGCGGCAGGAAAGTAAGCATGCGAATGCACTTGAGCACATCGCTGTCGCCAACATTGCGCCAATACTGGTAGAAATCGAAGGGGCTGGTCTTATTGGGATCAAGCCAAACGGCGTTGCCGGCAGTTTTCCCCATCTTGTGGCCCTGAGAATCGGTAAGCAAAGTGATGGTCATTGCATGGGCGTCCTTGCCCAGCTTGCGGCGGATCAGCTCGGTGCCGCCCAACATGTTGCTCCACTGGTCATCGCCGCCAAACTGCATATTGCAGCCATTATGCTGGAACATGTAGTAGAAATCATAAGACTGCATAATCATGTAGTTGAACTCAAGGAAGGAAAGGCCCTTTTCCATGCGCTGCTCGTAGCACTTAGCGCGCAGCATATTATTGACACTGAAGCAGGCGCCTACCTCACGCAGCAGCTCCACATAGTTGAGCTTGAGAAGCCAATCAGCGTTATTGAGCATGATGGCCTTATCCGGGCCAAATTCGATAAAGCGCTCCATCTGACGCTTGAAGCATTCGGCATTGTGGTTGATGTCCTCCGCGGTGAGCATCTTGCGCATATCGGTGCGACCAGAGGGATCACCGATCATAGTGGTACCGCCGCCAATGAGGGCAATGGGACGGTTCCCTGCCATCTGCAGGCGCTTCATCAGCGTCAGGGCCATAAAGTGACCGGCCGTCAGGCTATCGGCTGTGCAGTCAAAGCCAATATAGAAGGTTGCCTTGCCCTCATTGATCATTTTTTTGATTTCTTCTTCATTGGTAACCTGCGCAATAAGTCCGCGGGCAACCAGCTCTTCATAAATCTGCATAGTTTATCTCCTTTTTTCTTTTTCCCTAATAAAATAAAAATCCTCTGTCCGTTACAATACGGACAGAGGACGAATGGACTTCGTGGTACCACCTCTGGTTCGGGCTGCCGTTACCGGAAGCCCCTTGATAGGTCCTATGGAAAGACCTCTGCGATGTAACGGTCGCACCCCGTCGTACCCTACTGTCGTCTGTTCAGGCCACCGCTCCGGAATGTATTTCCCTGCTTTCCTCCTTACCGACTTGCACCAACCGCCGGCTCTCTGGAAAGGCTAAAAAAGAGGTACTCGGTTTCCTTCTTCGCGTTTCATTTTTTATCTATTATAACAAACTTACCGCCAATGTCAAGCGTCGATGGCCTTCTCCGCTGCCTTCTTCCGCCGGGTGTAGAGGAAGAATGCAGCACCCATGACAGTCCAAATAACCAACGCGATACGGGACTGCGGCCCCAGGTATGCCCAAGGATTGGGGACGATAAGCAGTGCTATGAAGCACAGCGAAAAAATGACGCCCAAAATGGAATTTATGGTCATCCATGCGGAGGTATCCTTATTGCGGCGAACCTGTGCCAAAGTGGCGGCCGAGGTAAAACCATATCCAATAGCGGCACCGATGGAGGACATATCTACCACCCAATTGAGTACAGTGCGGCCAAACCATGGGCAGCACAGTGAAATGATCATGATGAACAGGATGGCATTCATCGGGGTTTTATAGCGGGGGTGCAGGCGGCCAAACCAGCCCGGGAGGACATGGTCCTTGGACATGGAGTACAAAAGACGGCTGGTAGCCATATAAAAGCCAATGATTCCGGAAAGTACAGCGCAGAACAGCGCAATGCCCAAAATAACCAGACCGGGCTTGCCGAGGATCAGACGGGCCGCATTAAAGGTGGGGAGCGCCGTAAAGCCGGTAAGGCTTTCGGGCAGGGTATCTTTGGCGCAATCGGCAATATAAGGCACCCAACTGGTATAGCCTTCGGGCAGGACTGCGGCCGTGATGGTATTGAGGATGACATAAAGAGCGCCGCCGAACAGGATGGAAAGAACCATAATAACAAGGCTCTTTTTATGGGAGAAATTGAACTCCTCCGAAGCCTGAGGAATGGAATCGAACCCAACAAATGCCCAAGGCGCGACCGCTACCACAGCAAGGATACCGCCCAACGAAGACTTACCGGTGGCATCTATGGTAAATGCGGGCGCCAAATGGGAAGCGGAAGCATGCGGGCTGAACAGCGCAGCAATCGCCAGCAGGAACACACAGCCAACCAGAGAAAGCGCCAGGACAGTCTGGAACTTGCCAGCCACGCTGACACCCCGGATGCTGAATACCGCAAAAAGCACCAGCGCAATGATGGCCAGCAGAATTTCACCAGCGTAAATGCTGTAACCTTCCACCGAATAGAGATAGCCCCACTGGGTCAGATTTGGGAAGAGATTACGGCCGATGAGCGCCAAAGCAGTAGCATTCAAGGGCACGATGGCAAGATAGGAAAGGCCCAGGAACCACGCGCACAAAAAACCGCAGGTGGGTCCAAACGAGGCATTGGTAAAGGTGAATTCGCCACCCGCTACCGGGAAATGGTTGATCATATAGCTGTAATTGAGGGCAATAACGACCATAATGATGGCGCCCGCAGCCATAGCAATAAGAGTACCCAGCGGCCCGGCATTGGGTAAAAAGGTATTGGCGGGCATAACAAACGCACCCCACCCGATAATACTGCCTAGGGCTAGTGCCCATACATTCAGTGGAGAGAGCTTTCTTTGCAGGCCTTCCCCACCGCTCCGATTATCGTTCATGCTGTGTTCTCCTTTATTTCTTATCAAATTCGGCCGTAACCAGCGCCAACGCTTTTTCCTCCAGCCTCATATCGCACTCACGGTAATCCTCTCCCAGTAGGCGGTGCAATAGCTCCCGCAGCATGGAAGGATTGCGGGCCAGCATAGGACCCATGCCCCATGTGGCAAAGAAATTGCGGTATAGAGTTCCCTCTTTCCCATCGGGTGTTTCGCCATCGCCACAGCCGGAAAGCACTGTAAACAGTGGGTAGCGGTTCTCCCCTACCAGGTAGGCAGTGCGGTTGATAAAGCCATAGATCCTTGCGTTTTCATCGTAGACGGGCTGCGCCAGCATATCGCTTACAAAAACCTTGTTGGTCTCTACACCAGTGTAATCAAAGAGACCAATACCAGGCATCGTCTCCCCCGTAGGAGTGGTAAATCTTTGACCAAACAGTTCTCTGGCATTGCCGGTAACAAACCATACCTGCCCACCCTCAATGGCCGTGCGGATCGCTTCGCCATACTGCGCGAAGTGCGGCGCAACGGCGGCAAGATTGCGTGCCTTGCCATGACCGATGTAAACAAAATCGTAGCCGGTGGGGTTGATGACCTCATCTAAATTCACTTCGGTGATCTCTGAGGTATTGCCAGTTTCGGCAATGCGGCGCTGCAGCACCGTCAGGTTTTTGTAGTCACCGTAAAGATCAAGTGCATTGCTGTAAAGATGGAGTATTCTGATGTGTTTCATTTTTTCAGCTCCTCCAGTATTTTACCTTCGTTGCCAAAGGCGGATGCGGCAAGAATATAGATGTCGCCCTTGGTCTTGCGGAAGGCTTCCTTTGTTTTGGCCATATCGGTCTCCATCAACAGGGTGTTATCATCAAATCCTGCTGTTTTAAGACATACAGCAGCATCCAGCGCACGGTTGCCGGTGCATAGGATTTTCTCCACCTTACCCTTTAAGCGCTCAAATGCTACATCATATAGCCAGGATACATCCTTATATTCCATATAAATGACATTATTGATATACAAGGCAATGCTCTTCTCTCCCGGCTGCTCCAGCACATAACTGATGGATTGATCGAGAGATGCGGCGTTTTGCTTGGTCATCATCAGTACGGTGCGGCGACCGTCAAACTTGAAGTCATCCAGCCGCTCCTTCGCCACATGGAAATCGGCGCAGCCTGCCGCAAATTGTTCCACGCTGATACCGGAGGCCGTGCAGCAAACAGCGGCTGCCGCCACAGTATTAAAGAAGTTGAAGGTGGTATTGTAGGTAACATGGACGGGCGTACCATTGATGGTGATGCACTTGCCTGCAAAGTTGGCATCGGTGCCGAAGAAATCCGGCTGATGGGAACCGTAATCGCAGTGAGAGCAATGGAATTTACCCAAATGATTGTAATGGTAAAACTCATAATTCATCGGATGGAAACAATGCGGACAGATCTTGCAATCATTGGTGCCGCTGACACAGTGATCGGTGGAGCGCTCGGTGCGATCCATAGCAAAATATACGGTATGATAGTTCCCGGCAAGATTCTGACTGATTGGCTCATTGGCATTCAGGATCAGCGTCATATCCGGGCGCTTGGCAATCGCTTCAGCAATCTTTTCAAATACCAGATCCGGGTTGCCGTTACGCACCACCTGATCCCGCAGGAGGTTAAGCACAAGGTAATAATCCACGGGAATCTCCGCGAAGATAAAGCGGGACCAGCACTCATCTACCTCCAGCACTACATAGTCGGCACGAACAACACCGCCCAGTGTACAAGCGGAAAGCAGAGTGGTAGCTACGCCGGCGGTCAGATTCGAGCCCTTCGCGTTATTGATAACGGTAAAGCCGTTTTTGCGCAGCACATGGGCAATGAGATTGGATGTGGTAGTTTTTCCATTGGAGCCGGTAACACAAATAACTCGGCCGGAAAAGCGCAGTTTTTTCATGACATGGGGATGCAGACGCAGAGCAATACGCCCGGGAAGATCGGTACCACCTCCCAGCAATGAGCCAACAGCGCTTAATACACGGCACAGCAGCGCCGTAAAGAAGAATCGAATCGTATCGGTTCCCTCCTTTGGGGTGAATTTTTATAAATTAATAGAAATACTATACCACAACTCCCTGCATTTTTCAATGTAACACCCCGCATTTGACGCAGGATATCGAACATTTTGCGCAATACATTTGGAATTGTCCATTGATTTTATGGAGCCTTTGTAACTGGATCGATATGTTATTTCCTATTTCGGCAAAAAGCGAGCCGCCCCGGGCAAGGGCGGCATCACATAAGCAAGATAGAATTATGACTCCAACATCTCCTCAGCGCTCTTCAGGGCACTATCGGTGATATTCTCTCCCACCATAATACGGGCCAATTCCTGCACCCGCTGCGGGCGGGTCAGCTCCTCCACACGGGTAAAGGTGCGGCCATCTTCCACTGTCTTGTAGATGCGGTAGTGGTGGGCGGCACAGGCCGCGACTGGCGCCAGATGCGTAACGCAGATGACCTGACGGTGGCGTGCGACTTCGGCGAGCTTTTTACCGATCTTTTGCGCGGCGCGACCGGAAACACCGGTATCCACTTCATCAAAAATGATGGTACCAATGCCATCTTTTTCGGCCAGTACATTCTTGATGGCCAGCATAATACGCGCCAACTCACCGCCGGAGGCGATCTTGGCCAAAGGCTTTGCTTCCTCACCGGTATTGGTACAGATCATGAATTCCATTTCATCAGCGCCAGTAGGGCCATAGGGCTTTTCCCGGCGGGTAATGGAGAACCGAACACCAGCCATATCAAGATAGGCCAACTCCTGTTCTACTCGCTCGGAAAACTCCGCAGCAGCAGCAAGACGGCAAGCCGTCAAGGCCTCTGCCACAGTGTGCAGCACCAAGTTGGCTTCATCCAGCTCTCGCTGCAGATGGGCAGTCAATTCATCACTAAGCTCCAGCGATTGATATTCTTCACTGATCCTCTCGAAGTATTCCAAAATCTCTGCAATAGAATTGCCATATTTCTTCTTAAGCTTATAGATAGTATCCAAGCGAGATTCGATGGCATCCAGCTGGCGTGGGTCAAAATCAGCGTCCTCCAGCGTATCGCGGGCACGGCTGCCAAGCTCCTCCAACATATAGTAGGCATCGCTGAGCTTTTCACTGTATCCCCCAAACTCCGTAAGGTACTTAGCCGCGGTGTCAAGTTCGGTAGAGACCTCCTCCAATGCTTCCAAAACACCGCGCATTTCTTCTCCATTGCCATTAAGCAAGGTGTAAACCGCCCCCAGCGATTCAGTAATGCGCTCGGCATTGCGGATGCGCTTCTGCTGCTCAACCAGTCGTTCCTCTTCCCCATCGGACAGCTTGGCATCGCCGATCTCCTTAATTTGAAACTGAAGAATATCCATGCGCTGCAGCTTATAGCTTTCATCCATCTGCAGTTTGTCCAGACGGGCGGCGCAGTCACACATTTTATCATAGGCGGCGGGGTAAGCAGCCCTTTCCTGCCGGTAAGCGCCGTAGCTATCCAAAAAGCCCAAGTGCTTTTCGGCGCTGAGCAACTCCTGATTATCATGCTGACCATGGATATCAATGAGCAGTGAGCAAACTTCCCGCAGCATTGCGGCAGTAGCCGGGCGGCCATCCAAACGGCACTGCCCCTTACCGGAAAGGTCGATCTCCCGCTGAACTAAAAGCTGGTTACCCTCCAATGGATAGCCAAGTACTTCAATCTTTTTGCAGAGTTCTTCCGAAATTTCGGTAAACAGTGCGGAAACAGTGGCCCGGGTCTCCCCGGTGCGGATGATCTCCTTGAAGGTCCGTCCGCCCAGCACGGCATTGATAGCACTGATGAGGATGGTCTTACCGGCACCGGTCTCGCCCGTGAAGACATGGAAGCCCTGTTGAAAATCAATGGTGGCCTGACGGATGACGGCAATGTTTTCGATGTAAAGCTGAGAAAGCATGGGGAGCTCCTTTCTCTAGTGGCATTGTGACAGTTTTTTAGCGGGAGAGATTTTTCTTCATGAGCTCCCGCAGATGGGCGCAGAATTCATCGGCAAAATGCTCGGTCTTAAGCAAAACAAAGATGGTGTTCTCCCCTGCGATGGTGCCAAGGATCTCCGGGCGATTGCTGTTATCCACCGCCTCGCACACAGCGGAAGCCATCGCGGAATGTGTCTTGATGACAACGATATTACCGGCACAATCCACTGAACGGATGCTGCGCATAAAGACCGAATCACCGGAAAGCTGCAGGGTATCAGCCGGTGCAGTATTGCTTTGCGTATAGTAGTAAATGCCGCTGGGCGAAAGCACCTTGACCAGGCGAAGGTCGCGGATATCGCGGGAAATGGTAGCTTGGGTAGCATAAAAGCCGTTTGCTTCCAGCAGCGACTGCAGCTCCTCCTGTGTGGTAACGGTATGATTCTGGATCAACTCCAGGATTTTGGCGTGGCGTGTTGCTTTCATGGTCATTAACCCCTTTGCAGCAATTTGTGGGACAGGATCTCGAAGAATTCGTGTTCCCCAAAGGAAACAAAACGCGCAGCTTTATCACTTTTACGCACCGTTACAGCCGTTTGCGGCAGCAATTCAATGCGTTCTCGGCCATCCACCACAGCGCACATAGACTGATGGCTGCGAATGGTGACGCTGCGCCCTGCCGAAACCACAATGGGACGAACAGAAACACTGTGCGGGCAAATGGGAACAATAGAGATTGTGGAAAGACCGGGATCAATGACCGGGCCGCCAGCCGAAAGCGAGTAAGCGGTAGAACCGGTTGGAGTGGATAGAATCAATCCATCTGCCAAATAAGAATTCATGCGGCGGCCATCGCAGTCGATGGTAAGATCAATAATATTCGTCATGACCGGCTTGGTGAACACGATGTCATTGAGGGCAAAGGGCACCATGAGCTCTTCACCGGACTCTCCCTGACGCGTAAGTGAGATACCAAAGCGTTCTTCAGTTGTGTACTCCCCGGCTAAGATACGATCAAACGCCTTGGCAGCATCTTCCGGTTCCACCTGGGCCAAAAAGCCCAACCTGCCAGCATTGATGCCCAGCACCGGCAGCCCATGCGCTGCCGAGTAATGCGCCCCATCGATAATGGTGCCATCCCCACCGATACAGAGGATCATACCAGTATGAGCACAAAACGATTCCGTATCGATCACCTGCACATTGGGCGGATAGAACGCCCCCGGCACAGGAACCGCAAAAACACCGCAGCCGCGCGCAGCCAATTCCCGGCAAACATCCCAGGTGACAGTCGGGACATTTTCCCTGGAAAAATTAGCAATTAGAAAGAAATCCAACCGGCAGTCCTCCTTTCCGGTATATTATTCGCTGAGTGTTTGGTGAGAAAGGCGGACGATTTCCGCCGGTATGGGCAAGTCGCTCTCATACTCTCCTTTTTTGAGATGCATAAGGTATTCGATATTACCCTCCGGGCCCTTGACCGGCGAAAAGGTGAGATGGATAGGTGTAAAGCCATTATCCTTTGCAAAGGAAAGAGCGTTTTCCACCACCATCACATGAGTGCTCTCTTCCCGTACCACGCCCTTTTTCCCAACCAGTTCCCGGCCGGCTTCAAATTGGGGCTTGATGAGACAAACAGCTTCGCCGCCCTCTTTCAGCAACCGATACAGGACCGGCAGCACCAGCTTGAGCGAAATAAAGGAAACATCAACCGAAGCAAAATCCAGCAGCTCCGGTACCTCTTTTTCGGTAACATGACGGATATTGATGCGCTCCAGGTTGATAACGCGCTCATCACAGCGAAGTTTCCAAGCCAATTGGCCGTAGCCGACATCGATGGCGTAGACCTTGGTGGCACCATTTTGCAGCATGCAGTCGGTAAAACCTCCGGTGGAAGCGCCAATGTCGGCACAAATACAGCCATCCAACCGCAGGCCAAATTCCTTCATGGCCTTTTCCAGCTTTAAGCCGCCTCGGCTGACATAGGCCAGCTGGTCGCCCCGGACTTCAATTTGATCCTCCGAGGAAATGGTCATGCCGGGCTTATCCGCCTTTTGGTTATTGACATATACCTGGCCCGCCATAATGATACCTTTTGCACGGTCGCGGCCAGTGCAAAGGCCGCGTTCCACCAAGGCAGCATCCAGTCTTGTCTTTTCTGTCATAGTTCTGGTTCTCCCCTATTCTTTAGTGATTGCGCTTAGCCAGGGTATCAGCCAGCTCATACAGCATTTCATCATCCAGCATGGTGCCCTTTACAGCTAGGTCAGCCTCCAACACCAATCGACGCACCATTTCACGGGCCTTTTCCACGCCATACAGGGTGATATATGTGGTCTTGTGATTTTCAGCATCGCTGGCGGATTTGCCCAATTCCTCACTGGTTTCGGTCACATCCAATATATCATCGACAATCTGGAACGCGAGGCCAATTTTGGCTGCATATAGATCCGCCTGAAGGATGACATTCCGCGGGGCACAGGCGGCAAGGCACCCCAGCACTGCCGAAGCTCTAATAAGCGCTCCGGTTTTCATGCCGTGCATGGCTTCCAGCTCCTCTGGGGTCATGGGCACTTCCTCCAGCATGGTATCTATCACCTGGCCGCCGATCATACCCTCTACCCCAGCCGCACATGCCAACTGGTTAACACAGCGCAGAACAGTTTCCGCCGGAAGGCTGCCGCTGAAATAGGCGGAGGACACTACCGAAAAAGCGTGGGTCAACAGGGCATCCCCGGCCAAAAGAGCGATGCCTTCCCCAAACTGAACATGGCAGGAGGACTTGCCGCGGCGCAAATCATCATTATCCATGCAGGGCAAGTCATCGTGGATGAGCGAATAGGCATGAATCATCTCTACGGCACAGGCCAGTGGCAGAGCAGATTCCACATCGCCACCGCACAGCTCACACATCGCCAGGGTAAGACAACCGCGAACGCGCTTGCCACCACCCAAAAGGCTGTATGCCATTGCTTCGCTCACCTTACCCTGCGGCAACTCCACCGAGGGTAAATATTGCGGCAGGGTGGCTTCTATCATGCTGCAATAGGTAGGATAACGCTCATTCCAGGTCATTGATTTCGTCCTCCAGCTGCATTTTTCCCATTTCTACTGTTTGGCGGGCAGCGGCCAGCAACGCATCGCAGCTGCGGCTCAACTCCAAGCCCTTGGTGTAAAGGGCAATCGCTTCCTCCAGCGGAAGTTCTTCCGATGAAAGGCGGGCAACAATATTTTCAAGCTCCTTGAGCTCATTTTCCAGTGTTTTTTGTGCCATAGCTACTCCTTTCGGATATTAATGGCTGTTACTGTGGAGAAAACTTCTCCATCCTTCAAGCGGGTCAATAGGGGATCCCCAGGGCGGAGTTTCCCACAGGTATAAATCGGTATCTTGTCCGTTTCCCGCACCATATAAGTAATGGTATAGCCCCGTTCCACCGGCAGGGCGGGATCTAAAAGTTCCAACTGGCCTCGTTGGTGAGCAACCCGCTGGGTCATCCGCCACAGGGCGTGCTGCATATTGCCCTGAAGCAACTGAGTAAGATAGGCCAGGCGCTGGCGATTTTTGCTCCACAACACCATAGGGGAACGAGCCCGTAATACTCGCTGGAGCGAAGCCGTGTGCTGCAGTGCCATAGCCACGCGGCGGCTAATCGCCTGCTGCAATTCGCTCCTAGCAGTATTCAGCTCCGCCAAAAGTTCCTCTTTGGATACACAGCAATACTGGCAAGCAGCCGTTGGGGTCGCAGCCCGGATATCAGCAACTTCATCAAGCAGAGTAATATCCACATCATGTCCGACCGCCGAAATAACTGGCACTGGGCAGACCGCTACTGCCCGCAGTAGGCGTTCATCATTGAAGACTGCAAGCGTTTCGGAAGCGCCACCGCCCCTAGCAATGATAAGGATATCGCAGCGATTTTCGGCTATGACACAGTGCAGGGCATAGAGAATCTGCTCTACTGCTGCACTGCCTTGCACCGTGGCAGGATAAAGTATAAGCGGAATCAGATCATTATGTCGCTGCATCCCGGTGATGATATCCTGCACAGCGGCGCCTTCTGCAGAGGTAATAACGCCAATGGCCCGCGGAAAGAGAGGTGCTTTGCGTTTGCGCTCTGGAGAAAGGAGTCCCTCTGCCAGCAGCTTTTGCCGAAGAGCGGTATAGTCAGCGCTGCCGCTTCCCTGTCCCATGCTTTGGATATCATAGGCAGAAAATTGATATTGCCCGTCCCGTTCATACAGGGTAACTGCCCCCCGTACAATAACGGTACTGCCCTCCTCCGGAAAGGAAGGAAGTCTTTCGGCATAGCGTGCAAACATTACACAGTGCAAGGAGGCACCGCCTTCACTGACGGTAAAATAGAAGTGACCTGAGCTGCTGCGCCAACTGACGCTGGTGAGCTCTCCCTTGACAAGGAGATCACCCAAAAGCGTGTTTTCCTCCAGCTGGGCTTTCACATAGCGATTAAGCTGCGAAACCTTGATGATTTGCGTCGGCATGATGGCACCTCCTTCCATGCATTATTGGGGTTTATTGCAAAAAGGGAGCCTGCCACCCACCGGCCGCAGCACTCCCCACTATCATTCTTCGGCTTCCTTAGGGAGGGCTGCTTCGCCCATCGTTCCACGAACATAACCGCCCAACACGCCATTGATGTAGGAAGCATCCTCCGGGCCAGCATACTTTTTGGCCAGTTCCACCGCCTCATTGATAACAGCGCCGACCGGGGCATCCTTGACATAAGCAATCTCAGTGATGGCCAGCATAAGAATGGCCAGCGAAACCTTGGGCAGACGGTTTGCTTTCCACTTTTTGCTGTACTGCTCCACAGCGGAAAGGTTGTCCTCCCAGTGCAAGCGCACCTGCTGGGCAATTTGGACCGCGTATTCATCCACCGATTCATCCCGGAAGATAAGGGCGTTATCCACCATTTCATCCACCGAGTTATCGTTGAAGTTCATTTCGAAGATCATGGAAAGCGCCTGCTCACGGGCTTCGCGTCTGGTCATATTTTGTCGTCCTCCATTCAGTAAGACAGCCCTCTTAATATATACGCTATTAAGAGGGCTATCGAATCGAGCTCTTATTCAGCGGTATTGGCGGTACGGGGTACCGAAACACCGGCAATGTAAAGGTTCACAGTAGCTACTTCGATACCGGTCATGCTCTGAACGGCATCTTTCACCGCCTCCTGCAGCTTTCGGCTGAGGACGGGGATCTTGGCATTGGGCTCCACCAAAAGACGGATGTCAATGGTTGCCTTGCCTTCGTTCATCTGAATCGAAATAGGCTTAATGGTCTGCTTTTCCAGCAGCCAGCCGCCAATATTGGAAACGATGGGGGCAAGGCACGCCACACCCTCTACTTCTTTTACTGCATATTCTGCTATCGAAGCCACGACCTCGGAGGAGATCTTCAGACTGCCGGCAGTGTTTTCATATTCCATAAGTGTTGCACCTCCTATGTTAGGACTAATACCTTTATATTATAGCAATATTTTTGCCCGGTGGCAACTACTTTATTTCAATGATGGAAACATTGCTTTCCTCTACCTCCACCTCGCTCATTACAGCATCCATAATCTGCGCGGCCTCGCTATCGGTAAGTCCAGTGCTCTGCACAATGACATCTACCTTATCTTCATCCAGGTAAACCATGCATTCCGTAAAACCCTTGGCCTTAATAATGTTCTCGATCTTGCCCTCGGTCTCGATGGTCTTGGCCAGTGACTGCGCTTGCTGTGCCAATACAGCAGCTGCCCCCTCCTCCATAGCAGAATCCTCCAGCATATACTTGAGGGCATCCATTGCTTCATCGCGGGACTGTGTACGGGAAAGTCGTGCCGATACAAAATAGGCATCCCCGTAATTGGCCGTTCCTTCATTATCATTGGTGGTTTGATTGGTATTTCCAGCCGCCACATAGTCGGTCTGTTTCATGTAATCCCAGTTGAGGTACACCGCCGCCCCCAGCGCCAGCACCAATGCCCCCAGTACAATATGGCCCTTTTTGATGGAAAGTTTCATCTTGCTATGCACTCCTTTTTGTAGGCTCTGTGATTTAATCTATCAGTGACCGGCGGCGCCGGAGCTGATCTTGGAAACGGTAATCTTAGCAGAGGAAATATCCAGCGCGGTTTTTACCGCCGCGGTAACCTGTGCCACCACCTTGGGGGCTCCTCCTCCGGCGCACACCACCACTACGCCTTTGATCTCTGGTTCATTGAGCGCCGTGACCAGGGGGCTGCCGCCGTCCTCCACCATAACATAGCTTTGCTCGGTGGTGTTTTTCTGTTGGGATTTTCGCTGATCATCACTTTTATATTCTTCGCTTACATCGCTGTTCACCTTTTCGGTAACAGCATAGGTGTAGGTGTAGCCACTTTTCAGGGTGATCATCACCTCGACCTCCCCTACCCCGTCAATGCGCCCCAGGATTCCCTCCAGGCGGCTTTCCAGCGCGGCGGCATATTCTTCTGCCGAGGGAACTGTCTCCTGCTGAAATTGTTTTTTAGCACCATCCGTTTTCAGCATCGGCGCTATCCCAATAAGCAGGATCCCCAGCAGTCCCGCGGTCATAATCAGCGTGGTCCTGGAGGACTTTTTCTCAGGATTCCCATTTTTATCCCGCATCTTTTCCATAGGTTTCTATCCTCACATCCACTCCCAGTTGGTAGCCCAGTGCTCGGCTAATGGTCAAAGATTGATCCATCACGCGTGCGGGCAGCCGTAGCAGTAAATAGACCCCCTCTGCGCTATCCGAGTGCTCCTCTGTTTCCATGTATATTTGGTATTCCCCCGGCTTTATGCCATAGTCGGACAGATATTCCTCTGCCGTTTTCTCCAGTTCCTCCTGTGAGAGATATTTGATCCGTTCTATAAAGTAGTCCTCTGTTCGGCCGGCGATCTCCTGCCTATACCGCTCCGCTTCTTCCATATTCATCTCCAATTGGATATTAGCCCGGCCGCACCAAGTAAAAATACAAACCAGCAAAAAAGCCCCTAGCAAAAGCTGCATCAATGGCCGAAATCGCTCACTTGGGGTAAGCAGCAGTACAATGCCGGAAAAAAGCACCCCCGCAAATATGGTATAGCACCAGTTTTGGATTGCCTGCATAGCTTATCCTCCCTTGAAGGCCAGTATCATAAGAGAAGTGGAAACAATAAACAGCATGGCATAGTACAGGGTAATGGCCAGCATGACCGAAAGTGCCGAGCCAACCGATTTAAGCAAACGAGAAAGTTCTCCAGCACCCAGCATTTCCCCCACAATGCCACCCGCTGCCGTAACCAGCTGCCACAGTGTCACCCGCAATAATACCGGCAAAAAGGTCAGCACAGCAATCGCTATCCCGGCCGCGCCAACGGTACTTTTAACAAGCTGAACACACCCCTGTGTCGCCATAAAAAGCTCCGAAAGACTGCCGCCCACTCCAGGGATCAGACTGCTGATCATAAACTTTGTAGTCTTGACCGCCACATTGTCACCGCCACCCGCTATGGCGGATTGCAGAGACAACAGCCCCACAAACAGCGTCATGGTAAGACCCAATGCCCATGTAATCAACTTTTTGAAGCCCGAAACAATCCCGGCCAGTCCCATCTGCGGAACCACTTCAGTAACAATAGCCAAAGAAAGATAGCAGCTGATAACAGGCACAAATGCCGCCTGCAGCAGAGAGCTGATCCCCTGGCACGCACCAAACAGCAGCACATTGTAGAGCGCACCTGTCATGGGTTGGCCTGCTGTGGTCATGATTCCGGCAAAAACCGGGATATACACTGTGAGAAACAGGGAGAAATCCGCAAAGACAGTATGGAGTGACAAAATACACTCGATGACCGGACGAATGAGAAGCGAAATGACAAAGACCGTCATAATGATGGAAAACACCTGGTGTACACCGCTGCCCAGCGAACTGCCAATCCCCTTGACAAGGCTGCACAGCAGCACTGCGCCGACCAGCGAAAGCAATACTCGCAGCGGAGCGCCCAGATGTTCCTTAAATGCGTCAGTAAAAATCTTCCACACTTGCTCCACCGGCATGGAAATGAGCTTCGAAAAAGAGCTGATCCCCTGCTGTTCCATCTGCTCCGCCACTTCCGGCGGAATAGCATCCTTTACAGCGGTCATGTCCTCTCCCGCAAGATATTGCTCCACCTCAGCGGCAGGATCGATAGTCTGCGCCCGCACCGGAAAAAGTACCACGCACCCGCAGAGAATCAGCGCAAGCAGAAGCCTAACTATATGTTTCATAGGCGCAGCAGCTCCCCGGCCATTTCCAGCAGCGAAGCAAATACTGGCATGCTCATCATCACTAATGCTGCTTTGGCGGCCAGCTCCACCTTGGCAGCAATCGCTGTTTCTCCGGCATCTCGGCAGCACTGGCTACCCAATTCCGCCACAATACAAACCCCTAATGCCTTTAAGATGATGGCGGTCAATTCACTTTGTCCGGAAAGTCCGGATAGAATATCCTCCAAGCCGGAAAAGATGTCCTTCATTTGCCCCAACAGATACAGCAGCACAAAGAGTCCACACCCCAAGGAAAGCAGCATAGCAAACTCCGGCCGCTGCCCCCGCAGCGAAAGCGCCAGCAGTGCTGCGATAATACACAGAACGATCAAAGCGGTAATTTCCATAGTACCACCAGCCCAAATACTTCCTTGACGGTATCAAAAAGACCGCTGATCTCATAGATAAGCATGGTAAGCACCACGATAAGCCCTGCCAGGGAGGTAAGCATCGCCTGTTCCTCCCGGCCGGAGCGCAGCAGCACCTGGTACAGCACCGATACGATAATACCAATCGCCGCTATTCTGAAGATGAGATCCACTTCCATGCTGTTTCCTCCATCAGATAAGCAGGACCACCAACGCCAATCCACCCAGCATTCCCAGCCGTCGGAAAAGCGTCCCCTGTCGGTTCTCCTGCTCTGTCCAGTATTTTTCCTCCTGCCGCAGAGCCATCAGCGCCCCTATCAGTGCCTGTTTCTCGACTTCCATCGTCGTACTCCCCAGCACCTCCGTCAATGGCATCATTGCCTTTTGAAATGCTTCCGGCAACGCCGTGTTTTGCATTATATCGATCAATGCCATTCCAAAGTCCGCCTCCGGTTGGGACGCCAACTGCTGCGCAAAGGCCCATTCCAGATAAGCGCTGCGCTCCGCCAACGCCGCGGCAATCTGCGCAGGCGGCTGGGAGGTTAATTCCATCTGCCGCAGAAAATCTCCCCAGTAGCGTCCCAGCAGAGCTGCTAACTGCCGTCGGGTACGCAGCCGCCCCGCCAGAGTAAATCCCATCATCGTACATCCGCCCAAAACCAGCACCGAGCCCAGCAGCTTTGCGATCGTACTCATCCCTTGTCACCACCGTTCCACTTGCTTCTCCTACCGGCAGCCCCAGCAGATAAAGATGGCTGAATGCTCCGGTTTGCATTAATCTACGCAGCATAGCGTTGTAAAATGGCTCCTGCCCCACACCACAATGTATTGTGACCACAAAACGCACCCCGCAGAAAAAAGCATACTGTATAGCTGTTGCTTCGTGTTCATCCGCAATCTCATCACAGAGAATGACCTGCGGCGAAAGGGTGCGGGTGGCTCGCCTAATGGCTTCCGCCTTGGGCAAACCACTGAGGATATCTGTACAGGGGCCCAGCTGGAATGCACATTTTTCACCATCCCAGCCGCTCAGCTCATTGCGTTCATCCAGCAGGACGGTTCGGCTGGATGTTCCTCCTTCTCCGGATGAAATCAATCGGCACAGATCCCGCAAAATGGTGGTTTTTCCGCTGGCCGGCGGCCCAGCCAAAATCAATCCTTGTGAACGCTGCCAAACAGAATAAATATCAGATGCCGCCCCAATAACTTCCCTTGGCAATCGAATGCAAAGCGACAGCGCCCGTCCCTGCCGCACAGCATAAGGCTGCATGCACACCCCAATACGAAACCCGCCCTGCGCTGTAAAAAAGCCCTGCTCCAGCGTTTTTTCTATCCCGTGCAACGAGTGTCCACAAAGCGAAAGCATTGTCTCCTGCACCAGCTCTTGCGGTATTATAAAGCCCTGCTCTGCCGGTACAACTGTGCCGGATTTAGAAAGGAATAGTGTCCGCTCCCCGACTGTAACCACCAGTGGCTGACCCGACCGCAGACGGATCTCTGTCATTTGTTCCAGCAGCGTCGGCGTGGCTTGCCGCAGAATTGTGACAACCGGCTGCGGTAACTGCCCCAAAAGCTTCTGGACATCCCACATCATAGGTCCCTCCTTGTCCTTTGGTGCATCATATGGTGCCGGGACAGGTTTTATGCATGCCGTAACAGTAGGCCAACCGCATACCAATAAGCCTAAAAAATAAAAACAAACTGCCCTTTATTTGTTAGACAGTATAACTACTATCCAGCAAATAAAAGGCAACTCAATAGATCCACACTGCCATGACGGTAAATTGCATCTATATGCCACTTTTGATCGCTACCAGTAAGGCCGCAGATGAACTCTCCATTGCTTCCGTCACACGCGGTATTGGGAATCTAAATCTCCGCACCTGCCTTGTCAACATTCAAATGCGTGTTGAGGATTGGCTGGCGCTTTTTCTGTTTGCAGCACTTCTCATATCCTAGCTTATATGGAAGGTGATAGCCCAACGATTGAATTTCGGAATGTATCCTTTGCCTATCTGGGCAGTTCGGAAGGCAGTTTGAAGAATATTGACCTTACCATTCCGGATGGACAGTGTGTACTGCTGTGCGGGCGCAGCGGCTGCGGCAAATGTGGACTCCGAGAATAAAAAAGAGCTGACCCACGAAAAAACATCATTATGATTACCCACCGGCTAAAGGCCCTCCGCCACGCCGATCAAATCCTCGTGGTAGAGATAAAGGACAAATCGTCCAATAAGGAGCACCTGATGAACTTGATGGAGCGGGACGGAATTTATCGTCGCTTCATCAGTGGACGAAAGCAGGCGGCAGGCTGGAAATTGCAGAATCCTTCCCCTCCGCGAGCCTAAATAAAAAGCCGACCAAGGGTACAGCGACTGTATACCGGGTCGGCTTTTTATTTCTGTTTTAGTTCAGTGCTATTTTCAGCATTTTAATATTCTGCTCCATCAGCGAGAGATAACTCTCCCCCCTCTCGAATTCCTCCTTGGAAACATTCTGGCAGGAATGAAGCAGCAATTCCTCAGCACCAGTTGCCTCCGCAATGGTATCCGCCATCAGCCGGTTGGAAAGCTCAATATAGAAGATAGCCGGCACACCGCTTTGTTTTACTTCTTCTATAATGGCCGCTACTGTGGCCGCGCTCGGCTCCGCCTCGGAGGAACAGCCCGGGTAGGCAGCATAATACTCCAGCCCATAGTCGCGCGCCAAGTATAAGAACGGAAAACGGTCCGCAAAAATGAGCAAATCACGCTTTGCTTCCTTCACCGTTTTGGTCAACTCGCTATCTAATGCGCGCAGCTTTTCCGTATATTCTTCAGTATGGGTTTGATAATACTCCGCGCTGCCTCTATCTGCTGCCTGTATTGCTTTACCGATGGCTTCCGCCATCAATATGGCATTCTTGGGGGAGGTCCAGATATGCTCGTCATACTCTGCGTCACCATGGTCATGCCCGTCGTGATCATGATCATGGCCATCCTCCCCGCTCCATGCAAAGCCGCTTTCGGCTTCCTCGGCTGCATCCACACAATCCATCAGCGTCAATACCTGCATACGGCTGGTATCCACCGAAGAAAGCACATTTCGCACCCATTCATCCGATTCCCCACCAATGTAGAGGAACACATCACAGTTTTGTATCGCTATGATGTCCTGCGGGGTCGGCTCGTAACTGTGTACCTCCGCGCCTGGCTTCAGCAGCATTTTTACCTCGGCATCCTCTCCCGCTATCTCCCGGGCAAAATCATACAGAGGAAAAATCGTTGCTACAATCTGTATTTTCTCGGTCTTCTCCTGTAAGGGCCCACACCCTGACAATAACAGAATAGCCAATAGTATCAAAACAAAGCGTTTCTTCATGGTTCTTTCTCCCGCAATTTGAGTCTCGTTCTCAAATTGTATTCTACCACAGCTTTTCTTATTGTCAAGAATTACGGTTTTCTTTGTGCCTCTCTTGCCGTAAATTTTGCAATTTGTTGATGGAATTCCTCTCTAACCAATGGTATAATGATTCCATACTATTGGAAGAAGGATCACATCTTATGAGCAATAAACTCGATTTTAACCAGAAAAGAGGCTTCATCTGCGATATGGATGGTGTCATCTATTACGGGAACCGCATTCTGCCTGGCGTACGGGAATTTATCCAATGGCTGCAGGATGAAAAGAAGGAATATCTGTTCCTAACCAATAACAGCGGCTACACCCCCAAGGAACTGAATCAAAAACTTGCCCGCATGGGGCTGGATGTCCCGGAAGAACATTTCTACACCAGCGCCTTGGCCACAGCAGCCTTCCTTCGGGAGCAGGCCCCTGGATGCTCCGTTTTCGCCATCGGTGAGGCCGGGCTTCTGAACGCCCTATACGATGCCGGCATCACAATGAATGATGTTAACCCCGATTATGTTGTAGTCGGCGAGGGTCGCTCCTATTCGTTGGATACTCTGACAAAAGCGACCAACCTGGTCATGACCGGCGCTAAACTTATCGGTGCCAATTCTGATGTCTCCGGCCCCATCGAGGACGGCATCGCCCCCGCCTGCCGCGCACTGGTCGCTCCCATCGAAATGGCCACCGGCAAGCAGGCTTATTTCTGTGGTAAACCCAACCCCCTGATGATGCGCACCGGCCTGCGCATGCTGCAATGCCACTCCGCCGAGGCAGTTATGGTCGGCGACCGCATGGATACCGATGTGATCTCCGGTTTGGAAAGCGGCATGTCCACAGTACTGGTGCTTTCCGGTGTTTCCACCCGAGAAACACTAAACACCTATGCCTACCGCCCCAGCATTGTACTGGATGGCGTCGGCGATATCCCCAAAATGGCCAAAGCGCAAAAGACTTCCTCCTAAACTCTTCCCGATGATAAAAAAGACGGGCTGCACACCTTGCAGTCCGTCTTTTTGTATCCGTAAAGTTTTTTAACTGTTCAGTGCCTTTTCCAACATCTCACGCAGGATATTGGGGTTGCCCTTGCCCTTGGAAGCTCTCATGCACTGACCCACCAGGAAGCCCAGCGCATTGGTCTTACCGCCACGGTAGTCCTCTACCACCTTGGGGTTGGCTGCCAGAATATCACTGACGACCTGCTCCAGCGCACCGGTATCGTTCATTTGGCGCAGACCCTTTTCCTCTACCACATCTGCCGCGGTCTTATCGCTGAAGATGATCTCCTCCAGCACCGTCTTGCCAGCGGTGGTGGAGATCTCTCCCGTTTCGATCATCGCCAGCATATCCGCCAGCTTCTCAGCGGAAAGCTTGGTATCGGCAAGGATGAGGTTTTTTTCATTGATAATGCGAGTAATATCGCCCAGCAGCCAGTTACTGATATTCTTCGGCTGGCACTTGCCCAGCGCCGCCACCGCCTCAAAGTAATCCGCCTTATCGGGGTTTTCCGCCATCAAATTGGCATCAAAGTAAGGCAGTTTATACTGTTTCATCAGGCGCAGCAGCTTATCATTGGGCAGCTCGGGGATGCTCGCCTTCAGCTCCTCCAGCCGGCTCTCCTCCACATAGATGGTTTTGAGGTCGGGTTCGGGGAAATAGCGGTAATCCTGGGCATCCTCCTTGGAGCGCAGCAGAATGTTCTTCCCGGCGATGTCATCCCAGCGGCGGGTCTCTTGGTGGATTTCCCCGCCGTTTTCCAGAATCTCAATCTGGCGGGCGGCTTCGTACTCAATAGCACGAACCGTAGCGGAGAAGCTGTTCACATTTTTCATCTCCACACGGGTACCAAATTCCGTCGCGCCCTCCGGCCGTACCGATACATTGACATCACAGCGGATAGAACCCTCCTGCATCTTACAGTCGGAAATACCGAGATATTGCAAGGTCGCCTTGATGGTATCCAGGTAGGCCTTTGCCTCGGCGGAGGAGCGCATATCCGGCTCGGAAACGATCTCGATCAGCGGCACGCCGCAGCGGTTAAAGTCCACCAGGCTGCCCGCAAAATCATCGGAATGGATCAACTTACCGGCATCCTCCTCGATATGGATGCGGGTCACACCGATGCGCTTGGTGTGTCCCTCTTCATCTACAATGGCGTCAATATAACCGTTTTCACACAGCGGAATATCAAACTGAGAAATCTGATACGCTTTGGGCAGATCGGGATAGAAGTAGTTTTTGCGGTCCATCTTACAGATATTATTGATACTGCAATGCAGCGCATAGCCCATGCGCACGGCATAGTCCACCACACTCTTATTTAAGGTGGGCAGAGTACCGGGCATACCGGTGCAGATAGGACAGCAGTTGGAATTGACCATGGAGCCGAAGGAGTTTTTGCATCCGCAGTAGATCTTGGTCTTGGTATTCAGCTCCGCATGGACTTCCAGACCAACGACAATTTCGTATTTCATGTTGTTTCTCCCTCCTTACACCACAGTGGCTACCTTGCACAGGCCGCCGCGCAGGGTCTCAAATTCCTTGGCAATGCCCAGAAGCTTCTCCTCCGAGAAATGCGGCCCAATGAGCTGCATTCCCACCGGCATCTCATGGTCCATGCCAATGGGCAGAGAAAGCGCCGGCAGGCCTGCAATATTCACAGTAATGGTGCAGATATCACTGGCGTACATCTTCAAGGGATCATGAACATTCTCACCAATCTTAAAGGCCGCGGTCGGCGCGGTGGGCGTCACAATAACATCGCACTGCTTGAAGGCCTCATCATACTCGGCACGCACCTTCTGCTGGAACAGCTTGGCCTTTTTATAGTAAGCATCGTAGTATCCGGAGGACAACACAAAAGTACCCAGCATAATGCGTCGCTTTACCTCATCGCCGAAACCCTCGCTGCGGGTCTTTTCATACATATCGTTCAGGTCGGTGTAGTTTTCTGCGCGGAAACCATACTTCACCCCGTCAAAACGGGAAAGGTTGGAGGATGCTTCCGCCGAGGAAATGATGTAATAGGCGGAAAGACCATATTCGGTACTGGGCAGGCTGATATCCACCACCTTGGCACCGCGGGCTTCCAGTGTGCGGATAACCTGCCAAATGGCAGCACCTACCGCTACATCCGCATGCTTATAGAACTCCTTGGGAACACCAATGCGCAGACCCGCCAGGTCATACCCCAGTCCCTCGGCAGTCTTTGGATAATGGGTGGGCATACTGGTGGCATCGTAGGGGTCCTGTCCACTAATGGTATAGAACAGGTTCGCTACATCCTCCACGCTGCGTCCCATCGGGCCAATCTGATCCAAAGAGGAAGCAAACGCCACCAAGCCGTAGCGGCTTACCGCGCCATAGGTGGGCTTCAGGCCAATAATACCGCAATAGGCGGCAGGCTCACGAATAGAACCGCCGGTATCACTGCCCAGGGTCAGTACAGCTTCGCCAGCCGCCACCGCCGCCGCGGAACCGCCGGAGGAACCACCAGGCACCTTATCCAGCCCGTGGGGGTTATGGGTGATATGGAACGCCGAGTTCTCACAGGAGGAGCCCATGGCGAATTCGTCCATGTTCATCTTGCCGGTCATCACATAGTCCACAGCCTTCAGCTTGGTGATGACCGTCGCATCATAGGGCGGCACAAAATCCTCCAGCATTTTGCTGGCGCAGGTCGTCTTGATATCCTTGGTGCAGATGTTATCCTTAATGCCGATGGGAATACCGGCCAGGGGGTGCAGCTCCTCCCCTGCCGCTATCTTTTTATCCACCGCTTGGGCCGTTTTCATTGCTTCCTCCGGAGTGGCGGTAATGAAAGCGCCAATTCCATTCTCCACTTTGGCAATGCGGGCAAAAGTATCCTCGGTCACTTCCACCGCGGAAACCTTTTTCTCTTTCATCAGCCGGTGCAGTTCGCCGCCGGTCAGTTTATACAGTTCCATGCTGTCCACTTCCTTTCCCTCTAGTTAACCTACCGTCTTTGGCACTACCACACAGCCGGCCGCCACCTGCGGAGCATTCTTCAGCACTTCATCCCGCGGCAGAGAAGGTTCCACCACATCCTCCCGAAGCGTCATGGTGTCTTCTACCTTGGGGGAAAGATCCCCAGTCTCCATTTCTGGCAGCCGCTCCACCATCTCAATGATGTTCTGCATATCCTTCTGGAATTTTTCCTCTCGCTCCGGCTCAATGGCCAGCCGTGAGAGCTTCGCGATTTTCTTGATATCGATCTCCATATTTTTTAAGAACCCCTTTCTATCAGTTCCAGTAATCCCTGCTCCGTCAGTACCGGCACACCCAGACTCTGCGCCTTGGTCAACTTACTTCCCGCGGCTTCTCCGGCCACTACATAGCTTGTCTTTTTGCTCACACTGCCGGAGGCCTTCCCGCCGTTTTTCTCAATGAGATCCTGGATCTCCTCACGGGAATAGTTCGGCAATGTGCCGGTCACTACTATGGTCATCCCCGCCAAAGCGGCCGATTGCTGCTCTGGCACCCACGGCTCCATACCAAGGGCCAGCAAATCATGGCACACCCGACGGTTATTTTCATCGTCAAAGTATTGCAAAACACTCTCGGCCATGATCTCACCAAAGCCTTCAATGGAAAGCAGCTCCTCTTTCGTAGCCGCTTCCACCGCCTGCAGGGAACCAAACCGCTGCGCCAGCAACTTCGCCGCTTTATCACCGATATTGCGGATACCGAGGCCAAACAACAGCGCACCCAGCTCATTGTGCTTGGATTTTTCCAGCGCCGAAAGGATATTCTCCGCTTTCTTCTTCTGGAATCCCTCCAGCCCCAGCAGTTCTTCCTTGGTCAGCCGGTACAGATCGGCCGGTGTCTTGGCCAAACCAGTCGCAAGCAGCTGCTCACACACCGCTTCTCCCAGTCCTTCTATATCCATCGCATTACGGCTGCAAAAATGGATCAAACTTCTCAGTATCTGCGCCGGGCAGCTGATATTGGGACAGCGGATAGCCGCCACCTCAGGATCGCGCACCAGCAGTGTCCCACAGGAGGGACAATGGGTGGGCAGTGTATAGGCGGATGTCCCTTCCGGGTGGTTCTTTACCGCTATCACCTCCGGGATAATATCCCCGGCCTTCCGCACCACGATGGTATCTCCGATATTCACCCCCAGCTGGGTGATAAAATCCTGATTATGCAGGGTGGCTCGGCTCACAGTGGTGCCCGCCAGCTCTATCGGGTCAAATTCCGCGGTCGGCGTCACTGCGCCAGTGCGTCCCACCTGCAGCACCACATCCCGCAGTACCGTCTCCTTTTCCTCCGGCGGGTACTTAAAGGCCACTGCCCATTTGGGGTATTTGGCCGTACTGCCCAAAAGCTCTCTATCTGTAAAGCGATCTACCTTTATCACTGCGCCGTCGATCTGGTATCCCAGCGATCCGCGTAGCTCGCCTATCACTTCCACCTGTTTTATAGCGTCTTCTATGTTATCAAATACCTTGTAATCCGGCGAAACCGGGAACCCCAGCCGCCGCATCAGCTCCAGCGACTCACTGTGCCGCTCACAGGTCACGCCCTCCAGCTGCTGCACATTAAAGCAGAAGATATCCAGCCCTCTGGCCGCCGCTATTTTGGGGTCCTTCTGCCGCAGCGAGCCAGCCGCCGCGTTGCGGGGGTTCTTCGCGGGTGTCTCCTCCCGCAGCTCCTGTTCCCGCACCAGCCGGTTAAAGCTCGTCACCGGCATATACACCTCACCGCGCACTTCCAGCAGCGGCAGCGCCTCCGGCAACTGCAGCGGGATGCTGCGAATGGTGCGCAGGTTTTCGGTCACATCCTCCCCGGTAAAACCATCACCGCGGGTAGATCCCACCGCCAGCTCCCCATCATGGTATTCCAGCGAAACCGAAAGTCCGTCAATCTTCTGCTCCACCACATAGGTGGGGTTCGGCACTTCCTCCCGTACCCGCGCGTCAAAGGCACGCAGCTCATCGGTAGAAAACACATCCTGCAGAGAGCCCATCTGCACCTTGTGCGTGACCTCCCGGAAGGTGTTCTGCGCCTTGCCACCCACCCGTTTGGTAGGCGAATTGGGCGAAGCGTACTGCGGGTATTGCTCCTCCAGGTCCATCAGGCTGTGGATCAAACGATCATACTCATAATCCTCCAGCTCCGGCGCATCCAAGTCGTAGTACAGATGCATATGATGTTCAACCTGCTTTTCCAGCTCCCGCATTTTGTGGCGAATGTCCTCGCTCATCTGCACACCTCCCCAATTTAACCTATATATTATAGCAACTTTGCCCCACAAATACAATAAATTCCCGGTATTTCTTTGGGATGAATTTCACCCCACCAGCGCGCCGTAGTCCTGTATCATGCCCACCAGGTCATCAGTACCGCCATACACCTCGGTATAGGCATCCGGCACCAGTCCCACTATAATCGTCTCCGCCAAGATCACATTGCATTGCGCCTGGCTGCTGATGCGATACCCCGGCAGCAGTGAAAGCATATCCACCGTTACCTGCAATTGAATCCGATGCCTTGTCTGGTTGATGCCTGCCTCGTCAAACTGATTGATGATCTTGGTCTTGACCAGCCCCACCGGCCGCAGCTGAAGCGCTACCAGCGGCCCCCGTCCCGCCAGGAACTGAATCCCCGTTAGGCTTCCCAGCGGCAGTTCCAGCTTCAGTTCACGGTACTGCTGCAGCGTCTGCAATATCTTCTCCAGCAGCTCCCCCTGCAGACGGTTGATCAGCACAGTATCAGTGATTAGGGCAGTGGTCTCCCCGCTTTGGTTCTGCTGAAGGCTAACAAAAGATTGATACCGCAGCCCGTCCTCTTCCAGCACCTCCAGTACCGCCCGCTGGATCATCCGGTTCACCGCAATCTGCGTCTGGCTGGCCGCCGCTTCCCGCACCATTGGCCTTATGCCCATATCCAGTGCGATAATCCCCCCCACCAGACTGAGAAGCACTAGCACTTTGCCCCACTTTATATTCTGCATTTTTCGCCTGCTTGCATGGTGCTTTATCCTCACTGCGGCACTCCCCCTTTTGGGGCAGTATATTCTCAGCACCGGCGGGATGTTCCCCCTTTCCGCTATTTTGCATAAGATGCCATCAGGAGGTGATTCTATGCAGGAAATGATCTTTCAGGCGTCGCAGGGCTACCCCATGCCGGAATGCCTGTGCTACAACACCGCCGATCTGCGCATGCTGACTGAATTCTACTCCGGCCGTACCAGCGAGCTAACCACCACCATGCAGTACAGCTACCAGAGCACCATCCTGAGCAGCTGCCGCCCGGAAATTGCCGAAGCCATCGGCAAGATCAATATGGTGGAGATGCGCCACATCTCGCTGTTGGGCCGGTGCATTACCATGATGGGCGGTGACCCCCAGTTTATCCGTCCGGCACAGAGGCAATACTGGCACGCTGGCCTTGTCAATTACGCCACCGATCCCTGCTGTATGCTGCTGGGCGATATGCGCGCCGAACTGGATGCCGCCGATGCCTACCGCTCTGCGGCCCGTCTCTGCTGCAATGCCGCTCTGTGTCCCCTGCTGGAACGCCTGGCTGATGATGAAACCCTGCACGCCGAATGCCTGCAAAAACTCATCCACATGGCCGGTTGCTGCCGCTGAACAGCAAAAGGCCGGAGCCCCTTAAGAGGCTCCGGTCTTTGCTATATGTTCACAAGAGGAGAATGTCTAACTAAATCAGTCAGCAAGCATCTCGTACAGCTGTGCTTCAATGTACGGACCCCACCACTCAAGGTAGCCTTTCTTGGTCGGATGAATCGCGTCGCTCATGTAGGATCTCCACAGAGCATCGCCGGTCTTAACATTCTCATACATCGCATCATTGTGCCACAGATCCAAAACGGTGAAGTCATCGCCCCACTTTTCGTCCAGCTCATGGCATCGCTCGATCATGGTCTTGTAAATCTCTGCATTCTGTCCGCCGGAATAGGTCATTTCATCCTCAAAGTAAGTGCCGGTGATAACCAGAACACGAGCACCCCAGGTTTCCTTAGCGTACGCAATGATTGCTTCCAGCGCACCGGTGGTGGTTACTTCATCAAAGGTCGCAGGATCAAAGCTGTCGCTTACTACGCCGGTCTCGCACTGACCCTTGGAGTCATTAGTGGAGAGCTGAACCACTACCAGATCCAGATCGGGATCAGTCTCGGCAGTATGGTTGCGCAGACGGTTGATATAGGACGAGTCAGCCGAAATGGAACCAGCAACACCGCCGCCGATAGAACCGTCGATTGAAGCAAGGAAAGTACCGCCCTTAACTTCAATGGTGGAGATAGTACCATCCAGCGCATCAATATAAAGTGCCGGAGAGGTCTTACCGGAACCGAAGCCCTGGAATACAGAGGAACCAAGCCAAAGTAGCTTCTTACCTTTGATGGGACTGTCCGCGTTCATGGTAACCGTTTCGGGGTTATATTTATCGCTGTTGCCTTCATTCTTCATGCCGGTAACAGTCACCAGCTGCTGAACCGTGCTGGCACCAATTACAATGATGATTGCCAGGATAGCGGCCAGGATGCGCAGGATAACCTTCTTGATGGTGCGGCCGCTCTTCTTCTTCGCCACTTCCTCACGGGTCACAGCCGGCTCGGTCTTGGGACGAGCGGGTACGGCCTTACCCTCTACCACATTACCAAGGGCCGCTTCCATCACAGGGGTCCACAGGGCATAACCCTTCTTGGTGGGATGGATCTGGTCGTTCATGCAGGAACGCTTCTTCGCTTCCTTGGTGTTCAGCTCACGGTCGTTCCACAGGTCGATTACCGCAACATCCCACTTCTTGGCGATGGCATACAGCGCCTCCACCATGTCCTTATACTCGGGAGAAGCATACTCGGGGTTAGTATAGAACGCAATGGGGCAATTCCAGGTCTTCTTGGCGTAGTCGATGATGTACTCGATCGCGCCGCAGATGGTCTTGGTATCATAGGCTTCACCGGCAGCCGCTACCTTGCCCAAAGGCTTCTTCTTGGTAGCATCGTTAGTGGAAAGCTGGCATACAAACAGGTCGCAGGGGATCTTGGGGTCCAGCGCCTTCAGACGAGTCACATAGCTCTTGGCGTTGTCGTCCACCAGAGTAGTACCACTTACTGCTTCCTTCACACAGGTAGCGCCGGTGCGGGCGGCGATCATGTCAACGAAAGACTTGCCATAGGCCGCAAAGCCCTTGGTGACGGAAGAGCCCAGGAAAACGATGTTCTTGCCCGCAAGAGGACTGCTCTTCACCTTTTCCAGGCTCTCGGGGTTGTACTTACCGCTTAGGTTGCCGCCGTTCAGTAACCCAAATACACGGATAAGAACGATGACCAGAATGACCGCCAGCACAATCAGCAGCATGGTAAGACCATACTCCATAACACCGCTGGTGCAGTACTCCTTACACACCTGCTTTGTTACACCCAGTGCAGAGGCTACTGCCGTAAAAATCGGGTCGAGTAAGGACGAATAGAAAATTGCACGCCAAAAACTCAGCATAAAATAAATCCTCCTTTTTGCCGCCTCAGGCTCTTCCCCTTCGGCAGCACCTTTCCTTGGATTACATTTTCGTACTTAAAATGGTTGGCCGACCAATTTAATTACAATATACTCCGCCCCCCCACCTCTGTCAATATCTTTATATGCGATTTTACATATCAGCATAAATTTTCTGTTATTCATTGTGCATTTTCACTACAAATTTTCGAAAAAAAGACGGCCTACCATCTGATAAACCGTCAATTTTTGTCTATTCTGTTAGTTTCGCAACAGCCGCACAGCTTCACTCAACTGACCCACCGGCAGAAACTCCGCCTCGGGGTAGTCAGCGGTGTTCATCGTCTTCATCGAGCTTTTCGGCACCAGAAAGCGCCGGAAGCCCAGCCGGTAGCCCTCCCCTACCCGCTGCTGCACCTGCGGCGTGGAGCGGATCTCCCCCGCCAAGCCGATCTCGCCCAGCAGCAGCATATCATCGGGGATCACCTTATCCAGCAGGTTGCTCAGCACCGCCATCGCCACCGCCAGGTCAGCGGAGGGCTCGTCCGCCCGCATACCGCCAGCCGCGTTCACAAAGACATCCAGGTTCCCCATATAAAAGCCCGCGCGCTTTTCCAGCACTGCCAGCAGCATCGCCGTGCGGTTCATATCAAAGCCAGTAGCCACCCGCCGCGGGTTGCCAAAGCTGGTTTTGGTCACCAGCGCCTGTATCTCCACCAAAATGGGCCTGGTACCCTCCATCAGGCAGGTAATACAGCTGCCGCTGCAGTCCAATGGTCTGCCGGAAAGCAATGCCTCGCTGGGATTCGGCACCTCACGCAGGCCGTTCTGCCCCATCTCAAAAACGCCGATCTCGTTGGTGGAGCCAAAGCGATTTTTGTTAGCCCGCAGAATGCGGTAGCTCAGGTTTTTATCTCCCTCAAAGTAAAGGACCGTATCCACCATATGCTCCAGCACCTTCGGGCCCGCAATATTGCCGTCCTTGTTCACATGCCCCACAATGAACAACGGGATTTCCTGTCCCTTACAGGCGTCGATCAGCAGCATAGCCGATTCTCTCACCTGCGAAACGCTGCCCGGCGAGGAGCTGACGCTGGCGACTGAAAGGGTTTGAATGGAATCCACCACCACAATATCAGGTTTGTTCTCCAGTATCGTCTCCCTTATCTGCTCAGCATCGGTGGCCGCCGTCAGCAGCACCTTTTCCCCGGTCACTCCCAGTCGGTTGGCCCGCAGCTTTATCTGCCGGGGGCTTTCCTCCCCGGAAACATACAGGACCCGCAAATCATCCTCCAGCGTCCGGCACATCTGCAGCAGTACTGTGGATTTACCGATCCCCGGATCGCCGCAGACCAGGATCGCCGCACCCGGCACAATGCCGCCACCCAATACCCGGTCCAGCTCCTCCATGCCGGTGTGGTACCGCACCGATTCATCGGCATTAACAGTATCCAATGCCATCACCGGCGAAGCCTCCCGCTGCATTGCAGGCGCACCCTTTTTCTCCTTACCTATAATGCGTGTTTCCTCCACCAGGGTGTTCCAGTTACCGCAATCTGGGCACCGCCCCTGCCATTTGGCGCTCTCGTAACCGCACTCGGTACAGACATAAATACTTTTCTCTTTTATTTCTTTTACTGCCATGCTGTTTCCTTTCTTTACGCTGCTATCCCTGCGGGGCTTGTTCGTATTCCATCAGTGAGACGGTAATCAAAAAAGCCAGCATACCCTGGTATTTCTCCTGCTGCAGATCTTCCATATCCTTTGGGTTTGATAAAAAACCGCATTCTACCATCACTGAGGGGTTGGCTCTGTTGTTATTCAAGATAAACAGCGATGAATCTGCTTCCTTAATCTTGCGTTTATTGTCGGTCTGCAAATATGTCGCTATATTCTTTTGGATCCGCTCCGCCAGCTCTCGGCTGCCGTCCGCTTTGCCGTAAAAGACCTGCGCCCCGTGCACATAGGACTGTGAAAAATGGTTCTGGTGAATACTCACCCCTACCGAGTTGGGGGTCCCTTCCATGATCTCCAATCGATTTTTCAAATCGCTGCGTTTCTGCGCCCGAACCGTTCCAGCGCCCTCATCTGCAAGCAGCGTATCGTTCTCGCGGGTCATCACCACACGGTATCCCATCAGTATTAATAAATCGCGCGCCTTTTGGGCAATTGACAAATTGATCTCACACTCACGCACCCCCGCAGCGGTTGCTCCGCCGTCCATACCGCCGTGACCGGCATCCAGCACCACTGCCGACATATTATCCACTGCACCGGATTGCACTTGCTGTGCCAGTTGATCGTTCAACCCTGTAAGAAAATACCCGGCAGCCACCACAGTCATCGAAAATGCAAAGATCATTACTGCTTTGTACCATAGCTTCTCCATTCCATCACCCCGTCCCAACTTATGCAGCGGGGGTTCTCGCTATGTCCTACTCCCTTATTTTATCAGAAATGCTCCGGTGGTTCAATAGAGAAAGAACAAATTTTCGCCGTTCAATTTCAAAAAAAAGCAGAGTTTTTCCACTCTGCTTCCTTTTGCTTCAAACGCATTTGCCCAGTGAAACCGTAAATTCAATTTTGTTTTCCTCACAGCAGGTCGCCTTAATACTCCCCTTGTGCCCCTCTGCGATACTGCGTGCCATCGAAAGTCCGATTCCAAACCCTCCGGTCGTTCGCGATTGATCCACACGGTAAAAGCGGTCAAACAGCTTATCCGCCTGTTGCTGGGTCAGCCCCTCACAGCAGTTCACAGTGCGCAGCACAGGTCCTTTTTTCCCTTTCTCCAGCGTCAGACGGATCGGAGAACCATCGCTTGCATATTTCACCGCATTATCAAGCAGAATAGAAACCATCTGTCGAATGACATATTCGTCACCATGGTAGAGTATCTCCGGAGCGATCTCTGCGGTCAACATGTGACCGTTTACTGCGGCAAAGTCCGCAAAGGAGCCTACTATTTCACTTACTGCATCGGATAGAGAAAAGTCGCACATCTTCAATGGACTCTGCTCCTCGTCCATGCGGGAAAGGCTCACCAGCGAATTGACAAGGTCCCGCAGTTTTTCGGTTTGGGCCAGCGATTTATCGATCCACTTATTTTCTCCGGTCTCCATTTCCAACACCTTTAGGCTGGTAGCAATAACAGTGATGGGGGTCTTTAGTTCATGGCCGGCATCGGTGATGAATTGCTTTTGTTTTTCACTGGCCTTCACCACCGGATCGATGGCGCGGCGGGAAAGCAGCGTGACGACGAGATAAACACACGCCACGCAGAACAGCATAGCCGCCAGTGAAAGCCACGCGGTGGTTTTCACTGTTTGTAAATCACGATGTGCATCCAGGAAAATGGCCATAAAACCGCCGTCGTCGCTTTGTGTGACAAAGCAACGATAGCCATTGACCCAACAATAACCGGCGCCGTGTTTTGCCGCGGCCTGCAGATACTCGGCGGTATCGGCTTCGGTCACCGCGGCTATTTTACCAAGGTCGGAGCGCAGAAGGGTGCCATCGGCATCATACCAAAGGACAAAATAGCGGGTGGAAAAGGGGGTTTCCGGCGTAAAGCCGCCTTCCGGTCGGGTCCCTGGTTTATCAAAGCCGCCGGGGGGTGACTGTGGCACCATGCCCCGGTTATTGCTGATGATTTGCAGCATGTTGGTCAGGCTGTTATCCACCGAAATATAATTTGCGGCATTGACGATAAGGCAAAGCGCCAGCAGCACAGCTGTAACAGCCAGCATGGCGATGCGGATAAAACGCTTACGCAGGGTTTTGATCATTTGGTTTCCTCCAGCAGATAGCCCATGCCGCGGTTGGCGGTGATGGTGACACCGCTGCCGATAGACTTGATCTTTTTACGCAGATTAGAAATGTGTACCCACACCACATTGATCTCGGCATCGCTATCCCAGCCCCATACCCGCTCCATGATGCGGTCAGCGGAGAGAACCACCTTGGGCGAGCGCATAAAAAGCTCCATGACCTGAAACTCACGGCCGCTGAGGCGGACGGATTCCCGGCCGCAGGAAAGCACACCAGTATCGGGGTTAAGGGTGATATCGCCCCAAGTAAGCAAGGTGGGGTGGTAATCCTCACTGCGGCGTAGCATGGCCCGTACCCGCGCAATGAGTTCATCCGGCTCAAAAGGCTTGGGCAGGTAGTCATCCGCGCCGGCATTAAATCCGGTGATGCGGTCATCCTTTTCCGCTTTGGCGGTCAGCATCATAATGGGTGTCTTGATGCCCTCGGCCCGGAGCTTCTGCAGCACCTCCACACCATTCATCTTGGGCATCATCACATCCAGGATGATGGCATCATATTCCCCGCTGCTGCCGTATTCATAGGCATCAAAGCCATTGTGGACGGAATCCACGGCAAACTGGTTTTTTTCAAAAAATGCCGTCAGCGCTTCCGCCAGGTCTACCTCGTCCTCCGCTATGAGCAGACGCATCTCCATCCCCTCTTTCTATCACAGCTATCTCACTTTTGGTTATATTATAATCTAAGGCTAAAGTCAACCTAAAGGCCGCAAAAGAGCGGCAAACAGGGTAAAAATAACCATCGGTTTAGAATAGCTGCTGTCCCTTTATTGAAATGATGCGTCCCCCTGCTCCAAAAGAAAAAGGACGCCTATTGGCGTCCTTTTTCTTTTGGAGCGGGTTACGAGGCTCGAACTCGCTACCTCCACCTTGGCAAGGTGGCGCTCTACCAGATGAGCTAAACCCGCAAATGGTGGCTCCGACTGGAATCGAACCAGTGACACGTGGATTTTCAGTCCACTGCTCTACCAACTGAGCTACAGAGCCGGAAATGGCGACCCGGATGGGGCTCGAACCCACGACCTCTAGCGTGACAGGCTAGCGTTCTAACCAGCTGAACTACCGGGCCATGTGTTTGCCGCCGGTTAATCTGCCGTATCGTATCGGCAACATTAGTAATTATACGGGAAACAGTCGCTCTTGTCAATCCCTTTTTTGCTGTTTTTGCAGAAAGTTTTACCGTCTCCGGGCCACATACACCATCCGTTGGGTCGTTGGCATCACCGGCGCCCGGTCATAGCCGCCCCAACGCTCCAACACCTCAAAGTGCTCCGCCTCCAACATTGCCGTCAGCTCCTCGTCCTCCCAGGCCCATTCGCAGAACTGTTCGCCATCCCGGGTATACTGTTCTCCCTTCCCCCGCCGAAAGAAGTCCATCTGGATCTCCACCTTGTGCTCCTCAGGGGTATATTCATTCTGCCATACGCAAAAAAGAGCCTCGCTCTCCCGCACGAAGCAGTTGTTTCCCAGCACCTCCCGGTGTTTATAGGGGGTATTCACATCAAAGAGGAACAGGCCGCCCGGCTCCACAAAGAACTGTAACCGATGCAGCGCCTTTTGCAGTGCCTTCTTTCCCGGCAGGTGATTGAGGCTATCCAGCGTGCACACTGCCAGGTCCACCGTACCATACAGGTCCAGCCGTTCCAGCGGCTGGCACAGGTACAGCACCGGCTGTTCCAGCGCCATATTCTTCTCAGCGGCCTGCATCAGCATCTCCGGGGACGCATCCACCCCGATAACCTCAAAACCACGGCGGGCCAGCTCGGTCGCCAGTGTGCCGGTGCCGCAGCACAGGTCCAGCGCCAACTCCCGCTTGGGGTGGTACTGGGCCAATAGCTCCTCGCAGCGGTCGGCTATCACAGCCCGGTCCACATCCTCGGTCAGGGCGTCATAGTAGGCGGAGAAGGTCTCCTTATAGCTTGCCATCGGCCTTTTCCAGTCGTTCAAAGATGATATCATAGCCATTGGCACCGTACTGCAGGGAACGGTTTACCCGGCTGATGGTGGCGGTGCTGGCGCCCGTTTTCTCCACAATCCTGCTGTATACATTTTGCTCCTTCAGCAGCTTTGCTACCTCCAGGCGCTGCGCTATGGCCTTCAGTTCCGGGCCGGTGCACAGGTCATCAAAGAAGCGTTCGCACTCCTCCTCGGTCTGCAACATTAGAATAGCGCGGTAAAGGAATGACAGGTTATCGTCCGGCTTTTTGGAAATCAACCAAATGCCCCCTTTGTTTTGATACCACTAATATAACACTTTAGAGCATGAAAGTAAACCATAAAAGCAACTTTTGCTTTCTTCTCTTTTTTATGGTATAATTCATTTCAAATTTTTGATTGACCCAAAGGAAAGGAATCCATAGCCAAATGCAACAGGAATACTACTCTCAGGCCGGGATGGAGCAGGCTATCCAAGAGCTTATTACCAAGACGATCAATAATGAGCGCGGCGGCTTTAATGCCATGCTAGCCCCCCGCCTGGTCACGGTGGATTGGGCCGCTAAAAGCTGCACTCTTGCCTTCCATCCGTTGGAATGGATGAGCAATCCGGCTGGTGTCACCCACGGCGGCATTCTCTCCTCCATTGCTGATCTTGCCATGGGTATGCTCAGCATTTTCTCCGCCCACGGCGCCCATGTCACCCCCACCGCCAATATCAGCATCAACTACCTGCGGCCGGTGCCGCTCCAGCAGGATTTTTATGTCACCTCTACCATTGACCACATGGGCCGCCGCCTAAACCAGACCCACTGCACCATGTACCTGCCCAATGCTCCGGAAAAGCCCTGTGTCACCGCGGTGGGGACCTACTATGTGCTGGATGAAAAATGATATTTACTCCCCCGGTCGGGGGAGTTTTTGCCGAGAGAAGAACAAATGTTTCACGTGAAACATTTTCACGGAAAAGAGAAACCGCCGGCCCAGGATGGGAACGACGGTTTATATCTTTTATTGGGGACGGTACAGCGGCAGAGAAATATCGGCACGGAACAGGTCTCCATCAATGGAGAGCTCGAACCGGCCGCCCTGCAATTCCACCAGGCTTTTGGCAATGGAAAGCCCAAGGCCGCTGCCCTCGGTGTGGCGGCTGCTATCGCCACGGACAAAGCGCTCCATCAGTTCATCAGCGGAAACATTCAATTCATTGCGGGAAACATTTTTGATGCTGATGGTCGACTCCTTTTCATCGGCAGCCGCGGCCGCATAAACCCGGGTACCTGGCATGGCGTACTTACCTATGTTGTTCATCAGGTTATCCATCACCCGGCTGAGCAGCTTGCCATCGGCCAGCACCACGGGATCGCCTGCGGCAGGGTGGACGATCATCGTCAGCTCCGCCTTTTGCAGCCGCTCCTCATATTCGCCCTCCAGCTGGGAAAGCAGCACATTCACATTGGTGGGCTGGCAGTCCACTGGGATCACGCCGCTGGAAGCCTTGCTGGCTTCCACCAGATCCTCAGTCAGCTTTTTTAGGCGCTTGCTTTGGCGGTCCAGTACCTCCAGGTATTCCTGCGCCTTCGGATTGTCAATATCTTCCTTTTTGAGCAGATCGACATAATTAACAATGGAGGTAAGCGGCGTTTTGATATCATGCGATACATTGGTGATCAGCTCAGTTTTCATGCGTTCGCTGCGCAGCCGCTCATCTACGGCACGCTGCACGCCCTGCTGCACTTTATTCAAGTTCTCGCCGCACCGCTTCAGATCGCCCCGCAAAAAGCGCGTATCCACCGGCTTGCTGTAATCGCCCTCCGCCAATGCCTTGGAGCCGCGCTGCAGGGTAGCAAATCCAATGGCAACATAAAGCGCGAACATCATCAGCAGCAGATACAGCAGAACCATAGGCAGCGACAGCATCGAATTGTGACTGCCGATGATAAGGATAAACAGGCATATGGCAGCAATCACCAGTGCCGTCCGCCAGATCAGCGGAATGGAGCGTACCAGATGATGGAGCCAGCCCCATATGCTTTTGACGATTCGCCACAGCAGCCTAATGGCATACCAGACGACATTGTTCTTCAGCACCGTTCCTGCCTTGCAGCGGGTGACAAAGGTGATAAGGAACAGGAAAACGCAGTTCAATACGGCAGCGCCCCACAAAGCCACCGCAATGGAGGAAGCATAGTTGAAGTAACCGATAAAAAAGCCAATGGGAAGCATAAAGACAACTGCCATCAGATCCAGCGGGATCTTATCGAACCATGTCAGGTGAATACCCTCAAATCCCTGCCAGTGACCGGCGGCAGCCATCTGCCAGAAGAAGCAGAACAGCGTCAGCACCACGAACAGCACTGTCAGCGGGATAAGGGCATTTTTCATATCCAGCAGCCATAGGCCAAACCGATACTCATAGGTGCGGGGCAAAAAGCCCTCCTGCAATGAAACAGTAATGACAAGTTCCTTTCCATCTATATCCAACCATCTATCGTAAGTATAGACGATCTTTGCATCCTCCGGCAAAGCAGTCACTGTTGTGTTCTTGCCATCTGGCTGAGTCACCGTAATGCCATAGCCATTTTCAGCGGGGCAGCGGTCCCGAACGGCTTTGATAAACTCCTCCTCGCTTTTGCTGTTCAGCAGCCAGACCTGCACAGCATCGGCTACATTATCGGCCTGACTGTAGTACAGTGCTTCCCGGGCAGCAGCCTCCCCTTGCAGATAGATTTCATGGGAGAAGAAATAAACAACGCCTGCCGTATTAGCGACAGCCAGCGCAGTGAATATAAAAAACAAAAAATAGGCGACAACCTTTGTCCAGGTCTTATCCAAAAAACGCTTCATGCAGGGTTCACCTCCATTTTGTAGCCCTTGCCCCACACCACCTTGATGTAGCGGGGTTCGGCGGGATTGATCTCGAGTTTTTCCCTTAGATGACGGATGTGCACAGCTATGGCCCCGGCGGCATTGAGGGGGATGTCATCCCACACCCGCCGGTAAATTTCCGCCGGGGTGAAAACCGTCCCGGCGTTCTGCATCAAAAAGCGAAGGATATCGTACTCCTTGGGGGTAAGGGAGACTGGTTCGCCATCCACGGTGACCGCTTTGGCGTTATCATCTAGCTCTATCCCGCCGATGACAAAGCTGGTGGGGCGCACCGTACCACCGCCTAGCTGTAAATAGCGCCGCAGCTGGCTGCGTACCCGGGCCAGCACTTCTACTGGGTTAAAGGGCTTGGTGATGTAGTCATCCGCGCCGACATTAAGCCCTAAGATCTTATCGGTGTCCTCACTTTTGGCAGTGAGCAGGATGACTGGGATATTGGAGAACTCCCGTAGCCGGGAGAGGGTCTCCAGGCCGTCCATTTGGGGCATCATCACATCCAGCAGCATCAGGTGGGCATCCTCGCTGTTGGCCAGTGCCAGAGCCTCCCGGCCGTTTTCCGCGCGCAGCACATGGTAGCCTTCTGCCGTCAAGTAAATTTCCAGTGCCGAAACAATATCTCTTTCATCATCGCAGACGATAATGTTATACATTTTGGTTAGTCCTCTCTTTCACTTCTTCTCTCCCCTATGATACGCATTTTTGCGGCGGCGCACAAGAGAAATGCCGCAAAAAGCTTTAGCCGCGGCCCAGTTCCTTGGCGGTGACGGTGTGGCGGATGGGTTTCCATTCCACCTTGACAAAGAGCGCCGCAAAGCTGACCGGGATATAGGTAAACATGAAGATGGGGAAAGTAAAGACGGAGAGTACCTTGCGGGAGATGGAAGCGTTAATCTTGTGCCATTCGGTGATGGTGGTGATGAGACCGATGGCAAAGAGCATGAGGTACATACTGAGCAGCGCCCCGCCCAAAGAGAGCAGTGCGGGCAGCACTCCGGTCCCTTTGAGGATGCCCAGCGCCGCCAAGGCAATGCTGTCCAAGAGGCTGATAGAGGTAAGGACGATGGCGGGCATGATGGCCATGGACATATCGACGCAGCTCCAATTGCCGCGGGCGGCGCCGCGCAGCAGGCCGGAACCATACCGGCCAAAGACCTGCAGGTAGCCACGAGACCAGCGCAGCCGCTGGCGGCAGGACTGTGCAAAATCGGTGGGCTGTTCATCGTAGATGACGGCATCCTGGCAGATGGCGATACGGTGACCGGAAAGAATATTGTGGATGGAAAATTCGATATCCTCCACCAGCAGGTGGAACGGCCAGCCGCCGCATTCGTTCAGGATCTTCTGCGAAAAGAGGAACCCGGTGCCGGAAACGGCGCAGCTGCTGCCAAGCGCTTCCCGCGCGCCATTAAGGAAACGGCTTTCCCGTAAAAACCACAGGGCATAGCCTGCGCTGATCCAATTGCTGCCGTAATTTTTACTGTTGCGGTAGCAGGTGATGATCTCATTACCGGCGGAGAAGCTCTCATTCATACGGGTGAGGAAATCCGGTGCCAGCAGGTTATCGGCATCAAAGACCAGGTAAGCATCGTAGCCATCCGGATAATCGGACTTGATGTGGGCCAGCAGCGCCTCCAGGGCGTAGCCCTTCCCTACCGCCTGCTTATTCTGCCGGGTATAGACCACCGCGCCCTTTTCACTGGCAATGGCCGCAGTACGGTCGGTGCAGTTATCAGCAATGACAAAAACAGTGATCAGTGACATATCGTAATCCTGGGCATGCAGGCTATCCAGCAGATCGCCGATGACAGTTTCTTCATTGCGGGCGGCAATGAGCACCGCAAAACGATGCGGGGCTGCGGCAGGAAGGCGCTTTCTCCTGCGGAGAAGCGCAACAGGGATATAGACAAACTGATAGGCATAGCAAACAAAAAACAGAACGGCAATGGCCTGATTGATGGCTTCAAGTGTCAACTTCATGGGTTTTCCCTCCGTGTTTTGGGGTTACTTTAGGGTACAATAAGAGTGTACCTTTTAAGTAATTAAGAAACAATCAGGCAGAAGTTTAAGAAATGGTTAAGATGGCGTGGAAAATGTCATTTTTGCGGTTGCGGTTTGCGAAAAAAACGAGTACAATACTATGTGGTGGGAAATGCGTTTCCCGGCCGAATCATTCTAAAAAAGGAGGTCCCAAAATGGACGCCGGTCCGTATCCCAGTTGTAATTTAATGAAACCTACGGGCATGGTGTCGGTTTATGGCACACTGCCCGCCTAAGGAGGTGCGCCAATGAACCAGGAAATTTTGGAACTTTTGGCGGAGAAGAAGTACTCCGCTGTAAAGCAGCTGATCGGCCAAATGGAGGAGGCCGACCTGGCAAAGCTCTTTGAGGAGCTGGAAAACGAGGAGGACGCCGACCAGTTCAACCGGCTGTTCCGGCTGTTGCCCAAGGAGACCGCCGCCGAGGTTTTCTCCTACATGGAGCCTGAAATCCAGGAAAAAATCGTCCGCACGCTGACCGATACCGAGCTGCAGCACATCCTGGACGACCTGTTTATGGATGACTATGTTGACCTGGTGGAGGAGATGCCCGCCAATGTGGTGAAGCGCGTGATGCAGAACACCACACCGGCCAACCGCAAGCTCATCAACCAGTACCTAAAGTACCCGGAGGATTCTGCCGGAAGTCTGATGACCAACGAGTATGTCTACTTCCGCAGCGGCATTACCGTGGCCAAGGCTTTTGAAATTATACGCGAGTACGGGGTAGATAAGGAAACCATCTACACCTGCTATGTGACCTCTTCCCGCAAGGAGCTGCTGGGCGTGGTGACGGTGCGCGAGATGCTCCTCACCGCCCCGGAGACTATCATTGATACACTGATGGACACCAATCCCATCCATGTGCATACCCATGATGACCAGGAAGAGATCGCCAAGATGTTCAGCCGGTACGATATGCTGGCCATGCCGGTAGTGGATAGCGAAAATCGGATCGTTGGTATCATCACCATCGATGACGCGGTAGATGTCATCCAGGATGAGAACACCGAGGACTTTGAAAAGATGGCAGGTATGACCCCCAGTGATAATACCTACCTGCGTACATCAGCCTTTAATCTGGCAAAAAACCGTATTCCCTGGCTGGTTTTTTTGATGATCCCTGCCATGATAACCGGCGCCCTGATGGAGTATTACGAGGCCGCCTTTGTGAGCATTCCGATCCTGGTGACCTTTATTCCGCAAATCACCGGTACCGGCGGCAACTGCGGCAGCCAATCCTCCACCATGATCATCCGCGGCTTGGCACTGGATGAGATCACCCCCAAGGATATTCTGAAGGTGTGGTGGAAGGAACTGCGGGTCGCGCTGATCTGCGGCGCCGCTCTTTCCTTGGTGAATTTTATCCGCATTATTGTGCAGTACCACGACCTGCAGGTAGCGGTGGTGGTTTCCGTTACGCTGATCCTCACAGTCTGCATCGCAAAATCGATGGGATGTGTACTGCCCATTTTGGCAAAGCTGGCCCATGTGGACCCGGCCATTATGGCCTCGCCGCTGATTACCACCATTACCGACGCACTGTCGATCTTGGTTTATTTCAACTTTGCGCTGTGGTACCTGCCCGGCCGGTTGGGATAAACAGATATAATAAAGCAGCGACCGCCGTCCCCGAAGATGGGAGCGGCGGTTTTTTGTTTGTATTTATTGCAAATATTTTCTTTTTTGATGTTGCAAAATGGGGCTGTTATTCGTTATAATGAGTGTAGGAAAGAAAACAGCCGAAAAGAATGGAGGACAACATGAAAAAGGCAATAAAATTAACCGCGATACTATGTGCCCTGGTACTGCTGATGGGGCTGGCGGGGTGCGATGATAAGGCTGCCCAAACGCCAAAATATGAGACGATCACCGTGGAGATGCCGGAGCAGCAAGCTGATGTGGCGGGAGAGAAAATCATTAAGGCGGATTGGGCAATTTACAGCCTGTGGATGCTGACCGACGAACACAACCTGTACCGCTGTGGCTATACCGAAGATGGACAGCCGGATATAACCACGCTGGAACTGCAATTCCAAGGGGTGAAGGATATCCTGGTTGACAGAACCACCTTTGGCTCACTATCCGTGCTGTTTGATGACGGAAGCTACAACAGCTACAATGTTCTGGAAATGGGCGGTCCATATCAGCCCGATCCAATACAGGAAGTAGCGGCGATCTCCTATGACTCGATTCTTCTTAAGGACGGCACTGTGCGGTATTACCGCATAGATTACGCCCCGGAGAAAACAGCAGAGGAATATAGCCAAACCGCCTGGCATACGCTGGAGGGTATTAAGGCCAAGGCAATCGCCGGTGGTGAGCGGGAACGAATGCTGATACTGGATGAAAATAATACGCTGTGGAACTGCAGCAAGGAGGATACTAACGACCGGCTGGAGGTCGCACAGAATGTGACGAGTTTCTGTTACAGTGCCTACAATAAAATGCGCTATCATGACGATATCTGGTACCGGACCGCGGATGGCGGGCTGTATCACCACCACTATGGATGGGGTGACCCCATTGGTACACCGGACACCCCCGAGGAACAGCTGCCTGCCACTGACCAATATGACCTGCCCGGCGTGCCGGTAGCAACCGAAGATGGTAATGTACTGCTGCAGCAGGAAGATGGGACCTATCTGTTTTTGCAGGCTAACAGTGAAGTCCCAAAGGTGTACACTATGCCGCTGAAGGGTGTGTACGCTGAGGGCAGCGACTTCCGCTACATGGTGGCCGGCACCGATGGTCGGCTGTATTACCACAGCGATGCCGACACTGATCCGCGCAACCCCATTGATGAGGTAAACTGGGTGGTGGAGCTGCCGAATTAACAAAGCCGAATAAAGAGGAACCTCCCCCACCCTACTGCGGGCGGGGGAGCTTTTTAATAGCCTTTGGTTGTCTTCAAGCGGGTGAAGAGCTTATCCAGCGGAATGAACAGCACCGCCACCATAATGGCATTGCCGATCCCGTGCATGATATCATATGGGATGCCGGAAACGAACCACGAAAGTGCCATGTTCCAACCGCCAATGAAAAGATAAACCGGTGAACAAAGCAGGCCAAAGAGCATCCCGTACACCGTGGCAACGATAATCCACAAAAGGTAACTGCCCCACCGGGCCAGCAGGCGCACTACAGCGTAGAGAATGATCCAGATGTAAAGATACATATACACCCAAACATTGAAGCCATAAAGAAGCACCTGTACCGCCACAAACACATAGATGATGAGCGGCGTCATGCGGGGAAAGTGCAGTGTATACAGGATCAGCAATAAAGTGACCGGTTCAAAATTGGGGATAAAGGACATGGCCTGCTTGGCGGCGATGAGCAGGGCCGACAGCATTGCCGCCAGCACCAACTCCCGTGTTTTCAGCTTCATGCGGCCAGCTTAATAGGTGGTAAGTACGATCTGGAAGGCATCGCCATCGGCAATGGGGGCAGAATCAACACCGACAGTAAGGTCATTGCCGTTGCCATCCTTAAAGCACCAGTACTGACGCTGGCTGTCATCGGCGGTAACGCCATCCACGGTGGTGACATAGAGGCCATACTGGGACTCAGTGCCCTCAACGAGTTTTTCCTGCTCCAGGGCGCCGCGCAGGAATTCGGCATCGGTGTGAATGGTGAAAACCTTATTCTCCACGCCCTCCTGCATCACGGTAACGGTGATGGTCTTGGCGCCTTCAATCGGGACGGGTTTTTTGGAGCCTTCGATGAAGAACAGCGCTGCTGCAATGAGTATCAGCACCACTGCTGCAATGATAAGAACTTTTTTGTTTTTCTGCATTTCTTTTTTTCCTCCTTAAAATAGACAGAGGCTGCCCCCTTCGTGCAAAATGGGACAGCCAAACTGACCCGTCGGAGATGCTCCCCTGCGGGTCTTTTGTGCGTTTGACCAATTCCTCGTGGTACTTTTTTGCACCGCGGGCAGACCGGTCTTTCGGCTTCGGATCATCGCTTTGCTCCGTCTTCCCGGTTACCCAGTGACATAAATGGAGGTCGGCTCCCCGTTACGGCGACGAGATCGCTCAGGACTTACACCTGATTCCCTGCTCCCCTAAATGAGTGGAAGCGTCTGCCTGCATCTGATTCATTTGTCGTGTGTAAGAATACCATATTCATTCGATTTCGTCAAGTTATTCCAGAAACCGCAGCACCATGGGCGCAGCGGTGAGGAACCATGAGGCAAAGCGCTCCGGGGTGGTACGCAGCTCCTCCGTAAGCTGTGCGGGTGTGACCCAACGCAGCTCCTCGATCTCCTCCGAATCAGGAGTAAAGGGGCCGCAGTGCCGCCCAAGGAGAACATGGTCATACTCGTATTCGTAGAGGGCATCATGGAACCGATGGAGATAGACAAAGCAGCCGATCTCCCGCAAGGGGCAGGTAACGCCCAGTTCTTCCATCAGGCGGGCTTCGGCGGAGGGAATGCTTTCCTCCCCCACCCTTGGATGCGAGCAGCAGGCATTGGCCCACAGGCCGCCGGAATGGTACTTGCCCGAGGCACGCTTTTGCAGCAGCAGCTCCCCACGATCATTGATGAGGAACACTGAGAAGGCCCGGTGCAAAAGCGGGACGGTATGGGCTCGCCGCTTATCTGCCGTACCGATGGGATTATCGAACACATCGACCAAAATCAGATTATCCAGTCGCTCGGTCATATCGTTCCTCCGTGAACGGAAAAGAGCCGCGTGGGGCACGGCTCTTTGAAAGTTCTTTTACTGCTGCCCGGCAGCTTCCTTATCCTGCTGAATAAGCAGACGGACTGCCTCCACAGCAGCCTGACAGGCCAGGGCAGTATTGTGCTGCTCGGGATCGGGCAGGCCAAGCTTTTTGCGTTCCTGGTTCCAGCAGACATTCAGGATGCAGCCGGCACGGGCTTCCTCCAGTGTGGCGCAGACAACATAAAGCGCTGCGGATTCCATCTCGCTGGAGAGGGTGCCGCCCTTTTTCCAGCACTCCCACTTATATTCCAACATGGGGCCGACCGGCAGGCGGTCCGGCTCATGCTGGCCGTAGAAGGCATCCTTGCACTGGACGGTGCCGACATGCCAGCGGGCGCCCAGGTTTTTGGCGGCCTGGATAAGAGCGCAGGTAACATCGTGATCGGCGACGGCCGGGAACTCAATGGGCATATACTCGCGGGTGGTGCCCTCCATGCGAATGGCACTGTTGGCGATGACAAGATCGCCGCCTATGACCTTGAGATTGATGCCGCCGGTGGTGCCAATGCGGATGAAGGTGCGCACACCGGTCTTATAGCATTCCTCTACACCAATGGCAGTAGAAGGGCCACCCATGCCGGTAGACATGACCATGACCGTTTCGCCATCTACCTTGCCCAGCCAGGTGGTGTATTCGCGGTGCTGGCAGTAGAAGTGCGGCTCATCCAAAAACTGCGCGATCTTCTCCACACGGCCGGGATCGCCAGGCAGGATAACATACTTGGCGCCGTGGGTGTCATCGAAACCTACATGATACATTTTTTCCATGATACTATCTCCTCCCTATTGCGGGTAAAATTACTGCTGATTCATCTCTTCCATCAGGCGCTGCTTGGTCTCCCACAGTTTTTGAGAAAGATCGACATAATAGGTGTGTGGGTACTCAAAGCGCTTGATCTCATCCCACAGGGTATCCATCTGGGTGGCACTGTAGCTGCGGATCTCCTCCAGCGAAGGCGCCGTGTAGCACTGAACACCCTTCTTAAAGATCTGCACCTGGAGCTTTTCGGCACGGAAATTGGTGAGGGTCTTTTTCTTCCAAATGTCATTGGGATCGAAGATGGTAATGGGCTTGGTGTCATCCACTTCTTCGCCAGCCAACACGATGTAATCCGCCAAGGCCTTGCCATTATCCCGGCCATAGAAGCGATAGACCTCCTTGAAGCCAGGGGTGGTGATCTTTTGGGCAGTCTCGCTGAGCTTGATCTTGGGGATCAGCTCACCATTGTCATTTTCGATGGCAACAAGCTTATACACGCCGCCAAAAACAGGTTCATTTTTGCTGGTGATGAGATTTTCGCCCACGCCGAAGGAATCGAGCTTGGCATCCTGCAGCAGCAGGTCGCGGATGATGTATTCATCCAGCGAGTTGGATGCCATGATCTTGACATCCGGGAAACCGGCATCATCCAGCATCTTACGGGCCTTTTTGGAAAGGTAGGCCAAGTCGCCGCTATCCAAACGGATGCTCTTGGGACGGAAGCCCTTGGGCAGGACGACCTCATTGAATACCCGGATGGCATTGGGCACACCGGATTTGAGGACATTGTAGGTATCCACTAGCAGGCAGCAGTTATCGGGGTAGGTCTCGGCATAGGCCTTAAAGGCCTCGTACTCGTTCTCGAAGGCCTGAACCCAGCTGTGGGCCATGGTGCCGGAAGCCGGAACGCCCATCATGCGGTCGCTGATGGTACAGGCGGTACCGGCACAGCCCGCGATGTAGGCGGCACGGGCACCTAGCATAGCGCCATCGTACCCCTGGGCGCGGCGGGAGCCAAATTCCACAATAGCACGGCCCTGCGCTGCCCGGATAAGACGACTGGCCTTGGTGGCAATGAGAGTCTCAAAATTAAAGGTGACGAGCAACATGGTCTCTACCATCTGTACCTGCTCCAGCGGGCCACGGACGGTAATAATCGGCTCATTGGGGAAGATGGGGGTGCCTTCCTTAATGCTCCAAACATCGCAACGGAACTTGAAATTCCGCAGAAAATTGAAGAATTTCTCCGAGAAGCAGCCCTTTTTACGGAAGTACTCGATGTCCTCCTCAGTAAAAGAAAGGCCATTAATAAGTTCGATGATCTGCTGCAGGCCGGCATAGATGGCAAAACCACCGTTTTCCGGCACACGGCGGAAAAAGACATCGAATACGGCGATCTTCTCCTGGATGCCGGCATGAAAGTACCCATTCACCATGGTATACTCATAGTAGTCGGTAAGCAGGGTCAGGTTGCGTTCACGGGTGATATAATCGCTCATAAGTAATCCTCCTTTTGGAATAGATTTTTGTTTCCGATGCATCTCTTTGTAGAGCTTCATTTCCCTTTATTCAAGCGGTTTTCTTCGTTTTTAGGCGAGCTTATTTCAGCTTGATTTGCCTAAATTCTATTGAGAGATAGCATCGATTTTTTGCAATATTTTTTTCATCAATTTTTCACAGGTCTATATAGCTTTATGTCTTTATCGCGCAAAAAGTTGTCAAAAAAGTTGTCAAAATTTCGCCCAATCTATATCGTTAAAAGCCCTTTTCAACACACTAACGGTGTTCCTTCGCGCAGTCTTTCTACAGCCTCGAGCATCTGTTTTTCTGCTTTTTCGTAGACCGTATGTGAGTAGACATTAAGGGTAATGCTCGCATCGGAATGACCCATCAAATATTGAAGTTCCTTTATCTCTACGCCAGCATGTAGCATATTTGTGCAGAATGTATGACGGAAGATGTGTGGTGTAACTTCGAATAGTGGTTCATCAGGATGGGCTCTTCGATAGGCCAGCAAGGCTCTCCTTATGAGCTTGTTGAAGTCGTCTCCTCCTCGTACAAGTCCTTCCCTCGTCCTGACGATAAAACCAGTATAACCGTCGATATATTGTTCGAATCCCATCTTACGCGCTTTTTCCACCAGCTGCTTCATGCTTTTTTCAACCTCAGTCGTCATGGGTATAAATCTTTTTCCTGAAGATGTCTTTGGTGGCCCAATACAGAACTCTGAATGAGTATTGCCTCTTAACAACTGGTGATCCACCTTGATTCTCCTATTTTCGAAATCCAAATCACCATATGTCAATCCACAAAACTCAGAAATACGCATCCCCGTATTCAAAAGCACAAGACATTCATCATAGTATCTTGAATAATAAACGCTGTTTTTTATAAACTCCATCCATGATTTCTGCTGTTGTTTTGTCAATGCTTTTCTGTCGTGCTCTGGCCTTGCTACAATATCCGTACAGCTAAATGTCACTGGGTTTTTACGCACAACATCGTCATTTACGAGCATCTCGTATCCGCCTTTTAGAACTCTCCACACTTCTCTGAGCATCGCATAGGTTGCTCCATTGTTTCGAGCCGAAACAAACCATTCGAGTAAAGTGGATGGCTTGACAAATGCCGCTCTCATCGCGCCAAGTGATTCTCTTGATAGGCGATTTCTCGCTGTCCTATAACAGCATATGGTACTTCTTTTGCATGCGCCTCGCTTTATCTCGAGCCATTTATCAATCATTTCAAGGATTGTGATGTCTCTTGCGTCATAGTCAATCCCGTCTCGAATGTCTTGTTCAATCTGCGCCTCTTTTTCTCGAAGCTCCTGCAAGGTTTCGGCATAAACATAGCCTCTTTTCCCTTTGTATGTTGTGTAACGATACTGGTATCTTCCGTCTTTTCTTTCATCTTCTCCTTTCCTCAATACTCGTCCTTTACTATCTTTTCTGCGTTCCATAGTTGGCTCCTTTCCCTTAACGGAGCCCCAATATGGGAATATTATACTACATTGGGGCTCGTTTGTCCATCATGAGGTCATATTGAATATGCCTGAGCCAACCATTTTTCGCAGGGAACTCTCTTTATCAATCTCTTGCTTCCCACAAACAGGACGAAGTTGCAATTCGGTTCATTGGTTATCTCCCGCAGCTTGCATATCCCAATCCCAAAGTAAGCCGCGGCTTCTTCAAGGGTCAGGTTTGACTTCTCCTAAATTGGCACTGTACAATTCATATTACTTCCTCCCTGTCGATCCAAACCCACCTCGAGATTCTTTATTAAGTCTTGTACATTCCTCAAAATCAATCGCAGGTTGGTGCTTCATAATTCTGAACTGTGCAACTCTGTCATTCATCTCAATTCGGCAGTCTCTCGTTGCATAGACTGGCAGTTTCCACTCGTCCTCGTCTCCGCAATATGATTCATCTACAACTCCAACGGAGTTGGTCTGAATGATTCCATAGTTGCGGAATGTAGAACTGCGGGGTGCAATGTGCGCTTCATAGCCTTCCGGCAACGCCATGGCTATACCCAGCGGAATGAGCCTAAAATCGCCCGCCTTCATCTCAACCGTTTCCGCAGAACGCAGGTCAACCCAATCGCTCTTGCCGTCTATGTATTTGAGGTCATCAATATCCTTTGATAAATACTTGATTTTAATTGTTACCTTGTTTTCCATCTTTTTTAGCCTTCTTTCCATAATACTAACTTATTTTCTTTCATAGATGCTTTTACATCTATTACATTCTGGTTGCTGGAGCCTACCCAATGCTTGTCTGGCGACTTGTACTCATCTATGTATTCTCCATCAACCAAGACATCGATATTCTCAATACCCGGTTTTCGCTTCACAGTATCCCAACTGGAACCAGTGTAAACCCAAATGTTCTTGTTCGGGAATGCTTTTTTAACGGCATCAATGAGACGCATTGTATCCCAAATATTTGCAAGGGACAGAGGGTCGCCGCCAGTCAATGTAATACCAGAACACCAGTCTTGCGATAGTGTATCACATATCATGCTCTATTCTTTCTCTCCAAAATCTGAGCCAACATTAGCGTCCCATGTTTCCGGATTAAAACAATTTTTGCAATGATGTTCACAGCCAGAGACCCAGATCACACATCTGAGCCCCGAGCCGTTATTCATGTTGCAGTTGTCAATCTTGATGTAATTCATTACATTGACTTCCTTTCAGCAAATTCTGCTAATTTGTGATCCGCATACATCGTTCTTCCCTTAACTTTGCTGTAACCTAAATATCCATTCATTCTTTCTATTCGTGTAATATTCGTGCTGCCACACTTGGGACATTCATCTTTGTCGATAAAAGAAGCACCGCAGTCTTCACAATAATCAAGCTGCATATTGATACCCTCGTAGAAACCCATCTTCATAGCTCGTCTGATGAGAGTTTTCATTGCCTCCGTGTTGTAGTCGGTTGTATATCTGCAATACTGAATATTACCACCATTACAAAGATGGAACATTGGATATTCAATGTCTTGCTTTTGGATTGGACTTATGTCCTCCCAAACTCCACAATGGAATGAGTTACTTGTGTATGGCCTATCAGAGACGCCTTTGATAATGCCATATTTTTTACGGAACTGTTCTATTTGGAGCCCGCAGAGACTTTCTGCAGGGGTGCCGTACAAAGCATAGAGTATTCCATCTTCCTTTTTATATCTGTCGGCGTAAGCGTTAATGAATTTTAGTGTGTCAATTGCGAATGTATTATCCTCTGCAATGGATTTGCCACAGTACAATACACTGGCTTCATTCAGCGCTGTAATGCCAAAACTCATTGTCATCGGGCGCAGGAAGTCTTCACCAAGCTCCTGCTCTGGATCTAAACGACCGTTCAAGAATCCACCCTGACAAAACGCCAGAGGATTGGTTCCTGCTTTCTTATGCGACAGGTAACTGAATGTTCTCTTATGGATCGCTCTGCAAAGGTCGAGATAATAAGTGAGAACCTCGTAATAATCTTTGTTCTCCTGCTGAGCCTTTGCAACAATCATTGGAAAGTGCAACGAGATTGCTCCCAAGTTGCAGCGTCCCTCATATACGGGTTTATCGTTCTCATCGGCGGGTTCCATACCGCCTCGTTCATACCATGGACTTAAATTTGCCCGGCAACCCATTCTAGAGATCGTGACTCCATATTTTTTATAAATGCTTGGAGCATACCCGTCGCCTGTACAACTGATGTAGTCAGGATACATGGCGGCTTTGCTACATTCGATTGCCTCATCAAACAACCATTCGAGCTCACCGCCTTCACCATGCAGGTTCTCATCATAGAAGAAACTCAGCTTAGGGAAAAGAACCGGGTGTTTGAAACCTGGCTTTCCCTGCCCGTCTCTTCTTACTGCCATACAGACTGATGAAAGCATTGTTTCAAATTTACTCGTTCCGAGTCCAAAAGAAATACTGGTAAAGGGATAATCTCCGCGGCTTGAAGCCACAGAATTGAATTTCATTTCCCAGCCTTGAAAACCCTGTTCAGCGTCTCTGGCCACCTTTCCAAACGCCTAGTTTTCAGCTGCCTTGCCGTCTTTGTGTGTGAGCGAAACATATTCATTGTAATATTTCTTGAAACTCATCTCGGCGTAAGGAGCGAGAAGCTTGTCGATCTCACTTATCGTAAACCCACCATACTGGCACGATGCTGCGTTCATTGCAATATCGCCTACAAGATCAAATGCCACATCAAGTGTTTTGGGCTCCTGGTAATCAAGGTTCCCCATGAAGAATCCGCCTTTGAGTACAGCTCCCATGTCAAAGAGGCAGCAATTGACACTATCCAGCCTGCTCCCTCTATCGTGGATATAGATGTATCCCTCATTCATCGCCTGCCGTTCTTCGCTTGTGAGAAAGAACTTTTTATACAGTTCGCTATTCAGTTCGTTGTACACAATGGCTTTTTGGGTCGTCACCAATGCGGAATCAGCGTTGGCATTGCTTCTATCTCCTACGAAGCTAAGTGACAGTTTTTTGTTGTACACTCTATCAAGCATAGAAGCAAAAGAGGATTTGTTATCTCGATATTCTCTGTATGATTTAGCCACGGATGGGTTAACCGTATCAAGGGCACATTCTACTACATTGTGAACAATGCTTACCGGCACCGGTTGCTCATACTCGGACATTCTGCGCTTCACAAAAGCGACCACTTTGTCTTCTTCCTTATCGGTAAGGGTAACACAGACCCGCTCCGCACTCTTGCGAATTGCGTTCTTGATTTTCTGTGGTTCAAAATCCACAGTGTTACCGTTCTTTTTAAGAACAGATAATTTTCTCATTCTCCATACTCCCTCTCAATAAGAGTCATGATTGCATAGTTAGCAAGGTCAAGCAGCGTATCGTCTATTGACTCGTCATTAACCGCTGCACTGCCATTTCGGACAAGATTCTTTACCCGCTGAAGCTTATCTTCGAGACGGATGCATGGCATTGTCATTCCATATTCAATGAATGACCTACCAAACGAGTCTCCATAATCTTTGTTTTTGCGCTCATATATGCTGTTGAGTTCTTTACAAATTCTTTCGTGTTTTCTAACTTTGTCTTCCATGAATATTACCCCTTTCTCGGACTGCCGCAACTCATTTTACCTTCTGGACAAGCGCCGGAGACACACGGTGCTCCTGCGTGAGAGAACAAAATCGGAGCAACTTCTTTGCAAAGCCGAAGCATTTCATCCGCTAACGCCCTGATCTCATCCTGGGCACGATTGCAACATCTCTTATTGAAGAAATGCATCAGCTCTCTGGCATTCATTGTAACAATCAGTTTCGTTCCGCAGGCATTTGGAAGCACTGCTCTTGCGTTTTCTATAGCTATCTTCTCAGCCTTTTTTCGTTCCATTCCATTCGTCACCAAGTCAGCCGTAATTGCCGCTGTAAGCGTTTTGTATGCCTCGAACGACTCATTTACTGCTTCATCAAAAAGCTCCTTATACATCGAATTTGAGGCTATAATTGGCGGCGTAATGTACTCAAAAGTGTCTCCAAGGTTCACATACCTCTGGCTCTGTACACTGAACGAAGCAATGCGGTGACGAGTGATCTGTGCCAGTAAGGAACGAGATACGCCATCAATAGCGAATGTGAATGATGCATGTTCAAGAGGACTCTCATGGCCGAGATCGGCAAGCATCTTAATAAACTTGTCCACATTTTCTTCGGTTAGCTTCTCGTAGATGCCACATGCATCTGTTTTTGAATAGCAGAGCTTAGCCGCCGTTGTTATTAGTTTTTCGGGCTCAGGAGTATATGTAAGTAACTGAACATTCATTTAACCACCTCCAAATCAAGCACGTTAAACAACCACTTTGTCTCGGAAGGGTCTTCTTTAAGGCACACAACGAGAGGACGGTCTTTGAATCTCTCATCATATTCGACTGTAAATTCCTTGCCCTTGTTTTCTTCAATGAAGTCTTTATATCTCTGAGATAAATCATTCCACATCTCTGAGCCATGAATTCTATCATACCGAAGCCGCACTTTTGCCCCTTCTGGGATAGATGTTTCCGCCTTTTGACGATCAACATCCATCAGCATCTGTTCAAGAAGCTTTCGTGCTTTTTTATTTTTAACAAGAGCTCGTTTCTGCTCTCTATTCATATCATTCAACCCTTTCGTACTTAATGAGATACCAATATCCGTTTTGATTCTTTTGAACATCAGAAGCGTATATAATGTCTCCCTTGCTGATTTTGTTCCTGTTGTATGTAGCTGTTCTGATTGTTAATCTCGCGTTCTTCCCTGTTCCCACTGAACGAGTAAAGCAGGCATAGCCCCATACATCACCGGAAGTTTTAGACTTTAATGGCATCAAATCGGTTACTATCAGCTTCCGTCTGTCTTCCGGTACTCCTGTCTTAATGTCGATATATCCAAGTATATCGAGTTGGTTCTGCATTTTAACTTTAAGGTTAATTTCAGAGATATTGAGGCTTTTGATATAGTCCTCGCATTCATGGAGAATAGCTGTCATATCCGTAATTGTGTAGGTTTTCAGCTCTTCGTTTTTCGCATTACGGTCTGTTGCGTGTCTGGCAACGATATGCTCCAACTCTGAACCAACAAGCTTCTCTTTGCGGATTGTCTTCATTGTTCCTTGCTTAAAGAAGTCAAACATTCGCATTATTCGAGACAGCTCTGCACTGTTTCCGAATTGCTGGAAGTAATCGATTTGAATAAGAGGAGTTACTTTTGCCTCCTTGATGGATCTTTCATCGAGCCATTTCAGCACATCAACGAAATACTTGAAATCATTTTTACTACACTGATATAATTCACGAGCGAGCGTCTTGCCAAAGCCTTTGACCGATGTAAGCGACTTGGTTATGATGCGTTTCTCCACATCTGCAATGGGAGCCCTGTTATCCTGTCCGTATCTATATGGCAAGAACTTAATACCGAAGTATTCCTCAGCCTCTCTCTTAGCATCTTGAGCCCTGTCTTTGTCGCCCTTTTCTTCCATCTGGTTTATGAAAACCTCGTAGAACTCAACCGGATGATGAGCTTTGAGCCAAGCGCCGTACAAGCTATCCAATGACACACAATAGGAGTGAGAGTTCGATGTGATAATACCTGTTTCTGTGGCAAAGTTATGGGCAGGTTCAGCCATCTCGACATCATATGTAGGAGCCTCTCCGAAATCTTCGATTGAAATAATTTTCTTGCGCAACGCCTGTGGAGCGATCCTGTCAATTTTGATCTGATAGATCATTTCATTTGACATCCAGTAAAGCTCATCTCCAACAGACAGTTCTGACAGTTCTTTGATCCCGTATGGTGTTGGAAACTTGTGATTTTCCGTACACTTGATATATGTACCTTCCCCGTTTTCAAGCGTCACCTTATAGAGGCGTTGTACTCCAGCAAACCGGATATCGACTATTCTGTTTTTCTGCAAGCCCATTGGAGTAAGAGAGTATCCATATCCGTATCCATGTCTTGCATATACCTCGTGGAGATAGTGCGTGTTGTTGTGCATGGCATTGTACATTGTTTCGACAGTTTCCATCCGTGTGTTCCATTGTCTTATAATTGTGTCTCCGCTAACACATGCATTGAAGGAATACCGGCTGGAATCTTCAATGATCGTCCACAACTCTCCCGCAAGTTCTTTCGCCGCATCTTCCGGTTTGCCCTCGTCTCGCATAATTGCATTTGCAAATCCAGAGATGAATGTGTCCTTATACGCTAGAACTTTCTCTACTCTCTTCTTGGCGATATTCTTAATGGCCGTGTAGCACTCTGACATTGGTATGCCGGCATAATGCAGCGCTGCCATCTCCATCTCCTGATATAGTACAAAACTGTTCGGCATTTCCTCTGTCTGTATTAGCTCATCGAAAGATTTGACCCCGTACTTAAACGGCTGGCGGCTTTCAAATGTCTTGTACATGCTTGCAAACCCCGGTCTTATTGCTGCCACAAATGCGCAAAGCTCCGAAATGTTGGTCGGGTGATACTTCGCAACGCGAGCTGTTGTGCCTGTTTTTTCGACCTGATTGATACCGATAGTTGCACCCTTGGCGTAAACATCCCATGCCGGATCATTCGGAGGACACATTTCTAAGAGCTCCGTGACACTCGGAGAATCTATTCCTATTCTGTCGAAGACCTTATACATCAGGTCTACAACCTTTACTGTAAGTAAATCATTCTTAAGAAAGTGATATTCTTCTGCCCAATGACCGTCCATCAGACAGCAAAGGTTGTCCTTGATCCTCACCAAGCCAATCTCTTCTCGAATACTTCCTTGGTACAGGAGGTATGAGCAAGGTGCAATACTCCAGCTTGATATCAAGCCTCGAAAATCATTGCTCTTATCGAATACCTCCCAATATTGTTTGTCGATGTATTTATGTACATCAATGTCTTCTTTTTCATCTTCATCTGCGTGTTTAAGAGCAGTTTCATATCTCTTTATCTGCTCAGACACTTCGTTGGCAAGTTCAAACGGGACACCCTGCGATTTCGCATACAGTTTCCAAGCGGCAGATGCCTTTGCTGTGCCGTATGCAATCATCGGATATGCATGGTCATCACCAAGAACCTGTTTTTGAGCCAAAGCAAATGGCTCCTGATTGTCTACATTAAAGTCAATCTGTTACTACCCTGTCTTTCGACATATTTGTGCAGGGCATAGACTATACCACCATCGTTGATATTATCTCGGATGCTCGTTGGTAGTCGTTGCGGCCTTCCCATATTATTTGTAACTTAGGGCTGTGCCACAGGATTGCCCAATATACAAGCTTGTTGCCATACCAAGATGATTAGTCTTGCCACGCTTTTCTTTCGATTGCGCTTGGCACTTGCATCTCTAAGGGGGTTCCCTGTTATTCCGAGTTGTTCAATATATATCACTATATAAGGCGACCTTATATGGTTATCCAGTGAAGTTTTGCCGCTGTTCGTGTAGGTTTATTGATTGCTGCCGTAAATGATGCTGCGTATTTTACTCCGTATTTCTCCATCGCATCTTTTATACACTTGAAAGATTCTCCTGTCTCCAAGCACATAATCTTTTTGCTATTCGGGTTTTTCGCCCCATTATATCTGTTGGATTCCTTTTGCTTTTTACTAAGAGATTCTTTCATTTCTTTAGTCCATTTATTCCCGAAGTTAGGGTTTAGATCACCTTGAACTAATGTTGATATTTTATTTCTGAACTCGGGAGTTTTGTATACGCTGCTTGGTGCATTTCTGCTCTTTTTTATCATGCCTCTTTGCCAATCAGTGAATTCTCCATTAGTTCGAGATCCATCTCCACCAAAGGTCGCATTGACCAAGTTAGATGAAACATTTGAATAATATTCAATTAGTTCTGCTTCTTTCGATAAGGCATCATCTTCGTTATCAAAAAATTGAACAATTCTTGAAGAGCACTCATGTTCTTCTAACACTTTCATAAATCTACGCGACCTACTACTTAGAGATTTATATCTTCTGCCGCTCCCTTTTCCAATATAAAAGATTTCACCTGTTGATACGATAAACCACACATAAACATAAAACTTTTTGTTTCCCATATTCTTAATCGGGCAGAGATCCACTCTGCAATATTCTTTCTGTAGACATAAATCGTTCTGGGTACATCTTGACTGTAGCCGCAATGCGGTCTACTTCCGTAAAGCCAAGAAGCATATTCGTAACAAAGCTAACTGCACTGCCACGACCACTTTTCGTCAAATGGCCACCGTTTTTCTTGCCTTGCTTAATTACTTCGTGGTTAATGATGAAGTAGTCTGCTGTCTTAGTGTCAATTACGGTTTGAACTTCCTTTGCAATTTCATCAATGTAATGTTTCCGCTTTTCTGGAGGAATGCCTTTTGAGTAAGCCTTAAATCCATTTCTAATGAGTTGCTTATAGATTTCATCTCGTTCCTCTTGAGATTTATCCAAATACAGAGACGGCATCTTGATATCTTTGTTGAATATCGGCGAGTCATACTCCTCAACCTGCAGAAACACATTCGTGTTCTCGATTGCTTCTCTTATCTCGCCGTCAGACAACACGCACTGTTCTGCAAACCGCCGGTACGCTTCATCACCATCAGGATAGTCAAGATACCACCCTTCTTCTTGCGGATAAGTAAGACCTTTTGAAACAAGATAGTCTGTCCGGTCTTGCGCCTGTTTAGGATAGATATAATGACTATCACATCCCATGATAAGTGGTATCCCACTTTCTCTATGGATACGGATGATTCTTTTGTTCAGTTCCCGCTGCGACTCCGTATTGTGGTACTGAACCTCCAAATAGAAGTTGCGCCCAAAATGTCCGAACAATGCAGCAACAAAATCCTCGACATCTTCGTAATCCCAAAACTTAATGCAAGCAGAAGTCACCCACACATCATCGGGTGGCAAAGAAAGAATCAGTTCTTTATCTAATCTTGCTTGTCCGTAGAAACCTGTATCATTCGCTTCGGACATGACATTATTTAACGCTCTACGACCTTTCTCGTTCTTCGCTCCGATGAATATATGGCAGTTAGTACGGTCTTTCTCAAATCTGTCGTTGACCTAATAGGCTTCAACCGATTCAAGGAATTTGAGACCATATTTTTTAGCCACCTCGTAAGCCTCGATGTATCTCCCTTGGTATCCGTGTTCACACGAGGACAGAATGCCGTGGCCAAGCTCCACCGCTCTTTTGGCATAGTCCTCGTAGTTTACGGTACTATCGGAGATCCGAGGGTTTGTAAACCAAGAATGTTTGTGATAATTCTGATAAACAAACAATCATATGACCTCCTCACTTTCCGAATATCTCTTCTTCCGTATCAACAACTGGATACGGCACATGGTCTATGTATTCTGTAGTATCCCAAGCGTAATTGTGCTCAAACTCTTCCGGCTTCGTAAAGAACCGCCGAGACGGCACATCGTAATATAAGCCGCACTCGAGATTTGCTCGACCTCTTAAGCGGTCTTTCTGAACGCTGACGACCACATCGTATGGGCATGGTGGCTTAACCCACCCGTCACCCTTTGCGTTTGGAATACCAGCCTTTTCTTTCTTCCCTATTCGTCTAAGGCTAATAGCTCTGTGCGCCAAATTGATTAAATTTGCCGTACCACTCAACTCATACAAGCCCACATTTTCCGTAAGGTCTTGCATCTTTCTCGGATGGCAAACCAATATAGTACAAACATTATATTTCATGCTAAATTGAATTAGCCAGTTGACGAGTTCGGTTTGTTTCTGCCACTTGTTGTCGTCGTTTGCACCGAGGTCAATAGTCGTCATGTTGTCAAGTAGAAACAGCTTGCTGCCGTACTTACGAACCGAATCTATCATCGAATCTTGTATCGATTTTACATCGTTGCTCCAATCGTCTTTATACAGCATGAGCTTTCCGCGATAGAAGTCGGATATTTTCTTCTTCGCCTCCGGCTTAACTCGGTAGTATGTAGCACCTTCTGGGCTAACATATTCCACGAGGTGGCGTCTCCCAGCCAATAGGTACATAAGCCAGTTGCGGCTCATCCACGCCGGCAGTTCCTTTGAATACACCCAGCAGTTTTTCTCTTGGTCGAGTGCTTGACAAATTAACTGGTAAAGAAAGGAAGTTTTGCCGGAGCCAGGTGTCCCTGAAATAATAGTAAAGCTTCCATAGAACAGCCTCATCAATTCTTTGTCCAAAGCATCAATGCCAAACCGAATGCCATCTATATCTGTTAGATCAACATCTTCTACATCAGCAAAATCGACGAGCGATGGAACTGGGCTATCCTGAGCGTTGACAATAGCTTCTAAGACCTTATCTTTGCCGAAGAAGTAAAGCATCTCATTTATATCTTTTACGGAGTGTTTTTTGCCTTCTTCATCTTCGTAATATTCTGGGATATTGACAATCTTGCATCTCCAACTACCCAAACGAGGCACTACTTCTTTGACAAATTTTAAACCTGATTCATCGTTGTCGTGAGCAATAATGATTTCTTTGAACTGCTCCAACCAATCCTAGCATTCCGGAATCCAATGAGTGTTTCCGTCGCCGAGAGGAATTGAAACGGCATTGATAAACCCCGCCTCAACCGCTGCAGCACAATCAAGCTCTCCACTTGTAATAAGCAACGGCTGATCGACATTGATGCGGTTCATATTAAACAATATTGGAGTTGTGTCCGCACCTTGTTGGCACCAGTTCTTATTTTCACCGTGTGCTATTTTTCTCGTCGGACGGTATTTAACCATCGTAAGAGTATCGTTAAGGTCGTAGTAGTTAAATGCGATGTTTCCTTTAGAATCTTGGCGAATATCAAGATAGTCTACGGTTTCTTTGCTGATTTTTCGTTTTGCCAAATAGGCATACACAGCGTCCTTTACCTCGTTCTGCTCTGGTTTAGGATAGTTATACGACCGTTTTGTTCGAACGCCTAATTCGCCAAACCCGTAAGTTACGCCGGCAAGCTCAAACAGCTTTTGAACAGCCTGCATATATGTGAGTCCCTGATGCATGAAAGCATCAATAACATCATAGTTTCTCCCGCAAGCGCCAAAGCAATGGCAACTGTTTGTCTTAGGAGAAAATATAAAGGATGGTGTGTTCTCTGCATGGATTGGGCAGCAACACCGTTTATGCACCGAATCAAAATCCTTAACTCCAAAGCCATCCATAATCAGCTCAAAATTTCTGTCGCCAAGTTTTTCTTTTGCCTTTTCAATCAGTTCTCTCGGTACATTCAATCGTCACTCACCTCGTCTTTTGCAGCGTATGGGCAGTTTTTCGAAAATCCACAAAGGTTTTTGCAGTAAAACTCGTCTCGTTCCGCAGGATATTCCTCACAGTCACGAATATTTTTTACCGTAGTCCTTACCCAACTTTCTGCTTCCTCGTATGCGTCTTTATCAAATGGGAGCTCTACTGTTTTCTGTTTCCTAAACATTCCAAAGCAAAGCTTATCCGGGTATTTACCGTATGTATTCTTGATGTTCCTTGCATAGAGATAAAGCTGTCTAGCGTATTTCTTCAGCTCTTCTTTATCCTTAAATTTTGCTTTACTCTTCCAATCCTAAACTGTAATCTCTCCGGTGTTTTTGTCCTCAAGAATCAAGTCAATAAAGCCCTTGATGCGGAAGTCATCAAAATCATCCGTAAACTCATGCTCGGCATCAATGATTTTCATGTTCTTAAAGCCGTCAAAATTCTCAAAGAAGCGAACACCATCGTTGAAGTATGACTCTTTCAGATCTACATATGCATTCCATGGGAAATCCTTAGTGATCTCTTTTTCAAATCTCTCTTTGAAACAATCAACAAGCTCCCACTCAGCGAGATCACCCCGCTCATACTCTTCAAGGATTCCATGAACCATTGTGCCATATTGCGAGAATGCATTTTCCTCATTCACATATTTTGTAAAGAACGGGCAGTGTGTTCTCTCAATTGGAGACGACAACGGATCAAAGTCTGCCAACGCATGCTCACAACACTGTTCTTCCCTATTAAAGGAGGAACACGCCTCACAACACTTGATGTAGTTGAGCAGGTATCCATACTTGCATCCATTAAATGAGGACAATTTTGAAAATGAATAGTTTTCTTTCAAGCATTACTTCCTCCTTAACTAATGTGTCGTAATCGGCGGGGCAAAAGCCCCGCCTTTTCATTCATTAGAAGGGAAGCTCATTATCATCATCATCTTCCTGCACCGCAGGAGCAGGCTTAGCAGCCTTCGCAGGAGCAGTGTTGTCGCTGGTTGACTCACTCTTTGCCTTTGCCTCAGCAAATCCGACTTCCTCTGCAACGATATCAGTTACGGTGCGCTTCTCACCATCTTTTTCGTAGGTGTTATTCTGGAGGCGACCCCAGATGTTAATTGCGTTGCCCTTCTTGAAATATTTTTCAATGAACTCAGCAGATGTGCCGAAGGCACTCACCCGAAAGAAGTCTGCTTCTGGATGCTCTTGTCCCTTAACCAGACGGCGATTAACCGCCACTCTGAAATTTGCAACTTTATTGCCATTCTCGCCAATAACCTTTACTTCCGGGTCAGCGGTCAGCCGTGCGCCGCCCAGAAACACCTTATTATTCCACATCGTTATGTACCTCCGTCATATCACACATTGCCTTGTAAGTCTTTCTCGCCGTATCGATATCTGTAATCTTCTTATAGTTTGCTGTTCCGCAAGCTTCCATGATTGCAGCGCCGACATCAGCCTTTGGAATACCAGAAGCAATGAGCTCTTTTGCCTTAACATCAATCATCTCGATTGCCTTAGCAAGCTTATCTTCTGCACTAACCTCTGCTTTTACCGGCTTCGCCTTTGGCTCAACTTTCTCGCCGGAGTTTGCCCAGTCATAGATCTTCTCTCCATCTTTCTCCGTAAGGACTTCATAGCGTCCCTCAAAAATGTGAGTGTTGTCCTTCATTGCATCCGCAACATGAGTGTCCTGAGCAAGGTTGAAAGTGACCGTGAAGTTGTACTCCGTATTGTCTCTCTGTTTGAAACCAATGCCAACTTTCTTCGGAGTCTGCTTACCATTCTTCTCTTCAAGGACATATTCGTCCTTGCCTCGAACGGTTGCAATAATATGGATTGGCGTCTGAAGGATCGTCTCCATAAATGCATCATGGCGTGGCGTGATTTTTGCCCAGTTGGTATAACTATTGCCTGGCATTTTATTATGCGTTTCAAGACAATAATCCCACTCATGCGTTGCCGAGTCGATAATCAGAACACTGTATCCGCCATCCACCGCCTCGCTAATTGCTTCAATGTAACTCTCCGGCGTATGTACATCAAGCTGCAGATCATCGAAATCAAATTCATCTGCATAGTAGCGGATACGACCGTTCTCTGTATCAATCGCCGCTACTCGACCTCCTGCCTTATTGGCAATACCTTTTGCGAGTCTCAGTGCCGTATAGGTCTTACCGCTGCCGCTGGGGCCAGCAAGCAGGAGCTTAGTCCACACTTGCTCTCTTTTTGCTTTTTGGAAAGCCATAAAATCAACTCCTTTTTATTTTTGACTGGATGAACCAGTTTCCTCTGGAACTAAAAACTCAAGAAAATATGTAGATCTGTTAGTTCTATTTTCATCAAAGTTCTGATATTTGTTATCCCTTAAATCTGGTGAATCGTCCATTGGGATAACATAGTCGCAAATGGGATCTTGTTCTTTAATTTTGAAGATTGAATTCTTTGGTCGAATTACGATATCAGTTACAATCCTTCTCTCCCTCAAGTAGTCAAGCAGACGGACTTTAAGTATTGACTTCTTTTTTATCCCATTTGGCTTAATTGCGAGAACACCATGTTCGAGAAATGAGGTTTTGTTACCAAGTGGCTTTGATTTACCATCATAAAAGATAGCCTCTCTGCCGCCTTTCAATGTAACAGAATCAAGATTCTCAAATTGAATCTCGATCAGCGAATGATCCCAAATCATGTTAATCGACCTCCTCAAGCTTTTCTATCAAGGGTTCAGGGTTCTTCGATTTTGCTATCTGTTTTAACTTGTCCGTCTTATCGTCGTACTCCAAAAGAAAATACATTGACCTGTCATATTGTTTCGTTGCGAGGAGCTTCATTTTTCCCATTGCCTCCTCATAGCGCGCAGCCAGAATAACCGAATCCTTAAAGAGCTTAACTTTTTTGACAACTTCGAAGTAGTTGCTCATGAAAGCAATTCGATAACGGCTTCCAGGAAATCTCCAAAGCTAATTGCATCAGCAGCCTCGCATTCATCAACGCACTTGCAAGTGGAACTACTGGAACCGTACTTTTCTTCGTATTCTTTCTTGAGCTCCACAAGCTTCTTTTCCGCTTCCTCGATGTCTTTCTTCGCCTGGGTCTTAGCTTCTTCCAGCTCCTTAGCAACGCGGGCTTCCTCGGCGTGCTTTTTCTCACACTCCATAGCTTCCTTTTCATTCGGATAAGCCTTACCACAGGTGTCGCAATAGTAATTTACATGCATAGTTTTTACCTCACTTTTCAATTATTTCAAAGATATGGCCTTCATCTCGTTTAGTGAAAACATATCTATCTCTGATTTTGTACTGGAGCTCGTCCTCCCAAGTAACTTCGTAGGCAGCTCCTCCCCTGAATACAAACTTCATTTCCGGATCTACAACCGTTGTTAAAAATCTCAGGTACTTTTTCATGTTGAAAGTCCTCTGATTACTTCATCAATTTTGTGGGCAACTGCAATGAAATTCTCTTTCTCCCAGCCCTTCGAAGTCATTGCAGCTGTACCGATTCGTACTCCACTTGTCTGCATAGGACTGCGTTTCTCATTCTGAACACAATTCTTATTCAGAGTAATTCCATTAGCATCAAGAGCGTCCTGAACCATACGGCCTGAAACATTTGGATGGGTTTTTGAGAAGTCAAGCAAGAATAAGTGATTGTCTGTTCCTCCGGTCACAACCTCATAGCCCATTTTAATGAACTCGTCGCACATAGCCTTACAATTAGCAACAACTTTACCGATGTACTCTTTATACTCCGGCTTAAGACATTCTTCCGCTCCGCACGCTTTGCCATAAATCATGTTCATCAGTGAGCCTCCTTGTGTGCCAGGGAAAACTGCACTATCAACCTTTTTTGCATGCTCCGGCTTGCAAAAAATAAGCCCGCCTCTTGCCGACCGAAGTGTTTTCTGTGTTGTCGTAGTGATTACATCAGCAAAGCCAAAGGGTGTTGGATGATGCCCCGTTGCTATCAAACCCGCGATGTGAGCCATGTCTACCATGAAGAATGGGTTTTCATCACCACACTCTTCGTCAATTATGTTTCTGTCGTCAATTATGTTTCTGATGCGCTCAAAATCAATAATTCTCGGATACGCTGATGCGCCGGCAAGAACAAGGTTCGGGTGGAACTCCTTGATTTTTTGGCGAATATCGTCGTAGTCGATGAAGCCGTTTTCATCCACACCATACTCTACAATTTTGTACAGTTTCCCGCTGAAGTTTGCCGGTAATCCATGAGTTAAGTGACCACCGTTGGATAAACTCATCGAAAGGATCGTGTCCCCTGGTTTAATAAATGCTGCATATGCTGCTTCGTTCGCCTGGCTTCCGCTGTGCGGCTGTACATTCACATGGTAGTTCGTGTTGAATAACCTTTGAAAAAGATATCTCGTGTAGAGCTCAAGCATGTCAACACAATCACAGCCACCGTAATATCTTCCGATATTCCCAGTATGGATGTAGTCAGGAAACATACTTTTGAATCGTTCAACGCTTTTCTTTTCCGGATAACCTTCGGCGTATTTGTTCATGAACTCTGTCCCGCACGCCTTAATAACTCTTTCATCCGGAAAATTTTCCGAAGCAATTAGCTCCACAACTTCACGCTGCCGCATTCGCTCGGCTTGAACAACTGCTTCTAAAAAGTTTTCTTTTGAAATAAAATTTCCTCCTTTACTACTTAATTGAAGATTCCCGTCCAGCTATCGTGTGTCAAAAATCATATGTATTTATCTCCTTTCATCGGATTAGAACAACAATCTATGTTCCAGAAAATTCGCCTGAGTTGAGTGGGCGAATTTTCGTCGAAGGCGGCCTGTCAAGTGAAAAAATAAAATTTCGTGAAATTTTATTTTTCTAATTTATTTTGGCCAGCAATGCCTTACTTTCGATTAAACCAAAAAGCACTCAAACAATATGTAATAAGTAATGACAACATAGATTTGAGGGGAAATTCCCCTCTGTGGGTGGGCCAGGGTCGCATCGACCAGCCCGGTTGGACACTTGGCAGGCGTAGCATTCTCCTGCGTCCCTTTTGGCTCATAGAGCGTGCGGTTGCTACGAAATCTACCACCTCAAGTGCTGGTTTACTGCTTTTTAGTGTCGTGCAGCTCGACTCTCTCTAAATTGGAAATTTCCTTTTGGGCATGTTACTGCCCAATGGCACGGGCCCCCGGACTCGAACCGGAATTGCATGGATTTAGAGGCCAGCATGTTTACCAATTACTTGCAGACCCGCTTATGTAATAAAATTTGTCCGCTCAAAACAGCCAAAACCTTGCGAACACCGCAAAGTAAACAACTATCGTAATTGCGCCAGAGATTAGCGCAATCTTTACATGTTCGTTCATAAAATACACTCCTTTACTATTCTTTTATATCTTTCTGGATCTGACCTCTCCAGTTCAGCAAACGAAATCATATTGTTTTCTTTTTCAGGCTTATACCTGCCGGAGGCATCAAAAAAAGAGCCACTTATCCTTGCGGTAAAGTGACCCTCGACTTCATCATAAAAGATCTCTGCGTCCGGGAATCTTCCTTTTAAAATATATGCGAACTAATAGCAATTTCCAGTGAACCAGTGTTCGTCTGGTCTGAACCTCCGGCGAATAAATTCTTCTACCATAACCATTCCTTTCTTCCTATATGAGGCACTATTTTGCCTCGTCTGGATAAAATGTTCTGATGTAGTTTGCGTAGTCGTATTTGGCGTAGAGCCCCATCTTTTCAACGGCTCGTTCCGATTTTATATTCTCCCAATGTTGTCTTCTTGCAAATATGTTATAGCTCAAGATCCCTGTCTCTTTCTCTATGTTTCTTGTCTCCCAACATGAACCAGATATCGCAAGAGAGTTCATTGAAATGGAATACCCGAATGTGTTACAAGTTTTAATCAGTCTATTTGCGTACAAAGTTAATGTATTCCTTGTGAACTGATTTCTACTTCTTATTAGCTTCCCATTATCTACACGGCGCAATGGGCTTACAACCATCCCATCTCTACTATAAATATTAAATATGCTTTCATCTCTTGTCTTTAAGATGAAAGGTAAAATACATGCAGGAATTAAATGCTCTTCGCCATTATGACAAAGCACTCTACCTTGAATGGCGTCAGCTCTCATAGAAAAAATATCATCTAAATCAAATCCTTCGAACAAAAGCCACAGCATAGTAGCATGTTGATTTTCAACCGTGCCCAAATGTATTGTTGGAAACCACTCCAAAAACTTTCTTGATAGTTCCATTGGAGATTTAATAAATAAGTTACTTTCATCTTTTGCGTATAGCTCAGATTTTATGCTTCTGCTTTTCGCTATATTTTCTTCAATATAGCCAGCATTCACGCCATAATTAAAGTACTTATTGATATATCCATTTATTTTACTTTGATACTGAGCAACAGCAGGAAATGTCCGGTTGGCAGCAATCAGTTCTTCTGTGTTAAAGAAAAGAAGATCTTTCCCAAGCCGTTCTTCGGATGGTTTGAATTTTTCTAGGGCTATTCTGATAGGCTGTCTCTCATTTTCTTTTAATGATTGATAGAAACCCAGTTTGTAATCCATCGTGTCGTACCTCCAAAATAGGGTATTACCTATGTAAGTATAACACAACCATGTCACAAAATCAATTTGTAGAAACTAGTGTTTTTGCTTTCTTCTAAAGAGCCAAGAGTTCATCCAAATTAAGAAAAGAAATAGCACTTGAGGCTAAGGAATTCGCTACCGCCAGATCCTTCATTATATTTTGCGGCAATTTTGTAATAAATTCGCCAAGCTCTTCTTTAGGGAAAGAAATCGGATTTTCACATAGAGCCACACTATCCTTTGGCAATCCGCTTTCCTTGCATCGAATAACCACATGTGTAGGCATTTTTTCTTTCTTAATCGCCGTAGTCAACGGAATTAGCACAACATTAGGGCTGTATTTATTACCAATGTCATTTTGCATTACTACATAGGGGCGATATCCTCCTTGCACCGAACCGTTACATTCTACTTTCGCATAGTAAACATCACCAATCGCAATTTCTTTTCTGTTCATTGTTTTACCTCACAAATCTGTCTTTGTGAGACAATAATACCACATGCATAATTAAATGCAATAGTTTAAAAGGAAACAGAGTATGCTCAGGCATACTCTGCTCTTAAACGCACAAAACTGTTATTCTGTCCGTACAATATCTTATAGTCTCCATTTTTAAATCTGAGATCCGTAACATTATATAGGACAAAATTTGTTTCGTTGTTTTTCCCATAAAAACAAATGTTATCTTTGTTACTTCCAATCAGTCTAAATCCATATGCCTCAAATTTTAAGGCATAGCCAGACAAACAATCATCTATAGTAATCGTCGTCTTCTTCCCTTTTGGTATGTATTCTTCTATCTCTTTCTCTCTAATCAATACCATTCCCTCCCAAATGGCGATTTTAAACTATTCTCTGCGGCCAATAGAGCAGATTGCTTATCGGGAAGTCTCTCCAGGTATATGGAACCTCAAACTCATTGGTTCCATCAAAATAAAACCGTTTGCACTCCCCCGTCTCCGTTGGCACAAACATCGCCCATTCATATGGCGGAATAACCTCCGTTTTACACATCGTCGGTTTCCACCCTTCTCTTCGCGCGATGTACCTAATAGCCATCTCCCTTACTCTTTCGGGTTTATCCGGATAATCCATCGGAGCGAAATCCCACATGGTAATTAGGCGATTACGGCTATTAAGCACAAAATCCTTTGTAAAGATTTCTTTGTATTTGCCGCGCAAATATCCTTTTCTCACAATAGCATATTTTTCGTCTAATAACTGATCATACAGACCCCGCAGCTCCTCTTCTCTCTCCGGCCAGGGTTCTGCATATTTGTCGTCATTTATGTAGTCCGAAAAATCCCCGTTGTAAGAAGCAAATGTTTCGATCTGCGGAGAAAATGTGTCCTCTTTGATGAGGTATGGCCTTGTATACCAATCCCGTCTATTGTCTTTATAAATTTTAGCGGTTTCTCTGTCCCTAAAATTATAGATTTCTTCCATCGGGTTGTATGAAAATCTATAGGACTGATACATTATTGGCTGCCAGTTCTCATATTTAGCAATTGTGAATTTTGCTTTACCCAAAAAATGAAAGAAATGATTTGGGCAACAAGATTCATGCTCAAGGTATAGATACTTCTCAGCCTTTCCAATCATTCTAAAATCTGCATCGGGGCCAAATACTGAACGATATACTCTCTGAAGCTCTGCTGGGGAGCGAATAGCATGAATATAAGTGTCTCGAACTGTATAACAAGGATTTTCACTTAGCCACACTCTAGGGTTCGCTCCAACAGGTTTCCATCTTTCACGGGATGCAACGAGATTCATAGCCGCGTTTAATAGAATGTCATCCATAGCAACTGTATATTCTCCGCCTGTGTACTTAATAGCAGTTGCAATTAAGACATCCTTATTCTCTTCAAGAAATCTCTCTCTCTCAGAAGGCTGCATATTGCTTGGAGGAGATGTGGATAGCTTTCCGCTCTTGCTTTGCTTTTCCGTTTTTTCTAAAATTGCAGCGCTCAACCCCATTGCCAAGAAAATATCTGAATAATCGCTCATTGTCTCCTCCTAGAACATTCGTTCTTTATGCCTTTAATTGTACTGCTAATTACCTTCTATGTCAACTGGTCAATCACACCAAAAAATATCTTCAATTTTCATATTAAGAGCCTTTGCGATCCGACACATAGTTTTCAGAGTCGGGTCGCTTTGCCCATTTTCAATCCTGTTAAGTTGCGCCTTACTTATCCCTGTAGCCTTTGCAAGCTTTCTAAGACTAAGATTTCTTGCGTCTCTTATTTCATGGAGCCTATTCATAATATCACCTCTAAGGTACCTTGTCCAAACAAGATGATATCATTCTTTAAGATAATTTTACCACACTTTGTGTCCCATATGTGGGACTATTAGAGGGTTTTATGTAAAAGTTTAATATAATTTATTGTTACTTATAGCTAATTTTATACTGTTTTAGACAATTCCAACAATATAAGATAATTCCCAAACGAAGGTTTTGTTACTCCGCTTTTATATGCAACTATCGTGTTTCTATTTATACAAGTCATTTCACTGATAGTCGAGGGATAGTATAACCTATAAAGTTTACTCAAGTCCAAAATAACATCCTGCACATCTTTGGAATCATATTCTTTTTTCATTTCTACAAGATCCTTAAAGTTACAGTTCATCGCTATAAACCTCCTTTAATTTATATTGGGCCGTTTCAATGTGGTCAACCGCAGATACAATTAGCTCATAAGAATCTTCCATCTCCATATACTTGTCAGAGCTCTATAAGTTCTCCGGCATATTGTTTAATGCGCTCTCTTCTTCATCCCCAATTTTGCTTAACAGAAGTTTTATGTTTGACAATTTCCCATATATATCTTCTATTCTTTTTCTTCTTGTTTTGTTCATGTTATTCCTCCATTTAATTATCTAAATATTGTCCAAGCCATCCAATAGCTTCATCAACGGCCTCTTCTATAGGCATTTTGTTTTCGCGAAATGCATCTACAAGAAGCTTATACGCTTCATAAACCATGTCATGCTTTGTCATTTTAATTCTCCTTTATTAAATTATGTCATTATATCGTTCTGGGTATCTTCTGTACGAATTGTAATAAAAATGCACCCTTTTGGGTGCAAAATTAAACTTATTTTATTCTGGCGTTCCATTAAGAATATCTCTGGCGGATTCTTCATCGATGTGAAAAGTAAAGACGCCCAAAATCGTAATTTCAATATAAGTTGATTCTTCAGATTCCGCTCCAACCCAAAAGCTATCTGCCAAACTAAGTATCTCTTTTAGTGTTTCATATAACTTATTCTCTTCATCAAAACACAAAAGACATCCTCTAATGGTTATACCTGCTCCCATTAAAGGTAAGCCAATATTATATTCTATTTTGTACTCAGGCTCAATCTCTTCAATCTTCTTCGCCAACTTAACCATCTTCATATATTGAAGGTATTTGTCCGGATGGAAGATATAAGCGCCTTTTTTCTTCGCTTCATCGTCTATCCGTTTAATCTCGCTCATTACTGCATCAAACTCGCCGCTTTCCATTGCGGCCTCAAGTTCAAAGTTGTCCAAATCATCACGCTCCTTTATTTTATAATATCAATAATCACAAAACATTTCAATAAGAAGAAATGGGATTTCTTTTTGTCGCCCCGCATTTTTTGCATTGTAAAGTGAACCCTGCCGTATCTGCGCCAACACACTCCCATTCGTGAATACAACCAAAATTCGTAGCGCCTGTTTCTGTAGCAATGCAATCACAGTGCGAGACCCATGGAGCATTTGCCCTGCCACACCTGGGGCATATCCAGCCATTCATAGGGAAGAGACCATTTATATTGCCGTAGGAACCTTCTGTACTTCCGGAAGTAGCTATTTTAGTGTTTGCAGCGCAATTATCGCACTCACCGTCACAATATTCCCATGAACTCCCACACTTTCGCAATTCTTTACCCATAACATCACTCCTTCAAAAAAACCTAATTTCCAACGCCGTTATTTCTCCATTTTGTTTATACGCAAAAACTCCATATTCTCCGTCTCCATAGCCAGAAGAGCTATAAAAACCATCCTCTGTTATCCATGCGTCTCCACTGCTGGTTCGCTCACAAAACCCATGCCATTCATCATCGCTGTAATCTGGCTTGTTGTGAGAAAAGCCGGCCATTCCAGCATCAACACCTATAGTCCCTATTTCTTTCATATCATTTTGCCTCGGAATATTACCATTGTGATAGATGCCAATTATTCCAACGACATTATATTCGAATGGTGTTTTATCCTCGTATTCGCCTTTATCTGTGTGACGCCAAATATAGCAATCATATTCTCCTTGTTTGATTTTCACATCGTTCATTCTACACCAAACATCTCTGTCGTAGCATGGATCTGTGACATCGACGCTACCGTGGAAATTCATAGTGCCAATTTTCTTTCTACGCATGATGATCCTCCTTTAGTTCTGTTGTTTTATTTCGTCAGCCTGGGTTAGACAGCCAAGATTGGTACTTCCAAATTTGTTTTGAATCGTCTATAATAAATTTGCCATCGGGAAACCGGTGAGATTAAAAAGAAGGGGAATAATCCTATGAAACAATTGATTCGTCGATTGGTAGTAGGGTTTACTGCCCTGTAGCTGGCATCATTCGCATTAGAAACGATTGCCGGCTATGGCATGATGGCAGTAAACCCTGCACTTGCATTGGTGATTTCAATCACCCGCTTGGTTTCCGAATTTACTTTGGCAATCCTGGCAATGGTTGAACATCTCTTTATGATGTAAGTGTCCTGCCCGTCCCGAGTGTGCTTGAACCACACTCGGGACGATTCTTTTATGTTCTACCTGTCCCATAGCGGGCATAACACCATGAGCTTTGGAAGTATCTTTTCATTTGCGGTTTTGCGTGCTATAATTCATTTGCCGACAAAGGCAAACATTTTCATACAACTCTTCGAGTAAAATCACCCAGCTGTCCGATTAGGGCGGCTGTTTTTTGTTGCCTCTTTCCCATGTTCTGTGATACAATAAGCTTTGCCGAGCTTTTAAAGCTCGAGTTTGGGTATTGGAGGTGAATTCCATGCAGATTGCTCACAGCGTCTATATGGGACTGACCGCCGCCTGCGTCATAATTTCCCCTATCCTGAAAATTATGAAGTAGGACAAAGTGGCGGTAAGTCCCAAGCTTGTTGCATTCACAGAGACTCTTTTTGAGATTATTAAGTATCTCAGATAGATCTTAATTTTGTTGAAGTGACGAGCAAAAACCGCTGGTCGTCCCTGGACTCAGGGACGACCTCCTTTGGTCGTTCTTGGCGTACTCTACCTTGCCAGGGACGACCTTTTTTCTTGGCTGCCTAAGCCAGACTGACGAATTACTGATCTAACTAATTAGAAATGGCAATCAAACAAAACAACCGCCCACTCCTCCGGCTTCTTCCTTATTTCATTGATAAGCTCATCGTTTATGATTGAATCACATTCTTCAGTATTAAAGAACGCTGAGTCAAAATCATATGCCCCAACGAGCAAACCGGAGATGCACTTTAGATGATAAGAAATCAATCCACCTTCTCCGAAACTTGACCTTGGACTATTCTTTATGATGTCCTCAATGTTCATGCTTGGACAATATTTCTTCAGGCTTTCAACATGGTGACGAAGTATATTCTCTTGCTGGTCTCTTACGACAAGAAGCTCATCAATAATTTTATCCGGTTCGTCCCTACCCAGAATTACATTGCATGGATACTCGCTTTCCCATCTTCCAGCTGTGTCTGTTTCCCGCCAGTCGTATGCGTTATAATAATCTTCGGTTTCACTTTTTGCAACGCTTCTAATCTCTTCAATGGTCTCATCCTTGCCTTCAAGTTTAACTAGAATTCTGTGTAAAGCATGCATAATAAGACTTCCTCCTTATTGTTTATCCTTCAACTCATTAAATGTCAAAGGGACAAGATTTGTCTCGGGTTCCCACCCACTGAGCTGGTCGAAAGCAAACCGAGCGAAGTATGCCAAATACCGTTCCTCCGGCGCTACTGCGTCCTCGTCTGCGATACAGGCGTCATCCAATCGGATTCCGCTCTTGACCAGCCCCTTTGTTTTCTTTTCAACATAGTCGATGGGGCCATCAGTCTCGTCAAAAGTTCTGTCTTCGTCAATGGAAAGATATGCTATTACTGTCCGCACATTCATTTTCACTTCCTCCTATCTTAGCCGCAGCCGCACACATAAAGATCGTCATCAATCATTTTCTCGATCTCCGCCTCCGACAAATCGGTAAGGCACCGAACCGCCTTGATGATCCGGCGATGAACCTCTTCTACACTGTCCGGCTCGTTCTCCGTTCTGTACCACGGCATAGAGGGAGGGTAATAGAAATACTCATTCCCGTCTCCGTCATCACAGAATGTGAGAGTGTCCGTATCATCACAGTGAGCCAGGAGGTCTCCGATGCGCCCATCGAAGGAACTGTAGAGAATGTCTCTCAAGCTGACAGAGCCGGTTCCGCAGGGTCTGTCCCACGCACAGGTCAGGCCCTCGAGATCAAGCCCATCGAAGTTGCCCGTCCGTACCAGCTCGGCGATCTTCTCATTGTTTGGGAGCTGCTTATGCAGGAACCGAACCACTTTTTCCTTCGAGAGGTGCGGCTCAAGGCTGCTTGCGCAAAGACCGATCCCCTCTATCATCCAATAACACATACTCATTCTCAATCGCTCCAATCGTCCAACTCATCACAATCCGTTGCTTCAAAATCATCCGACCATTCGATATCTTCTTTCCCATATCCTTCGACTTTTTGATACGCATCCTGCTCGGAGTCTGCCTCGATTGTCACCCACCCGTAACGGGCAAATAATACTTGATACTTTGCCATGTGAGTACCTCCTTTATCGTGTTTTCAGACCAATGTTATTTCTAACAAGGTATTTTGCAATCTCTTCTGGATTGTTGTTCCCATGGTAATCAAAAAGAAGACCCGCAATAGTCTTCGTATCATCTTCTTGTGCTCTCTCAAACTCAAACCAGAAATAATCTCTAACAATACACTCACGGCGTTTAGCAACAGAACAATTCGAATCATTTTTGCAAAAATCACACTTATGCATGTTCTTGTCCTCCTATTGCTTCTAAACAAATTCTGCTTCTTACACACATGTCGTAGGCTTTTAGCGCAGCTATCAGAAATAGTTTTGTGTCTTCTCCCCATCCGATAATTTCACATTGACGCTTTGCTTCCTCGCCGCTCTTCTGCAAAGCATGATCCAAGCAATTTACAAAGCTACAAGCGCGGTTTAAACTTGGGTAGAAAAAGCTGTTGTACATCTCTGGTGTTTTCTGTAGCTCTGGATTATAGTCACCAATCATAAACCTACCCTCTTCAAATAGCATTTGACGGATATCTTTTAATCTCAAACTTTTTCGTATAGTCCTCGCTCTTTTCATCGGCAAAAACAAAGACTTCAAATTTGTCTTCTATGTATTCTGGCTCACCATTGCTGATTGCATATTTTTCTCTTACTACCGCAAGGTCTTGCCAAAATACATCATCATCGCTCATTATCCCAATGTATATTTCGTTAGGATATGCCGAATCACAGCCTTCCTCTGCCACAAGTTTTGTTCCATTGTGTAGGTCAATAACTATCTTTTGAGCCATATCAAATACCCCTTCTTTATTTATGATTCATCGATTTCTTGCCCTTTTCTTTTTTCGCAAAGAACTGTTTCCGCGCCTTCTTAATCACACTACAATTGTGGCAAGCATTACGATCCTTACAGAACCAACAACCGTCTTGACCTGCCCACCACCAGTGTGGCATTGTCGGAGGTTTTCTCCATTTCTTCAAATGTCATTCCTCCTTAATGCTCCTTAAACACAACCTGTTCGCCTTTTTTTAATGACCAACAGCCACCAGAAATACAAGCACATTCCGTACAATTACCGCCGCACTTTTTTGCATCTTCCCTCGCCGTGGTTGTGCCGTCCCTATACAAAACATGCGCTTCAGGCAAATGAAAAGGGTTAACCATTTTCAGGTCAACCCATGCGCTAAATATCATATGTAAATTAGGTGGAAGATCTCCAACATTGCTAAGATAGTGGTTCACTATCTCATATTTTTTTGTGAAGCAAAGAATCTCACAATGTAAATTTCTCACCGCAACCGAAACCATCTTAATGAGATAATCCCAGTCAGGTATATCCCCACTTACATGGAATCGAAAGAACCTCGAAGTCATAATAGCTGCTTCAACCTCTCTCCAGTAGGTCTGCGGATCTTCTTCCAATATGGTAAGATTTCTGATGTATGAGTTTCTTACACTTGGTCGAAGTCGTTCAATCTTTTTCGCATAGCATTTTTTGTTACAACCACACTTGATGCAAGTTAGCCCAGATGGAAGTGAGACACTTTTTATCTCGCCAAGTTTGCTGTTTCCTTTGCTGATGCATACACCCATATATCAAATCACCCCTTTCAAGCACTATAACGCTCAACCAGTAGCTCAAGTGTATAAATCTTACTAATGATCTCGGCTTTGTCACCTGCAGGAATGGTTGTATCAGCACTGATATCTCTATACAAAGATATCAAATGATCCAGGTAGCTTACCTCGCAAATTCTTTTATACTGGCACGGTCTATCGGCGCAGCAAGTATTTATATTTGCCATGAGTTAATTCCTCCCTTACTTAAAAGTTTCCAATACAACTCGGCTGAGTTCATCTATTACATCTTTTACAGAAGATCTATCTTCCTCAGATATTCCATGAACCTGTTCTAAATCCGCATTCAACTGATTGATTAAAATCATGAAACGATACGCTACCCATGAATGCATAAAGCCCTCCATCTTAATAGAAAAGCAGCTCTTTCGGGCTGCTCTTCGATACTTTTATTTTATTTCCTTGAATGAAAATGGATTGTTTGTAGTAGGTAACGCGGGAGCTTCGCTCTTTACTTGCTCCACATTTATGCATACTGGCTTCCTAAAAAGCGCCGTAATATTGTTTTCAAAGTCCCTGTCCATATTATAAGCTCCCACATACCAGTGTTTATATTTCAATTTCTCTTGCAGCTCATCAAAGAAATTGGTGATGATATTAGGAGTATAAAATCCAGGAGCTAAAGAAAGATGAATATTGTTAGGGGCATAATAGGTCGCAACATAATCTACTTCCCAATTGTGATTTGCAAGATTTTCTCTAGCGTGCTCTATTGTTTCTTCTGTTATATTTGAACCTTCAAATTCGATTGGAGTATTGATCTCTTTAAAGCACTCAATAGGAAAGCCTCCGCCAAAAGTGAAAATCCTAATTCCCTTAAATTCAATGATTTCTCCTGGTTCTACAAGAAGCTTTGATCCGTAAAGTTTTTTTGTGTTCCATTCTGATTCAATTTCCGCTATTGCTCCATACCAATTTGTTGACGCTCCTTCGTGGAACTTAGTACCCCACATGCCAATACCAACTGCAAACGAGCGACGAATTATACTACTTGGGCTATAGACAGAAAAACCACATGACAGAACAAAGGCCGTATTATCATCATAATAGGTTTCATGCTGTCCATACTCCTCATTAAAATCACTATCCTGCCAAGAAAAATAACAACCCCCAATAACCCAAATATCCGTTTTTTTCTTTCCCATAACAATATTATTTGGTGAATAAGACAAGTATTTTTTCAAAACAGATAATGGTGTATATTCCAAAGATGTCTTTCTAACTCGTTCAAAAATTTTCGGATCAAACGAGTCGTAAACCTTGCTCCATATCTTTAGTTTCTCAATTATCGGCATTGCCTCCTCAGCTGTGCAAAAGGTTAATCCGCCATCCAAAGATATCTTAGAATCATAAAATACCTCCGGTTCCTTCTCTTTCTTCTTAAACAACCCCATATCAACACCTCCAATATTTAAACTCTACCATATTTTCACTTTTTGAGCAACCCCATCATACCATAACAGATGTCCAATAATCATCTCTCAGGAACCGCTGGAATAGGAATTCCAAACTCTTTAGCTGTCTCAAGCCACACTCTCTCGTTTTCTTCCAGCTCAGCAATTGCCTCCTCAGTCGTAACGCCTTGCCCAACACAGCCTCTCAAGTTCTTGCTCATTGCAACATAGAACTCAGAACCGGTTTTATCATTGCTTATTTTTTCAACCTCATAATCGTAAATCATATTTACTCCTTTATTCATGTTCTCGTTGATAAGCCTTCTCGTTTTCTGAGATGCTGATGTTCTCTATGAGAAGAAAAGCATCTCAGAAAACTCGAAGGATTTTCAAAGACCAGTATGAGCTGGGGCGAAAGGATCGTTCGACGATCCTGAGCCTCCAGCGATGGTACCGGTATTGTCATATTCTTGATAAAACCTAAGAACCTTTTATATGTAAAAGAATTGCAACATGAATTATTTACTTCTGAAACAACGCCAGAATATCGTTATAGACCTGAACAACAACATCTTTTGCAGCGTCTACGGCATCATATGTTACATTTTTAGCTATGGCCATCTTCAAAATCGTGTCGGAAGAGGGAATAAAAATATAAATTCCCAATGAAATAATTAAAATGACCAATGATATTTTGAAGGTTCTCTTTCCTCTCAAATAATCTTTATCGTTATTGCCATATTCTTTATTACTCAACATTGTTACCAATCCATAGATAAAAGGAATGAAGACACAAAAAGAAGCAAATAAAGATACTGTTCTAATACCTTTCGCAATATCAATAAAATAAAACAACCACGGGTTAATTACAGGTTCCATTTTACTTCCTCCTAAAAACAGTTTTATCGGCGTAGATAGCTTCTTTGCCATCTTCGCGCCAAACATCACAATATTCAACAATAAACGAGTTCATCGCCCACCATACATGAGATATAAACGGCCCATTGAAGTCCATCTCCAGGTTATTAAAGAGATAAATCTTTTTCTGCCCGGTCTTGAGATCCTCAAACTCATACCAAAAATCTACATGAAGCCCAGATTTGTCATCATACTGATAAAACTGAAATTTCTTCTGTCGCATAATAAACCTGCCACGCCAAAGATCGTCCTCTGCAATAGAATTATTTATGCTTTTGGCAACACGATTTGCTGACCGTATGTATTTTTTGATTTTAAGGCTCGTAATCATTTAAGCACCACCCCGAAGCAAGTTGTAAGAACCTCGAGAATCGTCAGCAATACCATCGCTCCAGAAAAACCCGCATTGATAACAGCCCAACGATAGCTACTGTTGTCGTAATAGTTCTTTGTAAGAAGAACAGCCATAATCGTCCACATCACTTGCAAAACAATCGCAATCATTTTTCACTCATCCTTTCTTCCTTGAATATCCACTCGGTTACATCTATGTATTTCCGGCGTTTCCAACTATCTGTTAACTTTAAATGCTCAAAATATTTTCCACATTTTGAGCATCGGAACAGATTGATCATACAGGTCAGATTAGATCTGCCTACAAATTGCATATCATGCCTGCAAAATATCCTCACAAATATTCCTCCAACTCAAATCGCTTGTGGCAAAATCCAGTTACATCGGAGATATAGTCAGAGATGACTTCCTCATCTTCGATGTCATTGAGAATCGTGATTTCGTTTGGTAACTCAACGCCGTCGTCATCCTCCGGGCCAATATACCACTGAATGTTGACCGCCTTTCTCTGCGGGCATTCCACTTCGCGCCACTCTCCCTCGAACGCCCAGATTTCCGAACTGAAACCACGGTCAAACTCCCATTCATAGAATTAACCTTTTATATCTTTCCAGTAGCAGTAGAGACACCCGTGGGGGCATCTCGTCTTATGTTTCAGCAGTTCAGTTTTCCCTGCATAACACATACAGCCCTTTCGTTGATAGCCAGCCCCGTTTGATTCTGCATCCTCAGAAAATCCAAGCAGATTGAGGTCGTAGTCTGAAATACAGCCACAGGCAATCGGCTCCGTAAGACCGGGTTCTGCACAGGACTCAATTCGGAGGACTTTGCCGTTATCCAGCCCTTCCCAGAACTGCTTTGCTTGCCGCAGCATATCGTCCACTTTTGAAAGCTGTGCTTGTGACGGAGCGAAACCGTTATCGCCATAGGGAAGCGGCAATCCAGCCTTTTTGAACCGGCTTCTTGCGTGTGGATACATATCAATGACGCTCACTCTGTAGCGCTGAAACCCCATTTCCATAAAGGAAATCAGTGTGTGGTACGCAACGGAGAGCCCCTTTTCTGTTGGAATAATAGGGTCAACACGAACAACAATTCTGCTCATAGGGAATCCAGCTTTGACCAATTCCATAATTGCTGTAAACTCCTCATATAGAGTTGGCACATTTGGCTCCAAAATAGAGTGCCCATATCCGGTAACTGTAGTGTGAATGATGAGCTTATCCTTATGTCTCAAAGCAGCGTCAAAGAAATCCGGCGACACACACTTCGTAATAAGCACAGCGGCATCAACATTGTCTAATTTCTCCTCCCAAGACAAGTCAACCCCTGCGTCGCCTGCCTCTGTAACTCCTATCTTATATAACGCCATATCAAATTAACCTTTCATATCTTCTGAGTGAATCACAAGATATTCCCACCAAATGCATTTACTCATGGAGCCGGTGCCAACAAGCGAAAGGCACGATGCCTTACTTTTGCATTGATGACACGCTGGTTTCAAAAACTCGCCGACATCTTCAAAATCACATACGAACCAAGACTCATCTGAATCAAATGTTATAAAGATTGAGTAGCCACCATCGTGTTTCTGATACAATTCCATTGTCCAAATATCGTTCTGTAGCGCAACCGTATCCGAACTGCCGATAAAACCGATGCGCTCACGAGTAGCCAGCCACTCATTACGCTCGTCCCATCTTGTTATCTCATGCATAAAATCACCCTTTCATGTTCTCCAACATTCCTGTTCTTTGTCCCACCGCTCAATCATTCTCGGCCTATCAATGCTCGTTAAATACCACCTGTTCTTTCTCGTCCGGTTCTAACGAGCTGCACTCAACGGGTTCGTAGAACTCATTTACCATACCGTCCATACCATGCCTCCTTATAATTATTTTTCTGAAGCTCGTGTACTACATAGCCGATGTATCTCCGACAATCAGCTCCAAAGCTGGCAACACTCACCAGCGTTGAAACCTTAATATTGCTGAAATGGCGATCACAGTCCTTGAATGGGCAACTCGTGTTGTCACAATATGTACGGTCTCCCATGTTGTCCTCCTTTACATCGCACGAAAATCTTCATGTTTGATTTTCACAATGATGCGCTTGCCTGTGCGGTCTCGAAGCTCAACAGCCGGACGCCCAACAACGCCTTCCATAAATGCTGTACCCATCGTGGACTTTGGATGTCCCTCAACAAAAGCAATTGCTTCGTCGATAGTACCCTCCAACACGATTGGAACTACATCAATACCAAGCATAGTTGCCGTCTGTTCTACCCATTGTCGTTCCTGATAGTTCTCTCCGACCAAAACATCAAAAAGGATAAAAGACACATCCTCCCGATAATTTCCGCCTTTTTGGATTTTAGGGCCATATCCCTCGCCAAACAGAATGACCTGCTTCTCGCCGTAAGTCTGTTCAAAAAGCTGCTCGACCTCCGGAGTCGAAAATGTATTGTTAAGGTACTCTAAGAGGAACTGCGGGATCGTAGCCTTGTCTGTTCTGCCAGCGAAGCTAATGTAGTGCCCATCCCAAATGACGCGAATATTGGTGCCGTCGAACTTCTCTGTGAACTGCCACTTGCTGTCCTTGAGATACTCCACAGCTTCATTGCGCCAATCCCCACGGATAAGCTTCTTTGTTCCGGTAGTGTCTCTGTTGAACACTGTTTCGATTTTGTTATACTCAACCATTCTTTACCCCTCCTAAAACTTTCATTAAATCATCTTCGAAGTTCTCAATTTCTACTGTTCTGAGATCTTCAACATCAATTAAATCGTTCTCCGTGAACCCATAGTATTCCAGCTCCATAGTGTCCTCCATGAGAATGACTTCTCCAGATACAATTGCATACGCGTAGCTGCCATAGTACCAATCCCAATTTCCTATACCCTCTTCTTTTAAGGCGTCAATCAATTCAAGCCGCAAATCCAGATCCGGATTATTACATTCGTTAAATCCACGGATCGGATGCTTCTCCATTATTCTTACATCAAGCATACTTAACCTCCCAACAGAGCCATCAGCTCACTCTCAAATTGATACTCTTTGCAATCTTCCACAAAGAGATCTTCGAAAGTGATACAATCAGAGTGCTCGCAAATATCATCTGTACGAACATAATTACGAACATAATTATCCTCATTTATGAGATACAACAAGGACGAATTAAAATACCAATAATCGGGGTTCTTTATTCCAGCATCTTTTAGTGCCTTTTGAAGCTCATCAGCGTCACCTCTTTTTAATGGCCCGCGAAGTGGTTTAACCCGCATCAAGTCAATGTTTAACATAATTACACCCCCAACAGATTAAATAGTTCCTTTGAGAAATCCGGTATATTAGGCTCAAAAAGATCGAGATACGAAATAAAATCACTCCGGTTTAATTCTGAACCACATCTAATATCAAGTCGATTGCCATTTATTTTGTATACAGATACGCAGCTATCCATATGCCATCCGTCGAAATTGATTCCCGCATCTTTCATTGCTTCAAGTATTGCTTCTCTGTATAAGCCTTGTGGACAGGTAATCCAGTTATTCCGCATCAAGTCAAGGTTTGCTTCCATTTAAATCAGCTCCCATTGTTGTTCTTCCGCTAACGGCCATCGAAAATAATGGCTCCTAAGCAAATAAATATCCAACACAATTAACTCCTCCTATTTATTGCAACCTTAGATATCTGTTCCAAGTTCAGATCGTATCTTCGTAGTCTTAAGTTGAGCTTCTGGCCAAATTAAGTCGGATTTGACTTAAGTTTGACTAGCCAAGGTGTGAACTCCTGTACTGTTTATCGGACTTTGACCTACTAGATGACCTCGAGCAGCAAGCTGCCGGCCTTCTCGCCTTCACTAATCAGACTCCCTGGCGTCCTTCTTGCCCTCACAATGAATTACAGTCGGTTAAACCGGACTGCTTTAGCCGTCGCTAAAAATATCGTTGCAATTTTTTTAATTATTTATTTTCTGAGAAAAGCTCGTCCACCGTGGAATCAAGAGCAGAAGCAATTTTCTGATAGTTCTCCAATCTGGAGCGAGTAAAGTTCTTTTCGATTTTGGAAACGGTAGCGGTACAGAGCCCAACCTTGTCGGCAAGGTCTTTCATGCCGTAGCCTTTCTCCATGCGCTTCTTCATCATTTCATAATTGTGTTTCATAGTTAATACCTCCTTAAATGTTGACAAGTTAGCAAAAATATACTACTATGGTCGTAGCACATTCTTTCTGTTTCATGGTGTGCCGCCGCCCTCCATGGGCGGCTCCTTTCTTTTATTCGTCCTCTTCGGTGTAATCTACCCAATAGATAGGGAGATTGATCCATTCTTCCTCGCCGTCTGCCTTAGCATAAAAGAAGCCGCCCTCGCCAGATTCTCTAACTGTGGCAACTTCTTCTTCGGTAGCTTCACGCCAATTTCCTTCTCCAAACTCGGCATTAAGTTCATTCTCGAGACACTCTTCAGAACAATATGTAACGCAATCATCTTCGTTGTAGTATCCCTCGTTAATTTTTTCTCCACAGCAAGCGCAGGTCGTCTTAAAAACTGGGATTGCCAGGAATGCGTCGATTTTATTTATGGCTTTGCTCAAATCGACTCCAGTGCTCTTGATTTGAATTGCCTTACCATCTTCCGCAAGGTATGCTTCCATATCCTCGCCTATCTCATCGGCAGAATAAATAGTTTCTTTATCTTCCATACCATTGAGCTTAAGATCAATGATCAGTCTGAGTTTTCTTGAAAACATTTCACATCCTCCTTAATTATCTAAAAGTGTTTGAAGCTCGTTTGAAAAATCATAATCGTCAGATGAACTTGACATTTCAATCAATTTTTCGATGGTGATAACTGGATATGGCGAAGTGTTTATTGAAACGCAAGACATTATATAACCGCCTCCAGTTTTCCTTAAAAAATAACAGCCATCAGACAGGCAATTCCACACCATACGACATTGAAAAGATTCACCATCGTGAACTCTTACTGCGTGTCGCAATGTATTCGCCCATTCGCTAACATGCCCATAAAAGCACACAGCGTATTCTTTGAGCAGATCCAGGTTAATATAAGGGTAATCCATACCATTCCCTCCTTATATTCCAAGCAACGCTGCAAGCTGTTCGGAGAAATCTTCCTGCGGAGAAGACATCTCAACGAATTCGTCCCATGTTATTGCTGGTCTGTCTTTTGCCCAATTGTCTAAGAATCTGCATTCCATCCGATTGTGTTCGATATAATACACCGTTTTGTCGCTATTCCAGTTCTTGTAGCAACTCAAGAGACCCGTATAACAACGAACAGAGTATTTCATCGTATCGACCATGGTTCTACTCCAATGGTCAATCTTCAGAGCATATGTCCTCAGCAAATCCAAATCAACATAAGGATATTCCGGCATGCTCACACCCCCTGAATTCCAAGAATCACATATCCGTCTTTAACAAAATCCGGGTCGGATAACGCATAGCAGATACGCATTATCACAGACTTTCCGGTATATTCACCGTCATACTCTTTCAGAATCAGAATATCTCCCACACGGAAGTCTCTGTCGTACTTACGAACCTCAAAAGTCTTAACTCCGTTCACTACATCTCTGTAGTACGGTGGCCAGATTTTTAATTCATGTATCTTCGGATTCAAACAGATGCACCTCCCAACAAAGCCATCAGTTCATCTTCAAAGGTAAAAGGCTCCTCTACTTGAACTTTTTCGAGGAATGCAGGAACAGCCCATTCGATTCTTTCACTGCCAGAGATCATGTGAATGCAGATGCGATACTCGCGGTCACTGAAGCCAATAATCTCAATAAAATCCACAAGACTATTGCGCCGATATTTATCAAGTCTCCAGGGCAATCTTTGATGGTTTACGATTTGCACAACATCTCCAACTTGAAACTTTCTCATATACTCCCCTCCTTACGCAGCAACATCGTCTGCCATCATCTTGATGACATCGCAATGATACTTTTTGTTGTACCAAGAGATCACATAATCAAAATACTCAGGCTCCACATTGCTATAATAAGAGAGCTTGCCACGCAGAGTCATTACTTCTTCCGGCGGCCAGCCCTTACCATCTTTTCTTGCAACTATGTAGTTGTTCAGCATCGCTTTGAAAACCTTTTTATTTTCGTGTCCAACAGTGATTTTGTTGTCTTTGTTGATCATCAAACCAAGACACCAGTTTCGACCTGCTCTGCTGCCGTAATGTGTTTTTTCTTTCTTAATGGCATATGGCGCATCAAATTTCTTAAATACATCGTTCATCATCTCGATGACGCCCATGAACAAGAAACCTTTCTTGGAAGAAACCGTAGCATCATCGGCGTAGCGCGTATAAACAAAATCGTTGGTCTCGCTAGCTCTCAACCGGCGAGAGATTTCATGGTCGATGGGAATCATAATGACATTAGTAAGAAGCGGAGAAATCGGAGTTCCCTGCGGCAGTCCACCATCGAGGAAACAGAGAGAGATAGCATCTCGTAGCGCTTTCTCGCCATCCTCATATTTAACAACCTCGCAGAAAGGATAAATCACGGATAACATCCGCATTGTGAATTCCAGCGTAGTCGAACCAAAGAAATTGCTCAAGTCCGTCTTGAGGTACCAATTACTGTTGTTTCTTTGATGTACTTTCAGCGCATCAGTAGTGCTTCTGCCCTTGATGTACGCAAAAGCAGCCGTATGATATAGAACCTTAAAATCATTCTCAAAAATTGCCTTGAGACTATACAGAGCTTGTTTCAGTTCGTCATCCGGCGCATCGATCTGACGCCAACCGCCGGATTTCTTTGGAATTTTGAAAGAATTATAATGTTCTCGCATGTTGTTCGCATTAAATTTCGGCTGGTAAGTACGATTAAAACTCTTCAGCTTCCCGATAAGATACGGTGCTCGCGCCATTTCTATTAGCTCCTGGGGGAGCTTTTTGTATTCGTAGGTTCTTGTGGATGTCCCGAAGTCCACTCCGTTAATATACGGGCTGAGATTTTTCACACCAAAGAGAACATCCTCAAGGGTAAGTTGCTTCTTTGCTCTTGTCATAAATGTGGTTACATATGGCATATAAAAACTCCTTTCTTTTGTATAAAATAAAACAGTCTAAAACACTTTCCTGATGTCGCTGGAGGCGCCTGAAGACTCGCTGGTCTGCTAGTTGCTGCTTCTAGTGACGGCGTTTCGGATGAAATAAGGCCATCTTAAGCGTAGCTTTCTGATGGTTTGGCCATTATTTTGCCATAAAAGACTGGCTCGAACCTGCCCGAAGCGTTCGAATCAGCTCCGGCGAGCCTCTTGTCTGTGACTATGCGTACCATTCGGTTATACCAAAATGCGCTCAATGAGCTATAACACTGTTTTACTTTTGCAACCTAAGATGTGCGCGATGATCAACTACCGGGCCACTGCCCAGTGGGCTAGGATTCCCAGGCTGTGTGATGCTTGTATTTGCCGTGCGTTGGTTTCTGGATAAGTGGTGAATATTAGCAGTTTGTTGCTTTCGCAGTTAACCTGTGTCTGTCTTGCTTAACGATGATATTCCACTTCACCTCACCTGAGCCAGGTACCTGAAGGATGCCTCCGCGGTATCCCGTTCCTTTCGGCTGGCAATTCAGTACATTCGCTTAAAACGAAATGCTTTGTTTTGAAAACAAAAATATCGTTGCAAAAAAATCATTTAATAGGTATCAATGGCAAAATTAAAAGCGTCCACCAGAATAATCTTCTTAAGGACACCTTTATTTACAAAGTTTACGAAGTTGGAAACCCCAAAAGAAACGATAGTCCAAATCGTTCCCGCAACTGAAAGAGATACATTGCAGGCAGATACAGGAGTTGCCGCTCTTGCTTCCTCCTCGGTAAACTCCATAGAGCGAAGCAGATTGTCCTGCATCTTAGGATCAGACCAGTTGGCTGCGTAGTGTTGAGCATCAGTAAGCCGTGTCCGGAAATCAAAGACAGCTTTGATGTTCATGTTTGTTGCGTTTTCCTTGACGATTCTCCGCCGAAGCTCAATGCTATCTACGCAGAGGAAAACATATCCGCTCAGACGCTGCTTGTCATATCCCTTATCAAAGATTTTCAGCTCTGAATCGATATCTGGATTGATTTTATGAAGCATTTCGGCAACCGCCGCAGTCTTGGGCTTGCCAATATCCTCAGTCGTAAACATCTGATTGGCAAGGTTATGTGCCTCAACGACATCGAAGTCGTAAAGAGAAATGTTCGTCAAACCCAACCGAGCCAAACAAACCGCCAAAGTAGAACCGACGCTGCCACATCCGATAATATGGATGCGGGTCTTCGCACACTTGTCCGGATTAAAGAATTCGAAGCTCTTTGACAAATCCATCATCTGCATATTCCTCCTCTAAGTCAATATCTTCGGTAATTCCACCACTTATAACCTCAGCTTTTACCGAGTTTTTGGTTTTGGAATAATCCTCACTTTCGTTTTTTTTATCCTGTTTCTTACCGTAGTTGCCATACGGATAACCATAGTCGTCCCAAAAATCTTCCCATCGACTACCGCATCCTCCGTAACCACCATATCCGTAGTCATATGTGCCACTCTTTTTAGAGCTATTGTAAGCACCTGTACCATGATAGGTATATGTCTTTGTCTTTACGAGTTTTTTGGACTCCTCAAGGAACTCACCGTTATCGAACTCAATAGAGACATCTATATCTCCATTCTCATAAAGCACATTGTTAGCGAGGTCGTAAATCTTAGCATTGTGCTCGTTCTTTTTATTCCAAATCACAAACACCCAAAATGTATCAGGTGAGCTATTCCCTACCCTGGTTGCCTGGTCAGTGAGATCAGTACCACTCGGGCTTGTCCCCATATTTACATGGCTGTGACCTTGGAAGCGGATACGGTTGTAGTCCTCATCGGGGATTTTCTCGAGAAAAGCTCTGTGCTCATCCTCATCCGTGTCCACATTCACACCAGTAACGACTTGCGGGTACACAAACACATCCGAGATTTTGAAGCCGGCATCACCCACTCTGTCTACATATCCATACCATGCTACCTCAGAGTCAAAATTGTTGACCAAAGTAATCATCTTGGAATAGGCTTCGGGGGTGAAAATAATCTTCGCTTTACCCGTCTTCTCGCTTTTGAACTCCTTGGTGTATGTAAACTTGCCACCCTCGAAGCTCTTAGCGGATGAGATCTTCTCCGTGAATTCTCGAATCATTTCCGCAATTGTCTCTTTGGGAATGTTAATCATCTTAGCCATTCTTCAACACCTCCATAGCTTCTTTCACGGTATGCACCGAACCATCCTCGAACTCAATGAAACGCTCATTAGAAGAGCAGATCTTTTCAATGAAATTGGCGCCAACCGTCGAGTCATCAAAGTTGATATTGTGAGTAGAACCAATAGCCTGTTCAACTGCCCCAAGGTAATTTCTCTCACCCATCATACGATCAATGATTCGAGCATTACCACCCATGCAATGGAAACCGCAGAGATGAGGGTGAGGCAGATAAGTCTTGAGCTCTGCCAGATTTGTCTCTCTTTTATCTGGTCTCAAGGTACCAGCAACATCCAAGACAAAATGTGCCCAGGTGCGAATCTTGAATTTCGGATTCTCCCCAAAGACGCTATCCAAGAACAGCTTCATATCATTTTTGGACTTGATGTTCTTCCGCTCGCCATAGTTACCATAAAAATAGCTGTATTCGTTATTGAGGCAACGCTCGAAGCTATCCTCATCAAAAGAGTCCAAATAACCCTTGACATAAAAGGAGATAAGCTCTTCGTCCGCATCTTCCAGGATGAGATCCTTGCACCGGAGAAAGAACTTGAGAAATTCCCCTTCGTTGCCATCATTACGGCGAATTTTTTCTTCAAGAGCCGCAATTTGCAGGGTGTTAAAATGGTCTTTGTCGTAAAGGTCATCGAGCTGCCGAAGAAGATTCTCTATGCTGCTCTTAATTCTCGTGTATTCACTTTTCATTCGCTCCAACGATCTCTTCTCGAATTTCACATCAATGTCACTGAGAGCAGAGCGGATGAACATCTCACGCAGGTCAAGACGGTCATACAGTTTCTGAGATGCGTCAGCAAACATATTTTCATCATTGCGAGAAATCGATTTTACGAGATCAAGCTCGTCGTTGTCGAGAGGCTTGCCCGCAAAGGTCGCAGGGAAGAGCTTCTGCACAATGCAAGCCAGCATACGACCAAATGACGAATCGATCTTTTCGCTGTAGATGATGGAACGATTATTGTTTTCATCAATAAATGCCCAACCGACATCTTTCTGCTTGGAAACGAAAAGACTTACCAGCTCATTCTGCTTGAAACCAGCCGCAATAATGTCAGATTTATTCTCGCCAAGCCAAGACAAAGCGTTTTCACCGGAAATCAAATAGACCGTGTTCCGCTCAGTTGGAATTGCATAATTGCTGTTTGCAATTTGGAGGTTGTATGTATTTTCCTTATCTCTGGGGTAGACCAGTGCTCTCAAGACATGAGAATAACACTCCTCTCCGCCGATTGGCGTTACTGGGATATTGGTGCAAATCGTAGAAAACTTGTTGTCCGTAAATGCCGTGTTGCGAATACTTCGAATCATTTTACATTTCTCCTTTATAGTTTATTTTTTGAATGGAGCTGGCGGACGGACTTGAACCCCCGACCTGATGCTTACAAAACATCTGCTCTACCAACTGAGCTACGCCAGCAATGGTAACTAATTTGTGATTAGGTTCCTTTGCGTGAAAGACGGCACGCAACAAATAAACCAATTGACATCACTATGGTATCCATCACCGCTGCGACCATATTTTTCGGAATCTTTACTGCAAGGGGGATAGAAAAGAGCAAGCATTCGACAGCTGTTTTAACAACGCCGACGCCAAGTAAAACTGCCACACCGGTTATTGCAATGTTTGTCCCACACAAACTCTCATTTTTCTGGTAGGCTTTCCCACAAATGATCCCAATCAGAACATTGCCAAGCATCCAGCCAAGTGGAAACCAACCCGAAGAAAGCAAGCTTACGACAGTACACCCCGCACCGCCTACAATCGCGCCGCCAAGCATTCCGAACCTCATACAGCAAACCGCAAGCACTATATACCCAAGGTCAAGCGAAATATGGCCAATGCCAATCGGTATTTTGAGCACCATACTTACGACAACATACAGTGCAATACCAAGTGCAATTTGGCATATCCACATAGTGTTTTTTCTTATAGAATTTTCTTTAGTTGGTTTATTCATCAGTCGATTCTCCTTTCAACTTTTTACTGTCTACATATACCTCTATTGCCCTGTGATGCGCAAACTGCTTAAGAAGTTCGTCAAAAGATACACCATTCACTTTTGCGTCCACTTTCATTGCAGAAAATTGATCTTTATATTTCTTAACCATGCTCTCTAAAGCGAGAAAATGTTCTTTGTCTTTCGGATAAAAAGCGATATCCTCAATGCAAACTTTGCTGATATCTTTTTCGTGGTAAATCGCTCTCCAACAATTTTTACATGGTTCATCCTCCGGCGATAATGAGAAGTTAATACAATCACCGCAATAGACAGTAACTCCATTCACCTTAATTGGCTTTACCATTAACCATACCTCCCAAAAAATATTCATTGGAATAGTAACTAACTTTTTATTTCCATCTCTGTTAACATTTTAAGAATCCTTCTTTCACAAATTCCTTTGGTGGAAGATGTGTCCACTCTGGTTTACGAATGAACCGAAATTCTCCCGTTCCGTTTTCTATGGAACTAATAAAAGTTCCTGAGATTACAAAATTTACACCTAAAGGCAAAGAATAGTTTGTTGCTCTAACGAAATTATAACTAAGAAAATCATCCCAGTAAGAAAATGCCTTACGCAGAAAATTTGCCGCCCCTTCAATGCTGTCACTCACTAAGTAGCCAGAAGTAAAACTGCCATCCTTTTCATTGCCTCGGTAGTAACTGCAATTGCGAAATTCAAAAGTCATATGTTCACGCCCTTCTTTCCCGTAGTGATTTTTTATTGGAGCTGAAGCCCAGACTTGAACTGGGAACCTGCGCTTTACGAGTGCGCCACTCTACCTTTGAGTTACTTCAGCATATTGCCCCTCCGAAGAGGGGCATGAGGTATTATCAGGCGTTGGAGGTCTTCGCAATGCAGGACAGGCGGCAGGACTCAGTAATGCCATAGGAGGCAAAAGACTTGTCCATCTCACCGGCACGCAGCGGAGTACCGTCCAGCGCGGGGGTGGCGGTAGAATAATCTACATTGTTCTCATCGAGAACCTCTCGAATGGTCTTCTCAGCGTCCACGAGCAGAGTCTTACGATCCATGTTGTTAGTCAGAGTAATGCTTACCATAATTTTTTCTCCTTTGTTATGTAAATTTATTTTTTAGGGACATAGTTGCGCCCCGCAGCGGTTAGCCACGGGGCTTGATTGTGCTGTGATGTTTACGGCTTACTGGACATCGATGGCAGCCTGAACGGAAGCAACCTCAGCCTCGATCTCGGCGAGAGTAGTACCAAGAGTCTCCTCCAGAGCATTCATCTTCAGGATGATGGCACCGAACTTGTCCTCAGCGTAGGTTTTAGCCTCGGTGGCAGACATACCGGTGGGGATCATCTCGGTGTAGGTCGCATAACCATTCTCATCGTGAGAAGCGCTTACGAACACAACACCATTCTTATTGGCGCTGGCAGTCTTAGTGCCAACATCAATGCTGAAAACGGGGTTCTTTTCCTTGTCGCGCAGAACCAGAGCATCGGGACGATACTTCTTAGTCTTACGCAGGGTCTCCAGCTTCAGGCCGGAAGTGAGTACGAGTGCGTCTCCGTGGATAGTGATCTTAGTCATAGTTTGACTCCTTTCGCCCATTTTGGGCATTAAAATTATTTATGTATAACCCTGTCTGGGTTTTACAACGAAAGTATGTTCGAGAGCTGGTCAAAAAAATCTTCGTATGCAATTTCAGGCTCTATGCAGTCAACATAAAAACGGCGGTTGATTTCCTTCGCTCCAGGGATATCACAACTCCATAAGCCTTCAAGATTGTGATTATCGAACATGATCGAAACACAATTCGACTTACATACTTCAACAACCTCACCAGCCTCTCCAATGAAATGACTTTCATCTAATCCGCTGTGTGGGTTTTTCTTAACAACAACCACTCTGTCGCCTAATTTGAATTTTGCCATTATCATTCACCTCCAAATAATTTTAGTAATTCTTCTTCGAATGATGGTTGTTCTTCCTTTGGCAAAAGGATAAGTTCATCCTTTGCAGTTTCGTCCGCGGTCAGTATATAACAGCCTGCGGAATATGCAAATGTCCCATCAAACCTATTCTGACACACCAAGCACTCACAATTGTTACAGCTACTTGTTGTATTCTGACGGAATGGGCAAAGATGATTGAAACAGTCCATCATTCTATCTCCTCTTTCAGTTTGTCATACAACTCGCTAAACCGCTTGCTCCACTTCCTTAGCCCGAAGAAAAAGCATACGCCCAGCACAATCCACAGACCGCTGGCGATGTTTAGTAATAGATTATCCATCATTCTACCTCCTGCATCCAAAATTTAAGACGGCAAGATCGACAACGCATCTCGGCACCAGTTGATTGACATGTGTAGTGGCCATCCAATTCCTGTGGACAAAAGACTAATACACCATCCACAGAGACTTTGGCATTAGGCCAGTGTTCAAGAAACACGCTCTGCCTCGTCTTGCGCGGGTGTTCAGCAGACCACTTTTCGACAATGGCAGCTTGCTCTTTGGCGTCCAGCGTTGACTCTTGACCAACTGCACAACCATCATTAGAAGCTGGGCACCCAGTACATCTATTGCCAAAACTCTTACACATTCTATTGCGTTCCTCAATAAACTTCACAGCATCCATCACATTTTCCTCCATTTGCACCCGTCACAGGCGCCCTTGTGTGTTTGTTTGTACTTCCCGCAGTATTAGCATAGCTCGTTGATAAGCGCCTTGCGGTCTGACGCCAGCTTCATTAAACTTTATCTCCCATAGAAAATTTCATTCAGCATTCCCTCCCAACAATTTAAGAAGTTCGTCCTCAAAGGATTCTATTGGAGCAACTAACCGGATCTCATTTTCAAGAACCCAGCGGCAATTAGGATTATAAGCGTCTAGCTCCCAAGTGGACTCATAGGCATCCTCGAATGAGATGCAAAATTTTGCATTCAATATTCCATTGACATTTTCCGGCTCATCGAAATTAACATCAATAACAGTTCCAACAGCGCCAATTAAATCGTCACACGCATAATCGTCGTATGCAATATTCTTAACAATTTCTACATTATCGCCTACTGAAAACATCTTCTTACCTCCTTTTCAAAAGTGGGGTTCTTCCCAGTCATGCACCCCTCGACTGCTTATTTGAAAGGAAAGGAGAAACACCATGAACAAGATGGTGTTGGGGGAAGGCTTGGGATTTGAACCCAAACTTTCCATGTAAAGGCGGCTGCTGCACGCTCTAGAAACGCATCGAAACCGCTAAACAGGGACTGTGCAGGCACCATCCCTTGGAAGGCAAACCCTTTGACGCAACATTTAATTCTCACTTACTTGGCGGAGAGGATGGGATTCGAACCCATGGCTCTAACGAGTCACCGGTTTTCAAGACCGGCTCCTTAAACCGCTCGGACACCTCTCCAGGTCTAGCTGGTTTTCTTGATTCTCAAACCAGCAAAGCATCTACGCACAAGTTCAATCCGTAGCCATTGGATGAACTTTTTCTCGACCCGCAGGGTTAGATGCTTTACCCCGCTTGGACACTTTCGCAGTCCCCTAGCGCCTCACCACAGAGTAAAGACAATGTGGAGAGGTCTGAGCGTTAGGCAAGCTGTGTACACTATTGGCGAATTTATGCCATGCAATTAGCACTCACCCTGCGGAATCGTACCGCACCCTCATAAACCGTACAGTATTAAGAACGGCCATTCCTACCCTCGGTGGTTTATGATTCGAACCTCGCTTTGCTGTATTGATGAAGGTTTACGACCCGTGCCATCCAGCAGTTCACACGAGAAGTGTGGGTTGAAGATTTTTAATCGACCATTTAGCTAGCTCTCACTTCTTGGATTAGCGACCCACAAATTGATCGGTTGGTTTCGGGTGGACTTGAACCACCGACGCACTGGCTCCCAGCTGCTCTACCTACTGAGCTACGAAACCATATGATGGAAGCTTCCTCCGAAGAGAGGTTTACCAACCCAGATGCATCTTGGGGTTCCCTTTTATGCCCGAAAGGTTTACCCGTAAACTAAAAAGGGTTCCGTGAATCTTTATTTTACAGATGCTACTCTGATGGAGTGATCGGCGGAACATAACCATATCTCCAAGCTGGTACGCCATCAGGGATTCGAACCCCGAACTAGCCGGATATAAGCCGGATACTCTGACCGTTGAGTTAATGGCGCATTTAAGCAGGCAAGCCTTGGCACCTCTAAACGAGGTGCCGCCTGTTGGTTCGATATGTATTGATTTCTTCTTGAAGCTCGTCCATGATGTCGGTAAGGATCTCCACATAGTTTTCATCTTGGCAGTAGCGATAAGCCACATCTTCAAGTTTCGAACCTGTGTACTTCCAGGAATCTGGATTGTTGTATTCCAACAGCCCTTCCGCAATGAACCAGATACATTCTTCAACGGAGTCGAACGACCGGAAACTGCCATCATATTGACGCCAACCTCCGATGTTGTTTTTCTCCTTGAAGTAGGTTGATGTTCCCCATCCGCTCTCCAATCCGAATTTTGCAAGTAAGTACAGCGGGTTTATTCCGTAATACTTTCCTGTTTCGAGGATTGTCCAAGCATATGGGGACAGCCCTTCTCGAAGATTTGTCAGTACATACTCGAATTCTTCCAATGTGTAGTCCGTTTCATCGGTAAAGACTTCGTACCCATACGCCGGAACTACTATCAGAAGCGCTAAGAGGATTGCAATGATTTTACGCATTTAATACCTCCTGTGATTTTGCCCTTGCGGGCTGGTCGGGATGACAGGATTTGAACCTGCGACCTCGTACTCCCAAGGCACGCGCTCTACCAAGCTGAGCCACATCCCGATGTGGTGGGAACTAAGGGACTCGAACCCTTGACAAACCGGTTATGAGCCGGGGGCTCTGACCAGCTGAGCTAAGTTCCCGCAAAAAGGAGCCTACGGTTTGATGCCGCAGGCTCCAGTAATGAGGTGGTGATGCACATCCCTGCATCTGGGGCTCTTTTTTCGGCTTGCATTTCGCAAGTCGCCTCTCGCACGAGCAGTGCTAAGGTTATCTCGAAAGGAGGTGCGGGGGAATGACGACCCCCGTGGTGCCGCTGGCGGGATTTGAACCCGCACGATGTTTCCACCGAGGGATTTTAAGTCCCTTGCGTCTGCCGGTTCCGCCACAGCGGCATTTTAATCATCTCTTCTTACACACTCCCCATCAACAAAGTGATAGTCTCCAGCGTATACACAATCAGCACAGTCGTTTATCTCACTCCCGCCGAAAGGGCAAAGAAGTTTCTTTGCATTAAGCTTATATTGCTCGATAAACTCATCGACCGTTAATATGTCATAGTCAGCATATTCCCCGGAATTTATATACCAGTCTAAATCGTCAAACCCATCATACAGCATCAATCCATCTTCCAAGATGCTCAATGAAATGGTGTCGTGATTTGAGCTTCCTATAATTTTAGATCCAATGCCCCGGAGAGATTCTCTTGGCATAGTGCGGAGTGTCGGGCTAAAAGCCATAGCCACCATTCCGAAGAAAATATTCTGGAATTCTTCAACCGTACTTTTGCGGTTAAAATGCACAAGCAAATTTCTTTCAATTTTCATTTCATCCTCCTATCAGAGCCATTAGTTCATCCTCAAAGATTATTGGTTCCCGTAGGTCAGGGCGAAAAACATCAATGAATTCATCGATAGTATAGACAGGCGCTCTTTCATAGCCGTGCTCCTTATACCAAGACAGAGAGCAATAACCTTCCCATGTGATAAGATCATCATCTGAAACAACAAGAGATATAGTATCATCCTCTCTTCCAGAATCAAGAATATTTCGAGCCACTACGGAATGTATATCGACTGCGAAGAACTTTTTCGTGCCATTTCTATCATAAACTTCTGACATCGCATCGAAGAATTCCGATTCTGTCATCTGTCTATCGAAGTGAACGAGAATTAAGTTACTCTTATTCATTTTACCCTCCTAACAGTTGCATCAGCTCGTCCTCGAATGGCTCAGACTCTTTAATGCCAAGAAGCTCAAGAAACTGATCAAGGTTGATTTCAGTGTAACCTGATATATAATGGCTTCCCTCTGGAGTATGATAAAACGCATTTTTGGCATGTCCAAGATATTCGAAATCACCATTAAACCGCAACCCCATGCTGCCTTCGCAGATTACTTTAATGAAAATATCACTACTAAAGAGAGATCTGTTTATTTTTACACCAGCTAACATTATTTCGTCTATAAGGTTCTCGTCGAGAGCCTCGTGCAAAACCAAAAGATATTTCACCCCAACCCCTCCATGATAATCCGCCTGCAAATCTGATCGACTTCAATTTCGGAATTGCAAGCGTACAGTTTCTCTTTGTCTTTCTTTTTGAGTTTAATGCGGAAGTCCTTGATCATTTCGAGCTTTTTTTCTATGTACTTCTCCTTATCGGAAGTGATTTTTATGACCTTGAAATGCACCTTTAATTGCACCTCCTATGCAGGTAATGATGATTGTTGCCATTAAGACAATCAGCGGAGAAGCCGCAATTAGAATTACATCAGTCATCGGCATACCCCATTTCCTCAAGGTCTTTGCGGGCTTCTTTGGTATCATCGGCGCTGAAAAGGAACTTTCCGTCGCCGTACACTTCCACATGCCCTTGAACATATTTCATTGTGATGCTCATCGCAAAGCCTCCTTATTCAAATGTGTAGCCCCATCCCGCAAGATTAAGAAATCCATCGTGAGGATTTTCAAATACATCAAGCTTAACCGGCTGTTGACACAGGAATGTGCCTGCATGATTAACAAATACTCTCTTTTCGAGTGTGCAGAAGTCGCCCTCATCTCCATGCCGTATATCATACACATACCAGCCATCTGGAACTGTGTTTTTATCTACACGGCAGTTTGTGAAATAGCCTCTTACCTCACGCTCTGTGTCCGGCGCTACTACAAAGGCTTGGTTTTCCTCCAGCGCCTCTTGAAATGTGATCATTTTTTAGTCCTCCCAGTTGTTCACGAACTGCATGGCGTTTTCGAGCATACCCTCCTCGGCAACAACGATATCATCTTCATCGACGCCATTTTCTATGAGGGAACGCACACGAGCCGTTGCTCTTTCGACGAATTCCACCCGTTCCGCCCGGAGGTGGTTATCCTCCGGGTCTGGGTAGATGATGTAGTAGGTGTACATTACGCTTTCATCACCGCCTTAAACATGTAAGGGGTGCGCTCTCCGAGCAGACCACGATAGTCGCTCTCCTTATAGACACCATTCTCCCATTTTTCCTCACGCTGCTTGCGCTCGGCTTCGGTGAGGGGGGTCATATTCAGGCCGTAGCAGAACTTGCTGTTGTTGGTTTCTGCCTTTTCTGCCTTTTCCTTAAGGATAATTTCTGCGTTGCGGGTTCTCTTTTCCATTATGCGTACCTCCATGTGTTCAAAAAATGTGTGTACTTCTCGATGAGATCATCGGGAATGCTTACGAAATCTTCTTCGCCCAGTCCACAGATAAAGACCGTACCGAAGATGATGTCCTTTACTGCTCCGGCTTCATCAGCCATCATCAGGCAGGCTTTGCTGCCATCGAATTTTCCCTCCTCATTGCAGATGAGTGCAACGGAGTCGTCAAACGGGAATATTGCCTCTATGGAGCCTTTTACGGTTTCCTGCATAGATTTGAGGCTGCCGTCGATCTCAACGATCTGGGGCTTTCTATGCGGCTCTAACGCAAGAATTTTCACCCTATCACTCCTCCTCTCGGAGATACAGGATTTCTCCGGTACTGTTGTCCGTGAGGGCGTTCAGTCCCTTAATCGGGACAATGACTTTGCAGCCGGCAAGGTTGATGTATGCGGCGTTTACCTTGCCCTCGTCGGATTTCTTGATGAGCATGAGCATCGGCTCTCTCAGCTCAACCTCACAGCCGTGGTAACAAACTGTGACGCCATCGGGAAGAATGTGGATACCGGTCTGTACGAATTCATTGATTGTCATTTTCGCTTACTCCTTTCAGTCGCTGCGCTCAAGGCGCTTTTCGCTTACTCTTTTCTCGCTTATTCGGGCATGACACTCGCCACGCTCGAGATGTACCAAAAAAGCACCCTTTGTGGGTGCTAATTTTGCATTTGATTTTTACGCCTCAACGACAGTCCAGCTCTTGCCGGAAGCCGTATCGACCACTTTTTCGATTTTTCTTGCGTTAAACACGGATACCGCCCCATCATCAAAAGTGAACGCAACCGCATTTGCGGAGCTGCTGAAGCTGAACCGCTTTACGGTTGAAAATTCTTTTGTCTTTTTAGTACAGTCGGTCAGGACGATACCTTTTGCCATAGGCGCATCAAGTCCTCCAAGGATTGCGCCGTAATCAGTTTTTAGGAACATCTTTGCTCACTCCTCCTAAATGCTTTAGCCAAAAGCGGCGAACATTACGAACACAAATCCCCAGAAGAAAGCCCCTCCGAGGATCACTCCAAGGACGATTTTTACCCAGTCCATCAGGGTAAAATCCTTTGTTGCTTCAAGCATGATTTTTACCTCCATACAGACTATTGCTCCAAACAGGCTTAATAGCATTTTTGCCATCTGGAATGCTTGCTTTCAGCCGCTTTTACGCCTAAACAATTGGCTTAAAAGCGTTGCCCGATACCCGGCACGAGGAGCCATCAAGCATTGGGTACCATAAAGCCCACCTCAATGGCGGGCTTATTCGTTGTTTTTACGCGGCAGCTTTTGCGGACTTCTTGCCTTTGCCACCTTTGCCCTTTTTGGGAGCGGGCGCGGGGGTAGCGGCAGCCTCAGCCTTTGCAGCAGCAGCCTTTTCCTCAGCAGCCTTAGCAGCGGCCTCAGCCTTAGCAGCCTTTTCATCTGCATTTTTCTTAGACCATTCATCAGCGGTGAGACCCTTAATCTCATCGAGCTTTTTCTGGGCATCATCGACTTTCTTCTGGAATTGGGCGATTTTGGCATCGCAGATATCGGAGAGAGCCTTAAACTCTGCCTTTACGGCTTCAGAGGAATTTTTTGCAGCACGAACCTCATAGGCGGATTTGTTGGCTTTTTCCGCTTCAATGTTGGCATTATTCTTGCGAATAGTGCCTACGAGCTTATTCAGGGCACGGAGAAACTCACGCTCATTATCAGTCATAACCTCGGCTTGGTTCATACGGATACCGAGAATGGTTTCAACCTTATTGCGGAAAATGCCCTCGGGTACGGTTGCCCAGACCTTTTGCGCAACAAAATTTTCGTCCATATCGGTGTTCACAGCATTCGCCTGAAATCTCTGAACGACGGTCATCAGATCCTCAATGTCGCGGGGGTGGACGATAATGCGCCTCTGATCCTTTTCTGCTTCACCCCAGTCCAAAATCTGACGCCACAGGTCAAAAACCTTGTTGCGACGCTCTTTCAGAGCCTTTTCATGCTCCATGGGATTGGTCATGAAGTCCTTAGACTTGCCATAGCGAACATAGTCGCAGAGTGCCTCATACAGGACAGAAATGCTATCCTTGTAGATGGCAAACTGACTTTCAGTCACATTGTTCAGAATAGCCGCCTCAGACTTGATTGCACCACGGTTTCCATTGTCATAGGCGCTCAGCAGAGCATCGTGCATCCAGTTAATGCAGTGAACTTTCTTTTCAGTGTTAGCCATAATAATACCTCTTTCATCAAAATGCGTGCTATTGCACATTTTCTTATGCTCGAACACTCATGAGCATACCAATGCCCCCAATGGCAAGCATCAGGGGCACGCCGTATGCTCACGAATAAGCCCTCAGAGGTATTCACGATTAGAGCCATCAGGACAATCATTTTCGCTTGCTCACCGTGTTCGCGGCGCTCAAGCCATTAGCGCAGGTTCGGATCAACTTAATGCCATATGGTCTGCAAGATTGTTCATCAGGTTCCAACCATTCCTACCCATCAAGCCATTCTCAAGCACGAGATTTTTCATTGATAAAGAGGTGGTTTTCTCCACTTTCGCTTGCTCACCGTGTTCGCGGCGCTCAAGCTATTTTCTCGCCTCAGCATTTCCTCAAGCCGAGTTTAGGTTATGCAGGCATAAACCTCTGAGCATTTTCACTATCTGCTTCAGCGACGGCCTCGAGCTTAAACCACTTCCCAGCGGGTTTCATAGGTCACGCGGTTGTGGCGCTTTTGGCTTTTTTAGTCCCCCGCCCCCCCGCCGCTTGCTTTCGTTTCGCGGCGGGGCGGGGCGGGGGGCTTTCAAAGTCTGGAGCCAACGAGCGGATTCGAACCGCTGACCTACGCATTACGAGTGCGTTGCTCTACCAGCTGAGCCACGTTGGCAAAAGTGCTTCTTGCGAAGCGGCTGTTTAGTAT